>Ga0182210_1000032_pt1 | contig 23595 bp, 25 predicted proteins | sample G5R1MG_19_FD_129670 | JGI IMG/M metagenome (GOLD analysis project Ga0182210, IMG submission 129670) | Switchgrass phyllosphere microbial communities from Michigan, USA - G5R1_MAIN_03OCT2016_LD1 MG | ecosystem: Host-associated > Plants > Phyllosphere > Phylloplane/Leaf | place: USA: Michigan... | reverse complement strand
GACGGCAAGCAAGTCTATGTCGGCTCCGCAAATTTCGACCCGCGGTCCGCTCACCTCAATACCGAGATGGGTCTGCTGATCGACTCTCCCAGGATGGCGCGGGAGCTATCGCAGTCGTTCGACCGCGACATATCCGAGAACGTCTATTGCCTGAGCTTGGGCGAGGATGGCCGGGTCCGCTGGACCGATGCGCGCGACGATGATCCGCAGGCGGAACCCACTGAGCCGGGCACGACCGTATTCAGCCGCATGCTCGTTTCGCTGCTGTCCCGCTTGCCGATCGAGCGCTATCTGTAGGCGCTCGTACGAGGGGAAAATTCAATGCCACGCCGCCAGCAGATCGCCTGGGTCTTCAGCCTGCTCGCCACGATCGGCTCCGTGCCGGCATGGGGTCAAGCCACGCCGGCAGCACAGGAGCGGGACTATTGTCCGTCGCGTCCGGGCATGGGCACGACCCCTTGCACTATCGCGGCGGGCCATGTCTCGATCGAGACCGCCTTGGTCGATTGGACGCGAGACGATAGCTCTGGCGAACGCGACGACACCACGCTGGTCGCCGATACCGTCGTGCGCGTCGGCCTGTCGAACACCATCGAGGCGCAAGCCGGCTGGACGCCGTTTGGCCATGACCACACGCGCGACAAGCAGACGGGCGAGGTAAAGGATGTTGACCGCACCGGCGGGATGACGCTGGGCATGAAGGCAAACCTGAGAAGCCCGGATGGCAGCGGCTTGTCCATGGCCGTGCTGCCGTTCGTGACCTTGCCTATCGGCCGCAAGCCGATCGACGACGGCGTTTGGAGCGCTGGCGCGGTGGTCCCGATCACTTTCGACCTCACCCCGGACCTGAACCTGCAACTGTCGCCGGAAATCGATGCGGCGGCGAACGAGAGCGGCCATGGCCATCACTTCGCCTACGGCAGCGTAGTCGGCCTTGGCATCGCGGTGAGCAAGGCGGTGAACCTCACAGTCGAATTTGACGCCACCCGCGACAACGATCCCGCATCCCACGCAACCGAGTTGTTCGGCACCGCGTCGGCCAGTTGGATGCCATCCGCCAACCTGCAACTCGACCTAGGCACAAACCTGGGCCTCAATCACCACAGCCCGGACATGGAACTCTACATGGGAGTATCCCGCCGGCTGTGATGCGGCGGCGAGGATCAAGCACTGGTGCCGGCTACAGGATTCGAACCCGTGGCCCCCTGATTACAAATCAGGTGCTCTACCAACTGAGCTAAGCCGGCCCGCTTGTGCGGATATGGCGCCCCTTACCGCGAGGAAGGGGCGCCGGTCCAGAGGTCTTGTCGCGCGCGTCAGAAAACGGCGCGCGGTTCGGGTTCGTTCATCATCGTCTGGCGGATCAGCGGGATGGGAGCGCCGCCGTAGTCGAGGAAGGTGTCGTGGAAGGGCTTCCACGCGGCGCGGCCCCCGCGCGTGGCGGTCCAGTCGTCGCGCAGCTTGCGGATCATCAGCTTGCCCAGCGTGTAGTTGAGGTAGGCCGGATCGTAGGTGCCGCGCGCGGCCTGCTGCTCGGCGGTGCCTTCGGTTTGGTAGCATTCCTTTTCGAACATGGCCTGCGATTGCGCTTGAGTCATCCCGCGGGCGTGCAGGCCCACGGCGGAAAGGTAGCGGCAGTCACGCAGGAGGGCGTTGGAGATCTGACCGACGTGGACTCCCGCATCGCCGTTCCCCAGGCCGGCATCCCACACCATCTCCTCGGTGTAATGCGCCCATCCTTCAGCATAGGCATAGCCGACGAAGATGCGGCCGATCCACGAAGGCGCGCGGTTCGAATGCAGGAACTGCAGGAAGTGCCCGGGCATGACCTCGTGCACGCTGGTGAACAGCAGGTCGTTCTTGCCGGGGATGTAATCGAGCTGCTTTTGCTTCGACCACGCCGGATCGGGCGGCGAGATGTAGTAGATCGACGGAATGCCCTTTTCGTAAGGTCCCGGCGGATCGATGTAGGCGCTGTTCTGTCGATTGTAGGGCGGGCTTTCGCGGACCAGCGCCTGCTCGGTGCCGGGGATCGTCACCAGATCCTTGGCCCGCACGAACGCGGTGAGATCGGGGATCTGCTTGCTCGCGGCGGCGACCGGACCTTCCTTGGGCTTCTCGGCGTTGAGCTTGTCGAAGCACTGCGCGATCGTCTTGCCCGGCGTGTACTGGGCGCAAGCGGCCTTCAGCGCGTCCTGGTTGCGCTTGAGGTCGGCGCGGCCGATCGCCTCGATCTGGTCGAGCGGCAGGTCGACGCCCTCGGTCTCCTTGAGCATGCGCGAGAAGCGGTCCGGCCCCAGCGCGAAGTCGCCGCTGGCGCTGGCCTGCTGGCTCTTGAGCCAGGCGGCGAGTCCCTCCATCGCCACCGCCGCCTTTTCGGACGAGGCCTTGAACTGCGCCTGCAGAGCGGGGTCGTTCACGTCGGCAAAGGCGGTGCGGGCATCGCCGCGATAGTATTCGCCGAAACCGCCAAAGCCGGCGATACCATGCTTGACGAAGCTGGCGGGCAGCGGCGTCTTTAGGTTCGCGCGGATGTTCGCGGCGGCGGTGGGTATCGCGTCGAAGAAGGCGATCATCGCACGCATGCGCGTCGGCTTGTCGGCGTATTCGCGGCTGACGTAGACGTTGGGATCGAGCCCGCCGTCGATGTACCAGGCGGGATTGCGGTGCGGCCGGTCGGCGTCGACGATCCAGAACAGCTCGCGCCGGGCGACGGCGACGAGGTTGTCGCGCTCCATCACATCCTGCGGCGAGAGGCCGGTGTAGGCGCCGGCATCGCTCACCACCGAGCGCAGGAAGGCGACGCGCTGGGCGATGCCGGCCTCGCTCCAGTCGGGCAGCTTGCCGTCGAACTGGTGCGCGCCCTGATAGACGCCGGTGGACGGATCGAGCGTGAACCACTGGGTGATCGTCGCCTGGACGTAGTCCTTCCAGGCTGGCTGCGCCGCCGTCGTCGGTGCAGGATCGACGACGGCCTGCTCGGACGGCGGCATGGTCGCGCAGGCGCCAAGTGTCAGACATGCGATCCCGGCCAGCAGCAATTTTTTGCTTGTCATTTGCGCCCCTTCGATAAGCTGGAAGGAGTGTGAGCTAAGCGGCGCCGAACGTCCAGCCCTCGGTACGGGCGATCTGTTCATCGAGTTCGGGTGGGTGCCACAAGCGCGCGTCGTCGGCATGGATGCGTAGCCAGGCAGCGGTGAGCAGGGCATCGCTGCTATGGTCGTCGATCCTGCCGATGAGGCCGGCAGGGGCCGAGCCCAGCTGGGCAAGCGCGATGTCCAGGTCTTGCCCGTCACGGATCTTGGAGCGGCCCACGCTGCGGCGAGCGGCGATGGCGGCGATCGCGGTGTAGATCTCGACGATCACCGAGCCGCTGTCGGGAGCGGCCATGCCGTCGACCGGCCAAACGAACAGGCGGCTTTGCAGGCGGTGCAGCAGACGCATACCGGTGAGGCTGGATTTGCCCACTTGCGCGGCGCCGATCAGGTTGAAGTTGCTGTAGGGCTTGCATCCGGCACGCTCCTGTGCGGCTTCGGTTACTCGAAAACGGCCGCGGCGATGGGTGCTGTCGGGGTGGTGGAAGAGCGTTCCCTCGCGCCCGCCATGGCGGCGAAAGTAGAGGCTGAGCTGCGGGTGGTCGACGAAGCTGCCGGCGCCGAGGTGCGGGTCGGCGGCGCAGGTCACGTCGATCAGTCGCCACAGCGCGCGCGCTTCGGCCGGGCTGTCGGGCCAGCCGGGGAAGAACGCACCCGCATCGGCGAAGGGGAGCGAGATGCCGAGGTCCATGCCGACGAGTGTGTCTTCGGGCAGTTCGGTCATCAGATAGTCGAGCACGGCCTGGCGTGACCAATAGCGATGGTGGGGCGGGGCGAGCAGGCGCGGGGCCTCGCTGCCCGCCGAGCACAAGGCGAGAGCGATGCCGGGCAAGTGCTCGCTGGCGGCGCCAGACCAATCAATAGCTAGGAAGTGGGAGAAGCGGCTTCGCGCTGCCCCATCACTCACCCCGCTGCTCGCGGCGCTTCTTGTCCCACCATTCCATGCGCTCGATCACCTGCCGCTCGAAGCCGCGCGGGACCGGCTTGTAGTACGCCTGCGGCTCCATCTGCTCGGGCCAGTAGTCCGCGCCCGAAAAGCCATCCGCCGCGTCATGGTCGTAGGCGTAGTTCTTGCCGTAGCCGATGTCCTTCATCAGCTTTGTCGGGGCGTTGAGGATGCTGGGCGGCGGCATCAGCGAGCCCGTCTCGCGCGCGGACTTGAACGCCGCCTTCTGGGCGACATAGGCCGCGTTCGACTTCGGCGCGGTGGCGAGATAGAGGCAGGCCTGCACGATCGCCAGCTCGCCCTCGGGAGAGCCCAGGAACTCGTACGCGTCCTTGGCGGCGAGGCACTGCACCAGCGCCTGCGGATCGGCCAGGCCGACATCCTCGCTGGCGAACCGCACCAGCCGGCGCAGGACATACAGCGGCTCTTCGCCGGCGGTCAGCATTCGCGACATGTAGTAGAGCGCCGCCTGCGGGTCCGAACCGCGCAGGGATTTGTGCAGCGCCGAGATCAGGTTGTAATGCCCCTCGCGGTCCTTGTCGTAGACGGCGACGCGTCGCTGCAGGAAGCTGCCGAGCGCGGCAGGGTCGAGCGGTTCGGCCAGGCGCGCGGCGTAGAGCGTCTCGGCCTGGTTGAGCAGGAAGCGGCCGTCGCCATCGGCCGAGGCGACCAGCGCCTCGCGGGCGGGAGGCGTCAGGGGCAGGGGACCTTCCAGGCCCTCCGCCTTGTCGAGCAGGGCCGACAATGCGGCGGCGTCGAGGCGATGCAGGATCAGCACTTGCGCGCGGCTGAGCAGTGCCGCGTTGAGTTCGAAGCTGGGGTTCTCGGTCGTCGCGCCCACCAGCGTCACCGTGCCGCGCTCGACATAGGGCAGGAAGCCGTCCTGCTGCGCGCGGTTGAAGCGGTGGATCTCGTCCACGAACAGCAGCGTGCGTCGGCCCGCGTTGGCCGCCACGTCGGCTTCGGCGAAGACCTTCTTGAGGTCGGCCACGCCGGAGAATACCGCGCTCACCGCCGCAAAGCGCATGCCGACGGCGGCGGCGAGCAGCCGGGCGATGCTGGTCTTGCCCGTGCCGGGCGGCCCCCACAGCACCATCGACGAGAGCCGCCCGGCCGCGACCATCCGTCCGATCGCGCCCTCGGGGCCGGTGAGGTGCTCCTGCCCCACCACGTCGGCCAGGGTCGCGGGACGCAGGCGATCGGCGAGCGGCGCGTCCTCGCGCGGTTCGGGGGCGCTTGTCGGCTGGGCGGGCATGTCGTCGGCGAAGAGGTCGGCCATGAACCTGCATCTAGCGATTGTGGCGCGCGATTGCATCGGTTTGCAGCGCGCCGTACATCCACGGCCATGACCGCGACCACGCCCCCGCCGCCCAGCCGCAAGGCGCCGGTCCACTTGTGGATCGGCGGCGGGCTGAGCCTGCTGTGGAACGCGTTCGCCTGCGTCGATTACCTCATGACCAACCTGCGCGTCGCCAGCTACATCGCCTGGATGCCGCCGGACATGATCGACTTCCTCGACGCGTTCCCCGGCTGGCTGGTGGTGGCCTGGGCGATCGAGGTCGGCTGCGCCGCGCTGGGATCGCTGCTGCTGCTGGCCCGCTCGCTGTGGGCGGCCTATGCCTTTGCGATCTCGCTGCTGCTGATGGTGGCGAGCCAGGCCTATCAGCTCAACGAAGGCCTACCGCCCAGTATGACCACGCCGGGATACTGGAGCATGATCGTGGCGATCTGGCTCGTCGCGCTCGGCCTGCTGTTCTACGCGCTGCGGATGCGGGCCAAGGGCGTGCTGCGCTAGGAGCGGGCCTTGCGGCGCACCAGCCGCAAGTACGTGTCGGCGACGGCCTGGTTGATCTTGTCCCAGCCGAAGTCGAGTGCGCGGCGCTCGCCCGCCGCGCCGTGCCGGGCGCGCAAGTCCGCGTTCTCGATGTAGCCGCGCAAGGCCTCGGCGAACTGGTGGACGGCGCCGGGGCGGATCAGCCGGCCCGAGACGTGATCCTCGACCAGGCTCTCGCTGCCGGTCGCGGCGGCGGCGACCACCGGCAGCGCGCAGGCCATCGCCTCCAGCGTCACGTTGCCGAAGGTCTCGGTGACCGACGGGTTGAACAGCACGTCCATGCTGGCGACCGCGCGACCGAGATCGGCGCCTGCCTGGAAGCCGACGAACGTCGCGCCGGACAACCGGCTCTCGAACCACTCGCGCGCCGGCCCTTCGCCGATGACCAGGATCTTGTGCGCCACGCCGCGCCGCTTGAGCGCGTCCATCGTGTCGCAGAACACGTCGAGCCCCTTTTCCATTACCAGCCGGCCGAGGAAGCCGACGACGATCTCGTCATCGGCGATGCCGTGGCCCTGCCGCCAGGCGAGATCGCGCGCGCCGGGATGGAACACCTCGCGGTCCACCCCGCGCGACCAGATCGAAATGTCGTAGTTCATCCGCTGCTCGCGCAGCACTTGCGCCATGCTCTCCGACGGGGCGACCAGCGCATCGCAGCGGCGATAGAACCGGCGGAGGAACGCCTCCATGACCGGCTCGGCCCAAGCCATGTTGTAATAGCGCAAGTAGGTCTCGAACCGGGTGTGGACCGAGGCCAGCACCGGAAGGTCGCGGCGCCGGGCCCAGGTCAGCGCCTGATGCGCGACGGGATCGGGGGAGGACAAGTGCACCACGTTGGGCGCAAAAGCCTTGAGATCGCGCCGGGCGCTCCGCTGCAGCGACAGCGGCATGCGGTACTCGCCCCGACCGGGAATGGGCAGCGCCCGCACGCCGACGAGCTCGCCGGTGGGCGTGAACGCCGGCCGCCGCACCACCGGCGAATAGATTCGCACTGCCGCGCCCTGGTCCAGCAAGTAACCGGCAAGACGGTTGAGAGCCTGGTTCGCGCCATCGCGGACATAGTTGTAATTGCCCGAGAACAGGGCGATGCGAAGGTCAGCGATATCCATGGTAGGCCGCGCATAGCGGCGCAGGTGAGGCTTGGCGAGGGCGCACGGCGCGGCTTTTCGTACTAGCCTGTGTGGAAGGCCGGACCTGACGAGGTGGCAAAGCCCGGCCGTTCCTATGGGCAGCGAGTAGCCTTACCGGCGATAGTCGCGCCGGTAGTCACCGCGGCCACGCCAGCCATCGCGATCGTAATCGCGCCAGCCGTCTCGGCCATAGCCGCGTCCCCGGTTCCAGTCGCCACGGTTCCACCCCCCGCGCTTCCAACCGTTGCCGTAGTAGCCACGGCCATAGCCACGGTTCCAGCGATCGCCCCGATACCCGTAGAAGTTGGGACGACCGAAGTAGCGATCTTGGTAATAGCGCCGAGGAGCATTGTCATAGTAGTAGTAATAGCCGGGACGATCCCGCACCGTCACATAACGGCGGCTGCCGTAGAAGCGGCGGTCGTAGTAGCGCCCATCGCTGCGGTCGGCGATGGCAGCGCCCACGGCGAGGCCGAGAATGCCGGCTCCCACCGCGATCGCGGCATCGTTCCCGCCGCGCCGGTCCCAGTAGTCCTGCGCTTGCGCGCCTTGCACAAATCCCAGCGATGTGGCCGCGATCGCCGCCGCGACGCCAAGCGCCTTGAGGTAGGTCTTCATTCGTACTCCCTTTCCGGAGCCGGCCAACTACGGCGGAATCGGCGGGCACCTCGACTGTTCAAGCGAGACGATGAAATAACCCTATCGGCGCTGAACCAGATCTTAACTTTCTCGGCCCGCCAAGATGCCGAATGTGGCGCTGGCGTAACAAAGCTTTTCCATAAGTTGGGGGAGGCAACTCTATGCAAGACCGCGACTTTAGACGGCGGCGAGAAGGCCCATTAACTTTGTTAAGGTTCAGAGGATGACACAATGATCAACGCAGATAAGATAAGGGCCGGTTCGGCCATGAGCCTGACCATGGGACTGGCTTTTGCCGTCGCGACGCCCGTCATGGCGCAGCAGGACCCCGCGACTCACTTCAATGGCCCCTACATCGAGGGCTTCGGCGGTCTCGCCGCGCGATCCAGTGACAATCGTTCATCGCTGGAGTTCGACACCAACCAGGATGGCCAGTATGGCGACACCGTTCGCGCCGCCGGCAACAACGCGTTCTCGCCCGGCTTCTGCGATGGCCGCGCCCTCGGGTCACGTCCTGAAAACGGTTGCCGGGGCGATCGCGACCGGGTCGAGTACGGCGGTCGCATCGGTTACGACTATCGCATCAACAACTTCGTGGTCGGCGGACTGATCGAAGCGAGCAAGAACAACTCGGTCGACGTGACCAGCGGATATAGCACCACGCCCGCCAGCTACGCTTTGCAGCGCAAGCTGGACTACAACGTCTCCGCGCGCCTGCGCGCCGGTTACACCCCTGGCGGCGGCATGCTGTTCTACGTCACGGGTGGCGGCAGCATGGCCAAGATCGACCATGACGTGTTCTCCACCAATGTCGCCAACTCGTTCGACTACGTTCGCGACAATAAGCGGGTGTGGGGTTGGCAAGCGGGCGGCGGCGGCCAGTTGATGGTCACCAACAATGTCAGCTTGGGCGTCGAGTACCTGTACAACCGCTACAACGACGACAAGGCTTACGTGCTGGTCGGCCGTGGTACCGCCCCGGCGACCAACCCGTTCGTGGTGACCTCCGGTGCAACCCGCATGCGCGTGGCCGATGATCGCTTCGACTACCACTCGCTGCGCGCGACGGTCGGCTTCCACTTCTAAGCGCCTGTCTCTTCGATCGGTCGACCTACGAAAAGGCGCCCGGCTCGCAGGAGCCGGGCGCCACTCGGTTCAGGGCAGGGCGTGCAAGGGGAGCCGTCCCGCTCCGGCCGAATCAGTATCCGCGACGCGCGTAGTAGCGATCGTCCCAGGCGCCGTTCCGGCGCTCCCAATCGCGACCTTGGTAATAGCGTCGATCGTCGTAACGAACGCCTTGATCGTAGTAGCGCCCGTCAAAGGATTGATAGCGCCGATCATCGTAGCGTCGATCGCGATAACGATCATCACTGTTCGCCACGACCGCTGCGCCCACCGCCAGACCAATTAGGCCCACTCCGATCGCCACTGCGGCGGTGTTGTCATGACGGCGGTAGTAATCGCGCGCCAGCACCGGCGAGGCGGTGGATACCAGCGCGCTAGCCGCCAGAGTGGTCGCAAGGATGCCTTTCTTGATGATGCTCATGTCTCGTCTCCGTGGGCGACCTGGAGGACGCCCGTTGGCGTCTGATGGGTCTGCCTGGTCTGAAGTGTTTATGCCGGAAGCGGGCTGAACGGGATCGGGATGGGCCTTGCAGCGATCGTTCATATTGCGGAAGCTTTGCATGAACATCCGGGCTGTCTTAGTCTTGCGAAATGAGAAACGGGCAGTTGCGCCCGGATAATCTGTTATCCAGCCGAGACAGTCGGAGGGGAGGAGGCGGAACGGTCTGGCCTTGATCGACGCTTAGAAGGGAAGTCGTTTTATAGGAGTAAGTCCATGTCCCTTCTCGACAAGATTGCCGCTGCTGTCACGCCGATGGCCTCAGAGGAAGCGCGTGCACAGGCTCGCCTTGATGCGGAGCAACTTGCACGCAACAACGAATGGCTGGGTCAGGTGATCGACCACCACCGCCAGATCGAAGCCGGGTTTTACCGGGCGCTGCATGCCGCAGGTGCGCCGGAACGGCGCAGTGCCGCCGCTGACTTGGCAGTCATCCTGATGGCGCATTCCAATGCGGAGGAGGCAGTGCTGTATCCGGCTCTGGTGGAAGGCAGCAGCAAGGCCCACACCACCCTGGCCTACGAAGAGCAGGCCGCGGCCAAGATCAACATGGCCATCCTGGAAAGCCTTGATCCGATGAGCCAGGAATGGACCGACAAGCTCAGGCACATTCAGGGCGCGGTTGCCCAGCATGTCTATCAGGAGGAAAGCAGCTGGTTTCCCGATCTCGTGCGCAACGTGCCGGCGGACAAGCAGCAGCAGTTGACCAAGCGCTATGCGGAAGAATTCGGCCGCAATTCGGGCGCGCTGCAGCAAGGCCATCAGCCGAGCCACTTGGCGGAGATCGCCTGAGGCCAGCTACCCGGACCCTACCGTCACAAAGAGAAACGGGCGCTCGTGAGAGCGCCCGTTTTCGTATCAGGAGGTTTTTGCGGGTTGGCTCAGGCCGCGTTCTTCTTGCGGCTGGCTTTCTTGCGCTCGTTCGGATCGAGGATCGCCTTGCGCAGTCGCACCGACTTGGGCGTCACTTCGACCATCTCGTCATCGTCGATGTAGGCGATTGCCTGCTCCAGCGTCATCAGACGCGGCGGGGTCAGGCGGATGGCGTCGTCCTTGCCGGTCGAACGGAAGTTCGTCAGCTGCTTGGACTTCATCGGGTTCACTTCGAGATCGTCGGGCTTGGCGTTCTCGCCGATGATCATGCCTTCGTACAAGGGCTCACCCACTCCGACAAACAGCACGCCGCGCTCCTCGAGCGGGCCCAGGGCGTAGGCCACGGCCTCGCCAGCACCGTTCGAGATCAGCACGCCGTTCTTGCGGCCAGGAATGGGGCCACGGTGAGCGTCATACTTCTCGAACAGGCGGTTCATGATGCCGGTGCCGCGCGTGTCCGACAGGAACTCGCCGTGGTAGCCGATCAACCCGCGCGATGGCGCCGAGAAGGTGATGCGGGTCTTGCCGCCACCCGACGGACGCATGTCGGTCATCTCGCCCTTGCGAGTCGCCATCTTCTCGACGACAGTGCCCGAATACTCATCGTCCACGTCGATCACGACGGTCTCGTAGGGCTCGGTCGGCTTGCCGTTCTCGTCGGTGCCGAACAGCACGCGCGGGCGGCTGATGCCCAGCTCGAAGCCTTCGCGGCGCATCGTCTCGATGACGACGCCCAGCTGAAGTTCGCCACGGCCGGCGACTTCGAAGCTGTCCTTGTCGGCGCTCTCGGTCACGCGGATGGCGACGTTGGACTCCGCTTCGCGGGCCAGGCGGTCGCGAATCATGCGGCTGGTCACCTTGGTGCCCTCACGGCCCGCCATCGGCGAATCGTTCACCGCGAAACGCATCGACAGCGTCGGCGGATCGATGGGCTGGGCGTGCAGCGGCTCGGTGACGGACATGTCGGCGATGGTGTTCGACACGGTCGCGGTGGTCATGCCGGCGATCGAGATGATGTCGCCCGCCTTGGCTTCCTCGACGGGAACGCGATCGAGGCCCTGGAACGCCAGCAGCTTGGAGGCGCGGCCGACTTCGACGATGTTGCCGTCGTTATCGAGGGCGCGGATCGGATCGTTGACCTTGACAGTGCCCGACTGGACCTTGCCGGTCAGGATGCGGCCCAGGAAGTTGTCGCGATCGAGCAGGGTGACGAGGAACTTGAACGGACCGTCGACGTCCGCTTCGGGGGCGGGAACGTGCTCGACAATCTTCTCGAACAGCGGGGTCAGTGTGCCTTCGCGCGCATCGGGATCCTCGCTGCAGTAGCCGTTGCGGCCCGACGCGTAGAGCGTGGGGAAGTCGAGCTGCTCGTCGTTGGCGTCCAGGCTGACGAACAGGTCGAACACTTCGTCCAGCACTTCGGCGTGACGGCCATCGGGACGGTCGATCTTGTTGACGACCACGATCGGCTTGAGGCCCAGGCCGAGCGCCTTGCCGGTGACGAACTTGGTCTGCGGCATCGCGCCTTCCGAGCTGTCGACCAGCAGGATCACGCCGTCGACCATCGAGAGGATGCGCTCAACCTCAGCGCCGAAGTCGGCGTGGCCGGGGGTGTCGACGATGTTGATGCGGTAGCCGTTCCATTCGACCGAGGTCGGCTTCGCGAGAATGGTGATCCCGCGCTCCTTTTCCAGGTCGTTGGAGTCCATGGCCCGCTCTTCGACGCGCTGGTTGTCGCGGAAGGTGCCGGACTGGCGGAAAAGCTGATCGACGAGGGTGGTCTTGCCGTGGTCGACGTGGGCGATGATCGCAATATTGCGCATCGGAAGCGGGGCGGACATGAGAAGCCTGTACGTTCGAGGATAGGTCAGGCGGCACTTCGCTGCGCCGCACAATCGCAGGCGCCCTTACTCGAACTTGCGTGCGGGGGCAAGCGCAGCGAAATAGGGGGCTATTCGTTTCCTATGCGACTTTGCCCGTATTTGGCGGCGCATAGTCAACAAACAGGGGAGTTTGCCGTGCTCGAATACATGTTCATGCCATTCAGGCGTTATGCCGAATTTTCCGGCCGCTCGCGCAGGATGGAATTCTGGTCTTTCGGACTGTTCAACCTAATCGTCTATGCCATCATCGGCGGTATCATGCTGGGCACCGGTGCCTCGTTCGCGACCCTGTCGCAGAACAGCGCCGATCCCGTCGCAGCGATCACCGGCGTCTTCTTCAGCGGCTTCGGCGTGCTTTTTGGCCTCTACTGGCTGGCAACGATCATCCCGACGATCGCGGTTACCGTCCGACGCCTGCACGACCGTGACATGAGCGGCTGGTGGTATCTGGGCGTGATCGTGCTATCGTTCATTCCCCTGGTGGGCTTCCTCGTAAGCATCGCTTTTCTCGTCATCATGTTCCTGCCCGGCACGCCGGGGCCGAACCGCTTCGGTGCCGATCCCAAGGATCCCTTGGGCGCGCAGGTCTTCGCTTGACAGGTGACGCCGGCGGCCCTGTGTGTCGCCGGCACCCGTCGCACCAGCATAGAGGATGACACGATGGTTCCTTTCGGCGGCTTCTGGTGGCGAGTCCTGGCCTACGTGATCGACTGCGCTGTCCTGAATATCGCCACGAGCATGCTGGGAGGCCTGCTGGGCTTCGGCCTGGCGTTGCCGATGGCAGGTCTCGGCGTTGACGATCAAGTGATGACCGGCACCGTGCTGGGCGCGGCGCTCGGTGGCAGCTTCCTCGTCAACTGGCTCTACTCGGGGTTCATGGAATGCTCGAAGCTCCAGGCCACGCTGGGCAAGCTTGCGATCGGCCTGGTGGTGACCGACGACGACGGTCGCCGCCTGACCTTCCTTCGCGCCACCGGTCGCTACTTCGCCAAGTTCATCTCCGCGCTGTTGTTTGGTGTTGGCTTTCTCATGGTCGGATGGACGCGGCGCAAGCAAGGTCTGCACGATCTCATCGCCGGCACGCTGGTGTACAAGACGCGCGATCCGCGCCAGGTCGAAAGCCCGCAAGGCGTGTTCGCCTGACGATGCGCTGGCCTCTCGCGCTGCTGGTCACGGCTTGCCTGACGCTGGCGGGGTGTGACAGCGGAACGCCAGCGCAAGCGCCGACTGCTGCTGATAGCGAAGACCAGCCACCGACGATCCCAATCATGGGTCGTGAACGCACGATCCTGGCGTTCGGGGATGCGCTGCTGGCCGGCTATGGGCTGAACTCGGGCGACAACTATCCCAGCAAGCTGGAGGCGGCGTTGCGTGCTCGTGGGATCAACGCGCGGATCGTCAACGCCGGGATCTCGGGCGAGACCACGGAACAGGGTCTGGCCCGCATGCCGGCGCTTCTCGACGCGCAAACGACGAAGCCGGAGCTGGTGATCGTCAGCCTGGGTGGCAACGACATGCTGCAAGGCCGCCCGCCGGCTCAGACACGGGCCAATCTCGAGCAGATCCTGCGCATCCTGAAGCAGCGTGGCATTCGCGTGCTGCTGCTCGGGATGATGGCGGCGCCCGACTTGCGCGCGGATTACGCGCGCGACTTCAACCCGATCTATCCCAGCCTCGCACATGCTTATGGCGCGCGATTGGTGCCGTTTTTCCTGCAGCCGCTCGCCGGCAAGCCCGACTTGGTGCAGCCCGATCGAGTGCATCCGACCGCGCTGGGCGTGGAAGAGATGGTCGCCGCCACGGTGAACGACGTCGCCGAAGCACTACCGACAGCCTGATGCGCCAAGGCCGCTAGCGGCGCTGCACCACTTTGCCGCCCTCGACATGCCACACCGCGGCCTCGCGCAGGATCGCGGCGAACGGCGGGGCCTCGGTGCCGGTCAGCCAGACTTGCGCGGCGCCCGCGCGCAATCGCTCGAACAAGGCCTCGCGACGCAGGGGATCGAGGTGGGCCGCCACTTCGTCGAGCAGCAGCAGCCGCGGACGGCGCTCGCCGGCACTTTCCAGCAGTTGCGAATGCGCCAGCACGATTGCGATCAGCATCGCCTTCTGTTCGCCGGTCGAGCACTCGGCAGCGGGCTGGCGCTTGGCGGCCAGGACGACTTCCAACTCGTCGCGATGCGGGCCGACCAGAGTGCGTTGCGCAGCCCGGTCGCGTGGCCGGCTATCGCGCAAGGCTTGCGCCAGCGCCTCCGCATCTTGCGGCCCCCCCGCGCGGTAAGCGAGGGCGGGGCGTGCGAAAGGGGAGGCCGGCAGTCCCGCCAGCACCGTGTCGAGCGCCTCGATCATCTCGGCACGTGCCTGCGCGACGGCGGCCCCGGCTTCCGTGAGCTGTCCCTCTATCGCGTCGAGCCAGCGCGGGTCGGGCGCGCGGTCGTCGGACAACAGGCTGTTGCGTTCACGCAAGGCACTTTCCAGCCGCGTGGCGTTTCCGGCGTGTCCCGGCCGCAGCGCCAGCACCAGCCGGTCGAGAAACCGCCGCCGCGCGCCCGCGCTTTCGGAGAACAGGCGGTCCATGGCCGGGGTCAGCCAGCCGATCGACATCCACTCGGCGAGTCGTACCGCCGGGGCCTCGGCCCCGTTGATCTGCACCAGCCGGCGCCCCGGTCGATCGGCGAGGACGCCTGTGCCGAGCCGCACCGCGTCGCCACGGCCGGCCAGATCAGCGCTGACCGCGAAGCCGCCGGCGCCATCCTGCGCCGGCATGTCGGCTAGGCCCGCGCGGCGCAGGCCACGACCGGGCGCCAGCAGCGAAATCGCCTCCAGCACATTGGTTTTCCCCGCGCCATTCTCGCCGACCAGCAGGTTGAACTGCGCCGTATCGTCGACGCGGGTGTCCCGGTGGTTGCGAAAGTCGGCAAGCTGGATGCGGTCGAGCGCCATCGCGCCCGGCCTAGCCGCGCCCGGGCGCAAAGGTCAAACCCGTCAGTTCGGGCGAGTCTTCGCGAAAGGCGAGAAGTTCACGTTATTGTCAAAGACCTCGACGCGTTCGCGGCGCTTGAGGAAGTTGACGACGAGGTAGGTCACCGGCGTCAGCACCGCCTCCCAAGTGGTTTTGATGATCCACTGCGTCACGATCAGCGACAGGATCAGGGACAGCGAAAAGCCCGGCACGCCCAAGAACGCCAGCGGGTAGAACAGCAGGCTGTCCACGCCTTCGCCCACGATCGTCGAGCCGATCGTACGCGTCCACAAGTGCTTGCCCTGGGTCATCACCTTCATCCGGGCAAGGACGAAGGAGTTGACGAACTCGCCGGCCCAGAACGCCACCAGCGAGGCCAGCACGATGCGCGGCGTCTGGCCGAAGATCGCCATGTAGGCGGCCTGGTTGGGCGCGGTCACCTCGCGCCCGGCAACGGTGTACGTAGCCGAGGCGAGCGCCCACTCCGGGTTGGGCGGGATGTTCACCACGACCACGCTCATCACCACCATGAACAGCAGCGCGAAGAACCCCGCCCAGATGCACCGCCGCGCATGGGCGTAGCCGTAGACCTCGGTCAGCACGTCGCCGATGATGTAGCTGACCGGAAAGAACAGCACGCCCGCGCCGAAGGTGACAGGGCCGAGCAGCGGCAGCGTGACTTGCGCCTGCTTGGCGGCCCCGATCAGGTTCGACAGCAGGAGGATGACGACAAAGCCGACCATCACGAAGTCGAAGTAGCGGAAGTGGCGCCGGGCGCCGGTGGTGCCATCGATGCGGGAAAGCTGCGCGTCGCTCATGGTTGAAGCGTAACGCGCTCTCCGGTTCTCGCAAAGCGGCATCTGGCGTTCGACGCCGCATCGCGCCCAGGCATTTGCCAAGCGGATAATAGCCGCTAAGGGTGCGTCGACCTTGCGCGCCCGTAGTTCAACTGGATAGAGCACGAGCCTTCTAAGCTTGGAGTTGCAGGTTCGAGTCCTGCCGGGCGCGCCATAAAATCAATGATCCAGGCCGAGGTGTGGTAACAAGATTATTGCCGCAGGGAACATATAGGTAACTGGCTATGGACTTCGCAAGCGCCTTTGGTGCGGTCGGTCACCCTTGACCTGACCAACTTGGCGATAGTGCGCGAGAGCGGCTTCCTGGCCGTTCACGATCTCCTGCTGACCCGCCTCGCGTTCCATCGACGCATTGCGTTCGGCAATCTTGGCTTTGTATTTCGCCTGGGCGTTGGCTGCGAGGCCGCCAGTAACGGCAGCCAACGCACCCACGCTGGCAGCAGCAATGCCTAGACTGCACATGGCCAGCCCCTCCCGCCGAGAGCGCGGCGACGGCCGATCACCCAGCCTTGCCAATCGGAAGCCGCGACGTAATCCGCTGGCGCAGGCGGAAGCGGGCTATTCGGCTGCACCTGCCGGTCAGTTGGAACCTCGCCACGCGCAAGCTGCCCCGCGAGGTAGCCGCTCCAGCTAGGCGCAGGGGTCGATGTAGCCACACCGTCTGTCCCGCTGGTGAGCGCACCGAAGTTGGCCCGGAAGTCTCCGAACATCACCGGATCACCCGCCCGATGTCATTCCGCACAATTTCACGCTCGCGCTCCTCCCGCTCGGCCTCCTCGCGAAGTGCATCCTGTTCAGCCTGCCACTCCGAGGGGTTCTGGCGAACGCGCGGTGGCGGGGCAAAGCCGGGAGGCATCGTGCCGGGGCCGCTCATGCCATTTCCCTCTGCTGTGCGATGCTCCCGACAGCGTTGCGAACCTTGCTCGACTCCGCCTGCTCCCGATCGGACAGCGAGCAACCCTCAAGCACGCGCTGATTGCCCTCGATGGTGGCCACGACAAAGGGCAAGAGCGGCCGGTGGCGTTCCGGCGCAACGACCGCGGACTTCATCTTGCTTGTGACCAGATGAGCGACGACGCCCTCGGGCTGATAGTGGGGGCGGTACTTGGTGACACCCGAGCGAAGCTGCGAGGTCAGCGCTTCATAGCCGGCGAGTTCCTGCCCAAGGTCGAGAGCCTTGGCTTCGATGCGGGCAATCGCGGCCTCACGCTCTCCCAGCAAGCGTTCTGTCTCCTCAGCAAGCTTGGTGTGTGCCGCCTGGCGCGCTTCCCTGGTCTGTAAGGCTTGGATGCGCTGAGACTCCACACGGGCGCTCTGCAGGGCGTCGATGCGGGCTTCCACCGCATCTAGGTCCGCCTTCGCCTTCCGGATCTCGGCATCGGTGCCAGAGCCCATTTCGGCCGCGAGATTCGCCGAACGATAGGTGGCAACCGCCGCCTCCCTGGCCTCGTCCAGTTCGGCGCTTCGTGTCGCGTATAAGTCAGGCGTCAGTAGTCTCACGCTCAGTCCTTTCATCCATTGTCACTCGTTCAGATACGACGGTACGGAGGAACTGACTGACTGTGACGCCGGTAGATGCGGCTCGTTCTCGCAGTGCACCAGCAAGGCGCTCGCCAGCACGGAACGCTACGAACTGGCTTTGCGGCGTGTCGGGCATCGGTTTCTCCGTCCTGTTAAACAGGCTAGTCCTACTGGTGCCGGGTTTGAATCGCGGCCGATCAGTGCACGTAAGAAGGCCGATTTAACTCGTCATAGCGGTCGTACTGCTTGGGGCTCCCGAGCTCGGTCGCCGGGTTGTAGTAGAACGAGTTCTCCACCGGCATGATCGGCTCGGCAAAGGTCAGCGCCAACGCGTCGCCGTCGTCCGGCGAAGGCATGCCGCGGGCTTTCATATCCTTCTTCGACTCAAGCTGGATTGATACCTGGTCAGCACCATAGCCATACTCAGGCCCGGTCAGATCCGCCTCTAGGTTGTCCTCATCAGGGATGGCACCAGTCGCGAGCCACGAGCGCATCGTGGTCCACATCTCAGCACGCTTGTTCTTGGTTTTCACCCGAATGCCGGTCGCCCACTCAGCATCGCGCCCCTTGCCGCCAAACCAGATCTCATAGACGTTTTCGACGCCGAGCTGGCGCAAGCGATCGATCACAGCAGCACCAATGTTGCCGGCGTCCACGAAGATCGCAGCAGGCCCCCAGCGCTGCGCCTCTAGGGCGATGTCACCGGCGAGCGTCATCGCATCCTGATCTTCCCACTGGCGCCACGCAATACCGCGCTTATCTCGACCGCGGCGAATGGCCAAGGTGGAATGGTCATCGCCGAACCGGGCACAGTCCACACCGAACACGAGCGGGTCGGATGCCAGCATAGGCACCTCACGCTTGCGGGCAGCCTGCACTAGATCCGTGCCGATGAACTGTGACGAGGAGTGCGACGGGAACTGGCCTTTGACGCGGACGCGCACAAAGTCGCTGTCTTCGCCGTATGTGTCGATCCAGGTCTGCAGCTGGTCCTTATTGGTCCGCTTGACGTTGCGGCCGTCGATCATGCGATGGCGCCACTGATTGCGGAACCGGCCAACGATCACGTCACGGAAGCGCCCGCTGTTCCTGGTAGGATTTCCGTAGGCCAGCCATAGGATCTCAGTCCCAGCATCAGTCAGACCGCCGCTTGCCGTGTCCCAAATGGGATCGATGATGGACGATGCCTCGTCGAACAGCAGGATCACCCGTTTGCCAGCGTTGTGCAGACCGGCGAAGGCTTCTGTGTTGCGCTCGGACCAAGGGATCGCGTCGATGCGCCAGGTGCGCTCGTGACCGCTTTCGGTCGAGTGGATCGAGGTGGCCTCCAGCACGAACATGTCGCGCAGGCAGTCGAACTGCAGGAGCGAGTACCACTTTGACAACTCCGGCCAGGTCTTGGTCCTGAGCTGCCCCTCAGTGTTGGCCGTCACCACGCCGCGCGTGTCCTCGTGGGTCATCAGCGCCCACAGGATCAGCCAGGACACCTGAGACGACTTGCCGATTCCGTGGCCTGAGGCGGTGGCATCCTGGATGGGCTTGTGCGGATTGGCACGCAGATCATCGCCGATCGCCTGCAGCTGCTCGCGCTGCCACACGTCAGGGCCGTCTTCATTGGCGAGGGAGGTGCCCTCTACGCCCCAGGGAAATGCCCAGAGCACGAAGCCGAGAGGGTCATGGGCGAAGCGGCCAAGGTCCGAGATCACTTCGCGGCGGATTTCATCTGGGGTCATGCCGCGATGGTACGTTGTAAAACGGCAGGTTGAATCGCAGCAGGTAGATACGTGCGAAAGATCGGCTAAAGTCAGCCTTCCTCCGGCACTTGCGTGTCTCGCATCGTTTACTTGTTTTTGACTCCAAACGTTGCGAAAAAATGAGTATGAACTCGCTACGCAGAAGATGAGTCGCGAGTCCAATCGCGAGATATCACAGTAAAAGACCCTGCGTAATCAATCGCCACATAACGATGTAAGTAGTTGAACAATCTGGGGAGAAGATAGTCATGGTAAGGTATCTTGGAATTGCCGCTTCTGCGGCAGGGCTGATCTTTGCGCTAATCCCAGCCGCGGGGCACGCGCAACCTACGGTTGATGCGATCTCGGCACCACCAACGTTGGCAGCTTGGTCTCAGCGCGTTTTCAGAGACCTAAGTCGGCAAATGCGAGATCCTGTCGAGGCTCGCTCTGAAGTCATGCCGACGGGTATCGTTGCGGTAAAGTTCGGCTGTAGCGAGAGCGGTGCACCAAGCTCAGTTCAGCTCTATAAAACATCCGGCAATCGAAGGCTTGACCGCGCGGCAATGCGAGCAGTGAGCAAAATCGCGACTCTCCACCCTTTGCCTGCTCGACTTAGGCACGAGCAGCAGTACATCGTGCGAGTTCTTTTTGCTAACTCGGGGTCGGGAGCAGAGCGGGAGATCAGAAAGATGCAAGCCGAAGCCGTAAAGAGCAACGCCTGGTATAATCAGGGAGCGACGAGCACGGCGGCCATAGAGCTTGTGCCAGTTGGATGATGGGGTAGGGGCCGGTCAACGTTCCGGCCCTTCACCCTAACCGCGCCAGCAGGTTCCGCACGCTCGATGCATGCCACTTGCCGCCGCGTGCCGTTACGATCCCGGCTCCGTTAAGTGCCGTAGCAATCTGCGCCAGTGAGGTGATGCCACGAGCGTGCAGATCCTCAACGATCGGCCGCAGTTCACCCGCGCGCTGTTCCGCACCAGCCTTCACCGCGTCGATAGCCGCCAAATTACCCCGCTGAGCCCGCCTGAGCGCCGCTGCGCCGTTGGGGTTGCCGAGTACCTGCCCGCGCGCCTTCGCCGCCTGCAGCGCCTCTGTGGTGCGCTTAGAGATCGCCTTTCGCTCTGCCTGTGCCACTGCAGCCATGATGTGCACGGTCAGTTCGTTCGCCTCGGGCATATCGGGCAATGTCAGATGCAAGCCCCGGCTTCGGAGGTATGTCTCAGCCAGGGTGCCGCCGATTGGGGCTGCCGCGTTCCAGATCGCCAGGGCCGCGGGAGTGTTGTCCGACTTGTCTGCAACCGGCTCAGGCAGGCTGCATTTCGGCACCTCGCCGCCCGTCAGCATCGCAGCCGCATCTCGCGGTCCGACACCATGAAGCTTGCGCAGGAAGTCGAGCACGTCGCCTTGTTCGCCGCAACCGAAGCAGCACCAGCGCTTGCCCGCGGCGAAGATCGTGAATGAGGGCGAGCGATCAGAGTGGAAGGGGCAGGTTGTCCATCTACCGATTTGCGCGGCTTCGCACGACGGCCTATGGGCGGCGGGCAGCGCGTAAAGGTTCGCTGCGGGAGGCGGTATGCACGTTCGCTCGGGCCTAGCGGGAATCCGCGCGGCGCAGTCTGTCCTGTCGTTGCGTGAGGCGACGATGGAGGCGTTTACCGACGTCGGTTTTTCGTCCGCCTATTTCGTTACGCCGGTCACTTCGGATCGCCGGTTCGGCCGGGTGCACAGCGCCAACAACATGGCGGATGCCTGGTGTGACGCGTACCCGATCAAGCTGCGTTACGAGGACCCGCTGCCCGATCTCGCCTTGCGCTTGTGCCGACCGCTGCGCTGGAGCGAGGCGCGCAGCATAGAACCACCCAGTCGCCATGAGGAGCCGTTCTACGCCTTCCTGAGCGGCCTGGGCTTCGAGGATGGCCTAGCCTTGCCGACCTATGGGCCTGGCGCGCGGACCGGTTTTGTCGGCCTCCCGGCCATGCCCGGCGCGGCGATGGACGAGGACACGGCGGCCATCGCCCATGCCATCGCGCAGATGTCATTCCTGCGCTATTGCGAGCTGATCGACGTGCAGGCGCCCACTGACATCCGCTTGTCCGAACGCGAGCTTGACGTCGTGTACTGGATTGCGATGGGCAAGAGCAACTCGGTCATCGCCGAGATCCTGGGCATCTCGGCCGAGACGGTGGACAGCTACGTGCGCCGTGCCTTCCGCAAGCTCGGCGTGTCGGATCGGACTTCCGCCGTTCTGCACTCCGTCCTCGCCGGGCATCTCTATACCGGACCGTTCCGCCCCGCGCCCGAGCAGGACCCCGGCGTCCTCTGAGCAGGCTGTCCCGCAACAGCGGGACTGCCGCGATGCCGGCGCCTCGACCACAAGCGCTGACAGGTGCGCCGACCGGCCTTGCGCTTACGCGCGGTCATCGGGACACGTGGCATGTCGACCCGCCCGCCCCTACGGGCGTGAGGTCCGTGGCTCTCGGAATGGCCGGTTTCGAGAGCAGCATGGCGAGGCCGAGCCGGGAACGTCGGCTCGGCCCGCCATCTCCCCGCAAGCCTTAACCAAGTGTACATGCTTATCCGCGATAGTTCGGCGCATGTCAGTTGAGATCCCTCGACGCGCGCCGCGCCGGTCGGTGGCGCTACCGGCGCAATGCCGTGCGCCTTCGGGCCTGCGAGATGGCGGCGAAATATCGGACATCTCGACGCAAGGGTGCTGCATCAGGACTGATACGGTGCTGTTTCGCGTGGGGTCGCACGTCTTGATCCGGCCCGACCGCCTGGAGCCTCTGGGCGGCACCGTCCGCTGGATCGCGGGTGATTGTGCCGGCGTCGAATTCGATCGCGCGATCTACGGGCCGATCCTTGATCATCTCGTGCGTATGCATGAGAACGGCGTGTCGGTGGAAGTCTCTCGCGACTGAACCTTTGCGTCGGTCAGCCGCGCAGCGCTCTGTTCAGCGGTTCCCCCAACACCGGATAGCCCGTTCCCTCAGGGATCAGCAGCCAGGATTGCCCATCGCGTTCCACTTCGGCGGCGCGGATGCGAGTCGCGGGATGACGCGCGCTGTCGACCAGCACCTCTTCGAAGCTCGCAAACTGGCTGAGCCGTTCCAGATTGCGCCGCGTCGGGAAGATCACGCTGATCTCGCCGCGATCCGCAAGTTCCAGCGCGGCGGCGGCGGTGACCCAGAACAGCTTGGTGTTCTCCGTTTCGTCGACGGTGATGTCGACCGCTCCGGTGTTGAGGTCGACGACGAAGAAGCGCGTGTCGAAGGCAGGATCGATCGGTGCGCACCAGTGGGCGTAAAGCACCAGCCGTTCGGGCGCAAGCGTCCAGCCGAACGCCTCCAGCACCGGCGCGAGGCGACCATCGGCCAGCAGCATGGCCCGCGCATCGGCGGCCTGCGCGGGCGAGACGGGTTCACGCACGCCGATGATCAAGCCGGTCTCCTCCAGCGTCTCGCGAATGGCGGCGATGCGGCTGGTGGCCACCTCCGGGTCCTCGGCGGGGTAGAGCCTGGCAGCGAGCGCGCCATCGGCAGGATCGACTCGCCCACCGGGGAACACCGCCGCGCCGCCGGCGAAGCGCATCGCGCGCGATCGCTGCACCATCAGCAGCTCGGGCGGCCCGGACGAGGCCTTGCGGAAGATGACGGCGGTGGCGGCGGGGATCACCTTGGGATCAGTGGCGGCGGGCATACTCTTGGGCATCAGCGATCATTCGCCTGCATGGCCGGCGAGAGCAAGCGATGCGCAAGAAAGAAGGGCTGTCGGCAAGCTTTACACTCGCACGTTGCGAGACGATCGGGATGTCCAAAGACCGTCGCGTTTGTGTAGGTTTTTCGTAATTGGCATGGGTCGTGCTATTACAATCGCGTACCCTTCCGAGTACGTCTCGAATAAGAGGCGGGGCCGAGTTTAGTCTCCCGGCCCCGCCTCCCCGGTACGTCAGCCAGACACGAAAACGGCGCCCGAAGGCGCCGTTCCGTAACTCTCGTGGGAGGACCTAACGGTCAGCTGGCGCGGGCGACACCGGCTTCACCCATCAGCTGCTGCAGCTCGCCGGCTTCGTACATCTCCATCATGATGTCGCTGCCGCCGACGAACTCGCCCTTGACGTAGAGCTGCGGGATCGTCGGCCAGTCCGAGAAAGACTTGATGCCCTGGCGGATTTCCATGTCCTGCAACACGTCCACGCTTTCATAGGCGACGCCGAGATGGTCGAGGATGGCGATCGCCCGGCTGGAGAAGCCGCACTGGGGAAACAGCGGCGTGCCCTTCATGAAGAGCACGACGTCGCCGGATTTTACGATCTCGCCAAGGCGGGTGTTGACGTCGGACATGGCCTGCAATTCCTTGTGGTCGCCGCGCCAGCGAAGCGCAGCGATGAACGGTGTACGAAAGGTCAGTTGGGAACAGCAGTGGTGAGTTGCAAGGCGTGGAGCACGCCGCCCATCCGCCCGCCCAGCGCTTCATAGACCAGCTTGTGCTG
>Ga0182210_1000031_pt1 | contig 23754 bp, 11 predicted proteins | sample G5R1MG_19_FD_129670 | JGI IMG/M metagenome (GOLD analysis project Ga0182210, IMG submission 129670) | Switchgrass phyllosphere microbial communities from Michigan, USA - G5R1_MAIN_03OCT2016_LD1 MG | ecosystem: Host-associated > Plants > Phyllosphere > Phylloplane/Leaf | place: USA: Michigan... | reverse complement strand
GGCGAGGGCGAGGGCAGGTAGTAGGGCTGGGCGCGCGGTGGCAGCGCAGCGGCGAACAGCCTGGGGTCGATGGCATCGGCCATGGTCGAAGGTCTCCTGCTGGGTCGTCGGTGGCAGTCGGGGGTCGGGGCTCCGTCCTCATCGGCGCATGCCGTAGCCTTGGCGCCAAGCCCTCGATGGCGAGAGGATACTCTACGCACGACGGGCAGACGGGCATCACAGAGCACGGGTGTACGACAGCACCAAACGAGCACGCAGGCGGCTTCCTTGGCCATGGCAAGAATAGTAGTGTGCAATGCGCATTGCGAGCAGAGGCTGCTCGCCCTGTCTGTCTACCCTGCGCTGACGGGCGGGATAATAGCCACCTCGTCCCCCTCGACAATGATGCGGTCCCGGTCGCGCGCCCCCTCGTCGGCTACTTCGACATAGTCGAGGTTCACCGTCACCGCGCAACTGGTGAGCACCTCCTCGCGGATGCCGGGATACCGCTGGCCAAGCACATCGAACAGCTCGCCTGCTCGCACGGGCGCCGGCAGGTGTTCGCCCGTCTTGCCTGTGAAGGCCGAGGCGGTCGCAAAGTACAGTATGGCAAAGTGGCCGGAAGGCGCTGGTGCCGGGGCCGCCATGGTTCGCCTGGGGCTTTCTGTCTGTCAGCACGCGTGCCATGGCCGTCGACCAGGAGAGGAGCGGGGCGGGGGCGTTTGCTTCAGGCACATGGTGATCCGCACGAGGCCGCCGAGCGCCCATCGGATAATACATGCTGTCGGTGTGGATGCATCAGGCAAAGGGAGGGGCGGCGCAAGGAGAGCGCACCGGCACGTACCTCTGCGGGGAGTGTGGTGGTGAGGAAGTTCGGAGCGGCGCCTGCGTTCCGGTGCGCTCAGCTCGCCGAGGGACTTGGCGTTGCGCACGGGCCCCGTCGCCGGACGCGCCTGCCGTCTGATGACATAGCCGGACAAGAAGTTTTTGACGCGCCCATCGCTTGCTTGGCGCTGCTGCTTGCTGCTCGCTGCTCGACGCCAGCCATGCCTCTCCGCCCGCTGCTGCCGCCCCGCTCGCTCTGCCTGTCGTGTCAATGGCGTCTCCTGCCCGCACGCTCGCCGCTGCGCCTGCTGTCGACCCGCACGCGGTTGACCTCGCTCCCGCGCGCCTGCGTGCCTGCGCGCGGCCTCGCCAGCATCGCCATGGTGAGTGCCGCCCCTTTGCCGATGCCCCCTTCCCTCCGCCCGGACTGACAGGAATGCTATCTGGCAGCGCGCCCAGTACACGGACTCGTCTACCGAAGACTCGGAGCCATCCACGCCCTTCTCGGAATCACTCGACCCGACGCTTATCCCGCTCCCCCACGGAATCCCCCTCCGGATGCACCTTGAGAGATGGGATAAGCAGTTTGGAGGCCTCTCAGACGAGGCGCTGGCTTCCTTTGCCAATTTCCCCACCCGCCTCGACACCCAAAATACGCTCAGTCGGGAGAGCCCGGTAGAGAGCGCGGACGAACAACCAGCCACCGACGAGTCGGACTGCGGCGGCGAGGACGAACTGGACGACCTGATGACAGTTGGACTGTTCCTCAACCCGGGCGACGTGGTCGAGCTGTCCCAGGCTGGCCACGAATCGCTTCTCGCCGTCTTCGTCCGGCAAATCGACGGTGTCAGTCAGTTCTTCTCCGTTAATGGTAGATGGTCCCATTCGAGCCTCGCCAAGATCACTTTCGCCATTCCTGCAGGTGTCAATCCCGAGCGTCTGCAGCCGCTCCTTCCCTATCTTCCCACCGATCCCGTGGGGGCAAACCCCAAAGGCGAGGTCCATGTGCCTGCCGACGTGGCAGCGCCCGTACAGGAAGAACTGGAGCGCATTACGGCCTCCGCCGAGACGATATACCGTACCAATGCACCCATTCTTGACACCGCATACGATACCCTTGCTCACCCTGTCCGCACACGCATGATGAATGTGGCGCAAATCGCAAGACTACTGCTGTCTCCCGACGATCCTCAATGGACACCACCTCCGCCTGCCCTCCTAGCTGTCCGCAAAGCGTTGCACTACAACGAGTACCGATTTCATTCGGACATTCGCACCCACCGTATGACCAATCTCTTTGCCATTCGGCCCAAGAATGACGTGCGCACCGTCGAAACTGTGCACGAATGGATTCGGGAGTTTCGTGAAACCATCGCTGCTGGTGCGAATACGCCCTCTCATGCCACGCCCCCCCCGCATGCTGCCGGCGGGAAACACATAGACGACTTTCTCCAGAAAGCAAGAAGACTCATTGCCAAAAGTCGTCAATATCGTGATCCCATGCTTGGTGGCCTGGGCCCGAGCAAATCCCGCCTTGAGACCGGAGACAGCTCGCGGGTCGAGGAACCGCTTGTTTGGGACGAGACCTTTACCGATACCGACCAGCAGATCATCAACTTCCTCCAGGTATGGGTGCTAGGGGCACAGTTTGAAGGCATGGCGGGTCTACACGCGGCCTGTGCAAGCGTAATGCAGGCAACAGGCTGCTATGGGCCCGATGCACTCAAACATACCGGATCACAGCAGCAGATCGCCTGCAATTTTACCCGCGCCAGAGGCATGGTCTTCCTACAGGAAATTGGCGTGCTGTCACCTCACGACAACCCTGCTCTGTACGACGAGGAACTCATGCTCCCGACTGTCCGACTATCGAGCAACATGGAAGTACTGCACAAAAAGGCGGAACTGGTTCGGAAGAATCCCGACTTCCGCGACGCGATGGCGAATCTTCGCCGCGACTGGGGTGCCACCACGGTTTATTGTATTGATGACGCTGGCGCCCATGAGATTGATGACGGCGTTTCCATTGAGAGGATTGACGACTGCGCTTCCGAGTACTGGATTCACGTTCATGTGGCCAACCCAACCGCCTTCTTTGACAAAACACATACACTCACTGCTCTTGCTGCCCATATGACGCAATCCGTCTACATGCCTGAGCGTTTCTACCCCATGATTCCATCGTGGGCCACACACGACTACTTCAGTCTGGACAAAAACCGGCCTGTCATCACGTTCAGCTCGCGCATCAATCATAACGGAGATGTGTTGGAGACTAAGATCCACCACGGCATCATTAGAGACGTCGTCACCATCACCCCTTCTGAATTAGCGTCACTGCTGGGTGAGGAAACCCATGTGGAGACGAAGCGGCTCGTTGTTGGAGGCAGCGTGCCTCCGCCAAGCAGCCGTAGCACCCCACAACTCACAGCTGCGCAGCTCCGAGACTTGCAAGACCTCTACGCGGCAGCCCAAGCTCGATGGAAGTTCCGCACGGCCGCCGGGGCCTTGCGTCTTAACTTTCCATCTCCAAGTGTTCGTCTTTATGAAAAAACGGGCCAGAAAGGATTAACTTGGCATCCACCGTCTGCTGAAAGGGCTCGCTTCATCCAGAGTGATCCCGTGATTGAGATTTCCAGTCCTTTGCACGCAGGCTCGATCAAGTCGAGCTTGGACGCAAGTCACATAGTAGAAGAGATGATGTTGCTTGCATGCCAGACCGCCGCATCTTGGTGTGCTGAACGTAACATCCCTGTCATGTACAGAGGAACTGTTCAACCACCCACCGCCAACGGCCCAGCCCAGGAACAAATCAAGCAAGCTATAATGGGACTTCAAGGGCAGGGACGCGAGATCCCACTGTCCCTACTGAACCAGTACATGGAGTCTGCAGGTCGGGCTATCGCGCACTCTGCGCCGTTGGCTCACAAGTTAATCGGAGTATCGAGTTACGTCAAAGTGACCAGTCCACTCCGTCGCTTCAGCGACATGATTGCGCATTGGCAAATCGAAGCTGCTCTACGGTTCGAGGCCCAGACCGGTCGAAAGTTCAACAACGCTGCGCCGGCTAGTGCTCGCTACCTCCCTTTCAGCCGGCGTCAGATGCAGGACTCCATTGTTCGGCTGTCCCCTAGAGAACGTATCATTTCCGAAAATCAGCGAAATACGATCAACTACTGGTGCAGTGTAGCTGTCATGCGCGCCTCAAACTATAACGAGGGTGAATTGCCGGACAAGTTCAAATTTATTGTTCGCAGTGTGCCAGAAGGAACCGTGGAGGACAAGTGTAAAGGTCCAAGGGGCCATATCTCGGAATACAACTTGAGGGCTACTATGGTCCACCATGTAGATGCTCAGGCTGGTGACGAATGGGAGGTCGAGTTGGATAGTGTGGATGTGTTTTTGCGAAGCATTCTTGTCCGGCCTATCCGTCTCCTCGGCAGGGCGACCACCATGGCCTGAGCCGCTCGGTCTGCTGATAGGTTGTCAGCAAATAACCGCACCTACCTGTTCGCATACGTGCGCGACCAAAGGGTCTTGGATTTTGGTTCACATGCGTCGCGTTCGACTCGATCCTTGGCTCTTAGCGTTTCATTTGGCTGTCGTCTACACCTCGGACTATGTAGGTGAGAAGGTGTCTTTTCAAGTGGCAACTGCAAACCGCTGATTCAATTCAATTCAAGATTCTTACTTGTTCGGAATTTGCTGATGGCCGAAGTGAGGCGTTCGGTGCGATGGCGCAGACCGCCGGTGAGAACGGCTGCGCAGAGATGCCCATGAACCACAACAACCGCGCCCCCCTCTCCCCTGCTCTCAATTCCAAATCACCCGGCGCTACGGTACCGACTATCGGAAGGCAAGCTCTCGAATATTACAGACGGCACCTACAATGCGCTAACTATGAGCAACGCAAAAGAGTGACGACAGAGTCACCAGGATCTGCGACAGGCGCCACGGCAAGCCCTGGGTAAGCCCTGGTTGCACTGAGCACGGAGGTCAATCTCGCAAGGGTGCAGATGTCTCGCCGTAACCCACGCGTTTTGTGGTCAGTTCTGGAAACGAAAAAAAAAAGGAAAGTAACGGCAAGCTACCCGGTTCGCTAAGTATGCACATGCACATGGATAGATGGTGCATCCCAGACGATCGGGTGGCCGGCAAAGTGCGCCAGATCTGTATACAGTAGCATGTATCATGTAATGCTCCGACCGTCCCCTTCATCCGCTTGGCGATATCTTTGTGACACGAAGCCATGCTTTTCTGACGAGGGCTAGTCCTCATAATGCAACACGACCGATTCGGTGGCCTAGGCCTCGGTGAGATGCCAGCATCTCTGACCGACATTCAACCAAGGGCGCCTTCATATCCACTTCTCATTGGAACTCAAGCCCTCGAAATGAGGCTTCAAGCGCGTTTGTTGCTCTGGCAAGGTGGGAGGCGTTCCTACATGACAGACGATTTCAGTTGTTCTCGGCTGAGGTAACTGCGGTTCAACTACATGCACTCCCGCTCTTCACAGCCCTTATACACGACTCCCGCGCATCTCCGGAGGTCATAACATTCCCCACACATTTCACACCCCATTCCTGCATTACATCCATGTCAGATTGCGGCCCGGCCCATCGAATCGTCCCTACTTAGCCATGTCGCAACTCGAGGGGGAACGTATACTTACACCTAATGACCAACCCATAGTCACAGCCGACGTTTCTAAGCGGAAACAACAACTCCAGCAACCCCGTCAACTTCTTTCGTGCACGAAATGTCGAGAACGCAAGGTGAAGGTATGGATTCCCACACGATCCTCGGGAGCAGCCCCATCTTGCACCATTCACCCAGGCTGGAAGAACAAACTCGTATTCGACGTTGTTGTCATCTGACACGAGATACAGTGTGACAGAACCAAGCCATGCTCGGCCTGCTGCGCCCGGGGAGCTCCCAAAGAATGCCATTTCATCGCCGAGGGCGGCGATTATGCGCCCATACAACAATCGTACGAACTGCGCAAATTGCGTGCCGAGAACCTTCGACTCAAAGATCGTTTACGGGCATGTCAGATATCTCTTGAAGAAGAAGATTCGGATTTTGCTGCCTCTCCAGAGTCCCAGTTGGGCGAAAAGCCGGGTTCATCGCAGAAGCGCCGTCCAGTAAAACAGAAGCGCTTCCAGGGTACTGACTGGCAAGACAGTATCTACTTTGGCTCACCTGCTCTCGCCAGTGTGATGAGCGATGTACGTCACGCTCAACTTAGACTAGAAGCATTACTAACGTAGCTCAAGTTCGCCTCCCCCAACGTGGACGCCGCCGTAACCCTCGCACATCTCCTGCCCCGGGGTCTTGACTTGCACGCACCAAGGACTCCACGGACGTATCCATTTGCGACACTCTTCAAGGCCAACCCAGACGAATGCATCCCAGAACTACTCAGCTGTTTGCCGTTGGAAGAAGGAGAACTAGCTGGCTATTTGAACTACTTTGACGATCGTGTCAATCTGTGCTCCTTTCCTCAATTGGCTGTTGAGATTAACCGAGTTGAGATTGAGCGCTATCTCTCTGATGCAAGGCGGAATGCGCAGATATGCCCGGATATGTTGGCGCTGGTCTTCGCAGCTATTGCGCTAGGTGCTCAGCATTCTGTGTGGGACCGGTCGGGCCAACAGTGGGATCCCGAAGTCATGAAAAAGGAGACGGGCAAAGGCGATGTGTATAGTAGGTTGTGTGAATCACCACCTATGTAGTACGCTGACGGAAAAAAATATAGTCGCGGCTGCAATGCAGGCTCTTCGCCTGGCCTCCTTTATGCACAAGCCAACGCTCTTAGGCATCCAGACACTCATCATGATCGGTCCATACTTGACGAATAGTGGGCGTTTCTTGGATTCTTGGACTCTATTCGGCACCACAATTCGTTTGGCACACTCCATTGGCCTTCACCGCCATCCGAAGCACCTAAATCCGGTACCCCCCACCCAAAAAGAATGCTCAATACGGCAGAGACTCTGGTGGTGGATGTTGCATATGGATGAGCAATACTCTATGACGCTCGGTCGTCCCCTGGGAATCAGCGGTATTGGAGACTGCTCTTGGCCCCAGGAGCTCACTACTGACCCCATCCTGCTGCGATTTGGCGAGTTCAAGAATCGCTTCACCGTCATTGCGAGACGTATACTTGGTAGCGACAAATTAACCAACGCCAGGATCGACGACTTCACAGACGAACTCAAAACGTTGCTAGACACAATGCCCGAAACGCTTCAATACCAGGAGTCTTGGAATCAATCAGAGACGGATGCCCCTGAATGGCCACTCCGTGCTACGGCTGCCAGTACGTAAACTTTCTCCACCCCGAATGTGGACTTTACATTCTTTGGACATTTTGTGCGCGCTCATGGATCAATACCTGCGTGGGGCGTCTCAAGTGAAGGAAAATCAAGGATTTTTTTTTTTCATTGTAGCCCCTATCGCCGTCTAGCGTTCTTTGCGAAGCGCACCGTCACTTACACAAAGACAGTGTATTATTGCAAGACGCATACCTATCTCATCCTTCTGAATAGGCAGAGAATCGAGAAACACTCCGTATTTACACAGGGTTCTCTGACTCACGATCCTACGCTCTCATTTCGAGCTATCAATACTACCCCGACCTCGCAGGCTTCGCCATCTGCATCAACAAAAGCGCCACTTCGCGGCCGACCCTTGGTCTTATTTTCCTCCGAAGAGGTGATCACCGCCTTCATGTTCTTCTACTTTAGGGGACCCGCGGCGCTGATCGATTGGACACTCTGCCAGCAAGCTTTCAACAGTTGCATGCTGCTTCTGTATGACGCTCTTGAGACTAGGCGCATCACAACCGGGGTTCGTAAAGTGGAGCAAGTATTCGTCGTTTTCCAAGAACTACAGGACAACGGAGTCCACGAGCTTGCCAGCCAAGCGGTCGCCAGAATCAGCGGGGGATTGGCAGAGTTACACAAAATTGTAGCTTGCTCGTCCACAGGCAACACGACACCGTCTCGTCAGCAGCAGCTCCACATCTCAACGCGGGAGGCAAAACAGAATGAAGCAGCCTATTATTCGGATTCAATGGATGCAGTCATGGGAAGCACCGGCATGACGCTCCTGGAAGATCCAGGATTGCAATCGTTTGTCCACGAGGCCTACGCTCCGATAACTTGGGTCTCCCCCGAGCCCGCAGACTCATTTCTACAAGAACGAGGGCACCAATCACCCAAGTCTACGAGCCCTATGAAAGAGAAAATAACTAACGATGAGTTGCACGTTGTTCGATCTCCGGGTGCCGTGCAGAGCAATCGGCGATCGACGACTGCGCGATCGGCGAGGGGACCATGCATGAACTCGAGTCTTGGAAAGCCACAGAGTTACACGACACCGGCTTCCGCGACAGAGCTTGCAATGGCCCATCAGCATGCGTACGAGGGCGACTCCAGGCATCTTCATCTAAAGCACCAGCGGCAGCCGTCTCGCGAACAGCGTCCGGGCAACCCGATTCAGCAGTGTGATGCACAGGTGCATGATACCCGATCCGCCGTTGTCGATCATCAGCAACCATTCCAGCACATACAGCTAAGAAACAGCTCATGCCCAACGATCGCAAACGAGGCAGTATGCCCTCCGCCAATGCGGCCGGCATACTCCTCGCCCAACATACCCGTCGCAACGCAGTCTTCCTACCACACTACAACCCATGTCTTGCCGCCAGCCTCGCATGGCTCAGACAGATCTGCCTTTACCGCTCCTTTTGAAGGCACCTCAAACCACATGGGCTACCCCTTCGCCAATCATATATCCCTTGCAGCGCCCTCTACCTTGACTCCTCTCACCGAGGATCTCAGCATGGAAGACCTGAGGCACTTTGTTGGCAGCGCGGGAACAGGGTAATCTATCTGTATCTGTATATAATTGGCGTCTATCTATTTCCCTGCGGACATACCCCGCCTATCTGACGCACCTTTTCTTGGAAGGAAAAATAGATCGAACGGTTGGATTCAAAAGGGAGTGATAGGCGGTCTCTGCGGTACTGAGGGACCATCCCGCGCGCGCGAGAGAAGAGAGGGGCGGGGGAGAGGGGGAAGGGGGACACGGAACACACAGAACGTCGGGTCCTTCAGATAGCATGAGAGAAAAAAAATTCATAGAGCATGGTACGATGTGTCCATGCGGGCACCCTCCACCACGGGGGCGCTTCATTCGCTACGGAAAGAAAAAACTATACGCTTGATGTAGGAACGGGATGCGGATTGGAATAGAACAATCCATGACGTTGGTTGGGTCGTGGCGATGATGGAATACCACGCCAGAGGTTCTCATTACCTCTCTTTCTTTCTCTCCTTGAACGCAGTGACGTCCTTGCAGCACATGGCGCCGGCAACTCTTCCCGGTCCTATGTATGCCAAGCGGCCCAGTCCGTACCGCAGGACCTTGTCTATTGACAGTAGGTATGCCTTTCGCCCATGCTTTGCGATGGGGAGGGATGCGATTCATGTCTGTCCAGGGTCAGTTCGTTAGTAGATTTCTCATCTTCTCACTTCTCTGTTCTTTTTTTTTTCTTTCCTTTTTTTTGTTGGTTGTAGTGTCTGCCCAATAGACGGGAGGGTTTGAAGAGCCCACGTGGCCAATCAAATGCAGAGCTAACGAGATCTGGTTCCGGCCGGTTCTATTGACGCACGGACGCGGAGGATCTGGTTCCGTGGCGGGAAGAGCCGCAGGGCTAAGCAGGGGTATCCCTGGCCAGCCATGCGCCTTTACCCCCACGACTTTGCAATCAGGCGGTGGCATGCGAGCATGGCAAGAGCCTCACTTCCTGGCAATATAGCCACGAAGCCTGCAGGGTGGGTAGCGCCAGGGATCCACAAGTGCCCAATGTCACCCAGCTGTAAGAACCGCTGGTGTGACGCCTCCTGAGTCCTTACGCGCAACACGCTAGGCACAGGACCCTGTCCCGATGGTTTGGCCGTGACAGACGCTCGGATACGAGGGTGACGAAAAGCAAAAAGGCCTGAAGCGGTGCGTGCGTGGCATAATCATGATCATGATACGAGCAGCGTAAGAGCTCTGACTACATACTTCGGCACAAGCGCGGCGTCGTCGCAGGAAAGAACGGGTATTCTTCGCAGTGCCTCACTCGCCACCATTTCTCGGGAACACCAACCGCCCCAAGAGGCGACGCTCTTACTTGCGGGTACCTATCACAATGCAAACACCCTCCCGTCCCGCACGCGTCATCGATGGGCGCCGATGCAGATACGCGAGCGGCGGTCGTGTTCGCCTGCGCATGCTCGCTTGGGAAACCGGAGGGCAGAGGGGAAAGACGTTGAGCCTCATTCCTGCCCATCGTACCACTGTCAACGTGCACACGAGGGCGCTGTTGAGTAATCACCAAACAGTCGGATGAGAATACGAGGGATCTTCGGCGCCACGCCTGCGCTGCTGATGCGTCCGAGTCCTTTGCTTTTGTGTTCTGGACTCTGCATACGCTAGTACGCAGTAGGTAGCTATCGAGTAGTGGGTACAGCTCGATGCTACTCTAGGTACTCTCTGGCTTGCGGAGTGGACCATCGGAGTCACCGATTTCCTTCATCGCGCTACGGATCCCATTGCAGCATCGTGTACGCAAATGGAAATGTTCCAGAGGGTGCCGTATACTAGACTAAGCCTGAGTCCTCCTGGATCGATGCTGCAGGCCTCTTCCCTGCGCATGCCCGGACCAGCCTCCCGCTCCACAATTGACCCACAGCTCCGTCTTCAATCTCTCAAGAAAACTGACATGATAATACCGAATCGTTGGCTACGTATCCTATCTACCTACATGCATACCTACTTCCAGTTCTCCCGCTGGTTGAAAGAGGGGCCAGGGCCCCTCGAGTGCGAACGCGAGCGTGCAACGTTACACCTTGCCCGGGCTTGAAATCGCTCCATGTAAACATGACCTGATTACCGCATAACCAGATACAGCACGCCAGGAGCTATGCCGCCTCTAGCAGCTGATGGCCATTTTTGCGCTGGAGCTGCCGTGTGAGGCGGCGCCTGGTGGATAGCATCGAAGGAATCTGCTATTGAATGGCGGTGCTAGTCTTTCCAAACTGTCATCTGTCTTAATTGGAAGAGACATAGCCTAGGCAGCTGCTATGGTAGTAGTGAGTAGTGGTGGGATGATTGCCCACACGCAGAAACCAAGCTTACCAACACCTAGCATGTCAATCAGTGTCGAAACAAGACAAAATCATGACGTCCCATGTCTATTACTATTGCCAATCTACCACTCCTTTTATCCAAACAATAATCCCACTTTCGCCGTGCATACAGCACTACACTCCCCTGCGTCGACAGAGAGCCTCCCACTGCTCCGCAACCGTGTAACATCCTTCCCCACCCCCCTTCTGGGATCCCTCTCAACAGTTTCTTCGGTCTATGCTCTATCTACCTGAAAGCTCAGTGCGAATTCAGCCACTGACGTGACCAAAACCCTACAGTGTCCAGCCCCTGACTGCTGCTCAATGTATCCATGTATTCCAAGGTCCAGACCCTGCAAGCACTCCTTGAATCCTTTGATCGGCATGCAATCATGCATTTCCAGGCAGCCCGAGCGCTGTTTCCAGTACGTCGTAGATGTGCAGTGCGTATCACATGCATAGTGAATAGGAGAGATACGTAGCCGTGATGCATCGTTAGGCCGGTGGTGCTGGAAGCTGATAGTGGTTCAAGGTATCCACGTAGTTTGGGGTAGCTTTTGATGTGATGTTGGGCAAGTAACTAGAAAATTGCGGTAGGGTGCCAACGTTTTTTTGTTAGGGTTTTAGGGGACGTCTATTATTGTGTATTATTACATTGCTTGGATGGATCAAATGCTAATATCTTAGAAATCATTTCTCCAAAATTATGATTTGAGCGTCGTTCATGCTCGAAGAATGTGTCGCATTTCGTTATTTGCAATTATGAGCATGTCTCGATTTGTGTACTCCAGAGTAGACGCCATCGCTTCCGCTCAAGAACGAAGCATATAGGGTACTGGCGGCGTGAAGCCGCATTCCTTGCTATACCACACCGTTTTGGGTTAATAAGAGGACGCCATTGAATCACCGCAAATATTTTTGTTGCCTTCCTGTCCGTACCAGTCGATATTACGGCGAGGCCAAGCATATCAACAGCTCGAGACTGAGAACACTCAGTTTTGAGCTGAGAGCAAGGTTCTCACTAGCGGTTCGAATACTATCTTATTGCTGTATCGTAGATACTATAATACTACGCGGTAATTTGATCTGGCTCAGTCTCCGCGTGCAATAGCGCATCTCCATAACATGCCAACACCGCCTTATATAGACCAGACATGGTCATCAACATCCTTTCGCCTAGTAAATGCCATCATATACTATATGATACAAAAGTACGCATGAAAACCATGACTACATGGATCTTCGTTATAGAACCAATTGGTTGTAATATCTATAACCCTCCAGCCCCACACGCTACCATGGCTAATTATGCCTACGTTTCTCAGGATAAATTTAAAAATAAGACTTCGGACGTTGTGTATAAAGCCGATAATACGTAACGAAATTTGAAATTTTTTATCTGATATTGGTCATGGTTTACAGATGTGTTTGTATTCGTGATATAGGTATATTATTATTGGAGATGGAACCGTATCGGTGGCGGCCTACTACCTGCTACCGGTAACTGTTGTTCCGCTATTAGAAGCTGTTTACGTTTCTCTGGTGACTCTAGGTGAAGTGCCCTTCTAACAATGTACACCAGATACTTGCCTTTAATACCTTCGCTAGAGAACGTCGTCCACCTGAAAGATTTGGACCTAGGTTGCTGTCAGACGTAGTGTCAATCCCCACTGGGCCCGCAAGACCAAAAGATTAGCAACATTCTAACCTGTTAGAAGATTCTGGATTGAATAGTATCATATGCCCCTCTCAAGGCCCTCAGGCCAGACCACTCTGGCCCATGTCGGCGCATTGCCTGACAGTTGCGACGGGCTACGTATCGTCTGCATCGCTGCCGGCTCCCTGCTCTGCGATACCGCCCGTTCTACCTTATAACTATACTAAATCTTGAAATTTCCTGCATCTAGGTCGCCGAAGTAAAAGCCTCCGGCTCTCTGCCAGCAGATCGTACCATCCTGGGCCTGTATGTCACCTTTTGAAGCACCAACATAGGCTCTACACGGCCACCTTCAATATCAGTGTCTCAGGTGTTGTTAACCCAGCAGGACCAATTTGCGGGCGGTGTGATACACTATAGGAGCTCACTGTATTACTACATATAATATAAATGAGGCGTTCATGGCTATGATTATTCTGTGCCAGGATACGCTTATCGTCAGGAAGCCGCGTTAATCTTCACTATGCCAACATAGCCAGAGTATTGGTAGCCTTCTACCAAAATGATAGAAGGCGGGATTGGATAGTATCTATGCGCCTCTGGCCTATGTTTGGCTGCTGTCGGCGCATTGCCCGATATTTATGTGCGATTCAACTGACTTTGTCTCGATGGTATTATAAAAGCTGCTTTTATTGTATTGCCAGAGAAGGGCCAAGTTATTATGCACATTATACAATACTGAACAGCTCCGATGTCTCACCCATTTGGAGAGCCTCGGATCTTATACGCCAAAGGCTTTCTTACATGGTTATAGCACTGGGACCGTGTCTTGTGTTGGAGTAAGCTCTTAGTCGCATGCGTTGTGGTTACCGGGTAATTTCATTCCCATGTGGGCGATGCTGGTGTTTGCCATTTGCATTTTCTGGCTGACTCCAGTCCCCATTCACCTTATCACAGAATTTCTCGACTTTACCGTATGAACTTCTGATTAGTGTAGTTGACGCTACGGATACATCGTTTTTTCGTGGCCTTGCTACACGCTGTATTCACCACAGGTCCGATTATTAACGGAGTATCAGAGTGGTTGTCAACGCAAAACTGTGGAACACGCAGTAAGCCTACTTGTAGGCCCCATAATTTCTGAATATAGGGTGACACAGATGATGCCAGAATCCGCAATGCTGACATGCCGCGCCTGGGGCAAGTCTCGCTCGACCCAAGACCTGTGACTGTGGTAATTGTGTGCGTGGGCTTAGTAGACGTTGCCGTTCAGCTGGGTGCCACTGCCGTAATTACGTTTGAATTAACATTCCATGCAAATAAGTGGATCACTCTACCTCTACAAGGAGTGCTGTATAAATTCTTTGCAATTAGGAGGACGGCGGTAGTTGTATTGAGTGGAAGAAGGCCAAGGGGTAGTTGGTAAGCGCAAGGAATAAATGATGTGTTGAAAGCGACGTGAAGAGACGAGGAGAAGTGCCATTCATATCAGGTTCAGCTACTCAGGGTAAGAAGCATGGAATTGGCTAACAGCTCTTTTCGATGTAATTTGTCGACGAGTTAGCATTCCTTCGCGATATGAATAATATTATGGCAAGATATATGGCTTCTCCGGCATAGAATGCATCTCTACGTCCGCTTTTCTGGCTGATGTCGATATGCTATGCATAAGCTATCGTGTTCGATGAGCGGTTATAAATGGGAGTCTGAAGTGTCAGACGTAGTGTCAATCCCCAAGACGCCAGCAAGACTAAAAGGTTAGCAATCCTCTACCAAAGCTAAAAGATCGTTGGATTGAATAGTATCTATGCCCGAACAGGGACCAGTCTGGGCCAGTCTTAGCTCACAGGGCCCTCGGGCTCCCGTGGCCTGACACGAAGGAGGTAGCTCATCATTAGGGTCGCCCATATACTCGTGTTATAACATGCGACAGGTATTTCTGAGAGTAGTCATTCTAGTCTGAGGTTGATATTCTATAACCTCTTGTGGAGCTGCTGACAAGCGAAGACACCTATCTGGAACGCCATAACCGAGCGAGGGGCGACCAGGTGGGATTTGTACTTTCTTCCACTGATTGGGCCCATTAGATTGGAGCCGCAAACTGTGGGGCCTAAAAGGTCGCCAGTGGTGTATGAGAGGAAATACCGTAGGCTCAAAAGTCAGCTCGGCACACATAGATCTTCTTACAGAGTCCGCATTGCGTAGAACACCTTAGCCCTCAAATTCACCTCTACCGCCCACATCCATCTCATTCTCTACACCATAGGCATCCTCATAGCTCGCTAACTGGACACTCCACATCTTCGACTCTTTCTCACTTTGTATGCCGTCTTCATAGTCAATATCTTGATCGTCCCCTTCCCATACGCCGTCCCCTATCCACCGGAAGGGCAATACAGCACCGTCTTTCAAGCCCGCACCCTTGGGACAGGTCTTTAAATTGTCCAAACCGGTATTCGACTTCCTCCCCACCTTCGCCTTGCCCTTGCCCTTACCCTTGCCGCCATCTTCTTCCTCATCACCTCTGAGGTATTCCCATTCACCTAACTTGAAGCCCTCTGATGCGTCATTGATGTTGATTGGCCGACCGAGCTGGATATCTGATGCTAAGGGGGGCAGTTTTATTTCTTCGCCAGTCTCTCGGTGTTTGATTCCAGTCTCGTGAAGGGCGTCATAGAGCTGATCCTTAATAGTACTGAAGGTCTGCAGCGGGTCCACGTCAAGCATGACAGTGGTTCTATGAGCTTTCAACCGAAGTGTCCAGGTCTGGGGAGATGGTGTTGTCATGTTCAAATTTCGTGAAAGACTGCTAGAGTGCCTGACCGGAGATTTATTGCCGTCGCAGTCTCGGGTGCTTTCTATGACGGACAAGGATGGCACTTTCGAGGCAGTCAAGTCTTGATCAACTAAATGATGTTGAAGTATTTTGCAAATGTGACATAAACTGTAATGTGCAAGTGGTTATCCATAGGTAAACATGCCAAGCGTCTGCACGCTAAACCCAATGAATACGCCGGCACAAAACGCGCTTACCCAAACCGAATGGCTTCTTCTATTACAACACAGAACAACTCGGCGAGGTCAGCTCTACCACCTTCATGTACACATGCATGCTAATTGTTTAGTGCGGGAACAGATGATTTGGTGCTAGGGCGCTGCAACACCGACCCCAAATCCAAGTCTTGCCCCCAGCACCTCCGCCCACTCCGCCTGTAACTTCACTACCGCATAGCCGCCCACCAAGGCTCGTGCTCACTCATAATGGCGACTCCTCCACCCTCAAATACACCATCTCACATTCCCAACCCATTTACCAACACTCCTCGCCTTGGAATGCCCTTCGACCGCCGTCTGCTCCTCACCACCACTCTAGCCTTCACATCAGGCTTCACCCTTGGCTCACTCACAGCCGGTCGGGCTGCTTCGCTCCGTTTCCGCGCCGAGAATGCCCACCGGCTTCCAATATCCCAGCCAGGCTGGTACCTCTACCACAAGTCAAAAAACTACTACAAATGGAAGCATGGTGTGGTGGAGGGATTTCGTAAGGGTGGCTATATCGCAGCTTGGTCGATTGTATTCTTCATTGTTGAAGAGAGTCTTGACGTATTCCGTGGAACATGGCGCGCGGGACGTACAATGAGTGAAATGGAGGGTGTGGATGAGCTGGACATACGGCGCATTGAGGGGGGCATGGAAGTGTGTCGAGATGCGGCGAGCAGTGCCATGGCGGGAATGGTCACGGGCGGGCTGTGGAGTGCTACTCATGGCTTCCCGATTACGACGGCAGCGCGGACAATCAAGATGGGGTTGCTCGTAGGGCTGGGGTTCGGTCTGGGGCAAGACGGGCTGGCGTGGGCAAGGAAGAAGTGGGGTCATGCGGAGCAAGAAGAGAGTTGGATCTACAAAGGCGCGAGGAATCGAGTTGCCGCAGAGGATGTTAAAGGGAGTCTGGAGAGGAGAGAGTGAGGCTAGGAACAGAACGTGGGCGAAAAGGTGCTCATGGTGGTCTCCGTCGCCACCTTCTTACCATGTTGAGAGATGCACCCACTCACTCCGAGCATGCAACTTCCAAAGCACATTAGGTGACACCTCGACCGAAAGGTACTGGCCATCATCGAATCGAGTACGCGAATACAGGACGAAGTATTGCCTGCCGACTCCTATGGGACGCAAGACAAGGTACCCAACAACGGTCAGTCGTCATCAAAACTACCCTAGATCACGGCACAACCTGGCCATGGGCATCCTGGTACCGTATGGAAAGACACTCCTCTCGAGGCTGGTAAACAGCGTCTGACTCCGAAGAACCAGAAGAAACCTGCAGGAATTAGTTGTCTGTTGAGACCAAACTATCAACGAACAATCTACGATCGCTCCGTTGCTACGTGACCTAGTCAAGCTCCTGAATTCACTCTCTCACCGCATTAGGTAGAATCGATGTACATAGCTGTACATGCCAGTGTCGCAAATGAACCTATATTCCTGGCACCGTGATACCTACTCTTCTGCATTGTTTATTGCCCATCCGTGGATTGAGTATGCTATGCATCCAACCAACGCTGGGGCGCAAAGTCCGTGTCTCCCAACAGGCCGCGGCTGTCGCATGAACCAGTAGACAAACCAAGTGGCACTCATGTTTGTCGCACACGAGGGCGACAAGCAATAACAAGCATTTGAGAATGCAGCCGCCGCGGGCTCTACGGACCGATGCGGCCTAGCGGGCAAGGCATGGCCGCGAGCGACGCAGATCCGAGTACGTACCTAATGTACGTGTGCGTGCAGAGCCATGGGTGGACACGCGACCACGCCGATAACCAACTACCGATCCAGCTTGCGCGTCGCGCCCCCGCTCTCTTCCCGACTCGATACCACCCCACCGTCTTGCGCCGGTGTCGCGGGCTGAGGCGAGAAATCCGACGCCGGCCGTGGCAACATGCGCACTCTCTCCGCCGCTTCATTGCGCAGTCTGTTCAGCACGCCACGGCGCCACCCGAGCGGATTGTCTGCCCGATGAAACTGCGCGCCGGACTGGTGCTGGTGGGCGCTGCGCACGTCGGCGGCTCCGCCACGCTGCGTGCTCGCAGCGCCCCGTTCGAAGCCGTCGCGGGCCTCACGAGCCTCTCGCACGACCACTCGCGGCAGGAGACGGTGCAGCGGCCCGACAAGTACTTCCACGAAGCGACCTTTGACGCACACTATGACGGGCGATTTGCCGAGAAGGGCTTGCCGCTGGCGGCACGAGCCTACCACCTTCGGTTGCTGGTGAAGAGCTACGTCGAGACCATGGACCGCATTGGCGTACGAACGTGGATCATGCATGGATGCTTGTTGGGTTGGTTTTGGAACGGCAGGATCATGCCGTGGGACCATGACGTGGATTTCATGGTGGAGGAGAGGGGCATGCGGGAGCTGGGCGGGTGGTGGAACATGACGGTGCACCCCTTTACGGGCAAGGACCTGGGGTTGCTGGAGAAGCCACCGGAAGATGACAAGGAAGGAGCCGTAGCAGGAATGGACAGAGAAGCACTCCTGGCCGCCGAGGCGGCCAAGATGAACAGCAACGTACTCAAGGATACGGTCATGGAGCAAGGCAAGAAATATCTTCTCGAAGTCAACCCACACTACGCCAACACAAGCACAAGAGACCGGTACAATGTGATTGACGCACGATGGATCGACACATCCACTGGTCTCTACATTGACATCACCGCGGTGCACAATGTGCCGACTACGCCTAGTTCCCCAGAAACCCCTTCCGAGGAGGATGGAGCCGACGACGACGACGACGGCGAAGAAGACGACGCCACGCCAGACACCCAACTCTACACCAAGGATCAACATGCCTACTCGTACACCCAGCTCTTCCCCCTCCGCTCGACAAGCTTTGAAGACATGGCGGTGAAGATCCCCTACGACTACATTTCGCTGCTCATTGAGGAGTATGGGGACGAGGCACTGACGCACACGCGATACCGCCCGCACGACGCAGCGACGGGCTATGAATTCAGCGCCGCGAGAAAAGAATGGGTGGTCACGCCGGATTCATCCCATGAGCACGAGAATGGGGGGTGGAGGGGGCGGGCGCGCAAGGGCAGCAGTGCCTCTGGGAGGAAAGGAGGGAGGAGAAAGGAGAAGACGGTTGATGATATTTTGGAAGGGAGAGAAGGGGAGTGGGAGGAGGAGGGGTGACATGGTCATACTATGGTACATGCGAACTGGGATTGTGCCTTGACGTTTGACATTCTCCATGCCTCCTACCACGCAATCGTTATAGCCGGCGGCATTATACTCGGCAGAACTGCCCGCGATCTGGGACCAGTGTCGAGTGCAAGCGTCGACGGATGCTTGCGTTGTTTTTGTTGTTGCTGTTGTTGCTGCTGTTGCTGTTGTTGAGGCGACGAGTGGATTTGTGGAACCACGCCCAGCGGTTGTGTACTGGGTTCGATGTTCGATACATAGGGAACTGTATGACTATTTCCAGAGGCGGCAGAGTCGGGAAGATCCAACCTCGAGGGGCGGAACGTGGGTGAAAGCGACGTCATTGGGTGCCATGTCATGGGCGGGTGGTCATCCTTGCTCCGATCGGGGATGGGAATCGGGCTTGATCGGCCACTGAGGGTTCCCGAGTGGTAGTACCATGTACACAGGCCGGCACGTACCTGGTTAGCCACGAACTCTCCTTGGCCATGCAAAATGTCTGCGGCCACACGCGGAAATGCTGCAGGCTAAAAATATCGAAGGGGGAATCAGACGTGGTGGCGAAAGGAGGAAATGGGAGACGGGAAGGGTGACGCGTCCGAGGCGCCAAGCATCCTAATGCAGCTTAGCGTCCTTGGCACCCCCCAGTGCGCCAGGGAGGGCAAAGGTTGAACGTCATGCCGCCGTGTAGTGTTCGACATGCCAGCCAGAGACGGCCTTGTTATCGTACCTATGCATGAATTCCGGACGCGTCTTTCCTGTGCACATGGGTCTTTCGGGGGAGGAGGGGTTGCAGCATAGGCAGGCTGTACGCATACTATGTAGAGAGGGTCTGGCGGCGTACGTAAGCCGGTGGATGGTATGCTATACCTGCCTACCATGCCGCATGCAGAGACAGCACGGAGCAGAGACGGCTGGGCGCCAGGCGATGAATGGTTTAGGCAGGTCGAGGCGGTTTGTTGGGCGCTTGTCATGGCTCTGGTATGCGGAATGCCCGAGGATTCTATGCCACTACTATGGCAGGTCGGTAGAATCGTTCATGGCCGGCAGAATGCAGTCATGCCGCCGCTTGGCCGTCTGTTTTGCCATCGCGCGCTAGAACGTAGAAGGGTGTTTGGGGCGGGCCGAAAAGGGGAAAGCGTCGCGGCGTCGTCGCTCCTGCCGCGTCCAGCCCTTCTTCCCCCCTGTGCTCACCACCCGCTTATCCTGGTCTGCCTGGTGCTCAGCCATCATCGGCCTCCATCCCCCACGACAGTCACTCGTTTCTCTCATCCCCGTCGCCCGCCGTGTGCCCCCCAGCTACCGCCTCGCCTTCCGTCCACCGACCACCGCAGCATCGGCCGCGTACACCGCGCTGCCCGCTGCCCGCTGCCCGCTGCCCGCTGCCCGCTGCCTGCTGCCATCGCCAGCCCCTAATACGCCTCCCTCCTAATCACAACAATGGCCTCGTCTCGCTTCCACCCAGGCAAGCTGTTCATCCGGACGCGCTTCAACTACGAGAAACTGTCACACGAGAGCCAGGCCTCGTCACCACTGCCACTCTTCAGCAGCAAGTCATGGGGCAACAAGGCCGCCCGGCCGGCCTGGGCGACCCGCATCCAGCGTCCACGTCTCTCCTTCGCACGTCTCGTTGCCCTCGCCGTCACCCTGATCGTCCTGGCCTCCATGCTTGGCACCGGCATCTATCGTCGCCACCACTGGCACGCCCAACAGCGCCAGGGCGAGGACATAAAACAGTACCACTGGGAGCACTACCCTCGGTAAGCCGCATCACACTATGCCACGTGCCGCAGCATTGCTGACCGAGCTAGCCTCAACGGCTTTTTTAACGGCGTCCGCACCCTCGTCCCCTTTGGCGAATATGTTTCCGAGCAGGACTTCGTCAAGTACTCGCAGAGCTCGAATCCAGAGGACAACATCAAGCCCAAATGGCCTCCCATGAGCAAGGATAACAAGGAGCCCCCGCTCGACGTTAAGCTTTTTGACCCCTACAAGTTCGACTCGGCCGAGTATCTCAAGGACCACGACAAGCCAGAGCCATGCTACCTCGATGAGGACGAGAAGATCGACCTGCCTGACATCTACGCCTACCCTGGAATTCCTCAAAACATGACGGCCCCCTTCTTCGGTTCCTACGAAGAGCTTGGCATGGACGACAAGTCGTGCTTTGACCGCTTTGGCCGCTTTGGCCCCTACGGTTACTCGTACTCCCACGAAGAGGGTGGTCTCGACATGGCCGGCAAGTCGGAGCATGCCGGTGCCGACAAGATCTGGGACCTGGAGAAGAAGATTGACTACCGCACCGTCAACTGGGCTGCCGCTCAGAAGCGATGCTATCAGAAGAACCTGCACCGTTTCGCCAGCAATGCCACGGCGGACGAGTCTGCACCAGCTAAGAAAAAGGTCAAGCGACATGCTTACATTCTACGTACCTGGACTGGCTACAAGTACAGCGACTACCAGATTTTGACGCTTCGGGCCATGATCAACGAACTCGCCCTCAAATCCGGTGGCGAGTACGATGTTCACTTTCTGCTCCACGTGAAGGACGACAGCCTTCCCATCTGGTCGTCGGAAGAGATCTACCAAAAGGTCATTGAGGACAATCTTCCCAAGGAATTTTGGGGCATGGCTACCCTATGGTCGGAGCAGCAGATGCGAATGTACTATCCCGAACCGTTTCCCAACAATGTCTACAATCACGCCAAGGCGCCCGTCCACTCCGTCTACCGCAGCGCCCATTTTGCGTTGCAATGGTTTGCCCAAGCCCGCCCCGAGTACGATTTCTACTGGAACTGGGAAATGGATCTACGACTCAGCGGCCACTACTATGAATTCCATAACAGGATTGGTGAGTGGGCCAAAAAACAACCTCGCAAGGGTCTTTGGGAGCGATCGTCTCGTTACTACATTCCAGAGCTACACGGCTCTTGGAAGAATTTTACCGAAATGGTCGAAGAAGAACTTTTCAACAGCGACGAAAAGCCTGTGTGGGGTCCCCCTAAGTTTGAAAACACTGGCATGCTTCCTAGCCCGCCCGAGGTGGAACCACCACACTCTTACGTGCAGGACAACTACGAATGGGGTGTAGGTGAAGACGCCGACATTATCACTTTCAATCCCATTTTCGATCCGGCTAAGACGAATTGGGTTTTCCGCGACGACGTCACTGGCTATGACTTGGAGCTTCCCGAGCCCCCGAGACGATGTGCCATCATCACAGTGTCACGTTTATCCAAACGGCAATTGGATCTCATGCACCGCGAAACCTATCTCATGAAGCACCACATGTTCCCCGAAATGTGGCCCCCGTCTGTCGCGTTCCATCATGGACTGAAGGCCGTATACGCTGCACACCCTGTCTACTTTGACCATAACTGGCCACTTGACAGCTTGGAGGGCACGTTTAACAAACCGCCCAAACCTACCGACAGTGTTTTTGGCTGGGGTGAACACAATCAGCTTGGAAACAGCTTTTATTACAACGCCGCATTCTCATCTGAGTGGTGGAGAAGATGGCTTGGGTCCCGAGAGAATGAGAAGGGTGGCCCGGTCGAAGAGGAGAACGGCACTGGCCGACTCTGTATGCGCTCCACTCTCTTCCATCCCGTCAAGTACGAGAGGGGATCAGAGTGATCTATCGCGCCCCTGGCCTTTGTTCTATCTTCGATTGGCGGCCCCCCACTTTTTTTTTTCTCTCCTTTTGCACTCATGCACGATTCTGTGTCTACTAATCGACCCGGTCTCCCATTTTTCTCACAGCTTTCTCACATTCAGCGCAACATGAAATCCCGTTGCGCTTCCTCCATCATCGGGCGGCGTTTGACGGCTTTTCCTCTTCTCTTTGTCGCAACGGACGGTTTTCTTTTTTCCACCTCGTGCGGAGCATATTAGTTTTGACCTAATCGGCAACCTGTACACACTTCCGTTTGCCGTATTTCCTTCTCGTCTCACGCGTATACCTCTCTATCATAAACAAAAGCCGGGGAAGGAGGAAGTATGGAATGTAATTCGGTCGAGGGGACCACCCGCGTGCATCGGCATCCATTCCTTTGAGTTTGCAGCGCGAATTTCTTGGATTGGCAATGGAGTGTCTGGAGCCTGATTTCTTGGATTATTGGCTGTGGCCGTGGCTGGTAGGAGGAACAAGGGGGGTGGATTCCCTGATTTTGAAGTGTCTGTCTGCTGGGCAAAAGAATCCGTCCCTGGCGCGCATGGCTAATGTTGACATGTGTGGATGAGACTAGGGTATCGTGTATCGCAATTGACTACTCCTGATTCCTGTTGCCGGAAAATTTCCTGTTGATGATATTATTTCTACGAGTTCTCTCTACCATGCCTTTCTCTCGTCCGATGCAACTGGCCATGCATGTCCAACGGCATTCATGTTCTGATTTACAAAGGGCCGGTGATAACAGGCCCCCGCCAATCAGATCAACCAAAGGTCCGATCGGCACTTCCAAAATTCCGACCCAACTTCGACTCACGCAGCAGCCCCCCACCAACCCTCCACGCGGCGCCCCTCCAACTTCCTAAGAAATCACGCCCTCCCACAGCACGTTCCGTTGCAATCATGCCCGGCACACGGGGTCCTGTGCCCGTCCCGCTCGAAACCAAGCAAAATGGCGACCTCACACAACAGGTCCTCGACCTCCTCGACACCAAAGAGCCCCTCCAGACCAACGAAGACTTTCCCAAGGTCGCACAGGCAGTGATCAAAGCCGCGCTGGATCGCCTGGCGAGCCGCAGTATGATCGTCTACCAAAGCAAGGATGAGGAGAAGGTGCTATTAACACGAGAAGCGGAGGGTATTGTCGAGAGCGGGAGTCACGAGCTAAAGGTGTGGAGGGTTGTCAAGGAGCGGGGAAGTGTAGGCGTCAAGGAACTACCCGGAACTGTGGGCGCGGAGAT
>Ga0182210_1000030_pt1 | contig 23992 bp, 19 predicted proteins | sample G5R1MG_19_FD_129670 | JGI IMG/M metagenome (GOLD analysis project Ga0182210, IMG submission 129670) | Switchgrass phyllosphere microbial communities from Michigan, USA - G5R1_MAIN_03OCT2016_LD1 MG | ecosystem: Host-associated > Plants > Phyllosphere > Phylloplane/Leaf | place: USA: Michigan... | reverse complement strand
CGAGGGGCAACGAACGCCACTGCGGCGACCGCCGAGTTCCTGCGCGCGGAACCAGAGCACTTGGAATGCGCCATGAGATCAGACGCGCACAAGCGGTGCCTGTGATTCGCGCACTTCGCTTCTCAGACTGACTCGTAGTAGCCGTGGATTCCCATTTCATGGCCTCTTGTGCCGCGGCATCGTACTTCATCCTGTTTGCCCATTCCCCACGGATTCCTTGAGGATAAGCTTGTTCTTTGACACCGTAACGCGGAATCTCAAACGGGTGGGCGATACTCTTTTCTTCTGCTTAGAGGGTTGGGCGCCACGTTCTTCGTGCTGGGCTCTTCACTCACGCTTGTTTGCACATCTCAGTGTGCCCCTCTCATCTTGCCATAATTCACTCCCTCCGTCAGTATCACCATCTTGCGTAGGAAGCAGCACGTTATGGCGCCAGGCCTCGTTGTGGCGCAGCCAGCGGTATCCAATGACGCCACACGATCGCTTAATAAAGTCACAGCAGAGTACGACGACACATTACGATTTTATTTGAACGGGACAAAGGTTGTTCTGGACGATGCGGATCCCGAGGTTACGCTGCTGGAGTATCTTAGAGGGATCGGATTGACGGGAACGAAGTTGGGTTGCGCGGAAGGTGGGTGTGGAGCATGTACTGTGGTACGTTTTTGTCTTCCTTCTTGCTCAAGCACAACCCAGAAAGTAAATCAGGGTCAAGAAGATAAAACTGAGCTCAAATGCCGCTGAGAAAACTGAGACTTGACCGCTGACGATATCCAGGTCGTCTCACAATTCAACCCCACCACCAAGAAGATCTACCACGCGTCCGTAAATGCATGTCTTGCACCGCTGGTCAGTGTTGACGGTAAACACGTAATCACGGTCGAAGGCATTGGAAACGTTAAAAGGCCGCATCCGGCCCAGGAGCGGATAGCCAAGGGAAATGGCAGTCAATGCGGGTTTTGTACACCAGGCATCGTTATGTCATTGTACGCGCTCCTGCGGAATACTGATGCACCGACCGCACATGATGTTGAGGAGGCGTTCGATGGTAATCTGTGCCGATGTACAGGATACAGACCGATTCTTGATGCAGCACAGAGCTTCAGCGTGAAGCCAGGGTGTGGGCAGGCGAGATCGAATGGTGGAGGTGGATGTTGCATGGAGAAAAATGGTGAGGGTGGGGGAGGGTGCTGTAAGAGTGGCGACAAAAATGGCGAAAATCAGCCTATCAAGCGTTTCACGCCGCCAGGGTTTATCGAGTATAGGCCTGACACGGAACTGATATTTCCTCCACAACTACGCAAACACGAGTTCAAGCCTTTGGCATTTGGTAACAAGAAAAAGAAATGGTTCCGACCGACCACATTGCAGCAACTATTAGAGATTAAAAATGCGTATCCATCTGCCAAAATCATTGCAGGATCTACCGAGACGCAGATTGAGGTCAAGTTCAAGGGAATGAACTACAGCGCTTCGGTGTTCGTGGGTGATATCCCTGAGCTGCGGCAATTCAAGTTCCACGATGATTGCCTTGAGATTGGAGGAAACGTCGTGCTCACCGATCTTGAGGAAATCTGTGAAAAGGCGGTGGAGCACTACGGCTTGGTCCGCGGTCAGCCTTTTGCTACCATACTGAAGCAGATCCGATACTTTGCAGGCAGGCAAATCAGGAACGTCGGTACACCAGCAGGAAACCTGGCAACGGCTAGCCCTATTTCCGACCTCAATCCCGTTTTTGTGGCTACCAACGCCACACTCATTGCGAGAAGCTTAAACGAGACAACGGCCATTCCCATGGCGACATTTTTCAAAGGATACAGGCAGACCGCACTACCGTCTGATGCGGTTATTGCAGCTTTGAAAATACCAGCGGCAAGAGAAAATGGCGAGTTCATCCGCGCGTACAAACAGAGTAAGAGGAAGGATGACGATATCGCCATTGTGAATGCGGCGTTGCGAATTTCTCTAGACCATGAACACACTGTTGAGAGCGCAGATCTGATATATGGAGGTATGGCACCGACTACAATACAGGCGCGCAAAGCAATGGGGTTCCTACAAGGCAGGAAGTTCACAAATCTTGAGACGTTGGAGGGAGTCATGCAAAATCTCGAGGAAGACTTCAATCTGAGATTCGGAGTGCCAGGTGGAATGGCGACGTATAGGAAAAGCTTGGCGCTCAGTTTCTTCTACAAGTTCTACCACGAGGTGTTGGTGGAGCTTCACGCTAAAGAGGTGGAAATCGATACTCAGGCTATCGGCGAGATTGAAAGGGAGATTAGCTCGGGAAAGAAAGACGAGAAGGCTGCAGATGCGTATATGCAAAGGGAGGTTGGGCAATCTAAAAGTCACGTCGCTGCAATGAAGCAGTGTACTGGCGAGGCGCAGTATACAGATGACATCCCACTCCAACGAAACGAACTATACGGCTGTCTGGTCTTATCGACAAAAGCACATGCGAGACTCCTCAAGACTGATACAGAAGCCGCCCTGGATCTTCCTGGCGTTGTAGCGTACGTCGACCACAACGATCTCTCATGTCCTGAAGCAAATTGGTGGGGAGCCCCTGCCTGCGATGAAACATTTTTTGCAACCGACGAAGTCTTTACAGCGGGCCAACCCATTGGCATGATCCTCGCCGATACAGCGAAGCATGCCGAACAAGCCGCCCGAGCAGTCAAAATAGAATATGAGGATCTTCCCGCCATCTTCACCATCGAAGAAGCCATTGAAAAAGAGAGTTACTTTAATCATTTCCGCCACATCAAGAACGGCGACCCAGAAAAGGCTTTTGCAGAATCTGATCATGTCTTCACTGGCACCGCACGCATGGGCGGACAAGAGCACTTTTACCTTGAGACCCAGGCTTGTGTGGCAATTCCGAAGCCTGAAGATGGTGAAATGGAAATCTTCAGCAGCACACAAAATCCCGCTGAAACACAAGCGTACGTGGCGAAGGTCGTCGGCGTCGCTGCGAACAAAATTGTTACCCGTGTCAAGCGTATGGGTGGTGGATTTGGTGGTAAAGAGACTCGATCAATTCAACTTGCAGGAATTGTTGCCTGCGCTGCAAATAAGGTTCGCAGACCCGTGCGGTGCATGCTGAGCCGCGAGGAAGACATACTCACCTCAGGTCAACGACATCCGTTTCTTGCAAGGTGGAAGGTTGGAGTGAATAAAAATGGCAGGATACAAGCACTTGATGCAGATGTTGTCTGCAACGGTGGATGGAGTCAAGACCTCTCCGGCGCTGTTGTCGAAAGGTCACTCAGTCACATTGATGGCGTGTATAGTATACCCAATATCCATGTTCGCGGACGTGTCGCGAAAACGAATACAGTATCCAACACAGCATTTCGTGGGTTTGGTGGACCGCAAGGACTTTTCATCGCAGAGACATACATTGAGGAAATATCAGATCACCTTGGAATACCGGCCGAGCGACTTCGCGAGATCAACATGTACGGTGCGCACACAAGCATGAAAACGCATTTCAACCAAGAGCTGAAGGACTGGTATGTACCACTCATGTATAAGCAAGTTCGGGAGGAATCAGACTATGCAGCACGCCGAGAGGCTGTCATACAACACAACAAGACACACAGATGGGAGAAACGCGGTCTCGCCATCGTGCCGACAAAATTCGGGATATCGTTTACTGCCCTTTTCCTCAACCAGGCTGGGGCACTGGTGCATATTTATCACGATGGTAGCATCCTAGTGGCTCATGGTGGCACAGAGATGGGCCAGGGTCTACACACGAAGATGACCCAAATTGCGGCGCAGGCACTTGGTGTACCGCTCAGTGATGTATTCATCTCTGAGACAGCAACGAACACGGTGGCGAATACTAGTTCGACCGCGGCAAGCGCATCGTCAGATTTGAATGGCTATGCTATCCAAAACGCGTGTGAGCAATTGAACGAACGACTGGCGCCGTTTAGAGAAAGATTGGGCAAAGATGCGAAGATGAAGGATCTAGCACACGCCGCATACTTTGATCGCGTCAATCTCTCCGCCCAGGGATTCTACAAGACTCCTGACATAGGATATGTATGGGGCGCAAACACTGGCCAGATGTTCTTCTACTTTACCCAGGGTGTTGCGGCAGCCGAAGTTGCCATCGACACTTTGACGGGTTCTTTCACCGTTCTCCGCGCAGACATCAAGATGGATGTCGGCCGATCCATCAACCCTGCCATAGATTATGGCCAGATTGAAGGCGCCTTCATCCAGGGCCAAGGCCTATTTACAACAGAGGAGAGTCTGTGGATGAGGAGCAATGGCCAAATTGCGACGAGAGGGCCAGGCAACTACAAGATTCCTGGGTTCAGAGACATACCACAGGTCATGAACATCGGACTGTTGAAGGGAGTGGAATGGGAAAATCTACGGACCGTGCAGAGGAGTAGGGGCGTCGGTATGTCTACCTAGATGCCTTTCAGGTACGCCGCAGACATGTAAATGCTAACGATAGTGTAGGTGAACCGCCACTTTTCATGGGCAGTTCCGTCTTCTTCGCCATCCGCGATGCGCTCAAAGCTGCGCGCGCGGAGTTTGGCGAGACGTCGGTGTTGCATCTGCAATCTCCTGCTACACCTGAGCGTATCAGGATTTCTTGCGCGGATCCGATATTGAAGAGGGCGTGGGTAGATCCGCAGGAGGGAGAAAAGAGCTTCTTCGTTAGTATATAATTGTTGGGTACATTTGAAGCGTGGTATGTGTATACAATAATCTACCGAAACATTTCGGTAGCTATCAATCCACTGTAAGTAATACCCGGGACGGCTGAATGAATCCTCCCGGTCATTTGCAACCCAAGCTTGCTTGTTGGCCCCAAATGTCACAGATTTTGGAAATATTGATTTAATCAGCGCGTAGATCGCCACGCGGACAGTGATTTTGGACCTCGAACTACATCCTTGACTATCGAATGAGAGAATATGACTCAATTTCCGGTGACTGCGGATGTCCAAGGATGTGGACAGATAACCGATATTGGTCGGGGGGAGGGGGGAGGGTGGGGGCTGAAGCTGAAACTCGTGGTCCCCGGTAGGTAACCCCCACCATGCGCATATGCGGCGCGGAGGGTCACTGGACCTGGACAGAAAGTCTTTCTTTTATAAGACAATTGACCTTGGACTCTGTTTTCCCGTACTTCTGTCCGCCTTAAAGTGTAGCTTATCACAGACCAACGATCTATAACAGCAACGCTATGTGGAAGATTCCACCGGAGATATTAGCCAATATTTTAGACCATGTTCCGCGGGTCGAAGTGGAAAAGCCTCGTCTAAATACGGCGAGCTTCCGCTGGACGCAGCTCGCACAGTACAGCACCGTATCACGAGCATGGAAAGGCGCTGTCGAGCAAATCACATTCAAGGAGCTCGCTATCAACTCCAACGAGCTGGACACCTTCGCTGCGCTTTATAGCGGCGAGAATATTGTGCGACGAACAGTCTTGAGATCCATTAGCTTCGATCTGATGTTGCCCCCTCAACCAAACTTAGATGGCTGTTGCAATGCTGTACGAGCACCCGATCGCGAGGTTGATAGCGCTGTCTTCTCTGCCTCCATCACAAAGCTTCTCTCAATCCTCGCAGAAACTGAAGCTCGTGCCGGTACGACGCCTCCCTTGCGCTTTGGGTTCGAGAAGGCTTTTCGTCCTTCTAAATTTGAGGAGCCGAAGAGAAATCCCGACTGCAGCTATCCCTTTGAAGGAATGATGGTTATGAAGCATGATAAGCAGGAAATATGGGAAGCCGAAGCAGCGTTTGGGCAGTTTGAACTGGTAAATCCAGACTCAGTGCCCATTGTGCGTGGCATTACGTGCTTGGACTACTATGGAATGGCCAATGACATGCACGATCTGAAGTATACGTGGATACCAGTAGTTGTTAGTAGACTGCCGAATCTGGAACATTTATATATCATCACCGAAGACTGCTACGAGGATGGAAGATATAGGCGAATGGAACGAAGAAACGGTATGTGCATTGTTAAAGCTTATTTAATGTCGGTTCTGACAATAGAAGCGTTTGCCTCGACAATTCAAAGTCTCGTGGGCAGTCATATATCCAGGATGAAATTAAGAATCTGGCACTCTCCGATGTATAACGAGGATGTGCCAGTCCAAAAGCTTGTCGAAGAGGGGAAATGGGGTCAAGATGATTGGCATTGTATGTTCAATCATCTTGCTAATTTTCCGTGTCTGGCCATTCTGCGATTAGAAGGCGGACTGGTCATTTGTCCTGAATTCTTCCGCGGCATCATCAATCAACAAAGCACTCCATTCCCCTCGCTCGTGGAGCTTGCGATAGAGTTTTCGGTTGAGACCGCGGATGGAAGATGGTTCCTCAAACGTGATGACGCCGCCTTCGATCAATCTCGGAATGACCCTGAATATACGGAATTTTGGGAAGAGAATGACGAGCACTTTTGGCAAGACGACGAAATGAGTGATTGGTCCGAGGACTATGTCAGAGTGTTTGAAGATGAGCCATGGAGAACGGGTATGGCAAAATGGGACCGCTTCCGATCACTGCCTGACGAGATCACATTCCTACCGTTTCTCTTAGACGCCTCAACCGCTGTCTCGCGAATGCCCAAGTTAAAATCTTTCCAATTGAAGCTTGGCAACTGTAGTGCAAGGTATGACAATTTGGACTACTACCCTATCGTTACCCGTGTGTTCGAGCTCTGGTACCTGAAGGATCAACTTCATTGGCGTGTTGATCGATGGAAGCCTTGGGATGAAGTTCAGGCGGCATGGGGCGCTCTTGTTGGGCCAGAGGGTAAAATATTCTGGCTTGGCAACTGATATATACTAAGGATTTGCCGTTAAGTCACCAAAGACTCTAGGCCTTATCGTCTCTAGAAAGAGTTATTCGGTTTTTACCATAGTATGGGAATACCTAGCATAAATATCGAAAACTTGACGATTATTGATGATTTCCCCAGATTTGTGCTATGGTCAGCAAGACCCAAAGACGCGAGAAACGGTGCTAGGCACGAAAACAGTGTATAGAAGGATTGAGGATCTACGGATAGTCGTGGTGGACTATTTACAGTAAGACCGGGCGAATAGATCTAGGCTTAATCCGGAGTGGGGCAAGCACCATCTAAGTGTAGGGCAGTCGCGATATAGCAATTTGTTCCTCTATCCTTTCAATTTCAGGCTTAACACATTGACTGGGTTTATTTGTACTCTAGCGATAGCGCAGATTGGATTTCTAGTCTAACTTCAGTTCTGAGTTCACCGGTTTCAGACTATAAAATTCCTTTATCAATAGTTTGACTCTTTCCTCCATTATTTTCTGATCTTTCTCAAACCCGCACTCTGGTACATTCACAGCCCGCCTGAAGACACCAGAGTAGTCCCATCTCTTTAACTTAGTGATATAACTGGATTTTCCTTCAAAGACTTTAATCTTGTCATTTAACGTCTGCATAAGACTATCCAGCTGAGTTTTGTGCTGTTCTTTCATCCAATCAAGCCACTCTTTCTTGAGGCCTCTTTCACGGAATGGCTCTACGACCTGGCTGACACTAGGGCTGGCAATAAGGCTCGCGGTGGGGTTGGCGATTGTGCTTGAGACGACTGGCGGGGTATAACTTCTGCCAACTAAGATCTCTTTCTCAAGGTACTCCCAAGCGTCTCCTACACGATTTACTTGAGCCCGCATAATTTCTCGGATATATCTAGAAGTATCGACAAATCAGTTATGGTACGTTTTGAGGGTTTTTTTACACAACTCTAATGTGAGATCAACTCTAGGGAATATCGTAACCAGGATTGTCGAGAGTTACCCGTACGTCGAGACATAGATATAGTAAAAAATATTACTTACGGATCGTTATGATACTGTACCAAACTCATGAGGGTCATGAACTGATGGACAGCCTTACATTTTCCCTTGTTGTCATCCCACTGTTTCTCCTTCTTGTTTTCGAAATACTTGTTCATAAACAGCACCTCTAGTGTCTTAGAGTTTTCCTCTGTGGCCCTTATTCTTTGAGTACCATCTTCCGTTTTTACGTTCGGAAATAATCTGTTGCCTGACCATATCTAATAATATTAGCTGGATCTTAGAAAAAAGATCTGGACGTATACATGTGATTTCTTGTTATTTGCATCCTTATTCAGAAGAACTAACTCATACTCCCATGGGTTATGAGGGTGTCCTGTAGCTTTACCCGGCCACTGAAACCCTGCAATGTTGAGGAAGATTAGCTTTTGACTTCCTTAGAATTATAAGGGGTGAATTAGGCTGTCCAATAGATTAGGCGGCATCGATATCAGTGCCGTATGGAATTATGCCCAATTGTATAACCGGAAATTTTTACATACCTATCCAATCGATTGGTCTTGGGTCTTTCTGGTCCATTATTTTCCAATCAGAAAAGTCGTACTGCTTTTCCTCAAATTGAAACTTCCCATCTTTCCCAAGTTTACCATTATCCTTCGCCACTTGAACTCTGTGTTGACTCCTAGGAAAGTCTGGATTGATGAAGAACTTATGCATGAATGCGCAGCGGCTCTTAGAGGACCTAATTTTGTCTGCCTCAATAAAGGATTTCAGCAATTGCCATTCAAGGACGTGTTCTGCTTCGTAACAGCGGGTTGGTTTTTTTCGGCCTACAATATCCTTAGTCCATCGCTTGTCACGACGTTTCAAATTAAACCATTCGGACTTGAGCGGTTCTGTAGGGTCTCCAGTATCGTATACCATTGAGTATTCCTGTATCAAGTTATTGTTACATGTTTGGAAAGTACAGCTCGATTATCTCTACCTTCTCGAGATGTTCTACTTTGGGCCATGTAGGCGAGAAAAGTTTAAATCCTTCCATGGCCACTCCTTCGGAATTGAGTGCATTTGAGCAAACCCTGAAAAAATATGAACTAATATTCATACTAAGCGTAAATTCAACGTACTTGGATTTAGTGGGTTTTCTGTTTCTTCCAAGAAGCAAATTTCTGGCTAGTATATCCTCAGAACCTATATCCTCGGGCTCACACTGCATAGTCCCGTCGTCGGTCCAACCAGAGTAACTCATACAATCATTGAAGCAGTCATCTTGATCTGTACGTTTACGGATGTGTACAATGTCTTCGTCGCCTTCTTCCCGGAAACTCAGGACTTCGTAATCGTCTAAAGCAAAAACGTCATTTTGTAGAAGCTGAGAATTGGAGGATGATGTGGCGGCGGCTCTGCAAGTGAGATGGCTCAAAGTATGGACGTATAAGTATAGAATCAGATACAATAAATCCATGTCGATGTACCGAGAGTAGGAGTCGTGATCGGAAAGAGTTGTCAAAAAACCCAAGGCAATTTTGGTATTTCAAGAAATATCTCTCTTGGTGATTCCATTGAAAATATGGTTGCTACAGACAAAACTTATATAGACATATGTATTCTCTACGTCTTGAGCGCTCAATTACTCTTTGGCCAAATATACATGACTGTAACGCTCGGCTATGCATCAGCTGTATGATTCCCGAGGCATCAATTCAAGGATGATGATCCGGAGGAACGCTATGAGGGTTCACAATAGTACGAGGTTGAACGCCAACAGCCAGGTATCCTGCAGCTAAATGTCAGACAAATTGGGATCAAAACATACATTGCTTAATCAAGCTATTTTTCAATTTTTCTATCACTGCTAACCCCTTTGGTTATATTGCCGGAGTGAGGATTGGCACTACGGTGTTACACCAAATGAATGGCCTTCATATCCAGAGCTGAGGTTTCAGTTCACATCCTTCCCCAGCATCATATCCTGCGGTCAGAGCTAATATTATCTGAGGCGTGGCCCAAAATGTTATATCCCGAGCTGATGTGAGTGTCTCATGACCGCGCCTCACCGGACGGTAGCGGAGACGGCAACTTTGGCGAGAGTTAATGTCGGCTGTGGAGCAGGTGACGCGTCTGATGTTGATAGGGGCCGCCTGGTTTTCCAGGTAGAAGTTTCGTGGTGAGAAAGGAAGACAATTTTGGGAGACTGATTTAACAAGATCTAGATTGAAGCGTAGTCATTGCTACTTCATCCTGTCATCAATATATTATCGGACAGACAGACGATCCTATCATACCGTGTCAATCGAATTTGGCCATAAAAGTACTTTCTGTAGGTACAGCAGCTCAGAGGTCTTGAAAGAATACAAATCAATTCAATTTAGTGTAAAGGAATTCCGTAACCGACATTCATGGATCGTGTAAGACTGCCTAGTCCAGATTTGACTATAATGGGCCGCTAAATATCCTTACTCCAATGAACATCCAGGCTCATCCAGGCACATATCCCAAACTGACCAACTCTGATAATCATGGGGCTTGTTTGGCAACAGGGAAGAGCACCCGCTATCTAACCACGCATTATCGATGACATTGTCTGGGTTGCAATCGTCGGATGTAAAAAAGACCACATACTCGGATGCACTCTCCGCATCTCCCGCCATGGCGGCGATGGCTTTCTCTTTCATGCCACCTATGCCGTCTATTTGGAGTTGGATCTCAAAATCTCCACGTTTGTAGCACTCCATGGGCAAAGCATAGAGTTTTCGGATTACTAGATAGGCCAGTTAGATCGATAGATGTGTGTTTGCTTGCGAGATCAAGGCTGACACAGAAGCATTAAATGTTATAATGCTTACTTTGATTGAGTCAGCATATATTTATATTGCTCGCTATGAGGAACCCGTACCAATTTGTGCCGCCGTGGCAGTCTTTATTGTCCCAAATCCCGACATCGATACAGCATGATTGTAGAACTAAAATAGTGATGGGAAGGAAATGCCATGATAGCATTGTCTTCAAATACCATGTTAGTAGAAGTTCAAAAATCAAGCTCAAGTAGACATGCTGAGGTACCTTTCTCGTAAGAGTAAAGAATTTGGAGTATTGATATCAACGAAGTCTAATCGAGAATATCTCTCCGGATATACTAGCGATGTATCTGCAACGAAGACGCAAAGATTCTTGATGTGCTGTGGTTGGGTTTTTACCATCCATCCGGCCGTGTGCTCAAGTCAATGACCTCTCTTTAATCACCTGTCAGACCGAATTATCGATTAGGCTTATCACCGAACAACCAATCCCAGTAGGTATGAGCATGTTAAAAGCAGCGTGGATATTGACCTGTGACGCAGGTGTTAGCATGCAATGTCTAGATTGACGTTTATCCATGTATCAGCTCACGCTGCACACGTTTCAGTATACTTAAGACAACTGAAATCCTGCGTGAAGGATTTGGTAGACGGGGACTTCGGTGTTTCTCCAAATATGGCATCCACAGCTGTGCCGCGTTGGCCCCCATATTTGTTTCCCGCGACCTTCCCTGCACCGTGGAAAGTTTCAAATGTCGTGATCTTGACCAAAACCAAGTGACAAGAATAGCGAACGTTGTATTCCGGGTTTAATTGGTTACTCGGGGCATTCGGGTTTGGTGAGCGACGAGAGATAGCGAAATGACCGTGCCGTCATCCTTTGGGGCGCGGGTTTCAGATTTCTCGACCACCTCTGTTTTGGTTCAGGAGGGCCACCAAATCCGCAGGTTTTTCTCTCTTACTTTGCGATGTGACTTAGCTGCCTAAATCGATAATACGATCATTGGAAGAATAGATTCCGGGATATCTGTCCTTTGCGTATTCCGTGAAGGGGTATTTTTATCGGGAAAAAGAGAACCTTATGTACGGTCTTCCTCTTCATCTTCTTTCTGACGATACCATTCCGTGCAAGATGTCTCGTGGCGCGCTATTCAATTTCCTCGTTTGCAGTTTGTCACTTGCCGTGACCACAATTGGCATGCCTATGACTGCGCCTTTCTCGATACGCAATGGTTCTATGATATCGGCTTACGATAAAATCGATGTAGGGTCTCACCCTCTTGAGATACGAGGTGTTTATGGTGGGCGCAAGAGGCGTTATATCATAGAGAAGGCAAAACCTGGTTCCTGTCCCCACAAGTGTAAAGAGAAACCAATTTGCTTACCCACATTCGGAGAAATCATCAAGGATTGCAGATGCCAGAAATGCCTCACCGGTGTCCCAGATCCCAGGGGAAATTTTTGTCAAGAGACCTGTCCAGAAGGTATGGTAATGTCACATACTAATTTCTGTGAAACTCCGATAACACTTGTAATTAGGCCAAGAAAAAAACGGAAAAGGTGGATGTTGCCCCATTGGCCAGAAACCAAAGGCACAAGGCGATGGGTGTGAGAAGACTATAGATGATGATAGGAAGGGCAAGTGTCCAGGCGACAAGGTTCTTGACCCCAAAGAAGGATGGGACCCCAAAGTGGAAAGCCCGAAGTGCCAAATTGATGACGAGAAAGACTGCCCAAAACCCAAGATCCCAGCGACCCGCCCCGATGGAATGGAGAATGACGCATCTTTCAAAGTGGCATGCGGGGAGCCGGAGAAGGATGGACCCAAATGTAACGAAAAGACCCAATATGCACATGTATATGTGGATTCCGAAGGCAAAGCAACACGAACCTGCAAACAGACGAAGAAATATCAAGAGAGAAAGAGGACGAAACCTACAACTAGCGATCTTCGCACGAAGATCAAAGACTCATGGAACAAGCTCAAACCTGAATACGACAAAAGGAACAGAGAGAGACAGGAGTCTCTCGATAAACTGAAACGTCTTGAAGAAGAAAGAAATAGAAGGGCAAAGGAACTTGGTGACAAAGCAAGAGATGCAGACAATAAGAAAAAGGAGCGCCAGGCCAAGTGCAATACCCACATTGCACTCCTGATGGGTGCAACGTCCGGAAAGCTTGATGGGGAACACCCTTACGATTGGACGACAGATTATTTTGACGAAGAATTCGTTAGCTCGGACGAACGTCTCCAGGATTGGCCTGACGAGATAAACGTCGACGAGATTTCGTCCGACGTCAACGTAGATGCCTTCCTGAAGAAATGGGATGAATACATCGATGACCGGATGCGTCCGGTTACATCATGTTGGAGCAAAAAGCGGTCTCTAGCACGCCGATGTCCACAAAGAAAGTCCCTGGATGAGGGGCATGACGATCTCGAGTTAGCCACCCACTCCACCAACGTATCCTCTTTCTATCAAGGGCACACTGTCGCAGTGCAACATCTTGGCCACTTGCCTCGCAGTACCGCAGAGCTTGAAAAAAGGAATCCATTGGTGATACTAATCTTATCCCTCTCTGGATTCTTTACGAGAGTCGCGGTACAACTAGTCGCGCGCGCCGCAGCCTCTATAGCAGCTAGGGCTCCACGGCTAGCATCTCTTGCGAAAAACCCCGATCGACTGTTCCAAGTCGCAGCAAGAGGGCAAGGAGCTAAGTCTGGCCAACAGGGTATGAAGGATGCTGCGAAAGCCATTAGGCAGGACTATAAACGATGGGCTAAATGTCTCAAGGAAGGCGTTCCATGAGCCCATAGTTGCTGCCTTTGTGGAAGGATTACTAGGTGGCGGCAATTTCTTCGATTGATACCTGCTACTGTCCAGATTATGGAGGGATGTTCGCTTAGCAAGAGATTGATGCTGTCGGATCTCATCTTCCTGTATTGAACACGCTTTTCTAGGATTCAGAAACTATTTTCTTTTCCATACGTTCCTTTTGGTGTGATGGATAGCAGCATTTGTCTCGAAACTCCGATGAATGGCGGCAGCGCTCCGCGTGATCGTCGGTCTTAGTGATTTAAATGCTTGCTGTATCGACTTCTCTGCGAAATACATAGTAAGGTTATTTTACCGCTCCCGCGTGGCGAACTATCCCGCGAATTAAGCAAATCCAGGGGCCTCCGGATTTGGATCTCTCGGGTCAGTGAACTCAGATCTGGGTTGAGAAAATGGGAAGGGCCGGGGTTTAGGGGAGGTAGATCTCGCTCTAACTAATCGCCGCGCATCGATCGCGTTACCGGCCGCCGATCCACCCCCGAGTAGTGACGTCGACGCGAACTGAACACGCTACGCCTTTAAAAACCCAAAATGCGATCGGAAAAAGAGGCTTTTTGTCTTCTTTGTCATCAGTCGCATGGGAGCTGCGTCCCTTGACCTGCAGATATTGATGATTCCCGCTTTGCACGCCTCCCTTCGCAACGCACTCCAAGCACGCCAACGAGCCGCCTCGACACTGCGAGTCCTTCACGCGCCGTTCACACTTCCGGCCATGGCCAAGCGAAAGCTTTCCTCGACGGCAGGCGTAATTTCCCTGACAGCAGGTGCGCCGGCCATGGAGAGAACAACGATGCGCCGCCAGTCGTCTCGTAGGGGCACGGCTGCAGCCACCATGAATCCCGAACGCAATCCCGAAATCATCGATGGAGTAGCCGCGTTGCGTGCATCTCCTGATGGGCAGGAAGATCCGATCCTGGATTCTGCCCTGCAACCCTCCAGCATCAACAACTCAGCCAACGTGGCCACTGCAGAAATCAATGTCAAGCGGAGAAAGACTGGCGCATCGCATGTGAAAGTTGAAGCAGAGACGGGCAGCATGGGACCCGTGAAGGATGATGTGGCCAATGTCGCTGAACCTGCAGGAAATGCCGGGGTGAATGGTGGCCTCGAGGGCGAAGACGGACTAGGCGAGGAATACGAGGATGAGGCAGAGTTCAAAGAAGCCCTGTCAAGGCCTCCTCCCGTCAACTCCGAGTACCTTCCTCTTCCGTGGAAGGGGCGCCTAGGTTATGTGCGCCATCTGCATCAACTTGACCACCTTTTCACTAACCGATCTGCACATTAGGCTTGTCTGAACACGTACCTACGCAATGCCAACCCCCCCGTATTTAGCTCCAGAACGTGCCGCATAGCCAGTATTATTGAGCATCGCCATCCCCTCAAGGATCCGTCGCAGCCCGAGCATGCAACGAAAAACCGCCCCGATAAGAATCAACCGCCGGAAATTGCCCGAGGCCAGCGATATGTCGAGGAACTTGGCCTCGCTAACGCACGGGACGTTGCCAAGATGGTACTTTGGAATGACAAATACGGCATCAAGTTCATGCGCTTGAGCAGTGAGATGTTTCCGTTCGCAAGTCACGAGGAATATGGCTACAAGCTGGCGCCCTTTGCGGCCGAGACGCTTCAAGAGGTTGGCAAGGTGATAGGCAAGCTTGGTCATCGGGTAACAACGCATCCAGGCCAGTTCACGCAGCTAGGATCGCCACGGATGCAGGTCATCGACAATGCGGTGCGTGACTTGGAGTATCACGACGAGATGCTCTCACTTTTGAAGCTGCCCGAGCAGCAGAATCGAGATGCTGTCATGATTCTGCATTTGGGCGGTGCCTACGGTGATAAGCCAGCTGCAATTGCCCGTTTCAAGGAGAACTACGCAAAGCTTTCTCAAGGCGTCAAGAATCGTCTTGTCCTTGAAAATGATGATGTAGTGTGGTGTGTGCATGAGTTGTTGCCATTGTGTCAGGAACTGAACATCCCTTTTGTGTTAGACTACCATCACCATAACATCCTCTTCGATGAGACCCAAATTCGCGAAGGCACAAAAGACATCATGGACCTCTATCCAGCGATTTTGGAAACATGGAAGAGAAAGGGAATCACTCCCAAGATGCATTACTCCGAGCCCACGCCGTCTGCAATTACTCGTACAAGTCGCAGAAAACACTCGCCCCGTGTTATGACATTACCACCGTGTCCAGATACCATGGACTTGATGATCGAGGCTAAAGACAAAGAGCAAGCCGTGTTTGAGCTCATGCGGACATTTAAGCACCCAGGATTCCATACGTTCAATGATGTTCTACCACATACGCGACATGACGAGAACAAGCCATGGAAGCCCAAGCCGGACAAGGCCGCGAAAAAGAGCATGAAAACAATTCGTAGCCTGGATAATACAGAAAGAAATGAAGAGGAAGACGCGGAAGACGCGCCACCACCAATCATACCTGAAGAAGAAGTGAGCATGGGAGGGCCTGAAGGTCGAGTGTACTGGCCACCTGGAATGGAGGATTGGCTGAGACCCCCAAGACGCGTCCTCAAGAAGAAGGAGGAAGGTACACTGATAAGAAAGAATAGAAAGACGACCAGTGTGCCAGATAACGTGTTGGTCACGAGCGATGCCCCTGGTTCAGTGAAGACGTCAGCGAAGAAATCAGTAGCTAAGCCGGCAGCAAGTTCGTCTAAGAAGAAAAAGCCAAAATCCGCGCCCCCACCTTCAGTCTCAGATGAAGAGGATGATCAACTTAGCTCGCCCCCGTCGATTGATTCTGCCTCAGAGGCCGAGGCCCCTGCTGCAGAGAAGCGAACTGTACGACCTGCTGCTACTCGGAAGAAATCTGGCAGGGCTAAGGCAAGGGTAAGCTATAAGGAGGAGGAAGCCGACGAGATAAGCTTGTAAATACTGCCTATACTGCCTCGGTAGCGAGAATGGTAGTCGTATTGGAAGACAGTGAGATGAGCATACATTCGGATAAATGTACCTATACAGGATCGCATGTGCATCTTGTCATGCAAAGCCAACCAGCTCACTTCATCACCTTATCTTGATGTCCTTGAAGCTATCAAAAAATGATTTTGGCGGTCCTGCATGGTTTTCCTTTACCCGCATCAAGCCGTTAACCCAAGCCCATCCCAGCACCTCGACCGTTTTCATGGCCTCAACGCTAAGCTCCATCACACGCTCACACGATACAGGTACGGCAATATACACTGCATAGGGACCTTCCCAAACCAGAGCAGCCTCCCTATCTAACGTAGAGCATGCTCACAATCGGAGCTCATGATAATGACACATGCGCTTTGCCGCCGCCATCCGCTCCCTCAGGATTTCCGCAAGCCACCGAGATGCAGCACCGGGCCCACCCATCCTTTGCGTCACGCGCTACACCTTGTCATTGCACGGTTGCCCTTCCCGAACGTTATTGAAGCCTGGGCCCTAGCGTAGATGTTCTATGAAGTGTGCCGCACTAACCGAGCCTATCCGCGACTCTGTTCCAAACTACCTTCCTTTCAATGCATACCCAACGCTCGAAGCAGGATTACCTCAGAATACGTTTGACTGGTTGAGTGTGGACGAGCTGCGAACGCATGAAAGCCGGCTATTCATTGAGCCATGGGCGCGTCTGTACCGTGACGGTGCCTGCATGGATAGGTACAAGGGGGTGCTTTTCTAGTCCGGCTGCTTTAATCGGATGATGTCCCGAGAATTGTGTGGGGAATGCAAGAGGGGGTTTGCAGGCTAGGTAATTATATACTAGGGATCGCCATGGCAATCAAAATGGCAGACGCTTGATGCTTGGAGCTCGGAGGTTTACTGCGTGGATGGTAGTGACCATGGTGGGGTCGGCTCCAGCGTAAGCACGTACCTGTCTAGTAGGTACTGCTATCGTTAACAGGCTCCAACTCTTATTTATTTGAACCCCTAAATCCAAAATAGGGTCTCCTACGTCGCTGTTCCCGTAGCTTGTTCTGGTGCTTCATACTCCAAATTTGGTGGCGGAAACAATGCACTAACAGACATGGAGCAAGCGAAGACATGCCAACGCACGACAGTTACCAAACGTTCTTCGCTCCCATGCAGTCACGGACATAAAACTCCATCGGTGCAAGGCTCGGTCGTTGATATGTAGCCGCAGGAAGTAGATCGCGTTGGGTATGGACAATTAGCGGGGGTAACTAACTACCTGTGGGGACTCCGCTTATTCCTCTGCCTCACGCGAGCAGCGGAGTCTATCTACTTGCAGTGAGACGCATTTTCGCAGATTTTTTTTGTGGCCAAGGTATCTAGAGAAGGAAATGTGGCGTGCTTTGTAAGAATGCTTGTGCTAAAGGCGTCCGAACGACATGACGAATTGCTAGAAAGAAAGGTGAACACAAAGGTATACCGCAAAGTTCATACCTAACACTAGATAAAGCATGGCTCACTCAGTTCTTCAGAGGGAGCAAGCGGCCACAGTTTTGCTTCGTCGATCCCACCTGTACGTACCAATACTTTACCGCGGAGTAACACTAAACAAAAGCATCGTTCAATCAAGTACTATCTACGTAGGTACCTACCTGCTCGGCTCCACATCCCCTTTTCTCCACCAGGACGATAAGGTTGGATGGAAATGGCAACATGATACGTGCAGCAGTCTTTCTTGAGCAATTGCCGGGATGGTGGGTAAATCGGGCCGGGCTTGTAAGATAGATAATGGCAGGTTTAGGCGTAATATCAGAGGCAAGAGGGACGATCCTATGTAAACACCTTGTCATGCGGAAGCCTAAACGTGCCCGAGTATTTACTTTTGGCAGATAACGCTGGGATAATCATGAGGTGTCCTGTGAGGTACTTCGATCAAATGGCAAAGGTTCATAGAGATTGCAAGCATTCCGCAATTCTCGGATCAATCTATTGGAAAGAGTTGAGGTTATCAAAATGACTGCAGGAGCAATGTGCGGCCAAGTACAACTTTGAAGGTTGCTAGCGATTTCAGAACAGAGCAACCTTTACAAGAATGGACTTGCCTTGCTGACAACCAACCGTTCTATGCACGTATGCACGTACTACTAGCCCAGGCTTGCCGTAGAAACTACCAATCAACAGGACTGCTTACCTATCACCTTCTCAGCCGCCGAATTATATTATAGTTGCATCCACGGCATGCTAAGGGACCAGCTATGTACATGTGTATCCTGGGTAAAAAAGCCGACAAGCATAATGCCTGAACAGTAGATGGTCGGGCAGGCCGAAAGACCACAACGATAGAAACCATGACCTCCACCTGGCCACCGGGACTCCACAGCCCACCAACAGCCCAAGGAAAAAGCGCCTGTTCACTGGATCGAGGCTTGGCGTTGTCCATTGCCCTGTGACGTCATGCAACCCCCCACGGGACGGCCAATTGCCTCCGCACAAGTTCTCCCCACCAAGACCACGTCGGCCACCTCCGATACAGTAGCCTCACCCGAAAACTCTACCGAGAAACGGAGCCTCCCTGGTGGTGGACATGACCACTCCCTATCCCGAGATCGTCGCCCTCTTCTCTTCCACGCTACCATGGCGAATCTACGCCGCGGAGCGGATACAAGCCGGGAGTTGAATCAATGGCACGGCACTCGGTCAACACCCCCGAACCGCATGTCCTTCACCATGAACGGGTACTTTCTGAAACCGCACCTGCTCCGAGTGACCTTCATACCCCAGATTTTCACATGTGCGTGCGCCGAACAGCGAGGACATCCTGGTCCGTCGCTCCCCAGGTAAAAGGGATTACTTCGGGCATGGGAGCTCCGGTGGTACTCCAGGATGGGTACATACTCTAGTTAATCGCCATCCAGCGCATTGGGCAACTTCGGGCCGCGTCGCATAATCGAGAGGCCAACTCTACCTAGTCCATATGGGAGATTACACAATAACGGCTTTACTTGTCCCTGGTTCATGGCTTGCCAAGTTTGTCCTTGGCTTACAAGGACAGACGTACACTCGGTTTCACTTACCGCTCTACCCAGACAGCAAAATCCTGCCGGTCAGCATGACCTGAACTACCGGCATCGAAAACAACGACATCAACCCTTATAAGGCGTGATTCGGACAAGAAAAGAGCGTCGGTTACTCTCGTTCCAGTCGACTATTTCGGGCAAATAACCCTGACCACCCTTGGATTTCGAGCGGCGCTATACTAGGTCCGTACATACTTGAGGGACACTCTCCCATGTTCCTGCCTGGGTCACATTCTTATGCGCCATAGGCTACAACATCTCGTACCTGGGCCTCGCGTTGTCACCTGCAGAGGTGCTGGGAGGCCCTATCTGCTGCTCTTGTTCCGACAGTCCTGGTCCGGGTATAACTAGCAGCCATGCGCGCACGGAGACGGGGTGACAAGCGGATGGTACAATGGAGACGATGCGAGCATTGTCCAGTTAGTACAGCGGAGAGGATCCTGTTCTGGCTGGCTTGGACAACGGTAAGAGTATCGTGAGGAGGAGCAGAAACATGGGCGTCGAGTGAGGGGAAGACGGCGTGGAGTACTGTAACCGCCCTCTGCCTCTGCCCGTGCCCGTGCCGTTCCCGCTTTGCTCCCCCATCCTTCCAACTAGACGTTGAAAGTCTACCCAGGGCACATGCAGACATGCACAGACACCCTCGACTGGTACGCCTGAAGTTGGGCATCTCCTGATTTACCGCATTAGCCTGGTGGTGTCCTGTGCCGTGAGCTCTCTCTGCTGCGCGGGGATGACAACATCCAGTGTAACTTTTGGTGCTCCCACGAAAAGTGGCAGCAGATGTGATAGATAAGCCGGCGACGCCACCCCCCGAGAAGAAGCGGCGCATCAAGTCATCGCGGCGGCAATGTTACCTGGACGCCCCCCTTCCCCCCGCTCCCCACCTCTCTCTCCAAGACAGCTCAAAAGCAGGCAGGTTACAGGCGCGGGCGGGCTGGCGAAAATCACAAATACCTACCTGGGCCTTGCCTAGGTACTACCTGGCGATCATTAACGATTCACCCTTGGACTCGCTGGGCCAATCTGCGCAGCAGCACGGCCTCGCCGAACCGAGCTAGCTATGCGCTGGCTCTGCCCTGCCCTGCCCTGCCCCCCTCGCCACCTTCTCGCGTGCGTATGTACCGTGATTGGACGTGCGTGGGTACTTCCATGGTCCAGTTACCACCGTGATCGTCGTCCGGCGGCTCGGTGGGTAGGCATGCTGCTGTACCGCGCGCACGGCCGTGGAGTGTTGCTGTACATGGCGCCCGTGGCAGCGTGCACCTGCTCTGGGTAGGGCGAATTTGAAGACACGGGAGACGCAGATGTGGGTGGAGATGAACCGGTGAGGCACTGGTGGAGACGGTTGTGCACCGCACCGTGGGGCTGGTAAGAGAGAGCCTAGTGGCTCGTGCAGCGCTTCCCTGGCCGAGTCACAAACAGCGCCCGAACGGCATCATCTGCTGTTGAGCCTTCAACGTTGTCAGACGCAAACAGCACAGGATTCATGAGCATTCATAGATTCGTGAACATGCAGGGCAGGACTACGCAGAGCCGGCCAATAATGCTCATAATAGGGCACGATATAGGTACAACATGTACATGAGTAAGAAAGTCGTGTCGTCCAAAACTCGTTTCCTCTGCCAACCCTTCTCAAGCTGGATGATGCGCTACTCGTCGTGAGATAGCTGCACGTGGTTCTGCCCTTCCTATTACAATGTATTCTCCATCAATGCGATCCATCGCTCTCCTCCACCGAAAGGAATGTTCCACAGTACTCAAAGGGCCGTTTTGCCTGGGTCGTGCTGGTAAATCGCCATCAGACCACTCATCGTCCTCGCACCATAGCCGCTCGAGAACTGCCTGACCGCTGAGACGATCGGAGAACCCACTTTGACGCTGGATTTCGGCGCATCGTTGTCGCACAACGGCACGATGCCCGCCAATCCAGAAGGATGAACGCCCATCTTTGCACCGTGTTGAACGAGAAGGATCCGTTGATTCTGTAATGGGGTTTCCCCATCCTTTGCCGTCCATGTTGTCGGATCTGAAGGAATAGAAATCCTTGGCTCACCTAGGCCGGGGTAACCAAGTAGGCGTACCGTTCGTCATCGCGCACTGGACGATGCTGACGCAAGGGATTGAGTCTTCCAAGCCGTGCTATAAGCTTAAACAAGCGTTCCTCATAAACGGCGTGATGCTCCATGGCACCAAGATTGGCACTCAAATCCATCATACCGAGCGAATCGCCGCGCACTTCCATCTCGCCATCGTTGACGGCAGCGGAGTACGGGTGATCTGGAATCAGTGGAATATCATGGGGGAAAAGAGAGTCGGCGTCCTTCGATGCCGCCTCGGACGCGCATATGGTTCGTCGCGAGTGCAGCGATGGCATTCTGAAGCTCCTCATGCTGAATTGCCCGACGAATCATGTGCATTTGATAGGGGTTGGTGTGGCTGTCAAAAGCCACCAGAACCGGGCATGTAAATTTGCCGTAGTAGTCCAGAAGCAATAGCATCCGCGGGGAAAGGGGCGAAGCGATGGTTAGGCTCTGAGGAATAGAAGTGGTGAGTGGTAATACGACTAAAGAGCAGGGGGGCAGAGCCATAGGATGAAGACATACCATCTGAAGGAAGAAAAGAGAAGCCAGGCTGGAATCCAGTAACACTGGAGCTCATCTCTCCCTCAAAAAACATATCTTGGAGTGCAGCTGTCCCCATGCTTTGCTGCGCTGGGCTGATTTCCGCATAGTCGTGAATACTCTGATCGGAGCTCACGCTGGAGTTCATGTCGTCAACTACTGGTAGTGGGCGAGGAGCTTCGTGAAAGAAGTGATTCTCCGAAGAACCCATCTGTGAACAATGATCATGCGAGCCAAAAGAGTATCGTGGAATGAATGGATCTACCAAGGAGCAATCGTCAACAGGGGTATGTGGAAACTCGCTGGGCGAAGGCAAGTCACTGTCGCTGTAGGTTCCCAACGATGCAGATGATGCGGACATGCCGTTATCATCGAAGGATGTGTGCATAGTCGTTTGTAGTCTCTGAAGCGGTGCCCGGTGAAGATGATGCTGACCCAGCTTGGAATGGTGCGGGTTCAAGTAGTCAAAATGGTCGCCGTATTGTGGCATATGGAATCCCATAGGCGTAGATGGGGAAGGGATTGGAATTGGACTGGTGGGTCCAAGATAGTGGTATTCTTGCGGCGCAGAGTACAGGTTTGGGCTTGTTGGGCTGGTGGGTGAATGAAGGCCAAAGTCGACGCTTCCTCGATGGTGGAAGTTACCATGAGTCTGGTGCGATGCAGCGGTAGTGGAAGAGCTGATGGTGGCAGTGGAGTTTTTCCTTGCTTGTGCCTTGGTCTCCTGCGAGACACCGGCTGGTGGCGACTTAGCAACAGGCAGAGACATGCCCCGAAGCTTTCCGCGACTGGCAACACCCACCCCCCATGTTAACGTGGTGCGATAGCCTGAGCAATCTTTGCCAATTTCAACACACTGCCCACAGTACGGGCGGCGGCGGTCGCACTTGACTTGACGTTTTTTGCATGCAAAGCAGTCTTCGGAAGCGCCCGTGGCGGGAGCTCTCCTTCTCCTTTTTCTGGGGGCGGCAGCGGCGCTATTGGTGGTGTTATCGACAGGCTTGGCCTCGAGAGGCTGGGTGGCGATGGCCGACACAGTCATGTTGGGTGGTGTAGGGTGGGGGATGCTGTTGCAGTGTCGTACAGTGTTGCATCTACGAGATTCGGAGAAGGTAGACGATGTAAGAGGGAACTATTGGCGGACAAGATGGGACAACTGCGCAATGGAGCCTTCAGCAGCACCTCACGGTGAGTAAGTAATATTTAGCTGTCGGTAGGGTGGAGGGAGCTTGGTCCTGGTTCTGATAAGGTCAGGACCCTATTTGGCAGGGTATGGAGATGCCAAGGAGGAGAGATGCATTATACCGCGGCATAGTCGATACTCGGGGGGTCATGTTCAGAAGGGTGCATGGGGATGGAGCCTGCAGCGAGTCGGCCAGGTGCCCGCATGTTCTTGCAGCGGCTGCAAGTCTATGAGCAGTGGCAACCCCTGCAAGCACCCCACACTCAGACGACGAATTGCAGGGACGGAGCCGTCCTGGTCGGGTTACATCGTGGAAAAGGCGTTGCACCCCGGCAGCAGCGTGAATAGCGGATGGCGACAATGGCCTTCTGCAGCATGGAGAAGGCTGGACGCCACACGGCCTCATCCAATCAGTGCGGAGGACACGCTGGATCTGCTACCGGCCACTACCGTCGGAGGCACTAGCCGCAATAGCCACTGAAGAAAGCTGGCCGTCGAGCGGCCGGGGGGGAAGCGTTCGAGGGCTTGTTCGGCTGGCCAGCTTGCCGCAGGATCCAAGGCCGCCACTGGAGATAGCGTCAGGTCCAGCAGGGCCGCCGACGTGAGCTCGCCGACGAATTATCGGGCGCAGGCGATGACGGAGCCGGCCGAAGCCTTCAGGGGATAGGGCTGTTGGCAAATGATGCCTGCACCGAAGCAGCGTAGAAGAGGCCCCCCGGACCCCGGTCGCCTGCGCACGCGGTAGCGGAGAGGCGAT
>Ga0182210_1000029_pt1 | contig 24030 bp, 16 predicted proteins | sample G5R1MG_19_FD_129670 | JGI IMG/M metagenome (GOLD analysis project Ga0182210, IMG submission 129670) | Switchgrass phyllosphere microbial communities from Michigan, USA - G5R1_MAIN_03OCT2016_LD1 MG | ecosystem: Host-associated > Plants > Phyllosphere > Phylloplane/Leaf | place: USA: Michigan... | reverse complement strand
GGGCATGACCCAGGAGAGCCAGACGGTCGAGAAGCGCGACGGGCACGCGGTGCGGGCGAGCCACGCCAAGAGCACGGCGTGCGTGATCGGCAAGCTCATCGTCGCGCCAGGATTGCCGCCCGAGCTCGCACAGGGCCTGTTCGCGGAACCTGGCACGTTCAATGTCGCCGTCCGCTTCGCGCAAGGACCCGGTGAGAAGCTCGGCGATCGCGTCTCGACCCATCGCGGCATGTCTATCAAGGTGTTCGGCGTCGAGGGCGCGAAGCTGCCCGGCCATGATGCGCCAACGCAGGACTTCGTCCTTGCCAGCGGCACGACCTTTCCGGCGGGGACCGCCGCCGGCTTCCTTTCCCAGGCCAAGAAGATCGGCCTGACGGTTCCGATGCCTGAGGGGATGAAAAGCGCGGCCGCTTCCGTCGCTCGCAACATCAACAAGGTGCTGAACGCCGTCGGCGCGGGTCCAAGCCCGACGCTGGACTTCTACGGCCATCCCTTCAGCCACCCGCTGGTCGAGGAATATTTCAGCCAATGCCCGGTGCGCTTTGGCGACCATGTCGCCAAGATCGGGGCGTTTCCCGTTGCAGCCGAGCAAAAGGCACTCGCCGATTGGCAGCTAGACCCTCATCAGGACGAGGATGGCTTCCGCCATGCCGCGGTGGATTACTTCGAGGGCAACGATGCGGTGTTCGAGCTTCGGGCGCAGCTGTGGACCGATGCCGAGACGCAGCCCATCGAGGACACCTCCGTCGACTGGCCGACGAGCGAAAGCCCGTATCGCACCGTCGCCACGATCCGACTGCCGCGGCAGTCAGCCTATGGTCCCGACCGCGTCCGCTACTTCGACGAGGTGATGACGTTCCGCCCGGCCCAAAGTCTGGAAGTGCATCGCCCGCTCGGCGGCGTGATGCGCGCGCGCATGCAGGTCTACCAGGCGCTCAGCGACTTCCGCCACCGAGAGAACGGCATTGCCGCCGCGAACACCGCCGACATCCGGGACATTCCAGCCTAAGCTGAACGCCAGTGCTGACGATAGTGAAAGGACAATCATGAAGTTCGAAGGCAAGCACGACGTTCAGGCGGAGAATGCGTAATGGCGCGCTTTTCCAACAAGGTCATCGTCATCACCGGTGCCGCCTCGGGGATCGGTGAAGGCGCCGCGCGCCGCTTCGCTGAGGAAGGCGCAACGCTGGTGTTAGGCGACATCGACAAGGCCGCGCTCGACAAGCTGGCGGGCGAGCTGCACGGCACAGTCGAAACCCGCGAGATCGACGTGTCGGACCGCGCGGCATGTGAAGCTCTCGTCCAGGCTGCGATCGATCGCTTCAGTCGGATCGACGTGCTGGTCAACGACGCCGGCGTCGATCATCTGGGCAAAGTCGACGAGGGCGACTTCTCTGAATTCACCAAGGTGATCGAAACCGATCTCTATGGTGTCGTCCACATGAGCCGCGCGGCGATCGCGCACCTGCGGCAATCCAAGGGCTGCATCGTCAACGTGTCGTCAGTGTCGGGCCTGGGTGGCGACTGGAACCACAGCTTCTACTGCGCGGCGAAGGGGGCGGTCAGCAACTTTACCCGCGCGCTGGCAATGGACGAGGCGAAGCACGGCGTCCGCGTCAACGCGGTCAATCCGTCGCTCACCTACACCGCGCTGACCGCGGGCATGAAGAAACAGCCTGAGCTGATTGCCAAGTTCGAAGAGCGTATTCCGATGGGCCGCGGTGCCCAGCCCGCCGATATCTCGGGGGCGATCGCGTTCTTGGCGAGCGACGATGCGCATTACGTGACGGGCGTGAATCTGCCGGTCGATGGCGGGCTGACCGCGTCAAACGGGCAACCGCCGCTGTCTTAATGAATGTGAGGCGGGCCCTTGCGCCCGCCCACTATTCAGGATTGGACCGTGCCGCTGGTGCCAGATTCATCACGGGCAAATTGCTCATGCCAATGGAGTCACGTCGCAGCAATTTTGACCCACAAACCGACGCTCAGGACATCCAATCTGCTCGCCAAAACCGGTCATTTGTTCATGTTCATGACCGGAAGGTATGGGCCGGAGATCCCGACGTACCAGCACGTCCCCGAGAATGGGCCATCGCCGTCCGTCTTGAACCCAATATCAAAGCGTTGGACTTCGCCTGCCTTGGTGTGTGCTCTCCTATGTTCCGTGACGCCACTCCCGACGTTCCTGCGCACGCCGCCCTGCGGGGCGTGGTTCGGCTGCAGCTTTCGCACTCGATTTTGTAGTCATCGACGTCAAAACCGCCTGCTCCCGCATCAGCAGCATCTGCCAGATCGGTATCGTCGGCTTTCGCGGCGGCGCGGTCGCGTTCGAGTTTGAGACCCTGCTCGATCCGCGCGATCACTTCCACAGCTTCAACACCGGCATCCATGGCATTGCCGCCCACCATGTCGCAGGCAAGCCGTGCTTTGCCGACGTGCACGACGTCATTGACGGACACCTGGCCGGGCGAACAACTGTTGCACATTCCTATTTCGACAAAGGCGGGCTGTTCACCGGCAGCAACGCCGGCAAGATGTTTGTGCGGGTGGGCGACTGAACGGCGAGCCATCGCCCGTCCAACAATTTTCCCCGGCCCGGGCGGTGCCCGTTCAAGGGTGAAGCCGCGGGGCGGCCGGTGGCGATCCACTGCCCCGCGCCTCCCGCGCTCGCGCCAGATTCAATACCGAGTCGGCTGGTAAGCGGCCCAAAGCGACAGCCTCGCAGCCCGCTCTGTCCGAAAAAACGCCAGCTAAAGACATCCGGTCCCAGCCGGTTGCCAAGGTCCGTCGGTGTCCTTGCCCGACCGCTTGCCGCACCCCGTTACCCGGTCCGCCACGCCGGGGATCGGGCGCCGCCACGACCATGTTTTTGCATACCAACTTTCCCACACACAAGGGATTACCCTCAGATGTCCCCGTCAAACCACTAACATCCATTCCCATTTTTCATTTGACAGAACACCCAAACATACGCTGTTTCTCTAAAAAATAGCTGGAGGGTGCCATGACCGATCGAAAGTTCACGCGTAAAAGCTGCTATTGCGGGGCGGCGATGATCGCCCTGACCGCGTCGCTCGGCTCGCCGGCCATCGCGCAGATCGCTTCGTCCCCGCCGGCGAACGCCACCCTGCCGCGCCCGGTCGCAGCCCCCCCGGCCGCCCCCGTCCAAGTCGAGGATTCGGGCGACATCGTCGTGACCGGCTCGTTGATCCGGGGAACGCCGCGCGACGCCGCGCTTCCGGTCGATGTGATCTCGTCGGATGCGCTCCGGCGCAGCGGGATCAATTCGCCGCTCGAACTCATCAAGCAATTGCCGTCCAGCGGCACCGTGCTGGGCGACAGCAACCAGTTCAACGCCGCCGCGCAAAGCTATATTGGCGTCGGCAGCATCAACCTGCGCAACCTCGGCGCCGCCCGCACCCTCGTGCTGCTCAACAGCCGGCGCACGATCACCACGCCGGGCACGGGTTTCGTCGATACCAACCTGTTGCCCCTGTTCGCGCTCGAACGGGTCGAGGTGCTGAAGGATGGCGCAGCGACGACCTACGGGTCCGATGCCGTCGCAGGCGTGGTCAATTTCATCACGCGCGACAAGTTCAACGGCATCGAGGTGCAGGGCGATTACACCGGGGTCCGCGGTTCCGACGACAATTACACGATGTCCGTCCTGGCCGGGCATACGTTCGGCAGCGTCAACATCTATGCCGGTTTCGGCTATCAGCACCGTTCGGAACTGGAGACGCGCGCGCGCAAATATACCCAGCTTCCCTACGGGGTGAACCCTGCGGGCTATTCGTCGCTCAGCAATCCTGGCACGTTCATCCTCGGGGTCAATCCGGCCGGGCCGTTTCGCAACGATCCCGCCAACGTGACCAACAATCCGCGGACCGGCCTGTTGTCCAACGTCGTCGCGGATTCCAATTGCGCAAGCCTGGGCGGCACGCTGGCGACCAGCCCGACCTGCTTCTTTTCCTACGTTCCGTACGACAACATCATCGAGGACGAGAACAGGTACCAGGCCTTTGGCCGGATGACCGTCGATCTCACCGATACGTTACGCTTCCGCGCCGATGTATTGTGGGCGCGCACCGACGTCCCCAACGTCCGCGTATCGCCAAGCTATCTGCCGCAACAGGGGCCGCGCGGTCCGGGGACCGCCTTCGGCTTCTTCGTCCCGCAAGCCAATCCGGGGTTTGCGGCCTTCCAGGCGCAGACCGGCGCATTGTTCCCAGGGCAGCCCACTGCGGCGTCGCCATCGACGATCGCGGGGGCGGGTGCGTATTTCATCTCCTACCGCCCGTTCGCGACCGGCGGTAATCCCGCTTTTCCCGACGATTTCGGCTTTGGCGGTCAGGTCGGCCAACGAACCAACGACGCGTACCGTGTCTCCGCCGGGTTCGAAGGCGATCTTACGAGTGCGATCAGCTTCGACGTGACGGGTACGTTCAACCGGTCGACGCGCTACCAGCAGATAACCGACATCGTCAGCACGCGATTGCAGAACGCGCTCGACGGTCTCGGTGGCGCGTCCTGCGATCCGCGGTCGGGCACGCCGGGCTTGGGCGGCTGCCAGTATTTCAACCCGTTCTCGAATGCGATCCCCGGCAATCCGGCGCTTGGGCTGACCAATCCCGGTTATATCTCCGCCAATGCGAACGATCCCGCGCTCGTCGCCTGGATGTTCGAAAAGATCGGCTATCGCTGGAAGGAGGAACAGTTCGTCGGTGACGCGGTGATCAGCGGCAAGCTGTTCACGCTCGGCGGGCGCGACGTCAGCTTCGCGGTCGGCGGGCAGTACCGCACCGTGAACTACAGCGCGAAACCGCTCAACCCGCTCGAAAACCAGCTGATTAACCCCTGCCCCATTCCGGGCGATCTGACATGCTCGGCACAGACAGGCCCGCTGACGTTCATCGGCCTGCAGACGCCGGTCAACGCTTCGCAAAGCGTCTATGCGGTGCTGGGCGAACTCAACGTGCCCCTCACCGAACGGCTCAACGTCCAGCTTGCGGTACGGCGCGAGGATTATGGCGGCGGTATCGGCTCGACCACCAACCCGAAAGCGAACGTCCGCTGGGAGGTGCTGAACTTCCTCACGTTGCGCGGGTCGGTCGGCACCACCTTCCGTGGGCCGCTTCCGTCGCAAACCTCGCCAACGCGCGCGACGACACTCGTCGGTCTGGCGGCGGTGGGCAACAACAACCGCGCGGTCGATCTGATCGGCAATCCGGATCTCAAGCCCGAAAAGGCGTTCAACTGGAGCACCGGTGCGATCGTCAAAGTGCGCGGGCTGACGCTGACGGCGGACTATTACAGCATCCGGCTGAAGGACAAGATCGTCTCGCTGCCCGGAACGCTGACCGCCAACAGCGTTGCGGGGGTCGGGACCGGGGCGCAGTTCGTCAATTGCGCCTCGCCGTTCCGGAACCTCGTCGTGTTCGGCGACAACAACATCTGCACGCAAGGGGTGACCACCGGCAACGATCTCGCCCGCGTCCTTTCGCCCTATGTCAATGGTTCGACAACCAATATCCGCGGTCTGGATCTGACGGCCGACCTGCGCTTCCCCGCACTGGGCGGGACGCTCAATCTGGGCGCGAACGCCAGCGTGGTGCTGCGATACGACGTCTCGGCCTATCAACTGAACGGCGTGCTTTTCTCCAGCGCGTACAAGGCGCTCGGCTTCTCGAATTACGATCGGGAGCCGGGTACGATGTCGAAATGGCGCGGCAACGGCTATGTGAACTACGCCACCGGCCCGCTGAACGCGCGCTATAACGTGACGTATATCGATGGCGTGATGGACAATCGCTACGCCGCGCCGGCCTTCGCCAATACGGCGATCGGCACGACCGATTTCGGCCGGACGATCCGCCCCTATGTGCAGCAGGATGCGGTGATCACCTACGATCTCGACGTCGCCGGCTCGCCGATCCAGCTCCAGGCTGCGGTCATCAACCTGTTCGACCGCAACCCGTCCGCGGCCCGGCTGGAATATGGCTATGATCCCTACATCGGCAATCCGATCGGCCGCACCTGGCGACTGGGATTACGGGCGACGTTCTGATCGCCGTCTGCTCCCGGCCGGTGCCGGGAGCAGACGGTCTCGCCCCGCACGCCGCCTCTCTGCCCGCCTGCCCGATCGCAATCGGCGAATACCGCCCTCGCGCTCCTTCCCGGCCGGGGCCGATTCCGGTGCAGGCCACGATCCATCCGACCCAAATGCATGTTCTGGAGACGCGGCGATGAGTGATATTGCGGATTATGTCGCGCGCGATTTCGGGACGTTCGCGGACCTGGTCGCGCTGCAGGGCAAGGCGGTGCCGAACGTTGTCGCCGTGATCGGCGAAACCGGCCAGATCACTTATGCCGATCTGAACGCCCGTGCCGATCGTATCGCCACCGCGCTCCAGCGGGACGGCGTACGGGCGGGGGGCGTCGTCGCGATCTGTGCCGCGGCGTCGATCGATTATATCGCGGTGTTCCTCGGCACGCTGCGCACGGGGGCGGCAATATCGCCGCTGGCGCCATCCGCGACGCCCGAACAATTGCTCGCGATGATCGGTGACAGCGGCGCAAGCCATCTGTTCACCGACACGGAAATCTCACAGCATCTGCAGGGCGTGGCGGATCGAATCCATGCCCGGCAGGTCGCCCTGACGCCGGGTGCCGCGGGCGAAGCGCTCGCGGACTGGCTCGCGCCGCCGGGGTCGGTTCCCGCACCGGTTTCGATCGATCCCGATACCGCGTTCAACATCATCTATTCCTCCGGCACGACCGGAACGCCGAAGGGGATCGTGCAAAGTCACGGCATGCGCTGGCCGCATGTCCATCGCGCCGATCCGCCCGGCTATGGCACGGGCGCGGTGGCGATCATGTCGACGCCGCTCTATTCGAACACCACGTTGGTCAGCGTCATCCCTGCCCTTGCCGGCGGTGGAACGATCGTTCTGATGGCGAAATTCGACCCGCGGCGCTTTCTCGAAATCAGCGAGCGTCACCGCGTCAATTTCGCGATGCTGGTCCCCGTACAGTATCGCCGGATCCTCGACGTGCCGGACTTCGATCGCTTTGACCTGTCGAGCTATTACATGAAATATTCGACGTCGGCGCCGTTCGCGGCCGATCTCAAGGCCGAAGTGCTTCGGCGCTGGCCCGGCGGACTGACCGAGTTCTACGGCATGACCGAAGGTGGCGGATCCTGCATGCTCGCCGCGCACGAATATCCGGACAAGCTTGCCACGGTCGGCAAACCCATGCCGGGTCACGAAATGTACGTCATCGACGATGCGGGCAGGGTCTTGCCGCCGGGATCGATCGGCGAAGTCGTCGGACGATCGCCGTCGATGATGAACGGGTATCACAATCAACCGGGCAAGACTGCCGAGGCGGAATGGTTCGCGCCCGACGGCAAGCGCTTTATCCGCACCGGGGATATCGCCAGCGTCGATGCCGACGGCTTCTTCACGATCATCGGCCGGGTCAAGGATCTGATCATCTCGGGCGGGATCAACATCTATCCGGTCGATCTGGAGGATGTGCTGGTCGCGCATCCGGCGGTGCAGGAAGCCGCGGTCGTCGGCATCCCCTCCGAACGCTGGGGCGAGACGCCGGTCGGCTTCGTGACGGTGGAACGGGGCGTGCCGATCGACGCCGACGGCATCCGTGCCTGGGCCAATGCGCAGCTCGGCAAGATGCAGCGACTGTCCGAAGTCCGGATCGTCGACGATCTGCCACGCAACGCGATCGGCAAGATCATGAAGCGCGAATTGCAGGATCGCTATGCGGCTTCAAAGGAAAAGGAGATCATCGGATGAGCGGGCAACTGGATGGAAAGGTGGCGGTCGTCACCGGCGGTACGTCGGGGATCGGCCAGGCGACCGTGGAACTCTTCGTCGAGCAGGGCGCGACCGTCCTCTTCGTCGGGCGCAGCACGGACAAGGGCAAGGCGATCGAGGCGCGGATCGGCGGCAACGCGCACTATCTGCCGGGCGACGTCACGCGCGAGGAGGACATCAAGTCCGCGATCGATACCGCGGTCGAACGCTTCGGGCGTCTGGACTGCCTGTTCAGCAATGCCGGCGGCCCCGCGCCCGGCGGGCTGGAGACGGTGACGCCGGCGCAGTTCCATGCCGCGATGGATCTGCTGCTGGGCAGCGTCATTTTCGGGATCAAGCATGCCGCGCCGGTAATGAAGCGCCAGGGCCGCGGGGCGATAGTCAACAATTCCAGCGTCGCCGCGTTGCGCACGCACATGGGCGAATATCTCTACAGCGCCGCGAAAGCCGCCGTCACGCAGATCACGAAAGTCGCCGGGATGGAACTCGCGCCGTACGGCGTCACCGTGAACAGCGTCTCACCGGGTGGTATCGCCACGCCGATCTTCTTCGGCGGCTCGGCCCGGGCGAACACGATGGATCAGGATCACGTCGCCGCGAGCATGGCCAAGCTGGAACGCAACCTCGCCACCGCGACCCCGCTGCAACGCTCCGGCATGCCGCGCGACATCGCCCACGGGGTGCTCTACCTCGCAAGCGACGCCGGCGCGTACGTCAATTGTCACGATCTGGTCATCGACGCCGGAATGACGGCCGCCGGGCGCAGCAGCTTCGCACGCTGACCGGCGGCGCGCGCCGCGGCCGTCACAGACTGGCCAGCGTCCGCCCCTCCGCCACCAGCCGCACGAGCAGATCGGCGGGTTTGTACCACGCGTTCGTCGCGCCCAGTTCCTCGCTGCGTGCCAGGACGCGGTCCAGCCCGATGCTGTCGGCCCAGCGCATCGGCCCGCCATTGCCCTGCGGCCAGCCATAGCCGAACAGCCATACCAGATCGATGTCGGACGGCCGTTGCGCTTTCCCCTCCTGCAGGATCTTCACCCCTTCGTTGACCAGCGGAAACAGGCAGGTTTCGAGGATTTCCCGGTCCGAAACCTCCGCCGCACCGTCGGGCGCCTTCAGCGTCGCACGGATCAGTTCCGCCACTACGGGCGACGGCGACGGCGTGCGGTTCTCGTCATAATCGTAGAAGCCCGCGCGCGTCTTCTGGCCGCGCCGGTCCGCCTCGCACAGCGCGTCGCGCAGCGGGTTGCCCGTGTTCGCGCCCTTGCTCCAGCCGATATCCAGCCCGGCCAGATCGCTCATCTCGAACGGTCCCATCTTGAAGCCGAACGCTTTCAGCACCCGATCGACGTCCCACGGCATCACGCCCCGCGCGAGCAGCGTATTGGCCTCCACCTGGCGCGGATACAGCATGCGATTGGCGACGAATCCCGGGCACACGCCGACGACCACCGCGATCTTCCCGATGTCGCGCGCGATCTTCATCGCGGTGACCAGCACAGCGTCCGACGTCGCCGCGCCGCGCACAACTTCCAGCAGCTTCATGACGTTGGCTGGCGAGAAGAAATGCAGCCCGATTACCGAGTCAGGACGGCCGGTCACCGATGCGATCTCATCGACGTCGAGACCCGACGTGTTCGATGCCAGGATCGCGCCCGGCCTGGCGATCGCATCGAGACGCCGGAAGATGTCCTTCTTCAGCTCCATGCTTTCGAACACCGCTTCGATGATCAGGTCGCAATCGCTGAGATCCTCGAGGTCGAGCGTCCCCGTGATCGCCGCCATCCGGACATCCACTTCCTCCATCGGGAAGCGCCCGCGACCGGCGCTGCGTTCGTAATGGCCGCGCACCGTCTTCAGCCCGCGATCCAGTGCCGCCTGCTTCGTCTCGACGATCGTCACCGGTATCCCGATATTGACGAAGTTCATGGCGATCCCGCCGCCCATCGTACCGCCGCCGATGATCCCGACCCTGGCGACCGGCAACGGCTGGACGTCGGGCAATACGTCGTCGATCACGTTGGCGCGGGCGATAGCCTCGCCGATATAGGCCGCGATGTCGCCGCTGTCGTTCGTCATGCTGTATACTCCGGTTTGCCGATCACAGATATTTCCCGAACCAGTCGAGCGCGAGCGTCGTCGCAGGCTCAAAATATTCGTCGTAAAGCGCGTAATGTTTGCAAGGATAGGTATGGTACGCGCTGGGTGCGTTCTGCCGGATCATCATGTGCGCGGCGAAACCATGTTCCAGCCGGTTGTTCAATTCCTCGAACTCCGCGTCGATGATCAGCGTCGGAACCTTCACCCTCGCCGCCGCGCCGAGTTGCGAATGCTCCGCCATGCGCGCGATGTCGGGCGTACCCTTGAGGCCGGGAACACCGTCCAGCCCGTCCTGCGGCACCAGCGTATCGATCTCCCCGCGCGCCTTGCGAGCGCCACGCGCCCGCGCCGCGCCCTTGTAGCGATCCGGAAAACCGAAACCGCCGATCTGCGCGACCACGGCCCGGATCCGATCGTCGTTGCCGGCCGTGAAGACGGCATGCCCGCCGCCATAGCTCGTGCCCCAGATGCCGATACGCGCCGTATCGACACCGGGTTCGCTGGCAAGCAGCGCGAGGCAGTTCTTGACGTCCGTGGTCTGGTCGATCGGATCGACGATCTCGCGCAGCACCCGCACGGTCAGCACCTGTTCGCCGGCCTCGAGCAAGGGGGGCGCACCTCGCGTGGCGACGATGCGCCCGTTGGAATCGCCCCAGCCCCGATAATCGAACGTCATGGTTAGATAGCCCGCCCGCGCGAACGTCTCCGCATAGCGTGCCAGATTGTCCTTCAGGCCACCCCAGCCGTGGCACAGCAACAGCGCCGGAAACCCTTCCGCCGGCCGCTCCCCGCCGGGCGTAAAGATCTCCGCGGCAAGCCGGGTGCCTTCGCTGAAAAGATGTACCGGTTTTCTTGTTATCTCGCCCGACATCGCCTTCACCCTATCTTTACGCCCGCCGTCGCCGGTTTCTTCGCCCGCAAAACGATCTTCGCCGCGACATGTTGCAGCGCTTGACACTGACGTAGAGAGTATACGATCGTACTGCAATTCTCAAACAACATCGAAGTGCCGATGCTGCAGTCGAAGGAACTGGCATGTCAGAAGCTCTTATCGTCTCGACCGCGCGGACGCCGATCGGCAAGGCCTATCGCGGCGCCTTCAACGATACGCAGGGGCAGGCGCTGGCCGGCCATGCCATCGGGGAGGCCGTGCGCCGCGCCGGAATCGACCCTGCGGAGATCGAGGATGTCGTGATGGGCTGCGCGTTGCAACAGGGATCGACCGGCTTCAACGTTGCGCGTCAGGGCGCGTTGTGGGCCGGATTGCCCGAAGGCGTGCCCGGCACGACCGTGGATCGCCAGTGCGGGTCCGGCCTGATGGCGATCGCCGCGGCGGCCAACCGCATCATGGTGGGGGAACAGAAGATCGCGGTCGCCGGGGGCGTCGAATCGATCAGCCTCGTCCAGACGCCGAAGATGAACGGCCATCGCGGAGGCGATCCGAAACTGATCGCCGAAAAGCCGGCTTTGTACATGAGCATGCTCGAAACCGCGGAGATCGTCGCCGACCGGTACGGCATCAGCCGCGAGGCGCAGGACGACTATGCGTTCCAGTCGCAGCGACGCACCGCCGAGGCGCAGGCGGCGGGCCGGTTCGATGCCGAACTGATGTCGATTACATCCGACATGATCGTGCCCGACAAGGCGACTGGCGAGACCGCGTCGAAGACGGTGACGATCACGCAGGACGAGGGCAATCGCCCGGGGACCAGGCTGGAGGATCTTCGGGCGCTCAATCCCGTCTTCAAGGGCGGGCAGCGGCTGAAGGAAGGACGCTTCGTCACCGCGGGCAATGCGTCGCAACTCTCGGACGGCGCTGCGGCGACGGTCCTGATGGACGCACGCGAGGTCGAGCGGCGCGGTCTGTCGCCGCTCGGCGCGTATCGCGGGCTCGCCGTGACGGGCTGCGCGCCGGAGGAGATGGGCATCGGCCCGGTCTTCGCCATTCCCAAGCTGCTCGACCGTCACGGGTTGACGGTCGACGATATCGACCTGTGGGAACTCAACGAGGCCTTTGCGAGCCAGGTCCTCTATTGTCGCGATACGCTGGGGATTCCGAACGATCGACTGAACGTCTCGGGCGGCGCGATCTCCGTCGGCCACCCTTACGGCATGAGTGGTGCGCGCATGACCGGGCATATCCTCCACGAAGGCCGGCGCCGCGGCGCGAAATGGGGCGTCGTGACGATGTGCATGGGCGGCGGCATGGGTGGCGCGGGCCTGTTCGAGATATTCTGACGCTGCCGTGCCGGTCGCGGCGCTTGCTTTGCGCCGCGACCGATCGATGGTAGACGATTTTTACCCTCCGGCTCCCAAGGAAACCCGTGTCTATCGCTGCCGTCGTCGAAGCATCCGCTCCATCGGCAACCGTAAAGGGCCGCAAGTTCAACGCCCGTCAGCAGGAGATCCTCGCTGCATCCGGTTCGCTGTTCAATCGCCACGGCTTGCGCGATGCGACGCTGGCGATGGTCGCTTCCGAAATCGGGCTGAACCTGAAAAGCCTGCGCTATTACTACAAGCGCAAGGAGGATCTGGTCGCGGCCGCGTTCCTCCACTCAATCGACCTGCACCGGCAACTGGTCGAAGACGCGCTGCACGAAGCCACGCTGGAACTTCGCCTGCGCCGGTTCATCGACGGCTATTTCGCGCTGCAACTGCGCGTTCGGAAGAAGGAGCAGGCCGAGTTCGTCCATTTCGGCGATCTTCGCGCGCTGACCGAACCGCAGGCGTCGGGCGTGTTCGCCGCCTATATCGATCTGTTCCGCAACTTCCGGACGCTCATCCACCCGCCGGGCAAGGTGCGGAACAAGCCCGCGCTCAATGCGCGTGCGCACGCCCTGATCTCGCAGCTTTTATGGTCGGTCGTCTGGCTGCGTTACTATCTGCCGGAGGATTTCCCTCGCGTGGCGGAACGCTTCGCCACCATCCTGCTGCATGGTATCGCTCCCGGACGCACCCTGCCGGTCACCACCGGCGTCGATCTGCAGGAACGCAGCACCGATAGCGAACGCCTGTCACGCGAATCGTTCCTTCGCGCCGCCACCGAACTGATCAACGCGAACGGCTATCGCGGGGCATCGGTCGATCGCATCTCCGCCGCGCTCAACGTCACCAAGGGCTCTTTCTACCATCACAACGACACCAAGGAGGATCTGGTCGTCGCGTGCTTCGAACGGACGTTCGATGTCATCCGCCGCGGCCAGAACGAGGCGTTGCGGCGACATGACAGCGGCTTCGATCAACTGATGGAAGCGACGATCAGCCTGGTCGAGTATCAGATGCGTCCCGCCGGCACCTTGTTGCGGACATCGGCACTGACCGCGATCGACGTCCATCTTCGGGACGAAATGAATTTCCGCATGAACCAGCTGACCGCACGGTTCCAGGACATGCTGGGCGACAGTCTCACCGATGGCAGCGGCGTTTCCTGCGACGTCCGGATTGCGGCGCAGATGATCACCGCCCTGATCAATTCGACGGAGGAATTGCCACGCTGGGTCGCCGACGTCTCTGCGGAATCGGTGGTCGATCTCTATATCCGGCCGCTGGTTCGGGGATTGTTGTCCGACCCCGACTGATCGCCGCACGGCGCAACGACCTTGCCCCTCATGCCGCGCGCCACGGCGGTGTCTCCCGTGCCTCCGCGGGGCGGCGATCCTCTCCCCAGGTGATGACGCGCGGATTTTCGGCACGGATTGCACGGCCCAGCGAATCTTTTAGGAACAGCGGCCAGGTCGTGCCGCTGAACACGTAGAAGCGGTTGTCGCGGATCGCCTCGAACGTCGATTGCGCGATCTCGTCCGGGCTGATGCCGTTGCCCTGGAACGCCTCGGACCCTTTGACGAATGCCGGATTGGCGAACTCGCGGTCGCTCCACGGCGTATCGCCCTCGGGACGGTTGCGCCAGGATTGGTGGATACGCGTCGCGACCATTCCCGGGCAGACGACATGGACCCCGATATCCGTCTGGAGCGCGGCCATTTCGCTGTGCAGCGACTGCGACATGCCCAGCACGGCAAATTTCGACGAACAATATGGCGCGTGATCGCCATTGCCGTTGAACGCCGCCAGCGACGCGGTGTTGACGATATGTCCGCCTTCACCCTGCCGCATCAGGATCGGGACGAACGCGCGGATGCCGTGGACCACACCCCAGACGTTGACGTCGTACACCCAGCGCCAGTCGTCCAGGCTCATCGCCCAAGACGGGCCGGTGATCGACACGCCGGCATTGTTGCACACGATATGCACTTTGCCGAACCGGTCCAGCGCCGCGGCGGCCAGGGCTTCGACCTGATCGTATTTCGCCACGTCCGCGACGACGCCGATCGCGTCGATCCCCGTATCCCGTAATTCCGCCACCGCCCCATCCAGCGCGACCTGCTCGATATCGCCCAGCACGATCTTCGCGCCGCACCTGCCGAAACGCCGCGCCATCGCGAGCCCGATGCCACTCGCACCACCGGTGATAACCGCCACCTTGTCCTGCACCAGTGCCATTCCGATCCCCTTTCCTTTGCCGCGAGCCGTTCGAGGTCCAAGCCTATCGTCATGCGGGCAGAAAACAAACCGTCATTCTGATAATTCGTCGATATTGACTTAAGATGACGGCTGTAAGACCATACTGACAGTCTCTGTTCTGGATCGGCGCAGCCGGCGGGAGACTTGGAGAGATGTCTTGACGGCTCAGACCACCGGCGCGTTGCCCCCGATGCGCAAGACGTTGTTCGACAAGCTTGCCTATGGTTTCGGCTCGATCGCCTTTGGCGTTAAGGACAATGGTTTCACCGTCCTGCTAATGATCTTCTACAACCAGGCGCTCGGCCTTCCCGCCAAATCGGTGGGGCTTGCGATCATGATCGCGTTAATCGTCGATGCCTTCGCCGATCCGATCGTCGGCAACTGGTCGGACAGCATGCGCTCGCGGCTGGGACGGCGGCATCCGTTCATGTATGCCGCGGCTCTGCCGGTCGCGATCTCCTATTTCTTCCTGTGGAATCCGCCGGGTGGTCTCGGGGAGGGGGCGTTGTTCGCCTATCTTCTCGGCATCACCGTCATCATCCGCCTGTGCATTACGATGTACGAGATACCCAGCAGTGCGCTCGTGGTGGACTTGGCGCATGACTATGACGAGCGCACCAGCTTCCTGAGCTTCCGCTATTTCTTCGGATGGATCGGTGGCCTCTCGATGGGAATCGCGGCGTTCAGCCTGTTCCTCCGGCCCTCGGCGCAGGATCCGTCGGGCCAACTCAACCTGCAAGGGTATTTCTATTACGGCCTGACCGCGTCGGTGTTGATGTTCGTCGCGATCGTCATTTCGGCGCTTGGGACGCAGCGCCACATTCCGACGTTCCGGCAGCCCCCGCCCCGTCGCTCCTTCGTATTGTCGCGTTCTGTGCGGGAATTGCGCGAAACGCTCACCCACCGGCCGTTCCTCATGCTGCTGGGATCGGGACTGTTCTCCTATGCATCGGCGGGCATCGCCGCGGCTATCCTGACATATTTCCGCATCTACTTCTGGGAACTGAGCGGCGACCAGATCTCGCTGCTGATGGTCGGCAATTTCGCGTCCGTCGTCGTCGCCTTGTTCCTCGCGCCGAAGCTGGGCGCGGCCTTCGGCAAGAAGACGGCGATCATCCTGTTCTCGCTTGCCGGCATGATCCTGTCACCCTTGCCCTATTTCGGCCGCGTGCTCGATCTAGTCCCTGCGAACGGCACGCCGGCTCTGTTCTGGTTCCTGTTCGGCACCAGTTTCGTCAACACTGTCATCGTCATGTCCGCGGGTATCCTCGGCTCGTCGATGATGGCTGACGTCGTGGAGGACAGCGCCACGCATACCGGGCGTCATTCCGCCGGTCTGTTCTTCTCGGCCAACGCCTTTATCCTGAAATGCGTGTCCGGAATCGGTGTTTTTGGCGCCGGATTGATTCTCGATGCGGTAGATTTCCCACAAGGTGCCAAAAGAGGTGAAGTGCCTCAGAACATCTTGACCAACCTGGCCATTTTCGAACCGCTCGTGATTTTTTCCCTGTCCGCCTTCGCACTCATCTTCATCATCAACTTCCCCATCACCCGCAAAGTCCACCAAGCCAACCTCTTAAAGCTTTCTCTTCAGAACGGATTGGGCGGGACTAACGACACGACGATATGACAGACGGCTCACGGAAATTTCGCAATCGGCGGCGGTTTCAGATAATTCAAAGACGCTTTTCAAGCCCAGGGCATTTGGCGTACCGGCCCGGCAATCGATAACGGGCCGCGACGATAAGCGTCACTACCGGCGCGTGACCTCTGTTCGCGGTCATCGCTCCCTGTACCCGTCATTTATTAACTGCGAAAGACGAGTCTTGACCTCTACCTAGGCCTATTGGTCACTACCCGAGAAGAAAGAATTTAAAAATCGGTTAAGTAAAACGTTCCGGATCATACACTCGTGTTTAACCGCGCCGTTGCAGGCCGGACTTATGTTTACCTCTATTTCGCAGACAAACCCTAATAAAAGATCGAGGGGGATCGGCTTCGGGAAGCGATCTTCATCAGTGCCGGTGGCTTTTTTGACCTGCTGACCTTAAAGGATCATTTCGCCGACAATGCTGCAGTGGTAAAGCGTTGGCGCGTCGCGGGCCCCGCGGGAACCGTCCGGTCCGAGCGACAGAGCCGGTCTGTTATATACTGCGCCGATCTCGACGGTCTGCGGGCGCTGATGCAGTTTCTATCGCCACACCGACCGGCGGGCAGGCGATCGGCTGGGACGGCGATCGCCGCTGTCTCTGGTCGATCGATCGTCGCGGTGGCATGCTGGTGGCTAGTCGCGTGCCGGAAGTCGAGGGTCTTCGCCGGCTTTCGACAACGCCTGCGCGGTCGCGTAGCAATCCTCGATATGCGCGTTGCCGGCCAACTTCATCGCGCCGAAGCTGATCGATGCGGCAAACGCCGACCCGATTACCGGTACGTAGCGCGCCACCGAGGCGGTCGCGATGCGGACGCCCATGCGTCGCAGGATGGCGATGACCAATCGCTTCGTGACCATCCGCCCGATCACGTTGTTACCCATGCTGGAAGCGATCACGAGCACCTGCTGCGCGCGGCCCGCATCCATCTTCTCGACATCTTCGTGATCTAGGCCGAACCGTGCACTGATCGCCGGGAGCAGCTTGGTGAGAATACCTATATCGGCGACGAGGTCCGCGCCCGGCACCGGTACGACCGCCGCGCCGGCCGAGATCAGCGCACGCTTCGTCATCATGCGTCGGCAGTCGCTGCGGATCGCATCGAGTTCGGCGAGGCTGTAAGGCAATGGTGTTCTCCTGCGCGCATGGAGGATCGGAACCATCCATCTGACGTCGATCGGTTCCCGATAGTCAACTGGTGACTTGCCCTTCGTGATCCAGCCTTAGCGATCCGGCTTGTCCGGCGCTGCTCCGTCCATCATTTTCGGGCGGACTTAGCCGTACGCGAGCAGCGCGAACAACCCCGGTCCGCCGACTAGGTTACCGATCACCGCCGGATGGATTTTACAGACCCATATTCGACATAGATAAGACTATATCAGGATAGAAGTCTCGCACGGCTAGCTACCGATATCTGCCAACTAAATGAACGGCCCCTCCTGCCGATTTGGTGCTGAAAACGACCGTGCAGGTTGCTACCATTGGCAGGCGTCAGCCCCGGCTCGACCGCATGAACGAAAGGCCGGTTATGGCGATCGCCGCTCTAAACCGGACGGGCCGCTTTCCACCAATAGCGGACGCGCGCGGCGGAGGTGACCTCCGCCGCAGTCGCTAGGACGCCAGCTTCAGTGCGGCTTTCCATGCGCCCCCAAGCATTGAGGCGTCTCTGCACGCTTGCGCTGATGAGAGGCTTGCATCACCAACCTCTCATCGAGGGAGTTCCGGAATGCGCAATCTGATTGGCTTGGCGACACTAGCTTTGATCACGGTCGGAGGGGCAAGCGCGGCACAGCATCGTTCCAAGACGCCCGCATCGGGGGAACCATTCAATCCCGCGGCAGCGCGTCCACTTCTGGCCAACGCACCAACCAGAATCATGGTGTTCGGCGTTACTCATCTTGACGGTCAGCCCGAAGTGTTCGATCCGGCCTGGCTCGCTCCCGTGATGTGCCGGCTGGCGGTGTTCAAGCCAGACGCGATCTTCACCGAGGCGATGCCAGGCGAACAGCTTGCGCTGCTGGACGCCTATAAGGCGGTCCACGGTGACGCAGGAAAGTGGGCCGGTCCGACTCTCGCGGTCGCAAAGGACGCACAAGCGTCGCTGGGTTTGTCGGCACCTGAGGCGCTTGCTGAAGCCAATGTGCTTTCCGCAAGGAAGGACCTGAAGTTTGCGGAACGGCGACGACTGGCGGCGTTGTTTCTTGCAGCGGCCGAGCCGTTTTCCGCGGCAACGCAATGGCTTCAGCTACCGTCCGTCGAGCAGGTCGCGAAGGATGGGCCGACCGAAAAAATGACGGCAACGATCGCACGCTTCGGGAAAGGGAGGGGAGAGTTGACGTCGATGGCGGTTTCCCTCGCCGTCCAGCTGAGGCTGGCACGCGTCTATGGCGCGGGGGATCATGCGAGCGACATTGCTCTGCCAGACAATGCAGCGTTCGATGCCGCAGTGAAGTCGACGCCGGGGCAGGTCGCGCTCTTCAACAAGGACACCCCAGAGCTTCGGCCGATCAATAGCAAGGCGCTGGTGATCGATGCACCCGGCAAGGTTATACCCGTGTTCCAGACACTGAATTCGGATCGGTACGGCGCGCTCGATGCCGACGCACAATGGATGTCGCAGCTGCGCAGCTCTCAGATGGGTGTGGTTGGCCGACAGCGTGTCGCCGCTTGGGAAGCACAGAACTTGCACATGGTCACCGTGATCCGCGAAACGACCGCCGCAACGCCGGGCGGGAGGGCGGTGCTATTCGTCGGTGCAGCGCACAAGCCATTCATCGAGGCTTACTTGCGGAACCTAGCCGACGTGGAGATCGTGTCCGTATCCGCCATGCTCTCCGGCAAGCCCGCCGGATGCTGACTATCGCTATTCCCAGCGTCGGATCGTTCCTGGGCAAGGCGGTACGGCTCGCTGTCGGCTAGTTAAGTCGGCCTTCCCGTAAGCGAAATGTCCGCTTTCCACCAAATTGCGGACATTCTGCCACGCCGCCCAGCGAACGTCCGCAAACGCCCAATAGCGGAGGTTCCGATCCGGCTCTCGAGGCATGTTAAGCGGGCGTACGATGTCCCACAAAAATAGCGGGGTTGCCCAGCGGACGCGACATAGTCACATTGTCCTAACGTATGTAAGCTGATCAGGAGGAGAGATCGTCATTCACAGCTTACATTGCCCTGCGAGCCTCGAGGCGTACGCGGATCTCGGAAAGACGCTCGGCTCAGCGTTCGATTGCCTCACCCAGGAAGCTGCTGCAGCGCTGGGAACCCCAATCGCGCTGGTCTCGCTTCTCGACGATCGCGGGCAATGGTTTAAGTCAAAGATCGGCCTTAGGCCCGCCGAGACGCCACTGACGATCGCGTTTTGCACCTACACCATACTTGGCGACGCGGTTTTTGAGGTCTCTGATGCCGCTCGCGACGACCGTTTTGCAACCAACCCATTGGTCACGGGTCCGCCATACATACGTTTTTACGCTGGCGCGCCGCTACTTACCGCAGAGGATGGAAGAATAGGGACGCTGTGCGTCATTGACGACCATCCAAGATCAGCCCTCTCACAGGGCGAGAAGGACTATCTTGCGATGCTGGCGACGAAGGCCGTCTATCTCTTATTTAATGGCGACCAAACCAGGATCACTCGTGCACCTAGCACGTAAGCTTCGCGGGCGCCTTTCGCCATCGCAGTAATGAATGTCCGCTTCCCACCACAACCGGACATCCAGCCGGTCGGATGGGCGAACGTCCGCTATCGCCCAATTGCTGGCATTCGCCGCACGCCGTATTATCGCGTGATGACCACCGTTTTGATCGATATCATCCTCTCCGCAACAACTATTGGGTTTGTCGTGGGGCACGTCAGGCGGCGTCGATCCCGCTGGATGGCCTATGGCGCAACGCTTCTCGCGCCTATGCTGGTTTTGACGGCCGTGCTCGCAACCAGCCCGTCTGGGAATGGCAGCTTCATGGCGTGGAGGATGGTCGGTATGGTGATGGTTGGCCCTGTTGTGGCCGCCTGGATAGTATTTGCCGCGACAGGGTTTGCGGCGGCTCGGTGGAGCGTCCGCTGACGCCCATACCCGGACGTCCAGGCTGGCGATCCGGGCTCCCGTTAGCGGCCATTCGTAAAGCGCGATCGACCGGGCAACCGGTTCGGTGAAAGTTTCCAGTTGGAAGTTTATCGCGGCAACGAAAGATTGAAGTTCAATGAGCCTCCGCTTTTACGTTCCGCCCTGTCGAACGACATGAGGATGCCCAGCAGGATCAGCACCGTCATCATTGCCGATCCACCGTAGGACAGAAATGGCAGCGGGATGCCAACGACCGGAGCCAGACCCAGCACCATCGCCATATTGATTCCGACGTACAGCGAGATCGTGAAGCACAGCCCGATCGCAGCGAGTTCTACGAAGCGATCGGTTGAGCGCATGGCAACCCCGCTCGCCCAGCGAATAATCCACGCATAGGCCAGTAGGATCACGACCCCGCCGACTAGGCCCCATTCCTCCATCATCGTCGCAAGGATGAAGTCGGTATGCGGCTCAGGAAGATAGGCGAGGTGGCTCTGTGTTCCCTGCATGAAGCCCTTGCCCCAGATGCCGCTTGATCCGATCGCGATCTTCGACTGCGCGATATGGTAGCCCGTGCCGAGCGGATCGCTTTCGGGATCGAGAAAGATCAGCACCCGGTGCCGCTGATAGTCGTGCAGCAGGTTGTTGACGACGACAGGAAGCGCGCAGGCGAATGCCAGCCCTCCCCCCACGGACCAGCGAAGCGCAATGCCGGCAAGAAAGAGGATCGCCGTGCCGGCGAGCGCGATCATCATCGCGGTGCCCAGATCGGGTTGCAGCAGGACGAGCACGACCGGCAGACCGATCATCAAGACAGGTGGCAGCAGCGTCACGGGGCGGCGGATGAACCCGGGGGGTACACGGTCGAAATAACTCGCCAGCGAGAGCACGATCGCGATCTTCATGAACTCGGAGGGTTGCAGGCGGATAATGCCGAGATCGATCCAGCGCTGTGCACCCATCCCGATCTTGCCGAACAGCTCGACGATCAGCAGCAGCCCGAGCGTGACGCCGTAGAAGGGCAGCGAACAATCTCGCCAGACCGGCACCGGCACGAACGACACCAGCAGCATGACGACGAACAGGAAGCCGAACCGAAGACCCTGATTGAACGCCCAAGGCGTCATGCTTCCGTTCGCTGCGGAATAGAGCGTCAGCAGGCTCGCGGACATGATGAGGCACACCGCGAGAAGCATCGACCATGGCAGCGATTTGATCGCGACGGGAACATACTCGCGGGAGATGGCAGGCGTCCTTGGGTATCCCGCGACAGCGGATAGAATGATGAAGGGCGTGGTGGCGGTGGTCAGTCCGACACCAGCGATAGGGTGGTCGATGCCGGGGAAGTTTCGGGCTTGGCGAACCGCAGGACGACATACCCAGCGAGCGCGGACATCATCGATCCCAGCAGGATGCCGATCTTCGCCTCTTCCGCCAGGTGCGGAGACGTCGGGAATGCAAGCGCGCCGATGAACAGGCTCATCGTGAAGCCGATACCGCACAGCAGAACGACGCCATACGTCTGCGTGACGCTGGCGCCCGGCAGGGCGCCGAACAGCCTTAGCCGCCTGCCGATCTGCAATGTGCCGAAGATGCCGAGCTGCTTGCCGAGGAACAGGCCGGCAGCGACGCCCAGCGGCAGCGGTGCGACGATCGCCTGCCACCCGATACCACCCAGCGAGACGCCGGCATTGGCGAACCCGAACAGCGGGACGATCAGCAGTCCTACCAGCGGTGCCAGCGCATGTTCGAGACGAAGCAGCGGTGCGATTGCGTTCTCTTCGCCGGTCGCGTGAAGCGGGACGGCGGTCGCGGCAAGGACGCCCGCGATCGTCGCATGGACGCCGGAAAGAAGCACCGCGTGCCAGAGCAGCGCGGTTAGACTGAGATAGGGCGTCAGCGCGTTCACCCCCCGCCACCGGAGCAGATGCATCGCTCCGAAGATCGCCGCAGCAGCGCTGATCGCCTGAAGGTCGATTGATGCCGTGTAGAACAGTGCAATGATCACGACAGCGCCGAGATCGTCGACGATCGCAACCGACATGAGGAACAGCTTCAGCGAGGCCGGCACCCGGCTCCCGAGCAGCGCCAGCACGCCCAGCGCAAAAGCAATGTCGGTCGCGGCAGGGATCGCCCACCCTCCACGCAGTGACGGATTAGACGCTGTCACCAGCAAATAGATCAGCGCCGGGACAGCCATGCCGGCCGCAGCGGCTGCCGCAGGCATCGTCCGGTCGGACCAGCGTGACAGCCGGCCTTCTATAAATTCGCGCTTCAGCTCTAGACCCACCAATAGGAAGAACAGGGCCATGAGGCCGTCGTTGATCCAAAGGTGAAGCGTCATCGGACCTAACCGGCCGGACAACGTCGGACCCACTGCCATGTGCAACAGGTCGTGGTAGGCATGCGTCCCGGGCAGGTTCGCCGTGATCATCGCCAGCGCAGCGGCGCCCATGAGCAGCAGGCCACCGGCGGACTCGCTGCGGAGAAAGGCGAAGCGCGCCTTGGCACCTGTCTGATGATGAGCAGCCATGCGCAGTCCTGCCTTTGCGGGATCGGCACCGCCGGCAGGACGTGCGGATCGTCGGAGAGAGGCTGCCCGAACGAAACGGCCGAGATGCCGATCGTCGTGGACGCATCATCCGTGGCAGCCGCCTTCATGCGAGTAAAATCGGAAGTTACATTGCTGCTTATAGAGTTTGACTATAAGGTTCGGAATGCCTCGCGTTCAACAGTTACGCTACCTTGTAGCCGTCGCCGACACGCTCAGCTTTAGCCGTGCGGCCGATCAGTGCCGCGTCACCCAACCCACGCTCAGCATGCAGTTGAAGGAGCTTGAAGGCCGGCTGAACACGCAACTGGTCGAACGCACGCGTGCGCGCGTCGTGCTGACGCCGGTCGGTGTCGAGATTGCCCGGCGTGCGCGCTTCGTGCTTGCCGAAATCGAGGATATTCGAGAGATCGCGCGCCGCGATGATCCGGCCGCACTACAGGGAACGCTTCAGATGGGCGTCCTCCAAACGGTTGGGGGGTACGTCCTTTCGCTGGCAATGTCGGCGCTACGCGAGACATTCCCTGATCTGCGGATCGTCGTGCGCGAGGACAGGTTGGAAAGCCTTCCTGGGAAACTGTCGGACGGCACGCATGACGTGCTCCTTTTGCCCCACGGACCAAGCCAGCCAGATTTCAGCTGCGCCCGGTTGATCCGGGAGCCGCTGCACCTCGTGATGCCGAGCGACCACCGACTTGCCCAATGCGAAGTGGTGCGGCCCGAGGATCTAGCCGGAGAGACAGTTCTAGTTATGGACCGTTCGCCGCAGCTGCACGACCAGATCGCTTCGCTATGCACCGAGTTCGGCGCGATCGAGGTCGACGATTATGCCGGCACCACGCTCGACACGTTGCGTCTCATGGTGACGACCGGCATGGGCCTGTCGCTCCTTCCCGCGCTGTATGTCCGGTCGGATGTGCTGCGCGAGAAGCTAATCGTCGCACGGCCGCTGGCGAGGCGGGCGCCGGTGCGCAACCTGACGATGGTGTGGCGATCGTCGTCACCGAGGGAGGCGACCTACCGCCGCCTTGCCGAAATCATACGGCGTTGCGTTATGCCCTGGGAACACCCGGACACGGGCGGACCAGCAAAAATCCCAATTAGCTAGTGATCCCTAAAACACCATCCTTTCCGGAAAGGGCGGTTGCGTTGGGGATGTCCGCCAACGCCATCAATCCTCCCAATAGCGGACAGTCTGCTTTCCACCAGAAGCTGCCCTTCAAGCGGCGCATCAGAGGACCGGCTTGCGCGTCGTGAACGCACGATGGTCGCGGTGACTTCGTGTGGTCCAAACCCTTTGCATATGACTG
>Ga0182210_1000027_pt1 | contig 24628 bp, 24 predicted proteins | sample G5R1MG_19_FD_129670 | JGI IMG/M metagenome (GOLD analysis project Ga0182210, IMG submission 129670) | Switchgrass phyllosphere microbial communities from Michigan, USA - G5R1_MAIN_03OCT2016_LD1 MG | ecosystem: Host-associated > Plants > Phyllosphere > Phylloplane/Leaf | place: USA: Michigan... | reverse complement strand
CCGGAAATTATCGACCCCCTCGATTGTTTTCGTTTGCTAGGCCATCAGAAAATCCACTGTAGAGAATAGTCCTGGTGTTCGAGAGGCAAACCCAATACTGATCCTTGGGTAGCGGCGCAGCTGGCTACTCTACTTGGATTGTCACACAACTTCTATTAACTAACCTTACAATCATGGCAAAAGACAAAAAGAAGGCGACTGCTAGCAGCAAGGCGGCAGTAAAGGCAGCCAAAGCAGCAAAGCAAGAAAAGAAGGCTGGCAAGAAGGATAAGAAGGTCGCGACGAAGACGCAGGAGGTTGATTCGGATGCCGAGGACGTGGATCTCGATGCTGTTCTGGCACAGTATGCAAAAGAGCAAGAACAATACAACGCCATTACCGAGGTTCCAAGTGAGCCTCCGACGGCGAGAACGTCCGGAACTCTTCTTGCAAGCCCTGCAAACGAGAATGAGTTATTCTTGTTTGGAGGGGAATATTTCAATGGAGCCACCGCTAAATTCTTCAATGATCTGCTCATCTACAACATCAAACAAGACACATGGAAGAATGTCACAAGCCCAAACTCACCGCTCCCTCGATCTGGACATGCTTGGTGCAGAGCAGCCAATACCAAGGACATCTATCTGTTTGGCGGCGAATTCAGCTCTCCAAAACAAGGGACATTCTATCACTACAACGACTTTTGGAGTTTAGACCCTACGACTCGAGAATGGACAAGAATAGAGGGAAAAGGTAAAAATTCAAATCCACCAGCACGTAGTGGGCATCGCATGGTAGGATACAAGCAATACATCATTCTCTTCGGTGGCTTTCAGGACACATCCTCGACGACAAAGTACATGAATGACTTGTGGATCTATGATTGCATCAACTTTATATGGCATACACCAAAGTTGCAAGCTGGTCGCGCAGTACCAGATGCTCGATCCAGCTTTACACTATTGCCACATGAGCAAGGTGCCGTTATATATGGTGGTTATTCCCGTGTCAAGACCTCGATAATGACCAAACAGTCGCAACAACAAGGGAAAAGCAAGAAAGGTGGTGGAGGAGGGTCATCGTCCCGCATGGTCCTGAAACCAAAAGTACACGAAGACACCTGGTTTTTACGAATTACTCCCCCGCCAGCCGATCAAACCTCTATTGCACTCGTGGCTGTGTCATGGGAGAAGCGTAAGAAGCCGGCAAACGCGCCAAATCCACCACGTGCGGGTGCTACTATGTCCTACCACAAGGGCCGAGGCGTTCTATTTGGGGGTGTACATGATGTTGAAGAGAGTGAAGAGGGAATTGATTCCGAGTTCTTTAATCAGCTGTTTGTCTGGAATATTGAGCGGAATCGGTACATGCCTCTCACTTTGCGCCGACCCAAGACCAATGCCAACAAGAAGGCCGCACAACAAGTAAATGTCAGCCGTCGCGATCGTGGGAAAGCTACAGAAGAAGAGATACTTGCTAATTTGAAAGCTCTTGAAGTAAAGGCCGGAATTGTTACCAGCGTGGACCTGGGTAACCAACCAAAAGAGGAGGAGAAGGGAGAAGAAGACGAGCAACGGCCTGAAAAGCCTCGTAGCTATGAATACCCGCACGCACGCTTCAATGCATCTTTAGCCGTACAGGGAGACATACTGTACATCTACGGTGGTACTTTTGAGAAGGGTGATAGAGAGTTTACTTTTGATGAGATGTGGTCTATAAATCTCAACCATCTAGACGGAGTAGTTGAGATCTTTCGACGCGAGCTCGAAGACTGGCAAGGTAGTGAAGACGAAGGGGGCTCGGATGAGGATGGTCCAGAGGATTCTGACGACCCTGACGACTCCGATGACTCTGAGGAAAAAGCGAACCCGAAAGCTCCCATCAGTGCCGCAGATTCACTAATCATCGATTCCATCAATGACGTTGCTAGTGAGGATGTTGGCGACCAAGAAGAGATTTCGGCGCTCACAGATACGCTTCCGAATCCTCGACCGTTCGAATCTCTGCGTGAATTTTACACGCGTACTTCTGAGCAGTGGCAGAATACCATCATCGATGAGCTTGAATTCAAGGGCAAGATCGCGGAGAAGAGTCCCAAGGAGATCAAGAAAATGGCGTTTGAGCGAGCGGAGGAGAAATGGTGGGATTGTAGGGAAGAGATTCGTGCTCTTGAAGACGAGCAGGAAGCAGCAGGTATCGGGGAGGTTGTAAGTCTGGCGGATAAGGATGGTACCGCGATGGGAAGAAGGAGATAGATGAGGCATTGAGCGTTTCATCATCAAAGTAAGTTGTAGCAATGTCTAACTATACCATTCAGCATCCCGTGGCTTCGCATGTTAAGAAAAGGGGTCAGAGCTCTTGGTATCAAAAAATAGCATCTACAACATCCGTAACCCAGTTCAGCTGTACTGCACTGACACCTCTCGCCCAAGCTTTGCCAGTAAACACAAACTCGTTAAACACTATCGCTTCGACTTTCCGTCCAAACAACACAGAACCTGGATGAATAGCCACCGTCTGCTTTCCCATCAGCGTCTTATAGCTTCCATCTGGCATCATTCGTGCGGTGTTGGAAATGAAGCCACGCAGCATACAGGCTAAAATTGCCTCGCTCTTGGCCTCAGATGGAGTTGAGTCAGACTGGGTTTCGTGAGATGAGAGCAGCTTCAGTGATTTGCACTGTTGCTGCAGCTGCTTCCTAATGTTCATGACATTCTGCATAGCGCGGTGAGAAACAAAGTGCTTCTCGCACCACGTTTTGCGGTCTGTTCGCTCCTCGGCATATTTTTGCACCGTCACTAGAAGCGTCAAATGGTCACCCTCGCGACGATAAAGTTCTCGTCTAGCCTCTTCCGCTTGCTCTTTTCGCTCCTCGGTCACAAGATTCAAGAAGATGTTTTCTACACTGAGTGCAGATATAATATCAATGACGTCTAGCAAACAGTCGCGCTCCGCCTTCGCTGCCTCAACTAAAACTCGTCCCAGAGTAGGAGGTAGTGGAAATTTGGCAATTTTGAGACCTGTGTCGCTGATTCCACCGCTATCTGTCAGCGCCTGTAGATGCAAGAGCTGTAGCAAGGCTTTCTCTAAAGCTTCCCGCGGTGGTGGATCAAGAAAAGGGAAGTTGAGGGCGTTGTCGACATTGCGCGCTTTCATCGTAAGTACAGCTTGGCTTAGGTCGCAGCGTAGAATCTCGGGAGTTGTGCGTTCTTCCATTTCCTTATAGCTAGATTCCGTGTAGAGACGATAGCATTGGCCGGGAGCCTCACGACCTGCACGTCCCTTACGTTGGATCGCCGCGGATCTAGAAATAGGCTTGACAAGTAAAGACTCAAGTCCGAGACGATTGCGAAATTGTTTAATCTTCGACTTGCCACAGTCTATGACGAATCTGACCCCGGGTACGGTGACGGATGTTTCGGCGATATTAGTGGCAAGGATGACTTTGCGTGTGCGAAAGGGCGTAGGCTCAAATATACGCTGCTGCGCGTACTGTGGAAGCGCTGCAAATAATGGAAGGGCAAGAAGCTTGGGCATCTCCTTATCCATACCTTCTGCGTAGTCGTTGACTAGTTTTTCCAGTCCTTCGATAGTGTCTTGGCCCGTAAGAAAGACGAGTATATCACCTGGTAGGGGCTCTTTATAGTGTATCTGGAATATGATCTTTAGTGCTGATTCCACCCAATCTTGGGTCGGTTCTGGCATGTATATCGTCTTGACTGGATATTGACGTCCTTCGACAAAGCATTTAGACACTATGCTAGCATCGGCTACGGCCTCGATAGACTCAGTAGGCACATGCCCTCGCTTGATTTCTGGTTGGCTGCCCTCAAAAAACTGCACCAGACTCTCCACATCGGCGGTAGCACTCATGACTACCACCTTGAGAGGGTGCTCGCGTGGCTTCGTACTGCTATTGTCGACGCTCGTTACCAGATTTCGCAGGAATCCAAGAATCAGGTCAACGTTGACGCTTCGTTCGTGGACCTCGTCCACCACTATCGCGCTGTATTGCGCCATCATTGGATCTCTAATCATCTCTTGAAGCAGCATACCCTCTGTTAGAAATTTGATCTTGGTATTTGGGCCAGTTGCATTGTCGAATCGCACGCTGTACCCTACCCTGGCTGCTGGGCTCTGGCTTCCCATGAAGCTCCCCATCTCTTCTGCCACGCGGCGGGCTAGAGAAATCGCTGCTACTCTTCGTGGTTGTGTTATAGCAATACCCTTCGTGCACCATGGCTCATTCGCGAGGAATTGAGGGACTTGCGTTGATTTCCCAGATCCAGTCTCTCCGGTCAATACGAGAACATTGTTCCTTCTAAGTGCTGCCTTGATAGAGTCTGCCTGTGACCAGATGGGGAGAGTTCTCCGAACAGGGAGCAATTCATCGCGCTTCCTTAGCAAATGAGGTGGAGCAACCGGGGAACTATTAGAGTGTTGTTGTTTTGGAGCTGTTTTCTTGCCGGATGTGCTGTGTATCATAGCAACCTTGGAGTCCTGACTAGGCCTCTGGCGCTTCCTGGACTGCGAAGTAGTGTTGTTACCTTTTTCGGCAACACAGTGAACCCCAGAATTATTTGTAGCGTTCCAAGAGGTATTGGGGCCAGTCTTGTTGGCAAGTCTATCTTCCGACTCGAAGTTGGTCTGCTTGCCTGCAGCGTTCAATGTCGTCGCTCGTGATACAGCAGCCGAGTTCCCATCACACTTTTCCACTCTCTTTCTCTTCCTCCTCTTCTGAATATCGGCAGATTCGTACCTCGGGAAATCAGCTTGGTCTCGGGTAGTTGTTTCCTGATACATGGTGTTGGTTTGGTGTAGTTGTTGCGCTGCTATCACCGCGTCGCTGAACTTTTCGGATTTCGCTATCGATAAGATGACACAACTATGTATTATCGCTAAACCGTAACAGGAACTTGCATGCATGTCCTCGTGGCTAGTTCCATAATTCTCTCCTTTTATTAAGCACGCTGGTCCCGAAGATGCGCAATATTGCTCAACCCTGCTGAGAGCTTCTATGAAACTGCACTGGCAAAGAAGGAAGTCATGAGTTACATGTCAAACGATAAAGTTCATTCAAACAATGACCATGTACACATGCAACGATAAAAGGATCACAAATCATCATGAAAACTACCTATGAGATTGAATGACAAATTGGATCTGAGGACAGTGCGATACTAGACTGACATCGGTACTATCCACTCGCACTTCGGTGGCGTGAGAGGTATATCTTCGTTCTCGTCGAAGCGACCCAGCTGTACCACACGCTTATAGATATCTTCAAGTATTTTACCCTGCTCGCCCTCGTACTCCTGGGTCTTGCCCTCTTTGAAACGCTCCTTGGGATCTATGTTGACATTTTCGCTAGAATTACCTTGTGGCGTCAACGCAGACGCTGGCTTTTGCGGCTGCGTTTGAGTTGCCATAGGGGTAGTAGCTTGATTCTGAAAGCCAAAACCAGAAGGCCCAGTAGTGGAAGTAGCTGTCAATGATTGGGGGTTGAGGAAAGGATTGGCTGGCTTTTCAGGGTTGCTCTGAGATGGCTGGGAACCGAAGGGGGATGGTCTGCTGGGCTGACCGAACAAAGAAGGCTGAGGAGTATCATTGGTGAAGGGGCTGGCTTTACCACTAAGTGCTTCAGTCCGTCCTTGCTGAAACGGATTGGTGGCTTGATTCGATTGCGCTGATTGACCGAATGGAGAAGCTGGTGTTCCTGACTGAGCTGGCTGACCGAACGGCAGCTGTGGCGGTGCTGTTCGTTGGCCAAATGGTGATGGAGATGATGGTACCGATTGACCAAACGGTGAGGTTGTAGCACCTGGCTGAGATGGCTGGCCGAAACCACTTTGCCCGAACCCAGGTTTGGCGAATGGGTTGGGCTTCTGACCTAGGGCATTGGCTTGACCAAACCCAGACATTACACCTGGTGCTGATGGCTGGCCAAAGGCTGAAGGCTGACACGCATTATTATTTTGTCCGAACGCGCTACCTGCGCCAGGCATCGACGGTTGCCCGAATCCTGAGGTTCCAAAAGCAGGCTTTCCAAATGCTCCAGCACCACCTAGTGCTGTCGGTTGACCAAAGGGTGATGGCTTTGTGCCCAAAGTCGAGGCTGATCCAAAGGGCGACGCGCTCTGTCCTGGATTCGAGGGTTGAGTAAAGGCGGACGTTTTTTGTGTGGAAGTGGAAGGCTGTCCAAAAGCTGGTTGACCAAAGGCTGGCTTCGCGACCTGCCCAAATGCTGATGGCTGCGCTGTCGCTGACGCCTTCTGAAAAGGGTTCATAGTCGCTCCCGGGCTCCCGCTAAAAGTGGTTGCTGATTGACTCGACGAGGCAGCTCCGTTAGCAAAGTCTATCCTGTTGGGATGAATGTTGAAGCCGTCTTCTATATATTTGATTGCGCCTGGGAGATCGTCCAGGATCGCCTTGACCTGTTGCTCCATTTTCGCGCCAAGCTCAGTCTCCTCTTGTTTCTGGATCAGGTTAATGACAAAAGTGCAAACGGGGCCCCGGGAATCTCACAGCCATAGGTTCATTGCCTGCCGCTAGCAATGTGTAGTAACGCAAACGTAGCTCGTCGGGGCTGATCTCGACAAGACCTTCTATTAACTGTCGAGGAGCTCCTTTCCCTGGGCCATAGCAAGAAAGCGGGTATAACGGTCTCTCTGTCAAGTCGGCCTTGATGTCCGCCTCGCTTATACTGATTGCTGGTGGAGACTTTTGGTCACGATTGCCTGGTAGGAGTTATTTTAGTACAACTGGAAGGGAGGGTACAAGCGTATTCTTACGCACCCATGAATGCGTTATTGGACGATGTGTTCTGGCCAGGGCGATAGCGGTCTCCATTGGAGAAAGAACTGAAACGGTTGTTGTTTGCGCCGCCACCCAAGCCACCGCCGGAGTAGCGGTCGCCTTGTTGGCTGGCAATGTGCTCATTGTGACATCGATCTGGATCACATGAGTGTGGAGTCATGGCTGCTGAGCATTGTGCTTACCGCCGAATCTGCATTTGCCTTGCTGGTAGAATGTGCAGATGGCCATTTTGTGTTTAAGTCCCGGTCGACGATGAGGAAGGTGTTGTAGTCGAGCTTCCAACCGGCCGTGGGCGGTTAGTAAAGGTCAAAAAGGTCAGGCGTAGGATACTGCACGTGATGTTTAGAGAGGCTGAAAGGTGTCGGCGAATATGGCGTGTTAGCCAATCATCGTGAGTGAAGCTCCGTACTTCGCAAGGATTGTGTCCACTAATCCACTTCAGGATTTAGCGCTACCTCTATCGCGGCCAGAGTTTCGTCCCGGTAGCCGCCACGACGCGTGCCCGAACATCCACGTAAATGCACGCTTTCTCCATAGTCACTATCGGCATCTTTGTGGCGGGCTACTCGACAGCCCGCTGGGACCTTGTAACGCGGCTGTACGAGCTGGCCATCTTCGCCTGGGGCCACGGTGTCGTGACGCGCACCGCCAAGGGCTTCGCCCTCTTGTCCCTCTTCTTCCTCGTGGTCATTCTGCCCGTTGCACACATCGCGGCACGCGAGACGCATCTGGTCAGTGTGAGAGGCGCGGGCAGATGCGGGGATGGAGACTCTGACTGACTGTAGCAGCACCCGCGCCCGGCCGGCACGGGTATCTCGGCACGCGAGCAGCTCAAGCGGCGCGGCTCCTTCTAGCGGGATAGCTGCGACGGCAGCACGATTATATGGTCCATCCTCATGAGCTGATGCGTATCTTCTGGCCGTCAGACGCGCCTCGCGATGCCACGCCCGGCGTCCTGGTCGGCTTCAGGAACGCGGACGCCGACGTCTTCGTGGTAGCGGTACTGCAACTAGCCGAGCCACACCATGTCGAGAATGCCTTGGTAGTCGGAACACTGTTGCGAAACAGTCCCTATGACGTAGGCGAGCTCCTTCGGCGATGCGGCCAGTCCTCACTCCACGTCCTGGGCTACGTCAATCCCAAGACATTACCCGACCATGTCAACAAGCACCTGCTCCTCGCCTACACTGACCCTTCGACCCGATTCCTCCGCCTCCATCCTGTAGTTGCATCGAACGCATCCACCCAAGTCATTGTGTACGATCGGCCGCACCCGACGCGCATGCAGTACCTCTCGCTGAAACCCATGTCACTTGCCCTGGCAGACAAGGCCAATCTTGTAGAGTTGGACGGGGCCTTCGAGGAACTAGAAACTGCAGCTGCGAAGGAGCGGGCAAGAAAGACGAAACTCATCCACAAGCTGAAGCTGCACAGTGTTGTCTCGCGTCCATCGACGTACATGGACCCCGCGCTGCAAAGCATCATTGAACAGATCAACTGTTCCTATGAGCTCAACGCACTGCTGCAGAAGAACATTGGCCTGGTTGGCAGACGTATGAAACGGGCCCTAAGTGTCAGCGAGCGAGTTGTAGCATCTGCCAACAATCTATGGGACTATGCCTACCTATCGCTCAGTTACTTGATCAGGATATGGGTTTGGCCAACCGTAGCTCACATCTTCGTCTATGGTCTGATGATACACCGCATTCTAGGAGAGGTGGTCATACAGGTTTTGCATTGGCACCCTGGTTCCATCCATTCGCCTGCGTTGAAAGATGTATCCGCAACAGCCCAGCAGATTGATATTCGCCTACAGCAATCATGCTACTGGCCCATACAGTATCTGACACTGCGAACAAGGAAGGCTAACTGGGAGAGTATTACCAACAATCATCCAGAATACATCCGCTTCTACAACAGTCTATGGCTTGTTGCGAATGATGTCATCATGGGCATCGCCCTGGGCACTTTCATCATTGAGAATGCAACCTTTGTAGCGGCACAGATTGATCTCGTCTTTGGTGCGTGGGCGGTCGATGGACTCAGGCGAATGATGTCGTGGCTCATGGGCTGGCCGGGAGGTCTGAAATTGAACACGGAGCTTGCCGCATTCCTGGGTGACCTTTTCCTCTGGGTAATCGACTATTGGGCCAGTAAGTACAGCACATTTCGTGCACAAAAGTGATGGGCTGATATCAATAGATTGCGTATCGTTGCTGCGACCGCATCTTCCAGCCCTTGTCCAGCTGATCGGCTTCTCAGCATTCGCTGGCGCCACAATGCCCATTTCCATCTTCTCGGATCTCCTGTCCTTGTTTACGCTACATATTTATTCGTTTTATGTGGCATCTGCACGCATATTCAATTGGCAACTCACCATCATCATCTCCCTCTTTCATCTTTTCCGAGGCAAGAAGCGTAACATCCTCCGCAATCGAATCGATTCGTGCGACTACGACCTGGACCAGTTGCTGCTTGGCACAATATTATTCACACTGCAATTCTTTCTTCTGCCAACTGTGTTCGTCTTTTACTTGACATTTGCGAGTGCAAGGATCAGTGTGATTGGAGTAAAGGCTGCATTAGAGATGGGCCTTGCATGTCTGAATCACTTCCCTCTGTTCGCGGTGATGCTGCGGCTCAAAGACTCAAGAAGATTGCCAGGTACGAAATTATCTTGAGCCCGAGGATTCAATTACTCACCAAACCTAGGCGGTATATTCTTTGAGCTACAAGATATTCATAGTTCCGACGCACCGATAGCTTATATACTACTGAAAGTGAGCACCCATTTTGACCTATATGTATAACCTGTACTGACACCACACAGTCTGTACCGCTGTCGCTTCGCGCAATGTTCCAGTCTTACTTTGAACTCGCTGCCCGAATACGCAAGCACTATCTTTCACCGAGCGTCTTACTCTGCCTTGTCTCGGGCCAATTTGTACCTCCCATTCACCGACGTACTCTTTACAGTTTGCAATACAACATGTTACCTGCGGAGAGAGTCAGTATAGGCGAACTATGGCAGAAGCTGACAGCAAAGCGAGAGCCGCCGCAGCATGGGGGGTCAAGGGGGCCGGTTGTGCTTGATGGAAGATATAGGAAATTCAGGTAGGAATTGAATAACTTCAAAGCAGATAGAGGTCCCTAGTCTCATTGTCCAAAGTGGACTGCCCCTCAATACCTCTCCGCGTCGTTCACCACCGATTGCCCCCCAGCCCCCACGTCTCGCAGAGTATTCAATATATCCGCTCGAATAACCATACTCTAGCACAACAGGATAGTATTACACTCTCGCTAGGCCCCATCTATATCTAGTATTAGACTCAATCAAATTACGACAAATCAGTGTCACAGATAGGTGCTACTAGACTAGTGTCTCGCGGATTCTTTCTCTACAGGGGTGCTGAGTATCGGGGTATGCGTGACATGTGTATGCCTATATATAGATATGCCCACTTGTCTCCACCGCGAAGACCTGTCAGAGTTGTAGCTTAGTGAGTTTAGATGATGGGGTTGGCGTTTCTTTGTGCGCTGATATTGGCGGGGAGGTTGTCTGGGTAAGTTGAAGGCGTTTCCTTGCGTACCAGTTTTCCGACTCACGTTTACAGACGTGAGTGGAAGATACGTTGTAGACGCAAATTGTGGCTTGAATGTCATATATCGCTTCACCAGTATACTCACTAATGTCACGATCGTCATGATAAACGCCTTGGGCACATTTTTGTATAATCCACCATAGAACGCACAATCACATTGGAAACCTCTACCTGAAAACTCGAAAAGACGTTAAACGCGCTTTTACCGTCCCGTGCCGATCGGACTCATCAGTCTAGACGGCGCACTCTCTCCAGTAGGGCTCCTAACCATCATAGGTTTAACACTCTGAACCGGACTCAATGGATCCCTCTGGCTGGAGCTTTGACTAGAAGTGCCGGAGCTGAGACTACCACTCCCATGACTGCGACTATTACATCCATTGATCCCTGGGGTGCTGAAGGGATTGCCGAGGATGTAGCCAGCAGAGGGCACATCTTCATCGAACCCTTCCGTAAAACCGGACACGTTGCTCAGCATTGATGAGGAACGGCCACGACCATTGCGGATGGAGCTGGGAGTGCTGTTCACATGAGGATAGTGGAGGTTGGAAAAGTTGAAGTTGGCGAAACCATTCGAGTGCGGGGACATGCTAGTACCGGGGAGAGGGCCTTCGGGAGTGGTGGGGACAGAAAGTTGTTGCTGAGGTTGTTGAATCAGTTCTTCGAACTGCTGGATCGCATGCATGAGCTGTGAAGTCGAATTGTTGTGATCATCAGTACGTCGTTCATAACCATTGATGTTACTGCGGTACTGATGCTCGACATCGGCACGTTGCTGTCTCAGAGCTGTTCTCTCCTGTTCCCGTCGCTGCTTAGCGGTGAAGCCTTCTTGGTTGGCGGTAACAAGACGATCGTGCTGCTCGTTGAGCCGGAGTTGACGTTGATGAAGGCGTTCTCGCTTCTGGAGTGTGGCCGCAATATCAGAATCAATGCTTTGAAGTTGGCGATTGATCTCAGCCTTTATAGCATCAAATTCGGCATAAGCTGCATTCTTGTTATCACGCTCCTTCTTCCATTCAGCCTTCTTGGTCGCCGCTCGTTTGGCTTCGTCTTCCGGAATGTCACCTAACTTTTCCGCCTGCTCTACGAATTCGGCAGTAGCATCGTCAGCTTGCCGAATATTCTGTGTGAACTGAAGGACGCGTTGACGCTGGCGTTCATCGTTACCACCAGCGTTTGCCAAGCGATTGCTGAGCGTGTCTACCTCTTTCTTGATGGTCGAAATGGCAGTCTTGTGATCTTTTTTGGTCCGTTTCAGGCGACTGCGTTGTTCTTGAAGCTGTTGATCGGCGGCAGCAATCGAGTTTTTGAGCGTGGTGGCGGGCGAAGAGGGTCGCAGCGTCTGGTGCGCCGGCGGAGACGCCACTGAAGCTGAATGTCTCGTTAGCCGAGTTGAAGGTGGAGGCAAGGCCAGATCTTGCTTACCGAGTTCAGTCACCGGACTGGCAGAGGTAATAAGACTTGTGGTATAGAAGACTTCATCGTCGACTGACCTGACGAACTCGCAAAAGTAGTTTGACAGAGCTGTCAGACCAAATATTTCTCCCACCCAGAAACCCGTTCCCTCTTGACTGGGGTAACCTATAGGCTCGCTTCGCCGAATGCGGGTAGAGCTCCAATCAGCTCCGTTTACACGAATATAGAAAGGCTTCGACTTGTCAATTCCGGATGCAGAGCAAGACTCGTCCTCATCTTCGTCTTCATAACTAGCGCCACTGGCAGAAGTGACACAAAAGGATATGTCGGAAAATCCGACTTCTGAAATCCAAACACGGTCATCTTCCAATCCCCATACAGCGTTTCCAATGTGATTTGCGTCTTTTGCGTTGGCCTCGTCGGCGTCGTTAGCCGCCCGGCTGCTTTCCATTTCCTTCAAAACCGTGACTTTTGTACTGGCAAGGGCAGCCCAAAATGGCTGCTGACTACGAACATGGGTAGCCTGCTTCCTCTTCCGCCTGTGGCTACTCGCTTTGTCTTTTTGCGTATTGGTGGTAGGCGGCAGGCCCGGGGGACGGCTATCGGTACTTGAAGAGGTGGGCACGTCTGCACTCGAGTCGACGGCGGTTGAGTTGGCGCGCTGGAGCACACCGATTTCAGGGTCTGCCTTTTTGCCTGTGGGCAGCGATGGGGCCACGTCCCTACGGGAGAGGGAGCGTCGGATGATGCGAACAACACCTTGAGCTAGAATATGGATTCCCAGAAGGCTCCGGGGCCATCCGTGGGGTGTGGAGAAGCCTTCCAAGTGCGCAGGAGTGCTGGGTGGGCTCGTCAAGAAATCTAGGCCACCCCGGGCGAGCCCCGTCCAGAGAAAGTGAGCCATGTGTTGGCGAAGAGGCCTGAATCTGAAGAGATGGTTAGAGAGAATAATAACAAAGCAGACAAAAATGCTGTTTGTGGTGCCGTTCTTTCCGGCTACAGCACCGCCGAGGGCAATGGCGATGACGGCCTGGGCAAGGTCGAGGAAAAAGTTCTGCACAGGGACCCAGAGAATGAGCCATATGACGAGTATGAAGGCGTCAGCGAAGACGGTGGTGAAGAGAGAGGGAGTGCCACCGGAGCCCTGGAAGATGTCGGTGAAGGAGGGGAAGGCCGAGAGGGCGGAGAGGGGGGTGCCAGCTTGGGGCGGGACAAAGGTCAGAATGGCGAAGAGAAACTGAACGACGGTGAGAACAGCTGGAGGGAGCTGTAGCAGGATGATGAGTATGGCAAGGACGTCGCGCAGCGGACAGGACGTGAGGATGGTGGCGGGAACCGAGAGCATGCTCGTCATGGACATGGACGACGCATGGGATTTGTAGCGGGTTGCGTCAAAGGCGCTGCTATAGGGGCGGCAGCCATGGTCGTTGACGAGACCATGGTCGAGCGAGGCGTCCGACGCGGCGCGCATGCGCTCCTGGAAGCCGCCGGGCGAGGGCGTCGCGGGTGCAGCGGCAGCCATGGCATTGGCAGTGACGCTGGAACAGGCGGAGATTATTGACGGCGGCGTGGGTGGGTCTGCTCCAGTCGAAGTGGGCAGCTGCGTCGGGTGGGTATGGGCAGCAGTGACTACATGTCCGCTGGGCGAAGGCGGCGTCGTCGGGGCGGGCGGGGGTTCCCCATGGACTCGACCGTCGAGGGCGGGGCTGCTCTTCTGCTTGGTGATGCGCTTTCCCGGGGCGGCCAGGCCATTCTCGTGTCGCTTGTCGTGCTGGTTCGCCGCGCTCCTCTTCGACTTCGCTACCATAGGCGGCGGTGCGCTGGTGGGCGGGCGGTCCTCTCCCCGGGCGGGCTCGGCTGCAGCACAGGACGAGCCAGACTGGGAAACGGGGGCCGCTGCTCGAAAGGGCAGGCTGGGCGCGAGAGGATGGGGGGCGGAGGGCGCAGGTGGTGTCGGGGAGGGGAGGCGGGGGTAGTGGTAGTAGTGGTGGTGTAGGAGGAGCCGTCGAAGCAAGCAGGCACATTGGCCGCGAGGCTTGGCTAGCACCACGCACTAGGTACTGCTAGTTCTTTGTGCAGCACAGACGGTCCGCCACAAGGCAGCCACAGCCACAAGCCACAGCAACAGCCACAGCCACAAGCCACTGCCGAAGGCTCTGCGCTGCTCGGTCCACGCACGTGCTTAGATCCGAGGCCCCGCGCCATACTACATAGTATGTACTAGGTAGACACACGACATGCCACACCGTACCTACCCACAGGGTAGCGCTGGGTACATGCTGTGTGGTATGTACTACAAGGGGAAAACTTGGTGGATCCCATGGCCGATCGTCTGGGTCATGATAGGTATGTTACTCACTACGTAAGTGCGCACTCATTTGCGTGCGCCAGGACTCCCCTGCCCTTCGGCCAGCACGCGGCAGCGCCGTGCATCCGAACAGTTTCAAACACGATGACTGACATGGCCACTGATCACTTGTAGACCCCAGTCCCCGCAGCAAATTCTTTCCTGTATTGCCTGTCTCCACCAGCAACCAGCAACCAGCAACCACCACGTCGACCCGAAGCGCCCCTGCAAGTCATACGTGCCGTAGCTTTCACCTACTATAGTAGTACTCATAGTAGATATACTCTGTACATGATACCATGGATCATGTATTACCAATGTCTTCTTGGGCATCGTGTCGGTCCCAACTGGCCTTCTCAAGACCCCGCACTCGTTGTAGCAGCCTCTTCACTCTACCTATGTTCGCCTCCTTCGCTAGCTCTTGTAGCGCAAACGTCTTTCTGAATTGCTCAACCATGAATCGAGGCAGCGGCGACTTACGTGCTTTCTTGTAATCATATACGACGATGTCTTCAACACACCGTGCCGCCGTCCGCTGCTGTGCTTCCGATACGATCAAGACGTCCAACAGAAAATGGTCGGCGCCTGGCATTGGCTTCTCTCTGAGCTTGTGCAGCACTGTTACCCTGCCAGGCTTTTCGTCAGCATTTGCGTGGCGCAGGCAGAGGACATCCTTTTTCAATTTGACCGTACGTACCGGTCAGGCCACTTCAGTGGCTGTAATCAACTCCTATGATTAGCATCGTTTTCCGATCGTTGATCCTGTGGCATCATACGGATTTGAACTCGGTCTTGATACTTCGGAGAATGATACCAATGCCTCGAGGCGACATAAGCTCCATCCACTCTGTCTCGTGTGCTGCATTTCTGACAGCAAAGCTCCGAGTCCAGTTCACGCGCGCCGACTCCGCATATCGATTATACATGACATTGTTGACATGGCCTGCGCAGGCTTGGGTTAGCTAGACTTCACAAGTCCTCCATACGTGGAGGCCCATCGTCCTGAGACGGTAGCTCACATACCCTAGAGTACAATGCATCAGTCTTCATACCACACCGTTATTCATATGTTTTGGCTTACCATGCTATCCTGGCACAAAAGCCACAAGGGTCTGCGTTAGCCATTCATTGCACAACAGTATCGTAGGTCTGGTTCCCACACTACCATGTCTCCCCACACAACCTCCTGCCGGTATAGCCCTTCCCACGGCTCGGCTATGAGGAAGCCTTCACTTCCGGCAACCAGTTCCCTCCAGTCTCGACTGATCTGTTCCAATATTGCGCCCGCTTCTTCCGTCTCCTCCGACTTCATCCCAAACATGATGCATTTGCCAATTCGCATCTTTACGTCCGACAGCCACCGCGGGCTAAGAGCGGTCGTGGCAGGCGCAGGCGCGGTCGCAGTCACCAAGCATGACTTGCATCCTTCATGGCGCGCTGCGCGTTGCAGGCCCTGGAGCCGAAATGGCGATGCGAGGTGGAAGAGCGCGAGGCGTACGGTAGGTGGCTGCATCATGATGCCTTGAGTATGGCTGTGATATGTGAAGTATTTAAATGTGAACGCCTACAATATTGGCGGCGTTATGGGAATCAGAAAATGGATTGCGTTGTCACAAAGCCGAGGGGCCGGTTGCGACTGTACCGCCCTACTCGTCTACGTCGGACTTGGGCTCGCGCCCTCATGGCTTACGTACACATACGCAGATAGTGTATAAGACAGATACCTAAGATACCATACGGTTACCCGCTCTCCTTCGCTCCGCTCCCCCTCACACCACCATGTTGCACTTGCAGCAACCCCAGCTGTGAAATCCATTCGAGGCTTTGCAAGCATGACTTCTGGTAACCCTACTCTGCGTCACCGGGTAATCCGGATATACAAGCGTAAGGGTCCCCCCCCCCCACCCCCAACTTAATTAGGACTCATATTGAAAGTATACCACGTATTGAAATACTGTATCTATGACGCGTCTTAACTTATGATTAGAGTTACTATATCTTGGGAGAGATTATCCTCAAGGATACAACTACTTTCGTAACCGCTTGCATACAGCTTTCGCTAGTCAACGGCATGTAACCGATCAAGCCAAGGTTGCTGATGGAATCAGACGGGCTGAATTTGTGAAGAAAGGTCGGTGCTCCAACGACGCTCCACACGTACTCAAGCTGATCCTGTTCGGCAAAGAAATCGAGGCCTTGTGAGCTCAGACTTCCCCCAATCATGGCCAAAACGTGAATAGTGCCATTGATTCAATTAGGTACTATCTGAAGCGCTACCGTAGTCTACGTGGGCGCTACGATCCATTCATCTAAATACATACGAGAGATAAAAAACCTATCATGTTCGGCTAGTCAAAGTGGCCGGGATTGCAAGAGAATAACATGTTATGGCCAGTCTCAGACCTTCTTGCACCACCACATTCCGACCTCGAGGCACTCACCACTTGAGGCTCCTTTCTGTTCGAGTAGATTCTGCATCATACCTCCCCTCCACCGTTGCCACTCTTCTTGATTTTTGCCGCTGACTTCTTTCAGCAGCGGTTCTAAGCTTTCCACCAACTGAATCACAATCAGGAGCGCCGTATATCTCAAAGCCGCCTGCTCTTCCGTAAGCGTGGTACTGTCAAGACCCGTGCCGCCCTTCTTGAGCTTGGCAATCTCGCTGGCGCTCCGCTTTGGCACCATGCGTTCCCCGGCCGCCTCCCGTTCCCACCGAAGTTCACCCAAAGGAATCGCTACGCGACGATTCTCAACATCACAGAGGGTCTCGGTTTCTTGGAGGAGCATCTGCGAAATACGGGCGCATGGAGTAGGAGACAGCTTGCGACGGTCTAGTGCCTCCTGGATCCAACTATTTGAATCCTGCAAATATTTGTTCTGCACCTCAGTGAAAGGGGTAATGGGGGAGATGAGGAAGGTGCCTGTTTGCACGGCATGAGCGTACTCTTCGGCATTTTTTCCGGGGGGCGGGGGTGGATGAGGTAGGATCGACCGAATAACGTGATCCGTCTCCCAGAGTTCCAGCGTTCCTCCTGACTTGAGGATCCGAATGGCCTCGTCGATTGTGCCTTGCGAAGGCGTGCCTAGCGGAATGACCAGACTCATATCTTTCATGACGACAATGTCGAACTCGTTGTCGTCAAAGGGCAGCGGTAGCTTTCGCAGATCGTGTTGTACAAACCTCCAATCGATGCCTTGGCGTTGCAGATCGCCCGCCAAGGGCACAATGTCCAGTCCTGTGAAGGAAACGTTCTGGTGGCCCAGGCCAGCGAGGTATTCGTGGCAGACTGCAGACCAATAGCCGCTCCCGCAGGCAAGCTCAAGCACTCGCTTCGGGGGGGTTTGTCTGCGGGATGGATGGCGGTCAGTCTGGTGAGCAGAAGCGAGCGCTCCTCTCCAAGACACTTCTGCGATCGGGATACGTACGGGCAGGGGGTGGCGCCTAAGGCGCGCCCAAAGACGGCGGTTGCGAGCAGGGTCTGCAGATTCTGGCGGTGGAGCTCGGGCAGGTCGCAAGGGAGCGGATAGTGGGCGACGGTTCGCAGGTATCGCCGACCATGTCGGAGGGCGAAGGGGTCGGCGGAGACGTGGGTATCCTCACGGGTGCTGTGGGTGGTGGAGGTGCTCCCGATGGAGCCCCGGGTCCCGTCCATGGTCGAAGTGACGGTGCTGCCGAGTACTTACATGGTACGTTGGATAGTCTTCGGGGCACATCGTAGCGCTGCGCTGATGCTGTACGCCGCTTGCACTTATCACGTGACGAGGCGCCCGCGCATGGGCCCCAGACACCTTGGCCGCTGCACCCACGACCGGTGCTGAGCTCCAGACCAGCGGGCACAGCATCGCTACGCTCTCTATTCTTCCCCGCGCTGCCCTTGCAGCCGCCCCGAGGCCCGACTGCCGCCCTGTACTGCGCCCTGCGCTGCGTCCACTCCACACGCCCCTTCGCCTGCCCCTCGCCTGCAGCCGTCTGCCCGTCCGCCGCAGCCACCCACCGAGCCCCCCGCGTCCAACCAACCCCTCCGCCCAGCCCAGGCCGTCGTCCCTGCGCACGCTCATGTCGACGAGCAGCACGGACGCCCATGTTAACCCCAAGAACGTCGCGTGCCCGCACTCCGCCGCCTACCTGACGTTCTCCCCCGCCACGCGCTGCCTCCCCCGGGCCTGGGTCCCTCCCCCGCCGGCGCCGCGGGCCCCCTAGATGGCCGAGTACGCTGCATACCAACGAGCAGCCGGCCAAACATTCTACCCGCAACACACACAGAATATCCGCACCCTCCCCAGCCGCGTCCGCTCGCCCCCCGCCACCAGCGGCCGCCTCCCCTTCACCACCGTTGACGCGCCCTCACCCTCACGCTCTCCTGGCCGCCAGTCGTCTCCGCACCAGTTCGGCATGTTCACTCAGGGCCACGCGCACCAGACTCACGCCGTCCTCATGAACGGGCGCGCTAACCAGCAAAATTACGCCATGCAAATGGGTTTAGGCAAGCCCTTCCAGCACCACCCGCACCAGACCCAGCACCACCAGCAGCAACAGCACCAAGACATGGCTACAAGCCACCATGGAGGCCAGTACAGCCACCAACACAACCTCTCGAGTGGCGCCCTGGCCAACGTACAGCCTCACTTCACTCCGAGCCACCTGCAAAACGGTACGCCCAATAGCGTCCACAGCGGCCTGAGCAAGCCGCCCAACGAGCATTGGGCAGAGCAATTACGCTTGGCGCAGACTGCGCGCGAAATGACACAGTCGCACTCGCATGCGAGAATCCATCCGAGTGTCAGCAAGAGCATTGTGGCAGGGACGAGCAATGGCATCAAGGATGTGGACAAAGAAGAGCGCAATAGGCCTGCAGCCCAGCAAGCAGCGGATGGTAAGGATCCGCACATATGGACGATACTTGACTTTGGCGGACAGAATCTGAAAGTCATTACGCCGGCGCTGTTCAACTACAACTTCCTTACCAAGCTCTACCTCAACTGCAACAAGCTTACCTATGTGCACCATAACCTCGGTCTTCTACGGCACCTTACGCACCTCGATCTCTCTCTCAACAGTCTGCAGTACCTGCCCCCAGAAATCGGCATGTTGACGAATTTGAAACAGCTGTTATTATTCGACAACCACATCGACCAGCTCCCGTACGAACTGGGCTCTCTATACCAGCTGGAGATGCTTGGAATCGAAGGGAACCCTATCCCCGACGATCTAAAACAAATCATCATGGAGCAAGGGACGACGGAGCTCATAAAGCACTTCCGTGAAAACGCTCCCGGCCCCGAAGCGCCCCCAGAGCGTGACTGGATTGTTCTGGACGAGATTCAAGACTCTCAGCAAGAGACGGTTACCGCATTGAGCTACAACATACTCTGCGACAAGTACTGTACGCAATCGCAATATGGCTACACGCCTAGCACAGCTTTGTCCTGGGAAAATCGTAGAGAGCTCATCCTGGCAGAATTGCGCGAACGCAATGCAGACATTGTATGCCTCCAGGAGATTGACCAAGACAGCTTCAACGAATTTTTCCGTGAAGCACTGGCACACAATGACTACAAGGGCGTGTTTTGGCCAAAGTCGCGGGCGCGAACCATGGCAGAAAGGGAAGCTAAGCTCGTCGATGGGTGTGCCATCTTCTTCAAAAATAGCAAGTGAGTTGATCCATGCAGTGAATATTTTGCACATTGCCCAGTATTGACAGAGGACAGGTACATCTTGTTGGACAAACAACTCATCGACTTTGCCAATACTGCCATCAACCGACCCGACATGAAAGGAGAACACGATATCTTTAACCGTGTCATGCCGCGTGATGACATTGGTGTCGTGGCATTCTTGGAGAATCGTATTACAGGGTCCCGATTTATCGTTGGCAACGTGCACGTCTTCTGGAATCCTGCCTTCACTGATGTCAAGCTTGTTCAAGTCGCCATTCTTATGGAGGGAATATCCAAATTTGCCAGCAAGTGGGCAAAGTTCCCCGCCTGCAAAGACAAGGTGGTCTACCGATTCACAAATGGCGATGAGGAAGATGGCAAAGAACTGGATTCGAGCCAAGAACCAGGCCCCTCTATGGAGTATCTGGACGGCTCTCAGATACCAGTTATCCTGTGTGGTGATTTCAACTCGCTTCCGGACTCCGGTGTCTACGATTTGATTACCCAGGGTACCGTGTCCAATACACACGTGGACCTGGGAAGTCGCAAGTATGGCAACTTTACCAGAGATGGCATTTCGCACCCCTTCAGTCTCAAGTCGAGTTATGCGGCAATTGGCGAGCTAGCATTCACAAACTACGTGCCTCATTTCAAAGGCGTACTTGACTACATCTGGTACTCGACCAACACACTGCAGGTGGTGGGATTGCTTGGAGATATTGATAAGGGTTACCTCCAGCGCGTGCCGGGCTTCCCCAACTACCATTTTCCGAGCGATCACGTAGCTCTCTATGCGCAATATATTGTCAAGGGACGCAAGAAAGACAAGAAGATATCGGAAGTCGACTTTGGGCCCAGCAGTAGTGGGCGGGACCGGAGAGGATGAGAAAGATAGCCCCCAAGTTGACGTGTTGCGACTTGTCCCTGGGGCTGTGTGGGAGCGGCGTGTCATTTTTGCTGGCGTCATTTGCTCGGTGTTCGGATGCTTCTCTGGTGCTCGTGTAGGGAGGGTATCGTGGGCTTGGATGAGGAAGAGGCTGGCTGGAACGTTGCGGCTCACTTTCGTCCGTCAACTGGGGGATTTGTTTGGTAAGGTACGTGGCTGGGTCATTCTTGGGTGGGACGAAGCATCACAGCCGGTCCGTACACGAATCTCACATGAAGTTTGTTGTTGTCGTTATCGTCGTTGTTGCTATTATTGTGTGGCTGGCGAAGGTTCTATTGTATCAGTTGCGTGATGTACTATATCTGGAATTATTTGGCAACTGGTTGGTTTCTGCAGTGTATTCATTCCCTATTCCTCCCAAGCCTGGCCCTGAGCATTTGTCAACGTGTGGTGTGTGGCGTGTGGCGCCGGAGGCCTTGCGGGCGGCCCCCTCGCTTGAGGGGGCTAGCCCTGGCCCCTTGAGCATTGTACCCCTACACCTACACCTACACCTGCACCCGTCGTCCCATGCCTCGAATCACCTGCCCCTCTCACACACATCCACGCATATAAATACACATATACACACGCAAATACGCACAGCATGGCGGCCGCCCCCGCCCCGGAGCTCAAGCTCGATCCCAAATACGACACCTTCGACTTCCCCACAACGGCCCCGACCGCGCAGAGCGGCCACCCCGGCCACACGACGCCCGAGCAAGATGCACAGGTTCACCAGCTTCGGAGCATGCTCGAAAACGAGGGTCATACCAAGAACCTTGACACACTGACACTGGTACGCTCCGTCCATGACCCGGCCCTCAGGGGCACACGCCGTGACGGCACTAACTCGTCCCGCAGCTGCGCTTCCTCCGCGCGCGCAAGTTCAACGTCGAGCTGGCCAAGAAGATGTGCGTCGTATGCGTGTGGCGCAACTCATCCGGCCCCTCAGCGGCGCGGCGGCTGACGTCGATGCTACAGGTTCCAGGAGTGCGAGAAATGGCGCAATGAGTATGCGGGTGTCGGCGTCGAGGAGCTGGTCCGCACCTTTGACTACCAGGAGCGGCCCCAAGTCTTCGAGTACTACCCGCAATACTACCACAAGACCGATAAGGTAACTGCGTCTGCTGCCTCACCCCGCCCCACACACTAAGGCTGTACAGGATGGCCGCCCAGTCTACATAGAGCAGCTCGGCAAAGTCGATCTCACTGCCCTCGGCAAGATTACCTCGCAGGAACGCATGATCCAGAACCTCGTCTGCGAGTACGAGAAAATGGCGGATCCGCGTCTGCCCGCCTGCTCGCGCAAGTCCGGCTACCTGCTCGAGACGTCCTTCTCCATCATGGACCTCAAGGGCGTCGGAATCTCCAAGGCCACCTCCGTCTACGGCTACCTACAGGCCGTGTCCGCCATCTCGCAAAACTACTATCCCGAGCGCCTGGGCAAGATGTACGTCATCAACGCACCATGGGGCTTCTCCAGTGTCTTCGGTATGGTCAAGAAGTTCCTTGACCCCGTTACAAGTGCCAAGATCCACGTGTTGGGCAGCGGCTATCAGACCGAGCTATTGGCCCAAGTCCCCGCGGAGAACCTACCCAAGGCGTTTGGAGGCAAGTGTGAATGCGAGAAGGGGTGCCAGTTGAGCGACGCGGGGCCGTGGTGGGATCAGCAGTGGGCAAGAGAGCCAAAGTGGGCCAAAAAGAGCGAAGAGGGCGCCATTCACAACGCTGGAGATGGTCCTCAGGCACAAGACGCTGGTGCGGCTGGGTCTGGGCCTGGGTCTGAGGCTGCGGCTACGTTTGTTGAAGCTGAGCTTGGCCAAGCGCCTAGTACGCAGCCTCTGGCTTAGATTCTTGGTGGCCATGGTGGTTGGGTGCATATGGTGTTGTTGGGCCATGCGATGGCGGTGAAACAGCATGGCGTTGACGGGGAAGCAGGAGAGGATACACTGGCCATTGTGCTTCGGTGGCATTGGATGGCCCATGCCACGCGGGAAGAGGGATCAACAGTGGGAACAAAACAAGTGGCTCGTGTGCATTACCATGGCTTTTGCCTCTCGACGTGGAATTTTGTACCAAATCATCGGATTGTTTACTCGGAAGCGGTGAATTCTTGTGGATGCGTGATGTGTGGCTGTTGACGATGGGGTCGAGACGGGACGTGTGGCGTGCCAAGGGACGACGAATGGGACAGATGGATGTGCGTTGTCGGCAAAGAGCACGGTACTCGAGGCACTGTTGTAGAGGACAGATTCCCAAGTGATGGATTACACACACATGTGGTCATGGCTGGGCCCGGGATGCTCGTTCTAGGCAAGGCGTGGGAGGAAGACACGGAGTGGCAGGATGGCGAGGGCAATCTCGGTTGTGCAGGTGCATGGCCCCGTCGGCGAGAGGGGGGAGGGGCTTCGTACGACTTGGGAGGTGGTGAGGTGCGGCGTGGGCTGAGTGGTTAGACTCCATGGTAAGCGAGTTATTAGGGATGGCATGTGCATAGCCGTTGTGTGGTTTCATGAAGCGTTCATCTCCGTTACCAACAATATACATAGTATTAGATACAGCGTACACTTGCTTGACATCAAGCCCCTGTGATGCGGACGGGGAGGGGGTGGAGCCAGGTTTCAACGGTGGGCGCATTTTGCCAATGCGCTGACTTGGTTGGACGACCATGGGGCGATGGAAAGCACGAGCATGTTGCGCTGAACGCCCTTCTAGACTGTCATCGGTATGATGCTACGGAATGGAAATTGTACGTGGGATCGACGACGAATCTATGGTGCGGGTTTGGGGTTGGGTCGAATGGCAAGTAGGCACGCTGCCTCGGTGAACCGTCGTACTGGTAGTTACGCAACAGCGTGGTTGACATTTGACGGACGGCGCTGGCGTCATACCGTAGGCTGTGAAGCAGCAGATAATCATGGGATGGCGGTAGGTAAGGCCTGACCGGTTTGACGTAGAGCAGCGTAAGGATAGATGAACTCGTGCCCAAGTATGTCGTTGATCCGTCTGCAGTGCCGCAGAGCATATGCGCCGTCAAGCATCTATCTACATAGCAGGTATCTAGGCCAACGGCCTTTGCAGTATAGACAGCGTGTGAGAAGGGAGTAGTGTGTATGTAGGTACGGAGTTAATTTAGGATGAATTGGGAGAGAGGCAATGCAATGCAGTATGGATGGAAGACGGGGGTAGGTATTTGGGCGAGATGGCACTTGCTAGGCATGGCCTTGATGGTTCGATGGGAGGCTTGGCCGATGGAGCCGCCGCGAACGCATGACGGCGTAATCGGATAGCACGCTCGGGCCGTTTTGCGTGATAATTGGTGGTGCCAGAGGTCCCATGTCGGGGTCCCTGGAACGAGTGTGTACATATACATAGTACATACTAGGTACTAGGTATGGAGGATGCAAATCGATGCTCGGGAGGCCGAATTCGCAATGGGATGAGCCGTTTAGCTCCGAAAAAAAACTCAGCGCCACGGCAAGCCGGGGGCTGGAAGGTTTGGACGGTGTGGTGTGGCGACAGGCTAGAATGCGGGTATGCACTTCTCTGTCTCTTTCAGGCACTCTGCCTATACCCCGTCTTGGCAGCGACCTGCTTCTCCAGGCCCGAGCACGTATACAATGTAGGAGGTAGGATTCTTGCGAGGAGAAAGACGTCTGTGGGCGCAGCAGGCAGCAGATTCGCAGGCGTAGGAAGAGCCTACCCAGTAGACAGTACCTAGGCACCCAAGGCCTACTATGTATGTACGTAGTGGTATCACTACTCACTAGTACTATGGTACGTACTGTACATAGGTACTGCCATCGTGGGTAGGGAGGTAGCAGGTGGCTTGGCTGGCGGGATACCGGATTGCGCTCCGCTCGGGCCCACCCAGGCACTGCGCGT
>Ga0182210_1000026_pt1 | contig 24660 bp, 48 predicted proteins | sample G5R1MG_19_FD_129670 | JGI IMG/M metagenome (GOLD analysis project Ga0182210, IMG submission 129670) | Switchgrass phyllosphere microbial communities from Michigan, USA - G5R1_MAIN_03OCT2016_LD1 MG | ecosystem: Host-associated > Plants > Phyllosphere > Phylloplane/Leaf | place: USA: Michigan... | reverse complement strand
TACCCGGCGGATGTTGTCATCGTCGCCTAGGTTCAAATCACCAATTGCTGCGGCTGCACTGTCCATGTCATCGATGGGTGCGTTGCCGGCTTCTACGTCGAGATGGGCCATTAACTGCTCCTATGCCGCAATTGGTATATTATGCGGTGATGTGCTTGACGGCCCACATGACCGCTTCTTCAATCTTGGTCTTGGCGATGGAAAGCTCGCGGCTGCTGCCGATGCCGTCCACCATTTCCCAGATTGCAAGCCCGTCGTCCTTGATCTTCTGCATCTGAGCCTTTTCGGCATCAGTCAGAACTCGGTATCCGTGGCGCATCACGTTATTAACGGTGCGCTCGTCGGACTTACTATCAACGTGAGCCATGCTGAACTCCCATACGCGCAATTACCGGATATTGGCAATCTTCTGCGTATGGCGGGTATCATTACCATAAATTTTGCCAGTTTCAATAACAGTCTGGAATTTACGCTCAATCTCGCGTGCGATCTTGTCCGCCATCGCGAGCGCCTTCAGACTATCCGTGTCACCGGGCTTCACATCACCCACTTTCTCGAAATAGTCGCGGCGCAATGCGGTGAACATATCGCGCAGGCCGTCTTCTTCCAGATAGAATGCTTCATACCGCTGCCCCCGCGCAACCTTGTCCGTGCCATTGGCGATGCGCTGCTCCGCCACCAGCGCGATGTTGAAGCGGTGGGCGAGGTAGGTGACGAGCCATGCGGCTATGCGACGGATCATTCTGACTCGTCTTTCTGCATCAATTCCAACAACTTGTCCGCCGCTTCAACGGCAGTTGTGAAAGCCCAGCAGGATTGCATGCTTCCCATAGGGGCGCGACAATCATAAACGATGAAGCCCGAAATGCAGGCCACGATACGATACTCATTCATGCGTCCAATGCTCCACCTTCGCGGTTCTGCCCGATATTATCGCCCTGCGCTTGGTTACGGTCCGCAGCATACCGCTTGACCTCCGCCTCCCGGTCAATGCGGTAGATGGCGATGTCAGCCTCCGCAGACGCCTTATCGCGTGCCAGCGTAGCCTCCAGAGCCGCCTTCTCCCGCTGCTGCTCCATCTCAAGCGCATGACGTTCCCGCTGCGCCTGGATGTCAGCAGCGTCCTTCTGCTGCTGCAACGTCAGCGTGGCCTCCGCCTTCTCACGGTCAAGCTGCATCTGGGCCTGCACCTTCTGCTGCTCGAACTCCATCTTGGCCTGTTCGCGTTGCTGCTCAGCCTGCGCCGCCATAACCTCTGGGTCGAGCTGCTCTTGCTCCTGCACGGGTTGGCCGGTGTTAGGATCAATCTCCGGCGGCGCGTCGGGATCTTTCCAGAAATCATCACCCTGGCCGATACCAAGGTCGCGGACCAAGCCGTCAACAGCGTGGAACAGATGCTTAGGCGTAACCTGCTTATTCTGGAAGCCGTCAGCCAAGATGGGTGCAAGCATCATGCGCGCTTGAATGCGCTTGTCCTTGCTGCCGGTGCCCAGACCAACTCGCAGGTTCATGTTGACTTCTTCCGGCCACGTAGCCGGATCAACCATCATATATTTGCCATCGACCTTGATCTTAAACGGGTCGCATTCCGCGCGCATCATTCGGTACTTCTTGGCGAACAACCGCGAAAGGGCCTCGCCAAGGTTGCGGGCAATAAACTCTTCCTGCTGCTGCCCCTGCGCCTGCATCATGGCTGTGCCGGTCGCCGTCTTGTTGAGCGCGTCAGCGTCTAGGCCTTGGTTCAGGCGGGTGATGCCGGTGCGGCTCTCGCGTTCGCCAGTAAACCACTCAGCAACGGTCAGCGACTTGCCGACATCGAAGCCCGTAACGAACGGCTGTACCGCGGTAGGGTCATCGACACGGATAGGAGCGCCGGGAATCGGCGACAACAAGTCGTCAATGGTATTTTCGTTCGAGCCACGCGAGCTGACGATGGGTCGTGGCATGTTTCCAAAGTTGAGACCGTCGAGCAACTGACGGACCACCGTCGAACGGCCCAACTGAATGTCCAGCACCTTGTCAGCTAGTGACCAGCCGTCAATGCGGTGGGCGCGCGGGAACGGGCAAAAGATAGAGAACGGCTGGTCGTCCACCGTCTCAATTGCTGGTTCGCCATCAGCCCAACGCAAAATCTGATCATCGACGCGAAAGATCTTGACCCGCTCGGCAATGCCATCGCCATCGATATCGATGCGGGCGTATTCCTCCCACAGCCAGACCTTTTGCAGGGCAGACGTGCTTTCCGGATCGTTGTCGTAACGATCGTCGGCGCGACCGTCCGGCACCTTGTCATAGGTCGGCAGCGCGTAAACCTGCTCACGATCGAAACCCATATCGACCAGATCGGATCGCGTCTTGACCGGGCAATGCGCGAGATAGTCGGAGGTGTCTTCATGACGGGCACACGGCGAATAGCGAAATTCAGCCAGCGGCACAGACTCGTCAGTCGAACGCTTGCGCTTGATAACCCGCTTCAGCGTAACCGATAGCGAGCCATCCTCATTTTCGGTGGCATCTTCAATCTCAGCGTCAATCTGTTCAAGCTCGACAGGATCGACAACCTGCACGGTCTCGCGCTTCACACGCTCTTCAGTCGTAACCATGGTCTTAGCCACGCCGAGCTTTTCCAGCAGGCCGCAGTTTGTCCAGTCCAGCAGCATGCGGTAGCCATCCTGATCCCGCATGAAACTGAAGTTGACCGCAGCCGCTGCGATCTGCACCGCCTCTTCTTCGCTTTCATCGGTCGCCTCGAACTCAACCACCTTATCGCCGCTGACGAACGGGCGCAGAACCGACGTGGCCATGTAATCGACAGTTTCCTGCACGTCCGGCATGATGATCTGGCTACGACCATCAACCTCGTTGCCGAACGGCTTGGCTTCATAGAAGCGGATGGCAAGATCCACCAAGCCCGACACACGATCGTATTCCGAATTGGCTGCATCAGCTTCCCGTTGAAGCGCCGATACCAGCTCATCCATGTCGATGCCGGGTGCAGGCTCCGCGGGCATGTCCCAGCCGTTGAGAGTGGCGTCCTCTTGAGAGAAGGGGGGCATTAGCGGCCTGCCTTAAAATTGGAGATAATGCGTTCAGCCACACGCGCTTCCAGCACTGGATCGCTCTTTCCGTCAATCCAAGAATACATTCTCAAGGTCCTCTTGGCCCTCCAACTCCATAGAAATGAGAGCCCCCAATCCTTTAACAGATTGGCGGTAAGAATCGCTTTGTCCGGTTCGCCTTCAGGCCACAAAACCCGCAATGCCATCAAACAACTCCCCGGCGCAACTTGCTTAGGTCCAAAGCCCCGCTACCGGACTTCTCAGTCCGGATAGCCGCACTCTCGAAGCTCTTATACCCGTGGGAGAACTCATCGTGCAATGCGTAAGATTTGAACTGGCCCAGCTTGTCATCCCAAGCCTTTCGGTAATTATCCAGGCAAGCGATCAATCGCGCGCATCGTGTCTCGTCAATCCACACTTTAGCCAAGAACGACCGGCTAGCGTCAATACCGGCTTGCTCGGTGTCAATGCGCTTCAGCACCTCGATAGGCTTGATCCCAGCTCGCTCCGCATGCATCCGCCGCGTGTCAGCCACCTCGGTCAACGACCGCTGGTCAGCGTCGTGGGGCATGTAGTGCCGGCTGTAGTTGTACCCCTTACGGTTCAATACGGCAGCGTAATGGTTGAAGCCCTCGCCGCTGTTCTCGTAATAGTCGATCGCGCGCCGCTCGAACCCATGGTCCTGCCAGAACGTGATCGTCATGCTGTCGTTGAGACCCAGATCCCACGTCGTGTAGACCGGAGCCTCCATGATCGGGATGCGGCAGATGCGGCCCTCTTTGCGCATCTTGCGCATCTCAGTGCCGAAGTACGCCCCCTCTACGCTGGCCTCAAAGGCTTCCTGAGGCGTCGAGGGATACTCGCGCTTCATGTCATCGCCCTGTTGCTCGGCCTTCTTGATGTACCAAGCGACCTGCTCCTGGCGTAGCTGAATGCCGTGCTTGTGAGCCAGATCCTCGAAATACGCCTGCCACTCCGACGTAACCGTCACGTCCTCGTGCAGTTCGTATTCGGCGCTGGTCCACCACGGCGCGAAATGAAACTTGAAGTCGAGCGCGGTCAAAGCGGTACCAGCGTCGGCCTTCTGCTGCGCCTTCTGCGTCAGGTCATAGAAATGCCCAGCCTGCCCCTCTGCCGTGCTTTCCACAACGATCCTCTGGCCTGCCTGCACCGTGTTAAACGCACCAGAACGCACCTCACGGGCCTTCTCGGGGTATTTGGCGCACAGCTTGCCATATTCGCTCACATGCAGCCTCTGAAGGGTCCCTGAGCGCAATGACGTGCCAACGCGGATGCTGGACCCGTTGCTGAACTTCATGCTGTCCGCGGCGTCCTGTTCCGCCGACACCACGGCGCGGAATTCAACCGGCAGCTTGTCGTAAGCGAACTTGATTTTGTCCGCGAAGAACGCCTTGGCGTCGTTAAGGTTGTGCGCAATCACGCCGGCCGCAGTGTTTGGAATGAACAAACAATCGTCCAGCATGTCTATCTGGATGACTGTCGTAAATCCTTTCTGTCGGGCCTTAAGCACCACGTCCATACCGTGCCGCTCATCAATAAACTTCGCCTGATCTTCGTTCATGCGGAATGGCACAGTTGCGCCGTTCTTGTCTTTGATGCTGTAAAAGCCATCAGCCAAGCGGTCTCGCTTAGTTGGCCAACGCTTGGCTGCAAGGTTTAGGACTTGTGTCCCAGCCATGAGGCGGCCTCTTCGCTCATAGTGATGGTCTGCTTTACTTCAGACTTGTCGCGCCACTCGTCTGGATCTGCGTTCTTGAGTGCAAACATGCGAGCCGTAACAGCCGGTCCACTCTCGGCTCCAAGCATGCCTTCTTCAAGCGCCGCAGTCCTGGCAGCCTTCCCTACGCGTACACTTTCCGAAAATTCCGGGTGCTGATCCATCCATTCATTGACGGTAGACCGTGCGACAAGGATGCGACCTGCAAAAGCCGTCAGGGACAGCCCCAGCTTCATCGTCTCAATCACTTCCTCACAATAGGAAGGATCATACTTGGTTGGGCGTCCTGCTGGCATTACCGGAATATACCACGAATGATGGCCCGCGCAAGATCGCGCCCAAGGCCCCAGCCTAAGCCGCGTTGGAAGTGGTGCCAGATGGTCATTTGCGCCGCTCCGCTTCAAACTGAGCGCGCATCTCAGACATGGCCAGCTCGTGCGAAAAGAAACCAATTCCCGCAGCCTGTGCCAGTTTTTGCTGGAGTCTGATACGCCTCAATCGCAATTCCCGTCGTCTTTCGTTGGTCATTTACCATCATCCCACATATGCACCCGCACGGCCTCGATTGCGGCGGTAGCGTGAACGATAAATTGTCTCCACCAATCCTCGGGACAATTCTCGGCAATAGAAATCGCCCGAGCCACCCGCTCCACCAAAGCCTCGTCATCCAGGATCATGCTACTCTCCCTTTCGGTGGGTGGGGGTGGACAGGCGGCGCGCATGGCGCTGATAACTAGCGGATATACCAAGCCACCAGATCGCTTTGCCTGTGCTGGGCGAAGATGCGGCACTGCGAGCAGCAACCTGAGACTCCCGCAAGGCCTCCGCAATTTGCATGTCGTTCATCACCGCCCCGCCTCCTTTTCGAGGGCGCGAATGGCTTCCTCTGCCTGCTCGATGCAGTCCCGAACTGCCTCCGCAAGTGTAGCAGGCTGTGCAAGGTCCGCGTGAAAGCCATCATCAAATGCGTTGAGCATCGGCTGTCCTACATAGGCAACATCAGGCCCGATCGATGCATGGCACGACACGCTGCAAACGCCTCCTGACCACCACCAACCTTTTGGTAATTTTGCCACCGCGCTGGTAAGATCATCAGCTAGGCAAAACCGCAGATCCTCAAAAGCAGGCGGCTTCATGCCGTCTCTCCCGCTTGAAGAACCTCGCCGTCGGGCATGCGAACCGTGACAGTACCGATACCCTTGTCGTCATCGATCCAGGTTGGCGCACCAGCGTTTTCAAGGTCGAAGTTCATCACGCCAGCGAATGCCTCGTTGAACTGCGCAGCCACCGCCTGAACGCGGCGAACCTCAGCGAGAATGCCGGGCAGCTCAGACAGGAACCTTGCCTCTGCCTCTACCGGGATCCGCGCCATGTCTTGCAGGGTGCTGATGGAATACGTCGGTGCTTCACTCATGCCCCATTCTCCAATTCGAAACGGTCTGCGGCGAGGGCGGATTCCGCGATAATATGAGCCGTGGCGCCATAGTATCCCGTCGCAATCTCCCGCAGCGCCGCCTCGTACGCCGCCAGCCGTTGGAGTTTGGCAGCCTTGCGCTTGCGGTAGGCGCGGGCGTGGTCTGCTTGGGTTTTCATGCTTTTACCTCATTTGCCGCTGCAATTGCGGCTTCCTCTTCTTCAAGGGTTTGCGATGGATTTTGCATACCCAAGAAATCCACATCGCCAGCGCGTATTGCCGTGGAATTTTCGGCAATCTTCGCCATCGCTCTAAGCCGCCGCGCCGTTCTGCGATTACGCGCCGCCTCGCCGACGCTCCACGGCTTACCTTCGCGATCTTTGTAGAATGCCGCTTCCTCATTTCGCTCGGCATAAAATTGGAGCCCGCTTGCGTACTGCGCGGGTGCCATATCGTACCACATGGTCACGCTGCCACCGGCAGCGCTTCGGTAAGAGCAGAAAGGCCACGAAAAGCCTTAACCGCTGCTTCAACCTGATCCAGTGTATCGAAGTGGCGCACTTGGCCGAAGGTGGCCATTGCAAGCCGGCGGCTCGACAGTTCGTAGCGGCCCATCGTGTTGGTGCGAAGGTAGTAGGAAACACCACGAGCGATCACTTCGTAGGCAGGGCCGGTGTTGGTGGTGGTTGCAGTAATCATCGCGCGTCTCCTTGTTGACACCAATATGACGCCATATCGCCATCCCGTCAACACCCACCACCAACTTTTTTCTCACCCCACAACCACGGCAGGGGGAGGGGTTAGCGCTACGCCATCTGCTTCCCCAATCCCCATCTGGAAAACATGCCAGCCTCCCCAATTTCATCCCCAAACATACGCCCCCCCCCTTTAGGGGGGCGTGTTTTGGGGAATTGGGGATTGGCAGTTTTCCGCCATTCTTGAATCCAATTTCCCAAAACATTCCCCAATTATTTTACCCAATTGGGGAAAGGCCAAAAGCCTTGTTTGCGACCTCGATATTGGCCCGCAAACCCTTTGCCGCGCGACCCTTCACGCTATCGTGAAAATCGTATTCTTCGATCATCTTGCCATCCATCAGCAGGCTGGTGATCTTGCGCGCCTCGTCATCCTCGACGCCCATCATGTCACCAATCAGATAGCCTATCCAGCGCTTCGACCCGCCGGCCGCGCTCTTGCTGAATGGCTGATCTGTGGCCACGCCATCCTGATCGACAAAGCCGTCTTCAAGCGCATTCAGCACCCGCATGATCTGCGATGGCTCATATGCACCAAGGCCATTGGGCACCCATGGCTTGAGCGCTCCAACCTCATCACCGCCCTCGCTATCGTCAGCCGCCCCATTCTGGAGAACGACAGAAATTTTCTCAAACCACGACCGCCCGCCAATCAACGAATTGTTGGATTTGGCATCGTCGTATCGAACGTAGCGAAAGCGATCATCTTCCTTCACCGATAGCGCGGACGCCTCACCCTTCGACATCACGAACAGCGTTGCCGCCAGACGTGCGGAATTTACGATGGCGCCGCCACCGCGAATCACGTCCGCGCTACCCGCCTTGTCCTCGGACCCCTTGGTGGTGTGATGTACCAGATAGACCGCGGCGCCTGTCGGGCGAGCGATCTTATCGCGCCATATCTTCATCGCCCACTTGGTGTCGCCGTTGCTATTCTCGTCGCCATCGAACGTCTCCGCAAATGGGTCCACGATCACCACGTCAATGCCGTAATGCTTGATGACATCCACCAACTGGTCCACCAACGGCGTCGCGATCAGGGACTTTTTCACCGGATCGCTGGTGGACATCAGGATATTTTCTGGCGCATCGGCAAGCATGATCTGCCCTCGCTCGGCACCAAATCCCATCACAGTCTGCGCCGCCACCATACGCCGCCGCTGCTCGGCTATGTCATCCTCTGCATTGATGATAAGCACCTTGCACTTCTTCTTCGGGCGCCACTTTGCCCATTCTTTGCCCGCAGCCAGCATAAGCCCTAGCTGAAGCGTAAACACCGACTTTCCGGTGCCACCAGGCGCTGCAAGAATGTGCGTGGATCCCGCCAACAACGCGCCAGGTATTATCCACGGGCGCAACGGGATGTCCGCTTCCTTAAAGTCCATGGCATCGACAAACGAGATAGCGCATGGCGGCGCTGCTGCTGGCGGCTCGGGACGGTTGGCGAAGTCGATCAGCCCTTGCCGGAACGTCGCAGCCACCGCCTCGACACCTTGCTCGATCATCTGCCCGTTGAAATCGTCATCCCCACTGGCAAGCTGCGGCGGCGCAATTACCGGCACCCCCAGCTCCGCACCAAGCTGCTCCATGGCGGACAAGCCCTTGCGATCCGCGGCGATGACCACGCCCACACCGGCGGCAATCATTTCCCGCGCGATATTCTCTACCTGCCCCGCACTGAAGGCGATGCACACCTTGTCAGGCACGGCCTCATAGATGGACGCGCCTGTTGCGAATCCCTCACAGATCGTAACGCGACCAAAACCGATGCCTATGTAGAAGCGCGCGCCGACTGTGGGGGCATCTTTCTGGAACCGCTTGGTACCATCCGGTGCGATCGACTGGACGTTGATGATGTCGCCATTGGCGTCCCACATCGGCACAAGAAGATTGTCACCCTCCATGCGCGACCCGCATGGCGCGACATGCTTGCGCTCCAGATAGCCTTGCGTGCCTTCAACGTCGCGCGCACGATCCCAACGGCGGTTGGCTTGCTCAATGGCGGCTTTGCGTAACTGCTGAGCAATAGCCTCCTGCGCTGCCAGCCATTCCTTACGCTTCTGCCGATCGGTATCGGACAGCTCGATAGACTGCCCGCCGGTCAACCGGCCTACAGCTTCGGCGATAGTGATATGCTCGATCTTGGATACAAAATCGATCACATCGCCATGCGCGCCGCAGCCGAAGCAATGCCAGTGCTCGTCCGATTCCTTGAACTTCAGGCTCGGGCTATTCTCGTTGTGGAACGGGCATAGACCCTCGTACCAGCCACTGTGCTTGCGCAGCTTGATCGTGCGGCCGATGACCTCATCAAGCGGATAATTCTGCTTGATGGCGTCGAAGTCGTGGCCCTTCATGCCCTGTTATCCTTGCTGAGATAATCCGCCAGAGCCTGCGCCACGCGCCGGGTCGGCATGTGCTGCGGGTCATCGCGAAGAGCGTAAATTGTGGTATGATGCACCCCCACCGCTTTAGCTACCATCCGTATCCTGCGATCCTGCAATGCGGATCGAATTTCTTCCAATGTCATCGAACCCTCCAAATTGTCTGTTGACACCCTACACAGCGTCGGCTTACACCGCAAGGGCAAGAAAGGAAGAAGCCAATATGTCCATCCTATCCCGCGCCTCCAAACCGGAGGCCGAACCCTTCGTCGGCACCATCGTCGGCGTACAAGGCACAGGCAAGACCAGCCTAGCATGTACATTTCCCGATGTGTTCATGATCCGCACGCAGGGCGAAAAACCGCCGCAGGATATCACCGAGAACCAGCAGCCTACGACGCTGGAAATTGAAACCGCAGCCGAGCTGTGGGACGCATTGAAGGCGCTGCTGCGTGAAGATCATGCCTTCAAGACGCTGGCATTCGACACGGCTACCGGCCTCGATATCCTGTTTACGCAGGACGTGCTGGCAGCGGACTCTAACGCCCGCGGCCTCAACCAGAGCCACGGCGGCTATGGTAACGGCGCAAGCATGGTATCAGCGATGCACATGCGCGTCCGCAAAGCCGCTGAGATGCTGCGCAAACAGAAGGGCATGAATATTATCTTTCTGGCGCATGCCGAGATCGTGGATGTGTCACCGCCTGACGGTGAACCATATTCGTCCTACTCACTGCGACTGCCTAAGAAATCGATGGCGCCCTACCTGGACTCCGTGGACTGCGTTGGCTTCCTGAAGCAGGAGCGTATCGTGCGCGGTGCCGTCGAAGCCAAGGGCGATCGTGGCGCAAAGCCGGGCCGTGCCATCAGCAGTGGTGATCGCGTGCTGGTGACGTACCTGACGCCGGCAATGGCGAGCAAGAACCGCTACGGCATCACCGAGGATCTTGAGGTTGTGAAGGGCGAAAACCCGCTGGCCGCTTATGTGGGGCAGGGAAAGCCCAAGAAGGTACGACCCAAGCCCGAGCCGGTGAACGAAGACAATACCCCTGACAGCATTGATGAAGAGGAGAATGCAGCGTGAGCTTTTGGGATTTGGACGACGGCACCAGCGCCGTCAGTGGCGACAAGGAATTCAGTGCGGGCGGCGTTGACTTTGATGTAATTCCCAAAGGCACGAGTGTCCTCGTGACGGTAGAAGATGCTCATTGGAAGCCTGGGTATCAGATCCAAGAAGAGTTTGTGAACCTGAAGGTGCGCGTGCTGAAGCCCGAGGCGTATGCAAATCGCGTCTTGTTCTTCAAGCTGTGGGTGGATGACCTTGACCCCGGCGTAAAGACCAACGGCGTGTTCGACAATGCCAAGGCCAAGACCAAGCGCGACAAGCATAAGAAGATGCTCATGGCGATCGATGCCAATGCCAAGGGTCGCTTGGCGAAGCTGACCTCGCGCATGGATAACGACCAGCTCGCCATGGCGCTTGTCGGCGGCCAGTTCGTCGCCACGCTCGGCGTGTGGGACAAGGACGACGGCGCAGGTGGCAAGACGCCTGGGGGGAATTGGGTGCAGGCGGTAAAGCCGAAGTCGGCGCCGGTGACGGAGATCGCGAGCAAGGCAAAACCAAAGGCGGCGGCTTTTGCGGATGATGGTTTCGATGATAACTCGGATGTGCCGTTCTAAACGGTATTAGTTGACATGTGCCGTTATACCGGAGATCATACCGGTATGACGCGCACATGCAAAATCTGCGGAGCCAGCAGTGAAACGGCGGAGTTTTACAAAGGCGTAAACTGCCGGTGTAAAGAATGTCATAAGAAAGAGGTTAGGGCGAACAGAGCCGAAAGAAGTGAACAATATCGCCAGTACGAAAAGATGCGATACAAGCGCGATCCGCAAAGGGCAGCAGCTAACAAGGCTTATAGCTTAACAGAAGCAGGAAAAGCCGCGCAATCCGCTTCTGTCAAAAAGCGTAATGCTCTTAACCCTGAAAAGCGAGCTGCTAACCTGATAGTAGGAAGCGCTGTAAAATCCGGTCGGATTATGAAGCCCGAGCAGTGTAACAGATGCGGTGACACGCCAAGACGACGAGATTTACACGCTCATCATCATGACTATGCATTCCCGTTAGACGTGGAGTGGATTTGCGTAAAATGCCACGGCGTAGAGCATCACGGCATTGCTCCGCCCCCAGCAACCAGCAACCGCGTGCGCGGTCGCTATGTTCACAGGATCAAATCTCATGATTGAACAACGTAGCGAGGCTTGGTTCGCCGCCCGCAAAGGACGCGTAACCGGCTCCATGGTCGGCGCGATCCTAGGGCTGTCCCCATACATGTCCCGCGACGACGCGATGCGCGCGATGGTGCGTGAGTACCACGACGCACCTCGGGAGTTCACCGGCAACGCCGCGACGGCCTGGGGTACGGCTATGGAGGCACACGCGGTGGCGGAGTTTGAGATGAAACAGGGCCTGGTTGTGAAGTCCATGCCATTCGTCCCTTGCGATGATTGGCTTGGCTCTTCACCCGATGGCGAGACAGAGGGCCGTGGCTTGGAAGTGAAATGCCCCTACGGCATCCGCAACGATCCCGATCCCGTATTCAAGACGCTTGACGACCAGCCGCATTACCGTGCGCAGACCATGATCGAGATGCACTGCTGCGGCTGGAGCGAATTGCACTTCTGGCAGTGGACGCCGCACGGCAACTCTCACGAACTGGTAAAGCGTGATGACGACTGGCTTAACCAGCATCTGCCGATCTTGCGCCAATTCCACGCCGAGTTCCTCGACGCCTGCAAGGACCCGGCGGAATATCTCGAACCCCTGCGCATCACCATCGACACCCCCGCCGCCGCCCTCATGGTAGCCGAATACGACCAGCTATCCGAAGCCATTTCGCTTGCGGAGGAACGAAAGAAAGATCTGCTGTCAGAGATGGTGGCGCTCGCGGGGGAGCGGAACTCCGTGTTCGGTGGCCGCAAGCTGACGCTGACCCGCAAGGCTGGTTCGGTGTCATACGCCAAGGCGGTAAAAGAGCTATGTCCTGACGCGGATCTGTCGAAGTGGGCGGGCAAGCCGTCGAGCTATTGGGGGCTTAAATGACCCTACGCCCCTACCAAGCCGCCGCCTGCAACGCCGCCCTAGAATACATGCGCACCACCACCAGCCCGTGCCTGATCGACGCAGCGCCCGCGGCGGGCAAGAGCCACATGATAGCGCATATCGCGGATCGGCTGCACGACATCAGCGGCGGAAAGCGCATCCTGTGCCTCGCACCCAATGCCAAACTGGTGCATCAGAACAAGGAAAAGATGGATCTGACCGGGCATAAGTCGTCCATCTTTTCGGCATCAGCGGGCGCCAAGTCCACGCGGCATAACATCGTCTTCGCCACCCCCGGCACCGTGAAGAACGCCATCAGCCGCTTTAGCGACGGCAGCTATTGCGCCGTCGTCGTGGATGAGTGCCACGGCATGACGCCGACAATACGCACCATCATCGACGCCATGCGCGCTGGCAACCCCAACCTGCGCGTTCTAGGCCTGACCGGCACGCCCTACGTCCTCGGTAAGGGATACATCTTCCGCCAGCACCCGAGCGGCAAGGTCAACGGTGGCGATCTGACGCGCGACCCGTATTTTACGCGATGCGTGTACCAAGTGTCCGCCCGCGAGATGCTGGATGCCGGCTACATCACCCCCATGGTCGTCGGCGCGATCAACACTGACGCCTATGACACCTCAGGCGTGGTGTTGATGCTTAACGGCCACCTAGACGCCTCTACGGTCGAACGCGCCTTCGTAGGCCACGGACGCCAAACCGCGCATGTGGTGGCCGATGTCGTCGCGCAGGCGCAATCTCGGCGGGGAGGTGTAATGCTCTTTGCCGCTACCGTGGCGCACGCGCACGAGATTATGGCCAGCCTGCCGCCGGGTAACTCCGTGCTGGTGACGGATGACATAGGCAAAGATGCAGAGAAGAAGGCGGTTGCTGATTACAAAGCGCATCGCATCCGTTATATCGTCTCGGTCGGCAAACTCACCACTGGCTTCGATGCTCCGTGGACCGAGATTATCGCCGTTCTGCGCTATACCGAATCCGCCACGTTGCTGACTCAGATCCTGGGGCGGGCATGGCGGCTGTTCGAGGGCAAGAAGGACGCGCTGTGGTTGGACTATGCCGGCAACGTCGAGCGTCACTTCCCTGATGGTGACATCTACAAACCTACCATCAAGGCCGGCAAAGCTTCCGAAGCCGGTGACGGTATTGAGGCGGAATGCCCATCCTGTGGCTATGCCAACAACTTCACCGCCACGCCCGACGGCCAAGCGTACAAACTCGACAAGCACGGCTACTGCCTCGACGTGTGGGGTGCGCGGGTGGAAACCGAATACGGTCCCATGCCAGGACACTTTGGCCGGCGCTGCAACGGATTGGTCAAGATCGGGCCGGAGTACGAACGCTGCGGCTATTACTGGACCTCCAAGGAGTGTGAAGCATGCGGAGAGAAGAACGACATCGCCGCACGCTTCTGCCGATCCTGCAAAGCCGAGATCATTAATCCGAACGATCGCCTGGTGCTGCAATTCGAAGCGCTGAAGAAAGATCCGTATGCTCCGCAAACTGATGTCGTGCTGTCCGTGTCGCGGAAAGACTCTGTATCGCAGAGAGGCAACCCCGTAGTGCGTGCAGATTGGGTCACGCCGTATCGGCGGTTTGCAACCTTCCATCAGCCCGAAGCGACTTTCGCGAAAGCCCAGAGGGATTGGCAGCGCTTTGACGATGCAACGCGCCACGGACAGCCGGAAACAATTAGCTACGTCAAGGAAATGAACGGGTTCTTTCGCGTGCTGGCGTTCAACGAGCCGGCCGACACCATACAGGAGATGGCAGCATGAAGTTTCCCCCATGGCTGCCTGTCTACGGCGATCAGTCGTTTCGCGGTAAATGCTTCCTTGAGCATATCGAGCAAACCTCGATCATCAACCGCATTCGCCGCGAGCATCCCGACACTTGGGGGCGGCTGGTTTTGCACCCTAGGAATGAGGGCCTCAAGCAGGGCGGGCAGTTCTCGACTGTAGTCAAGCACAAGGCTGAGGGCATGGCGGTGGGGGCGTCCGACGTGGTTATCCCCGCCTCACCTAGCTTTGTGTGCGAGATCAAGCGCGCGGACCACACGCAGTCGCATTGGCAGGAGGGGCAGCTGGAGTACCTTCAGGCGGCACAGGATGCCGGTGCGTTCGCCTGCGTCGCCTTGGGTGCTGTGGCGGCTTGGGAGGCATTTACGGTATGGAAGTCCGCACTGTAACGTGGTGGCTCAACCAGTACCTCACTGGCATCCTACCCGCGGACAAAATCCCCCCATCGGTCCTAAGTTGGTCACGCTTCTTCATCTTCGAAGGTGCGCGCGAAATCGTGCTGATGGACGACAAGTACGAAAGAATAGCGGCGCTGGCAAAAATACCCGCGCCGCTTCGTTTAACCGTAGAGAATGAGGTTAAGAGGCTGTGGCCTATGAGGCAGGATCTTTAGGAACCACCCGGAGCCTAAGCGATGTGTGTGTGGGGAAGGGGGCACCCCTTTCCTAAATTGACAAGAGCGCGTTAGCAGCTACAGCGCAATTTCTCACGAGGATCTTCTACCGGCGGCCGCACCTAAAAATGCGGCCGTTTCCGTGTCTGAAAAGAGGTTTTACTTGCGATAGCTATCTAACGCAGCACGGACACCTGTGCGAATTGCTTCATCTAAATACGCCAACTCAGCTCCGGCAATCTCGCGTTCTACGGCAAAAATGATGGCTTCTTCGAAAAATGGATCAGCAAGTAAATCACCAAGCTCGCGACGATCGTAATAATCTTCCCAATAGCCGCTGCCTATGTAACGCTCTTCGTAGGAACGAAGCCAGATTAGACGCCCGCCGCCTGTCGTCATACGAGTAGGGAGCAAAGCGAAAGCTCGGCGCCATGGATATAAATAGCTAGGCTTGGTCATGTTGGCATCCTTGATTTAATGCAATGGGTGCAAAGCGGCGAAAACATGTCTTCCGTCTGAGTATCATCGCGCTGCTTAGGCGGGGCACCTTCCCACCGACAATAAACCCCGGCCTGTGCGGCTTCCACTTGCAAGCGGTCAATCCGCTCACCGAAACTGGGGTCGGCCCTGCGCCAAATTGCAAGTTCGCCTTTGTCAGCGAAAGCGCCGCAACCGCATTCACCGGACATACCGAGTTCGATTGAAACAGGATTGCGTTTGATCTGATGGTCGCGCAGGTAATGGTATACTGATGATTTATCCGTCCAATACATGTGGTTGACCCACATCTGCGCCTTGTTGAAAGTGATTTCACCACCGCCGTAACCGCTTCGACGCTGGCTGTCGTCGTGCTGGATACCAGTCAACAACATTACCTTTTCACGCGACCCACGCTGTTTTGATCTGCGAACCAATTCCTCAATCGCGCGCTCTTTAAGCTGAATATACATGTAGCGGTGTGAGGCCGGTCCCGGAAAACCATGCTGCAGAACGATACGATCGTAATCCTGCCCGCAATCCTCCTTGGCGCGGATTTCGGTCAAATCCCAGCCATAGTAAGCGCACGTTTCGCGCACAAACTTGCGGGTAGCATCAAGGCCCACACCAGTGTTCATATGCGCGACACGGCATCCAGGGACGTTGTTCATTGCCCAGTGAGTTGCGCGCAAGCTGCCGTCTCCTCCGGAAAACAGCGCATAAATTGCGACGGGGTTATGCGCGAGCGCCGCAGCGATCGTCTGTTCGGGCGTAGGGCGATCCACATCAAACATCTCATTTTGCGTCATATCTTCACCCCCCGAAACACCCGATCCAACACCAAATCCTCCGCCCCAGCCACAACCAGCAACGCCGTCATCAACCGCGGATCCTTCGTCTCACCGGCCACAGCCTTCAGGCAATCCCGCACCACGCGCGCATTCCTGACACGCTGCGATGCGAGATACGCCGATACGGCTTCGTCGGGGTATTTGGTGGTTATGGAGGTCATTTGCGCTTTCCTACCCGAAGTCTGGATTTCCTTTTCCTTACAGAATCAGAAGTCCTGCCTACAGCAAAAGCAATTGCCGCCAATGTTTCACCATTTTTATAAAGCTGTTTAAGAATAAGATCCTCTTGAGGTGTCCAGCATGTGTTGCTATTTTTGGATGGAATCGGCTTTGATCCTACAGGCACATCGCATTTGTATACGGAAAGCCCACCCAATATTGGTTCGCTAATCTTATGGAACGTCATTCCCCTTTCTCCCACGAACACATGAGCGCAGGCATCCTGCACCTTGGCTAGGGAAAGGATCATAGCGCTCCCCACTGTTCCGCCATAGCGTTGGCGATTCCCTGATATGTCCGACTGCGTTCCTTCCACCGGTTGGGCCCAGGCGGCATCTTGTGAATGCGATCGGATCGGCCTTCTACGATGTTGGTCGGCACCAGCTTCGGCAGGTTCTTGAGCCACAGGCATGTCGCCTTTGTCTCGCCATGCCCGAATTGCCATGGCTGGATAATTTGATCGGGCTTACGGATTTTGCTGCTAATGACGCTGATGGGATTTTCTATGGCTATGCGCTCTGCTGGCGCATCCATCAGCTTTTGGACAAAATCCAGCGCGCGCTGCTGCCGCCCATCTGCAATCTTTGCCAAAAAGTGACGTGCACCACTAACAGCGAGATCAGTGCAGGGTGGATGCGCGATAATCAAATCCCACAAGCCGCCACGCTCCCAAGGGGCAGTGTAAGCGTTGGCTATCGCATCACCCTGAAAGTGCCACTGCGGATCACCCTCAGTCGGCAGCAGATCGCAAGACCAGGCGTCATGCCCGCGCGCACGGAACGCATCCCGAACCGTGGCGGAATACTCGCAAGCTACGAGGACCCTCACGCCGCCACCCCATGCCGCGCTTCCCACGCAGCCATAGGAACGCCCATATACTGGCCGGAACGGATCTGTGCCTCCAGCAGGTTGCGGCATCCCTCCTGAGACTGCGCCCGACTGATCTCGACGTTGTAAGAATCGATGTTAGCCAGTCGCTCATTATGCGGAATCGAGCGACGGATGCCAGCAGCGTTGAGGTGCTTGATCCGGTGATGCAGGACGTGAACGTTGATATAATAGCCGTCCTCGCGCATTTCCTTGAGCGCCGCGAATGCGCTGTTTTCCATGGCGTATTCGTCGATGATGTCGATGTTGGGGAGCATTTTATAAGTCCTCGTCTGGCTTTTTCCCATAATGGAATCCGTCCTCGTCTTGCCAACCTTCGACAGTGTTTACGTATAGAAATACTATACCAGCGATGAGGGCGAGGACTGCGATTATGAATACAATCATGGCATTCTCTCCTGTTTTATGTTTTTACAAAAATATTTAAGACTTATCATGTCACCTGCTCCGCGCGCGCTTCATCTACGACCTCAAACAGCCGCTCAATGTCGCGTTCACGCTCATAAGACTGATAGTCCTCAACAGCTTCGATGATGGCGTCCTTGTCCGCCGCTTCCTTGATAGTTTCGAACAGGTCGTTGACGTTCCACAGCAAATGCCCGGCTGTGCTGGTCTTTTCTTTGGCCTTCTTCAGCAGAGCATTCTCAAGCTGGTAATCGCTGATCTCCAGCGCGCGATTATAGGCCTCAACGACATACGGCACAGTCTTGTCGGCCACAGCGGCCTTAGCCTCAGCCGCGGTCAGCGCATCAACCTCATTATCAAACAAATCAGCCTCGGCATAAACCGAACCGCTGCCGACCCCAGTCTCAAGGCACATGTAACGGGCGCCGCTATCATAGTGGCCATACTGAGAGTTGTACTGGACGCTGCCGATCGTCAGTATGCGCACGTGAGGCACATGAGCCGTATAGCGCAAACTCAGGTCATTATGGTGCGCGTATGATGCGGCGCACCGCGGACAGCCAAACGTGTATTCGTTGCCAGCGGGTGAGACTGCCGACCACTTCTTGGTGTCGTTGCAATCAGGGCACGGGCGCTGCTTGGTCTGAGTGGTCGTGCCAGCGTGGTAGACAACGTCGCCAATGCTGAACTTGGTTTCGATGATAGCCATTACATTTCTTCTCCATATAACTCAGGAACTTGCACCCCGTTGACCGCTGCCAGTGTGCGAACCGACGCAACATAGTAGCGAGGCACGCCCCGCCTCTTCCAGTTGCTGTACGCAGTGGTGCTGATGTTGAAGTGATCCATCACGCGCTTGCGACCGATGCGGTCCAGCGCGGCGGCGTGGGGGTTGGGTGCAGTGCTCATACCGCTTCATATCACGGCAAATTATATTCACAAGCGTGAATTTTGTGGATTGACGCAATTAGTTCAAGCGGCTTATAAGGTCCCCAACAAGGAAACCCAAAATGCCCCACCTCATGACCCGAAGCGACATTGACGAGCTGATCGCCGACCATGCCCGCAACATGGCAGCACTCCGTGCGACCGGTGCGTTCGCCAAGTATGGCAGCGCACTGCGCGGCACCGGCGATGTGCAGCATGGCGAGGCTGATGCGTTTCGTGCGGCGCCTTACGCCGGGTGGCCGCTGTAATGCAGTTGGAGATCCCCACCAACGCCGATATCATGCGCTCCGTCCATGATGCACAGGCGCGGCTCGGGCTGGAGCCTGAGTTTGCCACGATTGAGTCTTACTGGCGCGACCCAGCACCGTTCGAGGCAGAACGCACCAAGGGTCAGGCCGCTATCAACGCTTTGTTTGCCGATCATGAGGCCAACGTACTCCGCCACATGCAGGCTATCTGGGATAAGGAAGGCAATTGACATGGAACCCCGTATTTTCAAAACCACGAAGCGCGCCAGCTTCGGCGTAACTCGCTCTGGCTACGATGCCGATCAGCCCGCGAAGCTGTCGCAGTGGCAGAAAGAGACGATGGGCGAGCTGATCCCATTGGAGGGAAAGCCGGACTATATCGTGAGCCTGAAGGAGTTTCTGGCGGTTGCGGTACTGGTGGCGGCTGTCGTTGCTCTTGTGGTGTCGCTGTGATGACCGCCGTAAGCAACGAGGTGGTGGCGGTGATCCAAGCGGATCGGGACATGGTGCAAGCGTTCCATCGCCTACGACTGAACAAGCTGATGGAGGCGATCAAGGACGAGAAAGCGGGCGCACGCCTCGGTGAGGACGAAGGTGACGCCGGCGATCTCGTCCAAGCCTTCGCCCGCCACCGCATCGCCCACTCCGATCCCCGCCCGGTTGCGGGGCGCGAAGACATCGCTCGCCTGATCGACCCGGAAGCGTTTGAGCCAACGGACAACTTCGACCTTCGCATTAACCGCGACATGCGCCGCGCCGAAGCATTCTCTGCCGCGGACCGTATCCTCGCCACCCATAGCCCCGCACCGATGGCGGGGGAGGGGTTCCAGTGGCCGGATGAGGATGTGTGGATAGCCCAGACCGAACAAGAGCGCATGGAAACGGTCAAAGCCTATATGGCCCACAAGCGGACCGCCCATCCTTCGACGCAGGAGGGTACAGATCTTGGTTAATGATTGGGACAACTGCCTCCATGAGTGGGTGGACCATGCTCATGACCTCGATAGCCCCGGCACCACGTCAGTTCGGTGCCCCTTCTGCTCTTGCCCTGGCGAGAGAGACGATGAGACAGGAGACGTATTTTGGCCCGCAACATGACCTCTTCCCCCACTCCCGCTGTGCTGCCCGATGCGCGGGCGCGTCTGCAAGAGGCCGTAGATCGCCGGCTTGGCTTCCGTCGCGGCATCATCGGTACTGACCGGGTTGTCGTCACCCGTGATGATCTGGCAGCACTTCTAGCAGCGGCTCCACCCGCGCCGATTACCGAGGGCGTCACTTGCATTACGAAACCACTGACCGACGCTGAACGTCAGGCCGGCATTGACCAGTGGATCACGCCGCCCGCGAGCGATGCCGCGGTTCCGGCGGGGAAATACGAGGCGCGTTTCGTTGCTGGCGGTGCGCCGACTGATTGCGTCAATTACGGTGTCATATCTTTAGCAAAGGGCGTCGAGGTCTGCCGTGTGTGGCAGGTAGACGATGCGCGGTTGATCGCGAACCTGTTGAACACCGCCGCAGCCCCCAAGGTCGCGAGCGACACCGAACAGCGCAACTCGCATGACGACGCCAAGGTCTACGGGATCGGCATCGAAGTTGATGGCGTCGCGATCCATCCCGGTCGCGTGGTGATCCGCAAACGCAAGGTCGCGAGCGACACCGCCCTGCCGAACAGCTGGGTCAACACGCGCGAAGCCGAGCGCGAGCAAGCGATGCTCTTGGCCGAGGTGGAATTGCACCTCCAACAGAGCCGCGTGTTCATCACCAGCCGCGAGAAAATGCACCCGTGTGGCGTCGAGTTACACGACGAGTTGCAGGCCAAGGTGACAGCGGCTCTTGACGCCATCGGACGGGAGAAGTCGCATGGTTGAGCTTACCGCACGGATCGCGCTCGAAAGCATGATGCGCGCCACCGAAGACGACGCAACGCCGATCATCCGCCGCCTTGCACGCGTACAGGCCCGCGCGATCCTCGACGGTAAGGTCGCGAGCGACACCGGGGCGGGGTTGCTACGGGAAGCAATCGCAGCACTCCGCCCATTCGCGGGTCATGTTGGCAAGCGAGGCGAAACCCTTCGGCTCGAATGGGGGCGCGATCACTGGACAGGTACACTCACGCCGGAAAACTTTTACGCGGCGAGTGATATTGTCCGGCGATTTCATGCCCTAGCCGCCAATGCGAAAGACAAGGCAGAAGAGTGCCCAGACTGCAAAAGGCGGGTACTTACCGATAACCGCAGCGCTACGGGGTTTCTAGCAACGTGCGGACGCCGTTTGGCGTCGATTGACCAATGTCGCCCAGGAGGTTGCGCCACCCCCACCTATGCGACCGACGGGGAAGCCCGATACCTGATCCGCAAGGGAGGATATTACTATCGCCCGAACGCGCACGGTTACACCAGCCACAAAGCGGAGGCGGGCCGCTACACGCTAGCCGAAGCCGTCAGACACAGCCACCCGAACGGACCAGACGGCCCGCGCGATGGCATGGATTACGTGCTCGACACCGATGCGACGGACGGGGCGACGGGCGGCGAGGAGGTGCGCGAGCCGCAGCCGTACGTTTGCCTGAATCCAGACGCGGAAGACATTCGCCTTATGCTAGAAGGGGCTGTTGCTCGATGCCCGTGCTGCGAAGGAACGCCATCAACGTTTGCTCGGCTTTTCCCGCATTCTGGCATCTTCCAAGCGCATGTGAGCTGCACCCGTTGCCATATGCAGGTTCTGTATAACGCGCGTGATCTTAATGAGGCGAGGGCCGGGGCATTGGCTGCATGGTCAACGCGCCCCACGCTCACCACCACCCCCGGCGGGGACTTGCTGGAACAGGCGGGCGATGATGCTCTTTGACGAAGCCTTCCAAGCCTTATTCTGGTCCTTGGTCGATAAAACTGGCGGCAGATGCTGGGTATGGCAGGGATCGGTGAGCCAGGGCTACGGTCAAATCCACTACCAAGGCCGCAGTTGGCGAGCGCATCGCATATCCGTCTTGTTAGATGACAGGGAATTGCCGGTCGGGCGTGTCGTGGACCACACGTGCCATAACAGGTCATGTGTGAATCCTCAGCACCTAAGAGTGGTAACGCCAAAAGTTAATACGCTTGAAAACAGCAACGCCGTTACCGCAATCAACAAGGCCAAGACGTACTGCAAGAGAGGCCATCTGCTGGATGGCGCCAACCTTACTCGCAGCGCGACTAAGCGCGGCTGGCGTGAGTGTTGGACATGCTATTCGGACAACAGGAAAAAGCGCAGGAGGATTGCAAGATGAGCCTGACCCCACCCACCCCCAACAAGGATGAGGCGCGATGATGGAATGGCAGGACATATCGACCGCACCGGCTGCGACCGGGCTAGGCGACAAGCGTATCATCGTCGTTGGCGGCTACATAGCTGAGCCCGAAATTGCGCTTCCTGATGGCGACTGGTGGAGGATGCGCAAAGCTGAAGGCGGGATCACGCCGACTCATTGGATGTCGTTACCCCCACTCCCCGCAAAGGACACTGACGATGGCGAGTGAGGCTGAACTGCTGGCGCCCGTAGAGCAATGGCGCGACATAGACACCGCGGATGGTAGCGATTGCATCGTCGGTGATGGCATTGGTTGGGCGGCGGTCGCGTATCGTCGTGGCGGAGAATGGTATCTTGGCCATTCAACCGACGAGCAACTGACCGACTTGGAGTTCATGCCGACCCATTGGCTGCCAAGCGATATCCCGACCAATCCGTTCCGTGCGTCGTTCCCTGATGGCAGGCCGACCATGTGGGAGCGTGCTACTGCCGCCCGAGCCGCCACCATGGGAGGCAGCGATGATTGAGGTGAGGCAGGAGGACCGCGTCGCTCAGCAAACCTTTTATGCGCTGAGCGAGGCTGGAATGGGTTCGAAGGACCTTATGCTGCTTGAAAGAGCCTTCGCCACCCACCGCCAGCAAGCCGAGGATGCGATGCGGGAGCGGTGTGCTAAGGTGTGTCACGTACAGGCGGACCTATATCGCAGCAAGATGGAGCGTGATGCTGGAAAACAAAGCGAATTGGATTTTGAGATATATGAACAGCGCCAGCACAGCATCGAAGCGCTTGAATACGTAGAAACCGCCATCCGCGGCATCGACGCCGGTGGGGAGGGGGAGAGATGACAAAGCAAGAGGCCGACACCGTAAGCGCTATGATGGCCGCGATGTCGAGCGCAGTAGAGGCAGCATGGAAGCATCGCGACAAGACTGCGCGCGATCATGTTTCCGCGGCGCTCGCTTTAGTTGCAACCTTACGTGTGACAAAGGAGGGCGCAGTATGACCCCGACTGACCAAGAGGTAGAGGCTGTGGTCATAGCGCGCAAAGCATTGGAGCAGATCGCAACTATACCGCGGTCGGCTTACCATGCTGCGCGCATTGCCCGCGCCGCCATCGCAGCGCTCGATCAGGTGAGGGGGAAGTGATGATTGAGGTGGAGATAGTCCCCAAGGTCGCGCAGGCGGGGACGAAGATGTTCCGAAAGTCAGATGCCATGAGTGTCGTTCGCAAACTGATTCAGCGTGGACACGAAGCTGCTCATGAAGCTGGCGAACGGCTCGATCCGGAATTTTTTAGGATACGGCAGAAGCAGGTAGCGGTGCTTTATGAAGCACTCGCCATGATGGCTGATCTGCCCGTGTTTTACAACGCGGTTGCCACTCAGGTCGAGGTGAAAGAATGAGAGCTATCATAAGTGGCGTTCTCACCAGCCAAATGTTTGCCGCAGTTAGATTGGCAAACGCTAAGCCGCCCCGTCCGCTGGATACTCAAACGACGGCACCACCCCCTCAATCCAATCTAGGTACGAATAAGCCACCACCTGCCGCGTAAACGACGGCCCCAGGCGCATACCCTTCTCACCGTCGCCCATGTCCACCCGCACGGACCATTCGGTGCCGTCGCCGCGGTCCATAGACACGTACGCGCGTCCGCCTGCCGGGATTTCCGGCGGTAGCTTGCCCAGCAGGCGGTCCAGCTTGCTCACTTGAGGCCTAGGACCTTGAGCAGCAGAGAACCGATCGTTTCGGCCTTCTTGCTGACAGTCGAGTTGAACACGTCCTGCACAAATGCGCGACCGATGTCCTCGACTTCCTTCAGGCCCTTGGTGATACCACCAGCCTTCAGCGCATCGACCAGTAGGGGCAGCGTGTTGACGACCACTGCTTCAAACTTCTCAGGACCGCTAAGCGTGCTGCTGGTAAGCGCCTTGATATCCGCAGCCACCGCGGCGCCGACTTCGGTGTTTTTGAGGGCTGCAATGGCCTTCTGCGCGTCGGTAAGCTCAATGACGGCGGTGATGTTCTTTTTGCTGAATAGCTTGCTGAAAAAGCTCATAGTTCTACGTCCTTCGTTGAGATTGGATCTGCCGGCGTGCCGGCCGGTTCGGTTCCGCTGTTCTTGGGCTTGAACGTGCCCAGCACGCCGACAAGACCGGTGGTCAGCCCGCCAAAGCCCAGCGCCTCGGCATACTTGCCATTGTAGGCCAGCAGGGCGGCGATCGTCGCTAGATAGCAGATGGCGAATACCAACGCGCTGAAAGCGATGAGGGCGTGGCGTTCGGTCATGACCGATACACAGCCGCTTCAGCCGCGCGACGGCGCGTCAGGCCCGCCAGCACCTTGCCACTGGCCTTGTTCCAACGGGCAAACTCAGCGGCAGCACCGGCGTAGTCCCCAGCCTTGTGCTTCTTGATGAGCGTGGACGATGCGAGCGCACCTGTCCCAATATTG
>Ga0182210_1000024_pt1 | contig 25697 bp, 21 predicted proteins | sample G5R1MG_19_FD_129670 | JGI IMG/M metagenome (GOLD analysis project Ga0182210, IMG submission 129670) | Switchgrass phyllosphere microbial communities from Michigan, USA - G5R1_MAIN_03OCT2016_LD1 MG | ecosystem: Host-associated > Plants > Phyllosphere > Phylloplane/Leaf | place: USA: Michigan... | reverse complement strand
GCAGTAGCAGCTAAGCGATTCTGGGACTGACAGGTTTCAGCACCCGGCTTGATCGCTGTAACGACTACGATCCACATGCGTATCAAAGAGTCATATAACCAAAACGCGTTGCAGAGCGAGCGATTTTCTGGAAATGCGTATATCAGTCAGTGTACTGTGTTTGCTGTGTCTGGCGGTTTCGCGCGCGTTAACTACATAGTAGGAGAACTCGCCAAGCGTTCGAAACCACTTCACACCTCCATTGGCACGGGAGCTGATTGTCACATCCACGCCACCTACGACTCGGCCCGATGGGCACTCCCAAGTGCCATCACCTGCCATTAGCCCGATATCTATCCGCAGTACGTTTCGGTTCCACGCGAAAGTGTTGAAGCTTTCCGTTGCCATTGTCGAAAACCAGGCACGAGCGTATGTACTTTCTCCGGGTCGTAAAACGTTTATCGCGCCATGTACATCTGTACCTTGCCACAGCACCGGTGGGAATCATCGAGGGTACTTGCTGGCTAGCGTAATTTCTCGCCGTATCCCTGACACGAAGCATCCTACTCCTCCCCGGCCCCCTGGAGGTTTCTTTGAAATATTCCTTGGCGGCCGCAAAGAGCCGAGTTCGCTAGATACAGAGCTATCTAAGGTACATATGTATATAGACGGTAGGAATTAACGTCACTGTTTACGCTTCTGCGACATACTTCTACTTTTTCTCTAATGGAGCGTATCTCACGGTGACAAGGATACGAAACACGCCTCATGATGCTCTTAAACACACCTCTCGTCCGGTCGGCCAAACCTCGCCTCCTCATCTTCCCGGTCTTCCTTTTCATCGCCTTTCTTTTCTTCCTTCCACGCCAATACAGTAGAGCGACGAGCTCACTCCATGCCGACATCCAGGAAAAGAACGCCACCCAAGCAGCCTCAACGTTCCACGCAACAGTCCATGGCTTTTGGCAAGACCTAGCTGCGGCGCTTCTCGAAGCTCGTCCACAATGCGACGCATTGGCCATTAAGCCCGGAGAAATACCTGATGTCACTTGGGAGCCACTCAAACAGGACAAAAAACCCATGGATCGACTTCTCGGATTTGATGACAACCATGAGAAAGCGCTGTTCAACGCGCACCGCCTGATGCGTAGTGCTGCGAAGAATCTTGCACCCAAGCTACCATTCGCAACCAACACCACAGGAATCGTGATGACCGCCAATGCAGCGTATATGCCAATACTCCTTGTGTCATTGCGCATGCTACGGAAAACGGGGAACACCTTACCTGCCGAGGTATTTATCGACAACTGGACCACATACGACCCAGCCATCTGCGATGCTTTGCTACCATCTTTGAACGCGCGGTGCATTGTCCTGTCGAACGTGTATGATTCCGCACCATCCGCCGCCAAACCTGATCATTACCAGTACAAAGTCTTCGCCATTCTGTTTTCTTCGTTCCAGCATGTCCTGTTCCTTGACAGCGATTCAATCGCGGCGCATGACCCCAGTGTTCTCTTTACCGCACCGCCATATACCACGCATGGCCTCGTCACCTGGCCCGACTTCTGGGAACTCTCCGTCTCCACGCACTTCTACCATATTGCTGCTATCCCCGAAGAACCCGTTGAAAAACGGCTATCCAGCGAGAGCGGCCAAGTGATGATCAACAAGGATATACACCGGGAATCCCTCCTAATGATGGTCTACTACAACTACTACGGCCCCGAATACTACTACCCCCTCCTCTGCCAAGGCTCTCATGGCACCGGCGACAAGGAATCCTTTGCCCAAGCCGCCCTCGCCGCCCAACTCCCCTACTACCAAGTCAAAACCCCCATCCGCGGCCTCGGTCGCATCGTCGGCATGGCGCAAGCCGATCCCATGGAGGACTTGGCCTATCAGACTCCCATGCCCAGCCACATCCACCCCGACGCAACATGGACCGACGACGACGTCGCCGCCGTCGCCCCCGCTGCCGCCACCGACGCCACCTCCGCCGCCTCCACGTACCAAATACTCAACCGAACGTCCAAAGCCCCCCCAATACCCCGCATGTTCTTCCTCCACCACAACATCATCAAGCTCTCCCCCCACCACATCCTCGACAACAAAAAAGGCCCGCAATACGACACAAACGGCATGCCCCACCGCATGTGGGGCCCCGCCGACGAAATGGTCAAGCAGCTCGGCTACGACGGCGAGCAGCGCGTCTGGGACGTCATTACCGAAGAGGGCTGTCGAGACGACCCCGGCGGCGAAAAGTGTGGCGAGCTTCGCTCCTTTAATGCTACGCTGTTTGGCTCCCTGGCGACAACGACGCCGGCGCCGGCCGTGTCGTGATGGCGCCTTTGCTCGTCCAAGCTACCTAGGTAGCTAGGTACCTGCTCACCACCTACCTACCGCGCTTCACAGCGACAACATCCTCGATACCAATAGACACGCTACCGATACCATTCGCGCATAGATGCGTACCTACCGACCGACTGGCAACGCATACATGATACACTCGACTCGACGCCCTGCTTATTCCCCACGCTTGGCCCATGCGTGTCTGTCTCCGTTTATTTATTTATTTATTTTGGATATATAGAACGGTGTGAATATACCCCCTGGTTACTGATATCTATCCTTCTCATCTCCGCGGGATTCTTGCCAGTGGGTTTGATAAGTGGGTTTGCAGTGGCGAATTGGCTGGTGGTGAGAAGGGGGATTGTCCGTGCGAGACTAGGTGTATACGTTATAGGCACAGGTCAGATTCGGAAAAAGGTGGTGTACACAGGGGTCTCGCAGAGTATTGTCCTTTTGGACTGCGGTCAGTGCGTGTGTACAAGGTATTCATCGATCGTATCGGATGTTTTGCTACTGGAAAGCAAAGAAAAAAACCGAATGATCATTTCAAGACATTATTTCATTTATTGTAAGGTAATCTCACGACCGGGACGGGGCAACGGAGCAGCCTTCTACAGCTCACTCTGCAACAAGCTCTCCATGATGTCGTCTTCAGTTACCATGTGCGTTTGGACCTTTCGCCGGATTGTCAGCGCACTCTCCTGCGTCGACGGTAGCTCAGAAGCATCTTCCTCGTCGTCGTCTTCGCCGTCTTCATCTTCAAATTCAAGCGGCATGCGGGTGCCCTCGCCCTGCATGCCTGCAAGCATGGTCGTGTCGTCTACTTCTCCTTCAGCATCTTCATCTTGGTCGCCAAGCTGCGAGCTATCGATGGGGGCATCAATTCCCTGTTGAGCCTTGATCGCAGGAACCTCAGTAGCATCTGTCCCAACGGCGGTGGTATGATCAGGTGTGACAGTCCCGTCGCTATCGCCGTCTTGGACTTGGGTAACAAGTTCCACCTCACCCAAACGTTTCGTGAGCGTTATTTTCAGTTTTTCAAGGGCATTGCGTTGTGTAGCATCGGTGCCAATCTTACTTTCGACAGCTTCTGCCACTAGCTCATGGAGTACATTCAGTACCTCTCCATCCTCTACACTTTCTTCCGGCTTCCGGCTGGTCGAACTAGAAGCGATGTGCAGCTTGCCCAGGAGTGATAGCAGAGGCTTCCGCTCGTCCTTTGTACATGTGCTCGTCAATGCACGCTCCAGTGCCGCGATAGCGAGCTGGACATGTGGTTCCTCTGCCTCAGCCGTCGTACTAGTCTTGCCGTCGAGGCCAAGTTCAGTGGTGCCTACTACCTTGCGCCCGTCGGTCCATTCAGCCAAGTGGGCAGTGATGACGGGCCAGCTGACCATCTCGTCGGTATCTTCTTCCTCGATGTCCTCTTCGCGCATGAGGAGCAGCTTTGAGACGATAGGAACAGCCATCTGCGCCATGATGTGTGCGTTTTTGAGCTTCGAGTGGCAAAAAACCGGGAGAAAGTAACTTAACGCTTGCCGTAAGGCAGGATTAGCAGCTGTTTCGGGATCGAAGTAGGTTGAGACGAAGACTTTCAGGATCTCTGCTGTTGGCGCTGGGGGTAGAATGCTGAGGAGGAGAAGCTTGGAGGCAGCTTCACAGGCGATGAGACTAAGGCGATGAGAGTCTGATACAAAGGCTTTGAGGAGGATCTTTGTGACAGGTTTGAGGCGGGGATTCACAATGGGTTCGGCGTCTTCAGCAGTGGCGTCTGGGTCATCAATTGTGGCAGTAAGGAGTTGTGGGTGGGTGATGAGGACGTCGGCTAGGACCTGTAGGACGATCTCTTTGAGGCTTTCGTGCCCCTTCACAAAGCAGTGAAAAAAGAGCTCAAGATTACTCGAGGCAAGATCCTGCTCTTCATTAGTAATGAAATTTAGAATTGCTAAGTATTAGTTCACTCACTTTACTCAGAAGCGCTGCCAACCCAAGGCAGATGACTCCTCGCTCTCGGAGAATGGCTTGATGAGCCTGAACAGCCGGGATGATCAGCGTATTGAGGATGCTCGTCAGATGCGAATTCGACTCCAAGTCACAGTGTACATTTTCCAATGTGCACTGAGCAATGTGCAGGCACTTTGAGTGCACAAGGACTTCTCGGGTCTGCCGTTCTTGTTCCTCCTCTTCGGTCAGCACCTTGGCATTCGCGGCCCTGGGCTTGATCAGTGGAGCATCTGCATCAAGGTCAGACTGGGCGGAATGGAAGCTTTCTTCACCCTCCTCCCCAGTGGCCATGGCATCATCATCGGCGTCGAGCAAAGTATCCCGCACTTCGGCTATAGCCTCAACAATTAATGCGCAAAAGTCCGACTCGCCCCGCACTCCACATACTATGCGCAGTACTTCGATAGCAAGCTTTGTGCATTCCTCTGGGAGTTGAGCCTGGGAAATCGCCTCGCGAGTGATATTGTACACTTGTCGCCTACCCATTTCGTCGGTGTAATCGAGACTTTTTGCAATATGTAGTAGCTGCTGTACAACAAACTCCCTCTCGTCATTATCCTCCTGCACCTCATCGAAGTCTGGATCATCTTCCTCGAGCAGCAGGACTTTTGTTGAGAGTTCCATGAGCAATCGCAACTCCTTTTGCAGGACAAATGCAAATATGGTGACCTCGGGCATCTTGTCTTCCACCTTTTGTTTGATGCCATCATCCTGAGCGACTTGCGCATAATCATTGAGACTGCGTACGATGAAGGCCGTCTGTGCGTCCAAATTCTTCCAGAAGTCGTGATCGAAGGTGATGTAGTCACGGTAGTCTGGGCGGCCTTCCCAAAATCTTCGCATGGCTTCGTGCGCGATACCCTCTTCTTCTTCACCAGAGCGTATGATGTCGATGCGCTCGAGCAACTCGCACAGTGCGTCTAGATTGGGCGGGGCAATTTCGCCAGGCTTCTTTTCTTCCTCTGGGCGGCTATCGTGGGTCGAAGCACAATCTTCGAGCCATTTCTCACTGAACAGACGTGCAGCAGCTTTCCGGACAATATCATCTCTGTCGCGCAGACCCCAGCGGATGAGCTTCTCTCGCTCAACGACAGACATATGTCTAAAGTCTCCCATCGTGGGTAGAATTTTCCCATAAACCTGTCTCCGCAGAGTTGCATCGATATCGCGGGCTCGTTTGAGAATGGACCGTAACGTTGTAGGCAATCTTGGCAAATTGTGAAGAACAGCACGTCGGACTTCCGCACTTGGATCGTTGCTCATAATATTCATGAGCTTTTCGAGTAGACCCCCCGTCGCGTCATCATCGCTGTCTTCATCCTCCTGTTGATCATCTTCGTCTCCCAGCAGTGTACCTAAACCCAATACTGCCTGTACACGTACCGGTGGGTCTTTGTCTCGCAGACGCTTCACCAAGGCAACCCTGAGAAGATCATACAGATCGTCGTCCAGGGCAGTGATGTTATTGATGACATAGGCGATGGTCTGGGTCGCACGATATCGTACCGTCTTCTCTTTTGCAGTAAGGAAGGCGAGAGTGGAAACGAGGATGTGTCTCACTAGTCGGGTGCTGGGCGTCTCCACGAAGCCTGCATTATCTTGATCACTTTTTGCAAATATTGCTTGGTCTGCCTATTGTTAGTAAATGCATCACGTCGACGCAGCAGGAAGCCCACCCTTGTCCGAGGCATGCTTTAAAAACAGCCCAAGAAACCGGATCACCCTGTCCCCCGCCGCTTCACTCTTCTTTACATTGAGCAGCCTCAAAATACACCTCCATATCTCATTATTGAAATCTTCTTCATCAAAATTCTCCTGCAACTCTTGTCTGCTCTTATTTCCACCTTTTTTGCCTGTTTCGGGTGACTCGAAGCAGCATGCTTCCTGTATCTTCCGGAGATGGACTGCTAGTTTTCGCTGTGTCGCCGTAGTCTTCTGTGCATCACTAAAGACCTGCGCAATCTGGGTACGTAAGGCAGTCACGGAACCCTCGTCTGGTATCTCAATTGCATGGGCTGACTGTCGTGTGGAAGATGCGCGTGTTGACTTGTTGACGCCGGAGCTCGATTTCCGCGTTGTAGAGGCCGTCGATGTGCGCGTAGAGCGCGATCCTGCCGGTCTTCCTGGCATGGTGGCGCTGTCGGTCGGCGTGTGCTGTCGTCCGGTCGTGATGGCTGAGTAGTGGTACTGGATGTTTACACATGCGCACAGACCAAGTGCGGGCGCATAGCACGTTCGAAATGACCCCCGCGGCGGCCAGGGTGCGGATGGCATCATCGCCCGATGAACCGAAACTTTGATGTCTGACCTTCAATATTTTACCTTGCAGCCCCAAAGATGTTTCGTACAGCGGCGCGAAGCTTTGCTGTCTCTGCGCTCCGTCGCCCAGAGAGCGTCAGCCAATTCGAAGCCGCACATCAGACAGCCATTGACATTTCCAAAGCCCAAGGCGTTGGACAGCGAGGCTTCATTGACGGTATGGTATCGAAGCTCACCACCAACTCCTCATCAACTCATACTAAGCATGCTATCAAGCAATCGGCAAAACTCCGCTCATCCGCCTCAAAAGACTCTCTGAAGAAACCGGCTGTAACGTCCTAGGCAAAGCCGAATTTCAAAATCCTGGTGGCAGTGTCAAAGACCGCGCTGCTCTCTTCGTCGTTGAGAATGCCGAGAAGCACGGCTTGCTGAAACCCGGCGGCACTATCATCGAAGGCACCGCCGGAAACACAGGCATCGGGCTTGCCCACGTCTGCCGTTCCAAGGGCTACAATCTCGTCATCTACATGCCAAACACGCAGTCTCAAGGGAAAATTGACTTACTGCGGTTGCTGGGCGCGGAGGTGTACCCCGTGCCGGCGGTAGCGTTTGATGATCCCGAGAATTACAACCACCAGGCGAAACGACATGCGGAGCGACTGGACAATGCGGTATGGACAAACCAGTTCGATAACGTGGCAAATCGGCAGGCACACATTGAAACGACAGGACCAGAGGTTTGGTACCAGACAGAGGGTAAAGTGGATGCATTTACCTGCGCTACCGGAACTGGGGGTTCACTGGCTGGTGTGACGCGGTATCTAAAAGAGAAGAGTGACGGAAGAGTAAAGAGTTTCTTGGCAGATCCACCCGGATCTGTTTTGCACTCGTATATCCAAAGCGGCGGCAAGCTCAAGGACAGACAGGGTGGATCTATCACTGAGGGTATCGGCCAGGGACGTGTAACGGAGAACTTGAAGCCCGATATCGACTTGCTTGATGGATCTTTACACATCAGCGACGAAAAGACAATTGAAATGGTATATAGATGTCTTGACGAGGAGGGTCTTTACTTGGGCGCTAGCTCATGCCTGAATGTGGTTGCAGCGAAGGAGGTGGCTGAGAAACTCGGCAAGGGACACACTGTCGTTACCCTGCTTTGCGATGGCGCGTACAGATATGCAGACCGATTGTTTTCCAAAAAGTGGCTGGAGCAAAAGAAGCTGTATGATTCCATACCACATAGATTAAGGAAATACATCGTCCTAGACTAGGACACCAGCGGTACCATATTGAAAATACAAGGTCATTAGCAAAGTTCCCCTTCCAGATTAATTGCATCAGCTTTAAACATCTGACCCTCTCAACTCTACATCATTGGTGCCCCGCTAGCAAATCCATTGACCACTGCCGTCATGAGCTGGTTCGCGATCGCCGTCGGCGGCGGTAACCTCAAACCCCCCTCCTTATACTCCCTCCCAGCTTCTTCTCCCAGCCCACTCGTCCCCACCCTCAACGCCTCCCTGACCTCATCCGCTGTAAACCACTTTGCATCCTCCAACTCGGCATCATGCCCCAGATTGACCGTCTCACCTTCTGGAATCGCCTGTCCAATCGCACCAATCATCAGATTTGCAGGATAAGGCCACGGCTGCGTCGAGTGAATGACCACACGGCCAAGGTGGATGCCAGATTCCTCCCACACCTCGCGGCGCACGGCTTCCTCAACACTTTCCGCGGGCTCGAGGAAGCCGGCAAGCGTGCTGTACCAATATGCTGGCCAGCGCTTTTGCCGCCCGAGAAGAATCCTTTGGCCGTCGGCAGAAACGACGGCCATTATTACGGTGGGATCTGTGCGTGGGAAACAGAGGTTGGAGATGCCGGTACGTGTGGCGCAAGGGGGTCTTTCGCCTGCGTTTGCAACTTCTGATGCAATGTCCTTGGGCGGACACGTGCGTTTGAAGCCGGCGTTTACAGAGAGTGTTTTGTAGCCACAGGAGGCGCAGAATGGATTTCGCGCGTTCCAATCGAGCAGGTGGCGGGCTTCTGCATATATGGCTGCTGCTCTGTTGTTAATTAACATTGCCAAGCCATGTAAGACATGAAAATTTGGACAGTACCTTCTTCAGCAGGCAAACTCATGTGCGTCCTGCCCTTGCTGAAGTCCAGACCCTCGCCCTTTAACCTCTTCATCAGTTCCTCTGCTGCATCCTTAACACTCTCCTTGGGTGTGATATCAACAGCAAACCACGGTTGGCCTCTGTAATGCTCCTTATAGACAAAGCCCTCATGTCTCTCATCCAGCCCCAGGAAAATGATTTGCGGTAAATAAAGCGATGAATTGTACTGCGCAATTACGTCTGCCTCGGGCTGCTCAAACGGGCCATTCCCAGTAACGCCCTTGACATCAGTAAATTTCAGTTGGGCAAGCTCTGTAGGTGATTTGACAAGGGGTTCGAGGTTGTTAAAGACCAGGAAGGTGGCGGTTGGGTGTCTGAAGGCAGAGGTCAGGAAGGCGTGGTCAGGCCGAAGGAAAGAGACACGGTTTAGTGGCGAGCCTATTCAGTATTAGTTGTTGTTATTTTGCCATGAAGGTTTGGTTGGAGTGCTATACCAGAGAAGTAGTTTGCAACCTCCTTGCCAAACTTGCGGCTCAGCATTGAGTCGAGGTCTGGATGTGCTGGCTCGGGAAGCGTGGGTTGGGGAAGCTGTGGCATTGTGTTCTTCACACTTGAGTTTTCAACGCGAAAGAGACGGAAAAAATTCGTGCAGTGATACCTCCGAATGTCGTCATCATCCGGCCCATAGAGGGGTAAGCTGGTAGTCCTAGCAAATGATGGATTAATAATGAATGGCACTGAGCTGGCACTAAGTTTGTTCCGAGGTTGCGAGGGCACGTTCCGAACTCCTCCAACTATCTTGACTAATCGATAAGGTGCTTCTGCAAGCCACCTGGCGCGTCGACACCAGCCAGCGAGTCGACCAGCATTGCTTGCTGGCCGCAGTTCTGTCGCCATGAGTCAGTTCTACGTAGGTGCTGCTCGGATTCTCTGCTATACTGGAGGGTCACGCCGCACATGACTGCGATTGACTAATGGCTGCAATAGTTCGGCGACTCCCGATCAAACAGCGACGGTAGCGACGACGACGACGACGACCCGAACACCCTCCCTTTTGCTGCCCCTCTTCCTCGCTCGGCATTCCTATCTCCCAACTTCTCTGCCCTAACATACCTCTCCACCCTTTCCAACCGCCACCAAACCCTCGAAGACCTGCGCTCTGAGCTGCGCGCGCGCTCTCAGCTCCTCAACAAGGAGCTTCTCGACCTCGTCAACAGCAACTACCAGGATTTCCTCAATCTTGGTAAAAGTCTACATGGTGGCGAAGAGAAGGTCGAGGAAGTCAGAGTAGGCTTGCTCGGCTTTAGAAAAGAGGTTGTGGGGCTAAGGAATGTGGTCGAGACGCGGGAAGCGGAGGTCGGAAGGCTTTTGGATCAACGGCGCAGGGTTAGGGGGGAAATAGAAATGGGGAGGCAACTAGTAGATTATGACGAGAGGCTGAAGGAATTGGAAAGTGAGTTGGTAATTGAGACAGCGGGAAGGGGGCCGATCATCATTGGCGAAGAGGTTTCGGACAGCGATGAAGATGACGATGATGATGACGACGACGACGACGACGACGACAGCGAATGCAACGAGGGGAATTATGGTGTTTCCATTGCAAAGCTGAAGAGAACGGTCATGCAGTATCGTGTTATACTGGAGCTGGAAAAGAGTCTGGCTGAGCACCCGTTCGTTGCGGCACAAGCATCACGGACGGCAAAGGTGCGCAGTACATTGTTGATGGATATGAGCACGGCTCTACAACAAGCAAAGGGTGTTGGTGCGGCTGGATCAAGGCGCGTTATGAAGGTCATGCAGATGTACGCAAACATGGAGGAATCAGCAGAGGCAGTCAAGGTTCTCAGGTCGCTGAAGGCATAATCAGGTCATACAATACCAGCATAGCGCGGCGTTATGGTACATTGATCTGCACAGCGAGCATGCTATCTACAAACATCTACAATGGCCCCGAGATTTCCTTCGGCGATATTGAGTCTGCGTTGCGAAACTCACCAGTAAGCGGGAAACCTGGTGCGTTCGTTGAGCTGAGGACCTGTGCGATCTGGGTTAGCATGTAATACATAAAATTTGACTTCATTCAAGCATAGACGTACCGCCTCATGCACCTCCTTAGATACTTTACCCTTCATCTTAGCAATTTCGACCTTGACCGAGTCCATGAATGCCTTCACATTGGCCTGCATCTGTTCAGGCGTGAACCCCAACTGCCCTACCGCCATCCTCACCACACCCCTCTTCTCCCTATACTCACTTGCACTCAACATGTTCTTCACAGTAGGGCCTACCCGCGCGACCACTGTTCCTGCCTTCGGGCTCGGCATCAACCCCTTTGGACCCAGTATGCGTGCCACTTGCGACTTGGCCAGCTTGGGAAAACTGTCAACGTGGCAGATACACTGATCAAATTCCATATTGCCCTCCTTGATCTGTGCGATGACATCGTCCTCACCGACGAGGGTGGCGCCCTCAGCGCGAGCTTCGGCTGCGGCTTTCGATTCGGGAGCGGCGATTACGCAAATTCGGAGGGTCTTGATAGGGTGAGGTAGCCGTAACCGGCTTCGAATACAGGGGGAGTTCTTGAGTGTTATGAGGCGGACGTGCATTTCGTACTTTGAACTTGTAGGGTCGCGGCCAACTTCAAATGCGCGGATATAACTTGTTCATGCTGTCAGAATGCCGCATGGCTCAGTTTCACACCATATTGGGGTCAACTGACTGCATTGCATCTACCAGGGGAAACCGTTGGATCAGTTTCAGATCAAACACCTTAAATGTGTTCGATGTCTTCTTTTTTTTGGGCTGTGCTTTGGTGGCTGCACATCGTATTGCCTGGTACGGTAGCGGAGCGAGTCTTGGGAGTTCTGCTCTTGAACAGGCGATAGATGATGTTGTGAGTCGGCTCAAGGCAGCCAACAGTGAGTGCGGATGCGCCATTGCGCGCTGTGTGGTAGGATAATGGTGTCGCATTGGTTGTCAAAAGTCCATCGGAGATTCGGAGGAGCCAAGACGCTACGCTCATTTGGGACGCACTGAGCCTCCCGATGATACCAACTCCATCCTTGCATCGGTACTTGGACATACTAAGATAAGAATCCCATCTTGGTAGCTGTGGAGACGATAGGAGAAAAAGATGATCTATCCCGGTACAAACTAGGTAAATCTCAGGAGTGAGTATAAGAACGCAGCTGGAGATGTCACGGTTGTGATGATAAGTATGAGACACTGGCATTTCAACTATTCTTCCTTCGTAGACAGTTCTGTCGGACCTGCCACTGTCACTCGCGCACAAACATCCCATAGATCCACACAGTATCCCTTTCCCTCCACTTGCCCGCGAGGAAAAGCGCCTTGCCTTTCCACTCATACACGCCCAATCGCGGCACTCCAATCTTGGTCATGACGCGCTGCGATGCTGGATTCCCGCTGTTCACAATAGCTCGTACATAAACCTTGTCATATGGTGCCCAGAAGGTCGGCGCGCGCTCACAAGCTTGGAAGACTGCGCTTATAGATTCGCCTGCAAAGCCTTTGCCCCATGCAGTAGGGAGGAACTGGTAGCCGAGCTCGGCGGTGAGGACCTCGGCTGATCGTGTTGACTCCGGGAAGAAATGAGGTGGCAGAGCAAGACTATCGGGACTCAGAGAACGGAGAGTGATCAGGCCGATGAAGCGACAAGGGATTTCTTCCGGATTGGTTGGCTTCGAGTCAGAATCACTTGATGGAAGAAGCTCATGCACAGCGTAGACTACTCGATACGCCTTCTCGTCTCCCTCTGTGAATACGCTTGGTAGTATGTGTTTGATGGCCTTTTCAGTGTCTTCAAGGGATTTAGAACGACCAGATACACTAATCTCCTTGTAAGTTGACAAAAGAACCCTTATCAACTATAGAATGGTAGAAGAACCCTTTCCTTACCTCCACCAGGTAGTCTGCTCATTGCTTCTTAGTTCATGGAGCCATTCTAACTCTTTGCTTCCTCTCTCCGCAGTCGTGACTAGTGTAAGTTTGAGCCGTGGGGTGAAGACGATGGACTCCATGCTGGGGGCTTGCGTTTGTATGGAAGTATGCCAGGCTAGTTATTCAGCTTTATCGTGGGGATCGTGATAATTGCAGGCCTGAATATGTTTTGGGAATTGATGAGGTAGGTGGAGTTGCATGACGATCATGTGCGCATGACGCTTTTAGTTGCGTGGCGATTGACGAACACCAAAACGAAATGTACAGAATCAAGCAATAGTCTTGATGTGAAGGAAAGATTTTTTTGGGAGGGCTTTTGAATACGCCTGGTCGTCATTCATAGAGCAACTATGCCATTAATTCCCACATTCCCACATTTTTGCCGTTAATGTTAGGTATTCGCATCTTTTGAGAGAAACGGTGTCATAATCGATTACGTTCTTGATCATGTTACTGTCGCGCGTGCGATATTTCGCAGAGTCGAACAATATTACGAGTAGGTGACCCATGCAAAAGGAGACTTCTTCCGGAGTTCGTGGCTGGTACTATGCGTATACGTAGTGGAGAGGTGTTGACTGCTGGTGTCCGATCCGTTCGTCGCGATGGCGCACAAATGCAATCCAGCGTTTTATGACTTGAATTATTATTATGCTGTCTTCTTGCCATGGGAAAGTGAGATATCCGTATAGTGACCAAATAATTGATGACTCCTTTCCCTCGTTGTCCGGGCTCTGAGGGACTGCACCAATTTTGATCGGTGGGCTTGTGTCCTCGGGTCACTGATTTTACACACGAATTGAGATGCAATGCGCACTTAAGTACACGCATAACTCAATTCAGGAACACGGGTGCCACATAAAACAAGCCAAGGGAATGAAACGCTACTCATCCTGTCCACTATTGGATTCGACCTGCATCTTCTTTACTTGTTTCCTCTATCTATGTGCCATACCGCTCTGTGAGTTGAATTTGAAGGACCCCGTGACCGGACTGTTTCGCATGGTACGGAGCGGACTGAGAACCTTTCGTCGCTTCGACTTTGGTGGACTGATCGCGCTTGTAAAGCTGCGTTTATTACTCGTTGGTGGCAGCTCACTTGAACAGCTTACCGAGGAAGGCGATGCATTAGCGTTTGTCGCAGAAGAATTTGATGCAAATAATGCCGCGGGCTTCGGCGGTTTAGGAGTATCCTGGTGTAAAAGTAGACGTACTTCCCCGGACGCTCTAATGCCTTTGCCTTGCGTGCTGCCATTCGCAGAGTATTGACTGATAGAGACAGTAGAGTATGTATGCTGTTGTGTCTCTAAAATAACATCATCAGTAGGAATCTGTCCAGCCATGTCTTGTGTGCTACAGGGGGTCTGCGGCGTTGTATGAGCCGTTTCATTAGTCGCCATAGTCGCTTGAGAATCGCATGCCTCACGCGCATACTTCTTCACCAACAGTGTAACATCCTTTGCATGCCCATCCAGTTCATCGGCATTAGGGATCTCCCATTTCGCCTCCGCCATGTGTTCAAGCTCCTCCAAGGTTACGGTATCTTCCCAGGACCGATCCAGGTGCAATCGTTTCACCCTAGGATGGCGAAGCATCTCAAAGGTTTCATTTTGAAGCTTTTCGAATCCGCTACCTAAGACCTCAGCAACAAAAGGAAGCTTGAAGGCAACAGTCATACGCCGGTCAAATCCGTTCGACTGCTCTATCTCGAATTCTTTACTTGATCCATCTTCTCTAAGAGGAGACTGGCGCACATAACCCTGTATGTTGAGAAATTTCACATCTTGCATGGGTATGCATTTATCGATACTTAGGCATGTGACGACTTTGAACCTTGGCCTGGCTCTCAAACGCTGCACGTCGCCCATATTTGTACAACATCCCAGATGGAAGTGCGTCCAATGTAACGGCTTCAGACTGGTTTTGGGTGCAGTATGTGCATCGAAGCTGGCGCCAATAATAGAAAAGTCGCCTAGATCACGCTCACCACCCATATCAGCGAGGTAGTCCTTCTTCAGTTTGATGAAAAAACGGGCTCCGGCATGGCCCTGATACGAAAGGAGTGGAAAGTATGGCGTATGAAGCGGCTTCAGGACCAGTCCTTCTTGACGATTAGCTAGTGACCGAGCGAAGGCCTGTTTGAGATCGGCAATGCCGTCTGCTGTCTTGCAGTCTAGTAATGTCCACTCTGAGCGTAATGAACGACCAGGGATAACTTGAATTAGATCGCGCAATATCGTTCGACGGTCCTGCAAACAACGACACATGATTTCCTCATCGTCCACTTTTAAAACGTCGAAGAAAACAATCATGAGATGCTCCCACTCATGTAGTAGTGAGTCTTGAAGTGTGCCAATAAAGGAACCTGAGCGGGAGATGTGCTTCCGAATCTTGGAGAAGGGCAGAATTCTCTTCTCCTTGTCACTGTACACGATCATCTCGCCAAGGACGATGCACTGTTTCTTGAATTGACAACCGGGGCGACCTATGCGTAGGGCTTCTCGGATAGGACCATGCAATGCTTTACGATCTGCTGTTGCATCTTTGCCGTTCTTGGAAAATATCTTGATACAGTCTGTATCCCTGTCCAAGTTGATGTGTATCTCGCAGTATTCTATAGATGTTAGTAGAGGCTAAAACGTATACACGCTCTGAAGGCATGTAACCCACCGCCATCATATTTGACTTCAGCTGCCCAAGCATGTTTTCCTATCAGCTGGAAACAATGCTTGAATGGCTATTTGGCAGTCAGCTGTTGGATTGAACTTGTTCTTTTACAAATGACAAGCACTTACCCAAGCTTTGTGGAATGTTGGACGTCCAACTTTGACGCCAGCCACAGTGTGAAGCTTCTTGGCAGCCTCGATGCGCATTCGTCTTTCCTCTATACAACTCGGATTAGCTGGATAGCAGCTCAAGTCATCTTGCAGCAATCTAAAGACTGTGTCATAGTCGTTTTGGAATTTGAGGAGATCCGGCAGAAGAAAATGGTACTGTCTGAGCAGATAGTCTTCATCAATATTAATGGTGCAGTATTCTCGAAGAAGTAAGCGTACCAGCCACTTCGCTTCCCAGGATTCAAGTCGCATAAGGATCTTCTTTAGCTCTGTATCAGTTCTTAGGTCCTTATCACTCTGCGCTCGAATAGACTCGTCGGAGAACCGAGATTTGGCAGCCATTTGCACCAATAACCAATTGACACTTTCGATTGGAATATTGTGTTTGCTGCGGAATGTCCCATCTCGCGATCTTAAGGCTTGCTCTGTGTAGACACCTAAGTCGCCGAGCGACCCACTTTTCCAACCATCGAACAAGGCTCTCTGACTCTGATTGAGACCCAATATGCTGGCCAGCTTCCTCGCAAGCCGCAGTGGTCCAAGGTTATAGACTCGATCCTTCCTCCGGTGTGGGAAGAGTACAGAGAGCACTGCACCACCATTTGTGGTGGGATCATCGAGCGCTTTTCGTTGATTTGCGAACCAATTGCGAATAATCTGACAGACGCTCTCCTTCTCTTGCTTTTGGGTTACTTGCGGGATCTGAGAGGTAATATTTTCGATACTTTGCAAGAGGCTGCAAACGGCTCCGAAGGTGATCGTCATTGATAATTATATTTGCGATGCGACTCGGAGTAATAGGGTAGACTATGCATATTGAGTGAGTTGAAATAGATATCAGATGAAAAAGGTGTGCACAAGAGCACACCAGTAGTAATGGGGTCAACTGACTGGCGTATCGAAGGTTTTAGCTGCCACTGAAGAATGTCTGTTCTTACAGACTGGATGGTGAGTTTCTCGATACACATGCTCCAAAATAGAATATTTTAGCCACGGTTGTACCTATGTAAATTACGGCTTGGCTTGGTATGACATGAAGCGCACAGTAGAGTCAAGAGAAACAATAGAACAGTCCATAAAGAAAAGTACACGCGACAAAGCCACCATTGTGGTTGGTGGTGAAAGAAACGTGCGGTGGGGCGCACGCGCTCTGTTTAGTTACGCGCGCATCACGGGAACACGCGCTGTACTTGGTCCATTTTAGGATGCAAGCTTCGGCATACTCGCACCGACTCTCTGTCATCCTTGCTGTCCAGTGTCAAGTAGTCATGTATACTTGAATGTATGTACATGAGGAATGGTTAGCGTGTCAAAATTCCTGGCGTCCGGCATTTGAAGGCGGATAAAACGAGCCATTACGTCATAGACATACGGACGCCAGCTCCGCTGACCAACCTTGCCGTCTGAACTGGCCGAGTTCCTCTCTACTAGGTAAACTGAGTGAACACCCACTCACACAAGGGCCGAATAACCATTAATCAATACATCGTCTTACACTAGCACCATCAGAGCAAGTAGTCCAATCATACAAAGTCTATGAGGACCCGTGCTAATAGATATACAGCTTCTCGGGCGGCGTCACTCTTCCTAGGACTCTAGGATGTCTGAAGCACTTGCGAAGGACCCTCGTTCCGAGGAGTCTAAAAAGAAGGACCTGATTGCACGAGGGGAATACACACGTACTCCCGCTGGCAAGACAGTCTTCTTCATCACGCGTGGTCTAGAACCTATTTTACAGTACACAATCCTTGCACACGGTTTTGGGACATCACTATTCCACCGCCTAGGCCTACGAACACTTCCTCCAGGGCTTCCAGCTCACACAGGCATCAGGCTCATCGATGGGCTAGGGCTATCGCCCTACAGGCTTGTCTTGTTTGGCATGTCCGTGGGCGCAGCCGTCAAGCAGAATATCTGGGTCACGGCCTTGTCAGGCGAGCCAATGCCTGTTGGAGGTGCTTTGGTTGTTGGGACGTTTAATGCTGTTTTCAACAGCGTAAGCACTTACGCATTTCTCTTGTCCGCTACGCCTGCTTCGCAAGCTTCGGTATTTCCACAGTCAGCACTCATTGTAGGCAGCACAATGTATGTTGTTGGCCTTCTGACTGAGCTTGTCGCTGAGATCCAACGCAAACGCTTCAAGTCAGACCCACAGAACAAGGGAAAGGCATATACTGGGGGCTTGTGGCAATTCGCACGGCACATCAACTATGGTGGTTACACCCTATGGCGAAGCGGATACGCCATTGTGGGAGGTGGGTATGCACTTGGAGCGCTGGTGGGTGCTTTCTTTGCATGGGACTTTGGTACCCGCGCTATTCCTATCATGCAGGAGTACTGTGAAATACGACATGGCGATGCTTGGGAGCAGTTCAAGAAGGACACGCCTTATCGGTTGATTCCATATATTTACTAGTCGATGGCCGTATCACACACGGCTTTCCTTTTATCTACACCCCGGCAAGTTTTTCTTTTCGAAATTGTACTATGTATGTATACATACAGTCTACTACCTATGTAACTACTCGCGTCCTGGCAACCCCTCTGTTTGAGAGAACCTGGTTGGATCGTGTGCGACAAGGGAATTGGAAAATCCCGTACGTTTCAGGCTCACTGCATACATATTTAGTAGGTACCACTCGGTTGCAACTGATCGTCAGTCGATCACGGCTTGACGGCGGAACCATCACATCCATAGTTTCGGAGGCATGTACCGTTAGTACTATGGTATACTACCTGCGTAGGCAATGTAGGTAGGTAAGCAGTCGCATTTCCTAGTCAGGAAGCTGTATCCTGTCGACAAATTATCGTGATTATGGAGCCTAAGGTTGATATAGGAGTAGTGCTGACAATATACCATAGCACAGTAGTAAGTACCGGTATATATAGCACAGACTAAAGCTCCTACGTACCGACCTATCGATTCAAAAGCATGGTTAGCAACGCATTATCGGCAACGCAATACTTATCCATGTACATACATGTCGTGCAATCCCGCCAAGAAGATATGGGATCGTAGAGGATGGCTTGCGTACCTATGGAGATTCCCAGAATACAATCAAGGTAGATAGTAGGTGGGGTTCATTGGATGCGCAAAAAAGCAATGATCAACCGATTGCTGCGGCTTCCAGCGCGCAGAGACCCTGTGGCGGACAGCGTTCCTGACGAATGATACCTACTGCCTTGGGCCATGGCATATGTGGATGGTGCACAGTGCCTTTTACCATTTTTACCATTAGGTACTCCATTGCTTCTCGAAATCCATCTTCACCCCCCCTTCCTCCCCCCCAAATTTGTATCAAAGCTTGCGGCCGACAATTTGGAGGCTGACGGTGAAGGGGCAAGTAAGGTTCGCGGCTCACTGTTGGCGACCACGATGATTGATGATTGGAGACTCAAGATTTGCTTGCCGGCGAATTGGCCGGGGTTCATCCGACCACGTGAATCGGATGGATGCGTCTTGGCATTTGCGCCAAGCAGCCCACCAGTCACATGACAATAAGCAAGCTCTGCGGGAATGTGGACTCCTGCAGCATGAGGCGATGTTTTGTCCTTGGGCTCGAAGAAGGACATGAGATCATAGGTAACATGCTCGATGCTCGGTATATATAGTACATATACCTATGTATGCACACAGGTAGATAGGTACAATGCTGCAGGGCTGATGCTGACTCCTGAGACATTTTGAGGCTGAGGTTTGTCCAAGCGCCGGCACGATCACGGATACGAGGCCACGACCATCTAGGTACAATAGTGCACGTGACCCGTCCCAGGGCTGAGGGGCCCCATACCTATGTACAGTACATGGTTGACAGACGATCGCCAGTCCAAGTTTTGGTGACGTGGAAAGAAGGATAAGGTTACATACATGATGCTATCTCCAGGGTACAGAGATGATAGTATACGGTACTATGTATACTACCCTGTTCATCGTATCGTCGCCGTCACCTTCGCCATCCGAAGTGGAAGAGGGGCGCATTTCGTCATTGCCGAGGGCGGGCCCAACAGGGCTAGCGTGATCTCCTTGACGCCCCACCCACGGCGGCAGGCACAAGGCACAGAGGAGAGAGACTCACTGTACACGTCCATCCCTAGCAACGACTCCCTCCTACCCACTACCTAGGCACACTTACTACAGCTTCGTTTCGCACATTCCGGCCGCCCCACGTTTCCTTCTCCGGACCTGCAGTACGTAGTACATCTTCGCTGTTTCACGTTGGCCACACAAGCTCGGGGTTGGCGCTCCCCCTTGACCCAGCTGAGAGAAGCGTGTGTGCCGCTGCAACCTCGCATGTGTGCTTGCACTAGGGTAGCCAAGTAAGTCAGCTTGGGTGCCATTCCCTTTTCCCACCGGCCCATTATCGACCCGCGCTAGGCACCATGAATACCTTTGCTGGCACAATTGGCGCTATGCTCGATGGCTGCAAGCACCACCTGGGGTGCACATATTCAAATGGCTCATGCCCGCGGCCTCCGGAACTGACGGGTACAGGACCTACATACAGCACGGCTAGCAGCGTTCGAATCTCTTTTGCTCTCCCCCCATCCCACACTCGTTCTACCGCACCGCCCATGGTCTGGTGACCACCTCGTCACCAATTCCAGCTCAAACTACTCGCGCTGCCGGAAGCAGGTGGAAGCCAAAGCCGTGTTACTGCAAGCGGGTTGCCAAGCACACGCTCCTCCTACCGCATCGCCATTCCCTCCTCAGAAAACCACCTCGCGCGTCGCCAGACACTGCCGTCTCGTGGTGAACCCATTCACCGTCTCTGCCACCTGCCTTGTTGACGCAGGCTCGTATTAGCGTCACCCGTGTTTCATTTCCACGGCGTTCAAGCGAGGCACGCAGATATCCCTTAAACATGCAGGCGGCCGTGATGCCCCCGCAGGCCTCGGCCTATGGAGCTATTCCAGTGCGTCGCAAACCCGTAGCAAACCCCGGCGTTGCCGTTCGACCTGCTTCACAGCTGTACGCAGACGCCCAAATGGGCCACTCGCGATCTCGAACAACCTCTTCAAACGTCTTCCCAGTCGCACCCTCACCCACCGCAAGCACCATGACCCCGCAGTATCCCACAATCCATCAGGGCGGTCTGCGTCGCACACCCACCTCCTCCACCAGCTCTACCACTGGCACCCCCAACCGCTCCAACAGTGGCGCTCTCCGCCGCTCCTCATCGACACGCTCTGGTGGTAACTCGCCCACCTCCTATGTCGCCCTGATGCGCAAACAAAAGGCAACGGTCTGGTGTGACCGATCACAATATGAAGACCCCCGCATTCTGGCACAGCAACGGCAGCTAAAGATGCGGGCAAACATGGAAGTAGCTGGTGGACCGCATCACGCACCGCCAAGAAGTGCCTCAGGAGGCTCGAGCATGGCGGGCGGTGTCAGATCCAAGATTGGCCGCCACCACGGACTGCCGAAAGCGTCGCTGTACGCGCCAGTCACCTACGCTGGATCAGGGGTGCCCTTGCGCCTCAGTGCATCCGAAGTGGATGAGGGAGACAATGAGGACGCAGGCTCAATACAAGGAGGTCAATATCATAATCGCACTGGCTCAGGACGGAGCTCGCTCGGGTCGGGACGCCGTGTATCCTACGCTAACCCCGCCGGTCGTCAATCGTCCAACTCGTCCCCTCCCCAAAACTCGTCACCCGAAGATCTTGGCGACCTCGTCGAAGAACCCACGCCTGACCCGGAATCCAGTGCGAACGGATACTTTGAGCACACAAAGACTAACCTGTCCTTTGGAAGTGGCAGTAGTGGGGAGCGCAACTTTGGAGGAGTCGGAGAAATACCGCCCTCACTACCCAAGTCTGCGCAGGAGAAAAAGGCTTCCAAGGATGATTTGGTACGGCGAGGCAGCGTCGATGAACGAACTATGACCATGGGCACGCGCCTGTTTGTCGCTAATCCCGATGCTGATGATAGTGATTGAAGATATTGATGCAGTAAACCTTTCCACGATACCCGATACACGATTTGATTTTAGGAACATGGCGATATCCTCAGGCGTCCAAAGTAGCATCAAGTAGCACATTACCTTTGCTGGAGAGCGAGTTTCACCTACTTTTTTTTCCTGTTTCTAGCACGGCATCTTCCCCTTGGTGCCGAGTGTGAAGGGGAAACCAAGACGAGCGCTAAGGGTCACAGATAGAGCTGTATATACGTGAGAAGTGCAGTACAATAGGTAATAGCATCACCGATTTTTATCGTCTTGGACCGTCATCACTTCCGCCATATCTCGTCATTCTGCGCAACTCTGGCGCCTGGAAATCGGCAATTTGATCTTACCTAGTTCCCATGATGTGTATGGCACAATTATTGGGCGGTTCTCTCGATATGCGGACCGAACGGGTGCCCAGTGGATCCGATCCGGAACCGCGGGGATCTTCTGGTCTGTTGCCGATCATCGTCGTTTCCCGTACCTGCCAAGCTCTCCGAGCAAAGTCTTGTTGACGTGGCGCTTTCAAGATAGCTCATGCCTACCCGGTAACCCAATTCGAGACTGCGTTTGCTTTACTGTTTAGTGCGAAGTTTTGTTTGCGACACGTGACATGTGCCGAAGTTAGCAGTCCTGCACAGAGTGCCGCAGTCATGGCATTCCTGTGGCATGCAGAAGATGATTAATTGCGATATCTTGATTCATTATTTTCGATTGGTAATTTGCGCGAATTTTATCTCCCCCTGACTGTGCTCTTCACGACTCTCTGCCTTGCAGGATTGTCACGCGTGTGCCTGCCAAGGAGTCCGCTCAGGGACACCTTACCGTAACACATACGTAGTATATATTACCAGTGGTCTCGCCACCACATTCATCATGGTCGCATGAGACTACGTCTTTGCGCCCCAGATTGATCAGACGGAATCGACGAAGATGCCACACGTCAATGGCTTCATGCATGGTGCGACGAGGCGTGCGACAGACCAAACGAGTCTCAACGGCGCAAACGGAGTAAACACAACGACGGTCCATCCTGAGAAGACAGACTACACTCGATGGAGGCTAAAAGATGACCGTGGATGTCAGACATGGCACTACCTCGGCAGTGACGAGGAGCTCAAGGCTTGGCCTCAGAGTACAGCAGACAAATACTTCTTGGGTCTCGAAACAGTCAGTCTGCGCCCAGAATATAGCTTAAGCTCAGTTGAAGCATACAGATCCTCGTGTGCCCAGATACTCACAATGTTTATCATAGAACCTACCGAAGCTCAAGCCCGCGAAGACCCCCCTCGAATCTGCGCACAATGGCGTCATCTTCTTCTCCCAACTACAACTACCCTCTGGCAACTGGGCCTGCGAATATGGTGGCCCCATGTTTCTGCTCCCCGGCCTCGTCATCACCTGGTATGTCACCGAGACACCTATACCGGTTTCCCACGCCGTCGAGATCAAGAATTATCTCTTCTCACGCGCGCACCCCGAGGACGGCGGATGGGGTTTGCACATCGAGGGCGAGAGTAGCGTCTTTGGCACAGCATTAAACTACACAGTATTAAGACTTCTGGGCGTCGATGCCGAGGATCCAAGAATGCGAAAAGCAAGGGATACTCTCTGGAAGCTCGGCGGCGCCTTGAACGCACCACACTGGGCGAAGTTCTGGCTCAGTGTGCTGGGCGTCACCGAATGGGATGTGGTCAATCCTGTGCCACCGGAGCTATGGCTATTGCCAGACTGGGTGCCTATTGCACCCTGGCGATGGTGGATACACATGCGACAAGTTATGCTGCCCATGTCGTATGTTTACTCCAAAAGGTGGTCCTATCCTCTCAATGACTTGACGCGTCAGTTGCGCTCAGAGTTGCTGGTACAGCCATATGAAAATATCAACTTTGGAGCTTATCGCAACACAATCTCTCCAAAGGATAACTACCATCCCAAGACCTGGCTGCTGAAAGTCCTGTTTTGGTTTCTGGCTGTCATTTGGATGCCCTACATCCGCCCGAACTCGATGATCAAGCGTGCTGAGGAGCATGTGTGGTGGCTAATCCAAGCAGAAGACGATAACACCGAATATGTCAACCTCGGGCCCGTCAATGCAGCCTTGAACACTCTTGCTGCATACATCAAACTTGGACCAGATTCGCACAATTTCCGCGAGCACATTAAGACGCTTCCCGAGTTCCTTTGGGTGAAAGATGAAGGCATGCTCATGAACGGAACGAATGGCGTACAAACCTGGGACACTGCCTTCCTCATCCAGGCTATGCAATCGTGCGGCGGGTGCGACAACGCACAATGGACTCCCATGCTCACCAAGGCTTTGGAGTTTCTCGAAGATCAGCAGATCCTTGAAGAGTGCCGTGACCAACATGCATGCTACCGCCAACAACGTAAGGGCGCATGGGGATTTAGCACACGTAAACAAGGCTATACTGTCAGCGACTGTACATCTGAGGGCTTGAAGGCGGTACTCATTCTCCAAAACAAGTACAACTATCCGGCTCTCGTCTCAGAACGCCGTCTCAAAGACGCCATTGACGTTTTGCTCACAATGCAGAACGCCTCGGGTGGCTGTGCTTCCTACGAGCCCACAAGAGGTAGCGAACTGCTCGAACATTTCAACGCCGCAGAAGTGTTTGGTAGGATCATGATTGAATACGATTACCCCGAATGCACAACCGCCGTGGTCACCGCTCTGCACATGTTTTCGCAATACTACCCTACCTACCGCGCCGCCGAGATCGCAGCCTTCCGCGACCGTGCTGTAGCTTACATCCGCAACGCACAGCGCGCAGATGGCTCCTGGTACGGCGCTTGGGGCATCTGCTTTACCTATGCCGGTATGTTTGCGCTAGAATCTCTCGCGTGTGGTGGCGAGACGTACGAGAATTCGGAACGAGTGCGTCGCGCGTGCGAATTCTTCCTCGAAAAGCAGATGGAGGATGGAGGGTGGGGCGAGACCTACAAGTCGTGCGAAGATGGGGTGTGGCGACAGCATCCTCAGAGTCAGGTTGTGCAGACTGCCTGGGTCGTGATTGCGTTGTTGGAGGGCGGCTTCCCGCACCGAGCACCGGTGGAAAAGGCGGTTAAGTTGATTATGCAGAGGCAGCAGGCGAATGGAGAATGGTTGCAGGAAGCCATTGAGGGGGTATTCAACAAGAGCTGGTAAGCACCCTATCCCCCCCTCCTTTTCTTGTCCACTTGACGGCGATGCTAATTACCCGGTGACAGCATGATTTCATATCCAAACTACAAGTTTATTTTCCCAATCAAGGCACTGGGCATGTATGCTCAGAGGTTTGGGGATCATTCGTTGCTGTAGGTATCTTGATAAGCACTGGAGAGAAATGGAGATCGGCAAGCTCTTATAATTACAAGGTGATCGCTATAGCCCTCTATAAATACTAATATCACATGTACGGCTAGTTTTTCCAACCTGCCAGCATGTCTTTTCTTCTTTGTTTTATACATTTGTTTTTGAGATTTCATGCGCTGAATCTTATGGGAGGCGCGATACGATGATGTGGACGCAGGCCGAAATGAGTGTTTACATAGTACATGCCGTTCTCCACACAAAAAGAAACCATCGGTCCCACCATTTGAGAAGGGTTTTTTCTGTACCAAATGGAATGTACCCTAGGTACTACGCCGAGCATCTCCAGAACTTGAGATCTGTTGTGTGCGGCTGTGTTTGTGCATATGTACAGTATGTAAGTAAACCCAGGCTTCTGCATGACATGAACTCATTATGCACAGGAGATACTACTTGTATAGGCTCGAAATGGGAACCACGAGTGCTAGACCGTCTGCTTACCTTGCATATGCCCTTTTGGTGCGCATGCCGAGGCACCGAATCAGACAACGCGGAAAGGTGGATGCGAGCCGGGATGTGAAAAGACCAAGGAACAGAGCGCGACCTCGGCTCGTGGGGTCGAATGGTGACATACCTGGTTTGGGTGCAGGTTCAGCTTAAGAGCATGGGAGGGTAACGCTTTCTTCTCGAGCTGTATCCGGTTACCATGATGTTGATGTCCACCACGTCACGCTGCAAGCAACTTTTGCTTATTGGCCTATTTGCAGCCACGACGAAAGCCGATAATACCAACTATGCGGCGACACCTACAGCAACCATCGACACAGGCGTACTAATTGGAAAGAGTACCCTACTACCCAACGCTCTGGGGCCCGTCAATCAATTCCTCGGTGTACCATTCGCTCAATCTCCACCGGAAAGGTTCTCT
>Ga0182210_1000023_pt1 | contig 26539 bp, 22 predicted proteins | sample G5R1MG_19_FD_129670 | JGI IMG/M metagenome (GOLD analysis project Ga0182210, IMG submission 129670) | Switchgrass phyllosphere microbial communities from Michigan, USA - G5R1_MAIN_03OCT2016_LD1 MG | ecosystem: Host-associated > Plants > Phyllosphere > Phylloplane/Leaf | place: USA: Michigan... | reverse complement strand
GCCCAAACAGCTGATCTTCATGGCGATTGACGGCGTCGCTCCACGCGCCAAGATGAACCAACAGCGTGCACGTCGCTTCCGGACGGCCCTCGATACCGAGAAGGCTCGAGACAAGGCCATTCGCGAGGGCGTTGAAATGCCCACTGAGGAAGCCTTCGACAGCAACTGCATCACCCCCGGTACCGCCTTCATGGCGAAGCTCACGCAGCAGCTCAAGTACTTTATCAACAAAAAAATCTCCGAGGACTTGGACTGGCAGGGCGTGGAAGTTGTACTGTCTGGCCACGAAGTACCTGGAGAGGGCGAGCATAAGATCATGGAGTACATCCGTCAGGCCAAGGCGCAGCCTGACTACGACCCGAATCGTCGCCACTGCTTGTATGGCCTCGATGCAGATCTTATCATGTTGGGTCTACTCAGCCACGACCCCCACTTCAGCCTGCTGCGCGAAGAGGTCACGTTTGGTCGCCAGAGCCAGACCAAATCCAAGGAGCTCGAGCACCAAAACTTTTATCTTATGCATCTCTGCATTGTTCGAGAATATCTGGAACTCGAGTTCCAGGAATTGGAAGAGCCTGGTGCTCTTGCCTTCCCATTTGACATGGAGCGTGTGATTGATGATTTCATATTAATGGCTTTCTTCGTGGGCAACGATTTCCTTCCCAATCTTCCGCATCTACATATTAATGAGGGCGCCTTAGCCCTCATGTTCAATGTCTATAAGACCGTACTGCCCAGGTGTAAAGGCTATATTAATGAGGAGGGTGTGATCAACATGGAGCGTCTGCTTCTGTTGCTTGATGAACTTTCCCAGATCGAGTACCGCCATTTCGAATCGGAAAATGCAGACGCTGCTTGGTTCAAGGGCAAGCGCCTTGACAAGGAGGATGTAATGGTTAAGACTGCCAAGCGAGGCACAATTGTCATGACGACCCAACAGAAGCAGCTTTTTTCCTTGATCAAGAACTGGTTGGGCAACTACATGGAGAAGAAGGAACAGGCTCCCTTGGATCTCCCAGTTTCTCTCAACGCGGAGAATCGCAAGTTTGTACAGGAGCTTGCGGACAAGCTCCATCTTCTTTGGAAAACGGTGAACAACGATGATGGTGAACGACACCTTCAGATTACAATACCCCGCAAGTTGTTTGAAGATAATCAGGATGACGAGGAAGAGGATATGGAGGATGAGTCAATGAAAGCTATCGTACGAGTTGTCCAGAAATACGAGAAAGCTAAGATTGTCGATATCTCAGTCGACGATGCCAAAGCCGAGATGCAGAAGAAATATGACGAAAAGTTTGAAGCCTGGAAGAACGACTATTACAAGAGCAAGTTTGATTGGGATCGCAGCAATGAAGACGAGTTGCGAAAGTTGGCTGAGAACTATGTGCAGGGTTTGCAGTGGGTCCTCTACTACTACTACCGTGGAGTTGCATCGTGGCCATGGTACTATGGCTACCACTACTCTCCCATGATCTCTGATGTCAAGCGAGGCCTAAAGGCTGACATCAATTTCAAATTGGGCCAACCTTTCAAGCCCTTCCAACAGCTCATGGGTGTCTTACCAGATCGCAGTAAGAAGATTGTACCTGAGGCTTACCACCCTCTCATGACGAGCGAGGACTCCCCCATTATTGACTTTTATCCGCGCGATTTTGCTTTGGACATGAACGGTAAAAAGCAGGATTGGGAAGCTGTTGTCAAGATTCCTTTCATTCAAGAGGATCGTCTGTTGAGTGCTATGGCTACCAAGGAACACAATCTCACTCCAGATGAAAAGTCTCGTAACAGCTTTGGAGTATCGCTCAAGTTCACATACGTAAAGGACTTGGATTTCATCTACCCGTCATCACTACCTGGTGTATTTCCGGATCTACCACACTGCAAATGCATTGAAAACATTTTTGATCTGCCTACCATGGACGGATTGGAGTATTTTATCGGCCTGATGGATGGCGTAAAGTTGGGTGCGAACGCTTTGGCCGGCTTCCCCAGCTTGAAGGTGCTGCCTTTCCACGGAAAGCTTGAATTCGCGGGCGTCAACGTCTTCCAGCAAGACAGCCGAAACGAGAGCATGGTTGTCACGCTTCTCGACACCGCACCCCGGCAGCCCATTACGCACGCCAAGGAAAAACTTGGCCAGGCAGTTCATGTTGGATACCCGTTTCTGCATGAGGCGAAGGTGGTCAAGGTATCCGATGAACTTTTTGACTACGTTCTTCCTGAAAGTGGTCCCTCTGTTCCGCTTGCAATCCCTCACGATCCTAAGGGTATTTCGGATTGGAAGAAGACCGCCACTCGTATCGAGAATAATTATAGCAAGCGCCTCGGTATCAACGTCGGCGAGGTTGAGTCACTTGTGCACGTGGAAATGCTCAAGGGCCTTAGGAAAACCGATGAGGGTGCGACTATTAAGGAGTATGGCGTTGTTCCCGGCTTGCAAGTCGAATATGCGACCCAAACAATCGTTGATGAGGTTGTCAGCGCCGACCCTCGCTTCTTGGAGCGTGAAGCCCTCCCAATTGAGGAGGAATTTCCTGTGGGCACTCGCGCCTTCTTCCTAGGAGACTATGCTTATGGTCGCCCCCTCCAAGTCATTGGTCATACTGACGGTAAAGCAAATATCAATGTCGTCAAATTAAAGAAAAAAGAGCGCGATTTTGGACGCGACATTGTCAAGAGAGCTGAGAACACTTCTCCCTATATCCCGTCCTATGTTATAGCTAGGCAGCTCAACATGCCACCGCTGGCGCTGTCCAAGTTAACTTCATCGTTCATGGTCAACTCGAGCGGCCTGAAGCTGAACCTCGGACTCAACCTCAAGTTTGAAGCAAAGAAACTCAAGGTACTGGGCTACTCTCGCAGGTCTCAAAACGGCTGGGAATTCAGCCAGAAAGCGATCGACTTGCTCGCTCAGTATATGATCAAATTTCCCGAGTTCATCGCTGCCATACTCAGCAATCCTACAGGTGACGGCTGGGAGGATACTGACTTTTATCCCAAAGAGGTTGCGAAGCAGAAGGTTAAAGAGATTGGATCATGGCTGAAAGAGGTCCAGACCAAGAACTTTGAAAAGGTTCCACTTGATGCAGAACAACTCGACTCCGATACAGTCAAGCTCATTGAACAGGCTGCCGATGCCAACTTTCCTCTTACTCAAGCAGCGGAGACAAGAAAAGTTCTGAAGATACCGAGAGTCGCCTTACTCAAGCCTTCAGATGCAGAGCAACGGTTGAGTCACCAAGAATTCGCCATCGGTGATCGTATTGTCTATGTTCAAGACTCTGGAAGGGTACCAATTGGATTGTCGGGTACTGTCATTGGTAAGACCAGAACCGCCCGTGCTCTGCTACTGGATATTGTGTTCGATGCCACTTTTATTAGCGGCACCTCACTTGGTGATCGGTGCTCGCCATTCAGGGGATCCACTATTCCGGCTACCGCTGTCGTCAACGTTACCGATCCACAAGTCGTATCTTTGTCCGAGGCATCTGCTGCTAGGGCGCCCCAGCAGGCACCTCAGTCCTACAAGATACCTCGCTACGGCGCCCCTGGTGGTCCTCAGCTAGTTCCTGCCAATACTCCGCCACCACTGAAAAGCTCCTACCGTGGGGCATTCGGTGGCGCCAATGCGCGCGGTGGCGGCATGGCTCCGCGTCAGAACGGAGGTCTCCAGCAGGGTCACCATACGCTTCCGATTCATGGTGGACCACCTCGCGGTGGTCGTGGGGGCTCCGCGCCCCGGGGGGATACTAACAGAGCACCCTACAACCCACGTGGGAATCTCCACGGCGGCAGCTCAGAGTTTGTGCCGCGGGGCCGTGGAGGTTTCAAGCCTAATCGCGGTGGCTTTACCGTCGTGGACAACAGCGACCCTACTGAGGGCGTGGTCACACACAACCCCCAATTCCAGCCGCGTAACTACTCCAATGTCCCGCCGCCAGCGCAACTCGATGGAAGCCGAGGCGGCAGAGGGCGTGGCCGCGGGCGTGGAGGAGGGCATCGCGGTCGTGGAGGACCACGCGGCAGTGGGCAGCCCTCTGCTAAGTAGGTTCTATGATGGCATCGGAGACTTGGTAGGATGAATTCTTGGAGAGATTTATTTTAGGAATACTCATTATTGCAAAGACCCATTGTTGGAAGGTACCTACCACACCTAGTTGGTGAGAGTTGTGTAGAGAGCGGGCGACGATGCGTCGTTCACGCAGGGTGGCAACAGCCCACCCAAAGCAGGGGCCAGTCAAGAGTGTTTCTTGCAGGATTTTGCGCTGGTTCCTGTTAGCCTTGGTTGAGAACCGGCTGCCATGTTGTGATGCTAATCCTTGTGCTGCTGGCCGTCGTTAATGCCAAGCCTATGGACCCTGGCCGGACTCTCGTAAGGCTGAGCTCCTCCAGAGTCCAGATACGTGTTAGGATTCACACTCATCACAGTTCCCGTCGACTCTGCACTTCTGTCTGCGCCCTGTCCGTACCTCCTGCTGTCTTTATTTGCGCGCAGCTAGTTGCTGCTGCATAATTCACCGCCCGCTATGCATTCCGCCCTGGTGCGGCTGCAGAATGTCTTTGGCTTCTTCACCACTGTCGCTTTTTCTGTCGCTGCGGTAATCGCGCTGAGCAGCTTTGTCTCCCCGCAAGCGCCAAACGCGCGCATACAGCCGCTCAATGTACAGGTTGTGCGGGGTCGCCCACACTACTATAGCAGCAAGAGGGAGGAGTATGCGCATGTCAGGTTTGATTTGGATACCGGTATGTCGCTGCCCGCTCATCACTATCATCAGCACGACGAAGATACTGACCATCTGCCACAGACCTAACCTCGCTGTTCAACTGGAACACCAAGCAAGTCTTCCTTTACCTCAAAGCAGTCTACCCCTCCCTCGTCCCCTCCGAACCTCCCTCCGAAGCCATCGTCTGGGACGCAATCCTCGCCTCCAAATCCGCGCCCTGGCACACGAACCACTACATCCACCCCGACCCCAACCACAAGCTCCCGAAGAAATCGAAAAAGGCTTCCGCTGCCGCAAAACAAAATCCGCCGTCTCCCTACCCCGTGGGCGAATTGCACCTCCGCAACCAGCGGCCGAAATACCAGATTACGGATCTCTCGGGCAAGTTGGGCAATCGCACCGATGTAGTGCTTGAGTTGGGGTGGAATGTGCAGCCCTGGGTTGGCGCGCAGACATGGGCGAATTGGAGGAAACTTGGGGCGTGGCAGGCGCTGGAGGGGGGCAGAAGCGAGGCGTTTGTGTTTCCCGAGGTTGGGGCGAAGCCGGTCAAGAAGAAGGATTTGGAGACGGAGAAGGGCGGTGAAGGGTATCGGTTGGAGGTGGGCGGCGAGGTGCCTGAGCGGAAAGCTGTCTAGGAATGGAGATGGGGAGGTAGATTGGGAAGAGGGTATGGTAGTGAGTGAAGAAGCTTGCTAAGATGACGTTGGGATTCTATCTATGAGCGAGACACTGTATGGGATATTCCAGTGGACTGGCTTCTTGATCCCATTCTCCCTTGTCCGTGGATGCGCTTCCAATAGCGCAGCGGCGTCATCGTGAACCCAATCCTACCGCTCTGTACCCAACAGCGGGAAGCACGCTTTTCCAAGGAAGGGAGAAAGGAGGCGTCGAGAAATCTTGAAGTCATGAGCCAGACTCCGCGGAGTAGCTGATTCTGTGCTTGACTGACTGAGCGTCGTCGCCCTCACGGATGGATAGATAGCTGGAGAGTCATGGTGAGAGGGACGGTGTCTCCTAGATGGGGCTGTGGAATAGGATCGTTAGAACCGAATTCAAGAAGTTTATTCTGACGGGGTACCTCTTCTACCCGGGACAGCGTACCCACCCACTCCGATCCTCTGCTGAATACCGCTTCGAGACGGTCATGCTGCTTGCACCGTCAAGGATAAAAGCATCGGCGATGCGGCGATGCTCACATGTGGCACCGTCCCACCAACGAAGCATGGAAGTTGATCTACCGCCTTGGAACCCATTGTAGGAGGATGCAAACGACAACGCTGAAAACCAGTCTACGGATGCGCAGGTGCAGGCAATGATATGAAGAGGTATCTCTATTCCCCATGGGTAGCGCGTAAGGCGAATAAAGGCACTGGGCAGATGATATCAATCGACGTCATGACGAGCAAACGTGATGGTCGTCTGGACCCCAATGTCGCATTACTGAAAGGCTCACATCGAAGCAGGAAGTGGCTGCGTTGGATTGGTCCGAAACGGTTCTGTGGCATGGCGTCATGCAGCGACGGTTGTAAACGAGGTGGTTGTGTGGCGTCAGGGGAAGGGGAAGGGGGCGGAAGGCTGATAGGAGGCCTCGTTTCTCTGATGACGAAAGAGTAGCACAACCGATGATGTCGGCCGGCCTTGGTTTCGCGCAGCGCACATGTCTACATTGTCGTCTGGACCTCCGCTTGTACAGTATCGCCCCAACCTCATAACGATCGAACTCATGTGATGGGATGGATGGGATGAGGGGTAGCTGGGGCTAACGACTCCATGTATGGCGACCGTTCGCAGTCTGCGCTTCGTGCCCCGATCGGTGAGGATGGTGTAAGGCAAAGATTTGGGCATGTGCCTGGCTGGCGGCGTCGAACGCGGCTTGTTATCAACTCTTCTCCCAGGCCGGGATTGATGCCGTCAAGTTTCTTCGCCGAAGCAAAATGCCAATGCGACTAGGCCGTGATGGGGCAAGTCGTGGCGAGAAGTGATGTGTCGGTCAGCACTGCCGCGCGTGCCGTGCTATCCAGGTCGTCGACTTCCCCGGGCGATGGCGTTGATGAGGCTGAGCGGGACGAAGAATAGGGAGGTAGACAGACCATCAGCGTCACATCTGACGTGGTTGTGGTGTGGGCTGTGGCCAAGCCGTTGTCCGTTGTGCCCTGCATGAGACGAGAGCGGCACAGCTAGCCCGATAGAGACTAGCGATCCGGCGATCTCCGCCCAATCGAGACGGCATGACGTCCATGGACACCAGGGTAGCATGGGAGAGTTGTGGCGTCGTATGGGAAAGCGGGAGGGCAATTGGCTACGCACGCCGTGGAATGGGGGCGAGATCGAGGCACCGCACCGTACTATGGTATGTAGAAAGTACTCTGGTAGAATGACGCGTGGGAAAGAGGCAAACGGGAATGCCGCACGCAAGCGACGAGAGAAGGTGGCCAAGTCACGGAGAGAGATAGTATATACCATGTACCTACTATGTAGTACTATGGTATTAGTACTATGCAAGTCCCTGCCTACATAGTATACATACCTAGTAGTAATACAATACATACATACTCGAGTCGGTAATCGATGCTAGCGACTAGGTACTGTACACAGTACGCAGTACGGCCTACCAGCGTAGGCAGATCCCCCAGCGAGCAAGACGGTAGACCCCGAAACGCTGCAGCAGTTTTTAGGCGACGGCGGCCTACCACGATTCCCAGTACCTGACTCCGTGGCAATCCAGGCCCCCCCAATCGCAGGACTGCCATTGGCCTGCGGTGGCCCCCGAGAATGCGCGCGTGGCACTACGCACCGAGAGAGAAGGACCCTGTAGATCGCCGCATCCAAACCCCCCGCCAGCCGTCGGGGGTCAGTCAGTCGTGCACCGCCGAGCCCAGCGATCTTTTGCCATGTGCGGTCATGATGGCCCCCGGTGCCTTTGCCTGCTGCTGTGCGTGTCCGTGTCCGACGGCGCAAAAGCGGTATATATTTAGTAGGGCGCCCGCTGCTGCCACGCCCCTCCCGATTCTCATCGCTCCCCCTCCGCTGCTCGATCCCCGGCCAAATCCTCGATCTTCGCTCCACCTCTCTAGTACCTTTCCAGCAACCATTGCACTTTACTTCAACTACATCCTACTTCCCGCACATACACAACGCTTCTTGCCAACGTGCCTGCCATGGCCGATGACCGCCAACAAGTCTACGTCTCGGATGGCTACTCGGAGCCCATGAGCGCCCAACACAACTTTGCAAACCACTTCGATCTCAGCGACCCCGAGCAAGCCATGACGGCGTATCAGAGGTATGTCTTCGCAGCCCCCAACATCTATCGTGCGCCCTGGGTTCACGCTCGTCATCAGGATCATGCACGAGCACACCAAGCGCCAGCTTACCTCTGCTACCGACTCGGCTCGTCGACGCAGCGGAGCCTCGTCCTCTTCATCCAGTAATTCGCTCTCCTCGTCCACGAGCTCGTAGTCATTGCCAACTATTCTTCTCTCTTGCGTGTTTTTTTGTGCAAGTCTTCGTCAGTGATAGGGTAGCGTTGCGATGGATGGAAGTTCTTCTTGCCTGCCCCCGTAAGCATTGGTTCGGCAGCTGGTTCGGCGTTTGGGGAGAGAAGGGTGGCAAAGTATTCGCATCTCGCGCATTTAGGTAGTGTTTGCACAGGATACCCTGGGGTGGCAAGTGCACTTCGATTATGAGATTGATGAAAAACAACATATTCAATCGTTCATCTTCTTCACAAAAATGTCGTCTGCTGTATCTACTGGACAAACCGCAAGTGCCGCGCAAAGCATCTACCTGCCACCCCTCCCTAATTAGTGCCGCATAAGACCGAGACAACGCTTTTGTGCAGCTGCTTGTCCTCGAATACCGCACGCATTAGCGATCATGCGTCTCTGAAAATCCATCTCGACTCAGGCCCAGACCTCTAGGTTCATGCCAGATCTCAAACCCTTCAAGGGTTCATGACTCTCGCCACATATTTTCGTATCGGATGCTGGGTTCATGGATCCAGAGTGCATTCGGACCGATTCGTATCCCTCCATGCAACCAAATTCGCTTAACAGTCAAGGTAGCCCTGAAAATACAAGATGGAGTTGCTGCACGAATGAGAAGGAAGCGAAGTCAGCGCTCACCCTCACCAACCCTAACAGGCTACCAGCCCCAAACAACCCCTCAACAACGCGTGACCAAGGGCATGGAACCAAAGCCATCCATCATCTTAAAAGAATACATTGGGCTGCGGGGAAGGTGTAAAAGTCGCATGACTAAGGTGTTGTTGTTCCCCAAGTAGAACCCTCTCACCATCAGCTTATTTCTCACTCACAAGCTTCCTGAACCAAGTCGTGACAGTGCTTACATCAGACTATGTCATGTTAGACGCCCAAGCTATCCCATCACACACCCTTGTAGGAAGCTGCGGCATGATTATGACTATATAACCTGCTTGCTCCCACATATATCTTACCATGAAATGACATCTTCCCATATACCTATCCAGTCAGATTATCCATCATGATCATCGCACCTGTTATCGGTATCATCACCAAGGGCATCTCCAATGGACTTGGTTTGGCAGGTGAAAAATATTCTGACCATAAGGACCGAAAGACTGCTCTCGCGCAGCAGACGTCCGGAGAGAGCAGCGCTCAAAATACCGCTCTTGTACATCAACACGAGCAGAACAACGAGGGAAATGACGAATATATATGGGCACTAGATGAAGCTGCAGACTTGCCAAGCTACGAAGCATCAGAAGCACTCAATCGTCCTGACGTCGAGCGAACAGTATCAGATCTTGTGCATGACGTTGCAGCACTGAGGAGAGTCGATGTACAGCCAAATGCTGCTCGACTCCCTTACCCCATCATCATTCCACAGCGTCGTCCTGGCTCAAAGATAAGAGGCTGGGCGCGTGCATACCCTCCAAGTCTCGATGCACATGGAATTGGTCAGGAGACCTTTCTACGCTTCCTACAAAATTTCGAAGATGCCTTCCAAGCGTCGCCGTGGTTGAAAACGTTGTATATTGCCGGCAATGTCGTGGGTTTTGTTCCAGGAACCATAACGCTCGCCGTGTCGCTCGCCGTTACGGTTGCTACTCGGTAAGTGATACGTCGCTTCCATTCAAGAAAAAAATGTTTACAGAGTCTAGTGCTGCTATTGAGCTGCAAACTCGATACACGGCAAACGCCTTCTTAGACCAGATGAATAAAGACGTCTTTATGCCGCTTGGCCTATATGCCATGGTGATTCAATGCAAAGATGAGCCAAGCAAGACTGGTGAGGTAGAGATGGGCATGGAGGCCGTGAACATGGACACAGCAAAGCAAATTACGAAATGGGGTCGACCCAAGGCGAGCGAGAGCGATCCGTCCGACGTATCTAGAGGAACCAAGATTCTCCGTCCCATCCGCCTGGCCTCAGGTCACACCAATGTTGAGGCCATGTCCCTTGAGATTGCGCCTCTCATCTACCCCGGCCTTGAAGACATGATTGAGCGGCCCTTGATCAATCGCGACGAGAGTTTCAAAGATCGGCTGCTACGCAACAAGGAGTTTGTCGGCGACTACTTTGATCGCCGTGCTCGTGCCGAATGGGCCGGCAACAACCCTCACTCCGTGCTGACAAAAGCATCGGCTGATGTTCCCGAATTCCGCAATCGCTTCGCAGACCCCAATCACCCTTGCAATAATGGCCATTTGCTTTCTCTCATTACGGCCGGCAAATATGTAGCACAGCCGCCTCCTGGGCGACCGAAATTGCGGGAGGTAGGAGAAGACGGGAAGTTGAAGCCAAAGAAGAATCAGAAGCCTCAGGTCAAGGGTCCAATCAGCTTGTTGACATATCCAGTCAAGAAGGTTATGACACCAAGCATTTTGTATCTGACTATTGTCAACCTACCAACTGAAGAGGAGATGGCGCAGGCGAAAGGAACCCTTGGCCTTGAGAAGAAAAATCTTGGTGATCTACTCGCGCAATATAGGGCATTTGGACGGGATTGAAAGGAAGGGGGACTCCAGTCTTTTTCCTTCATTCCGCATATATATTCTTGTGCTTGAATTGAAAATGTAAATTATGTGCAAGATATTACAATGGAACTTGGGCCTCGTATTGGAGCGCCAAGCGCAAAATACGCTAGACACACAACTCGTCGACTAACCACCGGTATCATCTCGGCCTGCGTCTCCACCGAGTTCTTCACATCATCAACACTAAACGCACCTAAAGGTCGACCAAATCTCAGAAACATCCTGTCAAGCCAAAATCATGCCCATCTCCAAGAAAGATAGAGTACGTGTCCCATCAACAGAATACCATCAAGCTTGCGAGAGTAATCCAAGGCTCACAGTGGTACAGATCCAGCGTGAGCACAGAAAAGCAGACAAGGCAGGCACCCGCGCGCCGGTAAAGGCAAATGGCCTACCGGTCAAGCCGCCGAAGCCGACTTCGATAGTATGATACCCTAGAACTCCCCCATGGCTTGCGTATGTATCGTACATGGTCGTACATGGTTGTACATCCCCAGAGGGACGACACAGACCAGGCGCAGCTTCGGCACGGCAAATGAGAATCGTGGTAACTGACAGTGGAATAGTGCCAAAACTGCCGTCGCGAGATTGTCAACACGAACAAAGCGCAGCTTGAAGCGCACGCAATGAGCCATGACCAACCCGCATGGTCAAAGGAGAGGTGTTGGCCAGGCGATTTCTAGACAAGGCTGCGGCGCGCATTCTATGCACGCGTACATCTTCGTCAACTGATTGCGAATTTTGAGATAGCAAAGTGTAGCGCCTGAATTCCGTGCTCTAATTTCTGCGCACTCGGCCCTGGAAAGAATGCCAATTCCGAACAGCGCTGGTGGTCTCCTGAGTCATTCTATGTCCAAGTGACGGGCATGCTCCTTTAGGTGGTCAATGAATAGCCTAGTATGAAATAAGCTATTTAGCTTGCCAAAATTCTCCAATCTTGCACTGCTCGTAGCAAGTCTTGGTGTTACCGATGGATCAAACTAACCGAAATTAAACCAATGTCCCATGTATGGCATGCTTCTTGTGGCAAAGCCAAGCTCTCATTTAATTAATATAACTCGATATTGCTACTGCAGTACATCTCATACTATCTAGCTTGTGGAATGGATGTCGAACCGAATTGACGGTTCAAAGTATTACTGTATTTCGTGGTGTGACGGGTAGTAATTGCTGAGACACGCTCATGCTCTTGTCAGGACGTAGTGTCCACCCCTTACTACGCCAATATGGCCAAAAGGTTCCCAATCTATCGTCTTATGATCAAGACCGCTCAATGCGTCTATGGTTGTCTTCAGTACACGCCTATTCATTTCTGCCAACCGACGTATATTCCCATGCCTTGGCTATCCCCATTGCTCATTGATCAGGGCAATACCAGATCCTCAGTGAACATCCTTACTTGTTTTCGCCAAATAGAAACGTGTCATTCGCAGTAAATGAGAACATTCTGGAAGGACCATGCGGGAGGCAAACGACGGTATTTCCATCCATACCTATCGACTTTGTCCGTCTTCATTTGTCTCTCCTAGCCCCATTCACGCGTACGCGCGCACGATACTCCCCTCACATACATCGGCATACGAATACACCGCACACGTATAATGCCTATTCGCTGCCCTGCTGGGGCGCTGCCGGCAGCCCACCGCGTCATCTGCCTCCGTTCGGTAAGGGCGCTTAGCCGCGGCTGCACAGTCGCGTACAGTTTCAGCTCCATAGGCTCCAAGAAGTGCATATACTGCACTGAAAAAAAGGAGCCATGTGAACCGGTCAGTTGGATGATCATTGCCCGGCATAGCCTATTGCTGACTTGCGCCTAGGTTCCGGACTACGTTGGTGAGGAGTTCACCGCCCTCAAGGAGACCCTGAAGGCCTGGGAGGGCGTCGAAGATGGCGACGACGACCAGGAGGCCCTTTTAGCGGAGGTCACGGCGGCGGCCCGCAAGTTGAGTCTCTGTGTCCAGGTAACCCGCTCGCAGGAAAAGGAGGTTGGGATGCAGGAGTTGTTAATGGCCAACCATACTGTGCTGGCCCGGCTCCTGGAGGAGGTCACCTCCCTGAAGATCCTTTTGGCCTCTCATGAGCCGAAGGTCGGCCGCCTGTCCCGAGGCGGAGGGGGTGGGAAGAGCGGATAATCACGGACGAGTGAACCAGAGACCTCAAGTCTGGGGGCGCGAATGCTGGCCTATCAACACTACCGGTACATGACCCAAGTCATTACCAACACGACTCGTGGAAAATTGCCAAATATGAATTGAATGGCGATTCAGAGCTGATGGCATCACGTGGACGTGCCAAATCCAGCCGGCAAACAAGGTGATAACGTAGCGCTTCAATTGAGAGTAGTATGTAACAACAAAACATTCAGCATAACAGGTTCCCTTTGCCATATGCACATTGCAAATTTAAGCCGAGCCATAAATCGTAGCGTCCTGCAGTGATAGCAAATGACGAAAATGTCAATTTGACCAGAACCAGCTGTTCCGCGTCCCACTCGAGCTCTTCGGTGGTTTCTCCTTCGACGATTCTTGCGCCTGGCCTAGAGTCTTCTGTGAAATTTGAGATTTCACACCACCTCCCCCCTGGCCCAATTGTGTATGAACACTCTCTGAGCTCTCCTCGCGCCCATCAGCGAAGCGCTTCTTGAGCACGACTTTGGTTGTGACTGAGCCGTCCGGTGCAACGATACGCTCAGTTGTCGTGAGTGTAGAGAGAATGGATGATGTATTGTTGGCTGCGCCGTGGTACTGATTGCCAAGCAAACGAGAGATAGATGAGCTTGGTCTATCATATCCGGCAGCAAAGTGCTCGTAAGCATCCATTTCAGTCTCTGCTCCTTCGTCGTCGTTGCGATAGCAGTTTTCATTTGCGACATCAATTCGAGCTGCCTGATGAGACACTTGCCGGAAATTGGCTAATGCATGGTCAGTTTTTGGGGAGGATGGCTCATCATGTTGGTCCTCGTGATCGTGGCTGTACTCGTAACTCGGCTCGTCATGTGGCTCCTCAACTCGCGAGTGATTTTGGTTACTATTCTCCTCTCCACGCATAAGATCCTCGTATGCTTCACGCCATGGAACCCCGGATCTTCCCAGTTGCCTGTCGGCTTCAAGCGCACGGGGCGCATAGTTGCCATCACTGTATCGTGATTGATCCGCAGGCGCGGGCCATTGCCATAACCGCGCCCAGGACCGCTCATGTGAGCCACTTGTATTGGTGTTCGTTTCCGAAGAGTTGTGACGCCGTTCCGCATCAGTCGGAGGATCGTCCCAGGCTGCGCCGTCGAATGCAGCAACGAGCTTCTGCACTTCTGAATGGAGCCGCAGGATCGTATTCCACTCTTCCTTGTTACGGCCCCGCTCGTCTCTGTCGCTGTCGAAGGGCATGGGGACGCCCCAATCCCATTCGGCGCCCCAGTCCCGACCTTTCTGGCTCGCCACCCGTTCTACCAATGCCACTTTGTCGTGGCCCTCAGGTTTGATTTCACCGTTTCTGAAAGCCTCTTGGAGTATTTCTCTCCTTATTCCTTCGGCTTCCTGCTCCAGCCTTAGCATCGAATCGCTGTTCCGCAGTACACCCTGCACGTTGCCCTCGCGGAACAGTTCTCTCCCTTCCCGCTGCAGCTCTGCAGACTCGGCCTCGAGTTGATCAAGTTTCTCGCATTGTCTCATGTCAGCTTTCCCAAAGAGGCATTGTTCACGTGCTTGGTGCGCATTATTGTAGTTTGCCCTGGTGGCGGGAAGCGTGAAGATGGTGTTGAGGAGTGACGAGACCTGGGAGTCGGCGAAGCGGCGAAACATGATGAAGGGGTTATCCTCGGGGCGGCGCGACACGCCCTGAGGGTTGGAATTATCGTCGTTAGCCATATCGGAGGATTTGCGTGACAGATTAGGGGGCGATGTGACGACGCGCGATAGATGATAGAGCTTGAGGTGGACTTTAGGTGCACGTCCGGGGTTAAGAATTCGGGCCTATTTCAACACACCTGACCTGAGCCACTGCCAGCCAACTGCCTCAACATCCACCCCAGTCTCAAAACATTGCAATGCAGTAATATCCATTTTTGCCTATAGTGTGCTGTTGGAATACACTCAAACAGCTGCGATGGGGTTGGTATTGTGTCTTACCCCGTTGCAGTTGTGGTAGACCAGAAACATGCCCACGCACACATTATGTGGGGGGACAACGGAGACTCTAGTGCCTTACGTCCTAAGACAGCTGATTTCCGATTTTTGATGGATTGGAAGAAATCTCAGTATTTCATGTGCATATAGAATGTATGCCCATGTGCGACAGGCTGACAAATCAAATGATTTTTTCATTCAACCTAAAAAGATTCGGACGGAAATCTCACATCTAGACTAGACTTGGTTGTACTGGAAAATGCTGCGAGATTATATTTCTAGGACGGAAGAATTGGCGTGATCTACTACGTTCCCAAATTCCGAATGCACGTCATTACAGCTACTGAGACGTATCCATAAGTCATATACCTGGACTAAGAACCGTTCATATAATTATTTATACCTGCAAGTATCGCGATTTGGGTCATTGCAATTCCAATTTCACCCATTTGAGGTTTGAAACCAGTGGCACAGATGCCAAACTTTTAGCCGTTGCTACGCCAAAAATACCAAGCAGTTTCAAGATATAGCCACCGGAAACTTCATGTAGATTACCATGCGTTCTTCCTACCTCCCACTTGACGCCACGAGCGCAGCATTAATGGCTTACAAAGTAATGCTGTGGTACTTGATAAATTTCCGTGCATTGAGCCCAATCGTTCGGAACATCTCAAAACAATGATGGGGCTAATCTTGACTGAGGTTGCATATAGAATGCCTTCAATATGTCAAAGGGATGTAGGACAGATGATATAAGGTCTCTCTATGGAAGCAAGAGCAGTACCCAACCCATCCATTTTATTCAATTTCCATAGATTTCACCATGAAGCTCTCCTTCGTTACCCTCCTTTCAGCTAGCGTCTTGGTCTCTACTGCGCCTCTAGCAGAGCAAATCCTCGACGAGCGTCAGGCTATGCAAAGCATCAACGATGCTATTATAAAAAAGGGCAGGAAATACTTCGGAACCTGCACAGATCCCGGCCGCCTGAGCTCTGGATCCAATGCCGCCATTATCAAGGCCAACTTTGGTGCCATCACTCCCGAGAACAGGTAATCTTTTGCATCGCCTCGCCACGCTAGATGGAATCTAATCTATGGTAGCCTAAAATGGGACGCAACAGAGCCGTCGCGCGGGAACTTCAACTTCGGCCAGGCAGATCAAACCTTGAAATTTGCTACCGAAAATAAGAAGTTGATTAGAGGTCACACGCCGGTGTGGCACTCTCAACTTCCGAGCTGGGTTAGTTCGATACGCGACAAGGCTACTTTGACTTCTGTCATGCAGAATCATATCACCACTTTGATGAAACGATACAAGGGCAAGGTATATGCATGGGATGTAATCAACGAGATGTTTGAGGGTATGTTCGAGCTCGTTTGCAGTAGGCCTGCTTATACGTTGAATAACTAAAGAGCCTGGCCAGAAAATGGTAGCTTCCGCGCGAGCGTGTTCTACAACGTCCTAGGTGATTCCTTTGTTCGAATTGCTTTCGAGGCAGCAAGAAAGGCAGATCCAGCGGCAAAATTGTATATAAACGACTATAAGTAAGTTCGGGAGCTTTTCCGTAAAAGTAAAATCGTAACAACGACTAGTCTCGACACCGCATCGTATGCAAAGACGCAGGCTGTGGCTCGCAATGTCAAAGCTTGGATTTCTCAGGGGATTCCTATCGATGGTATTGGTTCCCAGAGTCACTTGACATCCGGGCAAGGTGCCAACGCTTCGGCAGCCATGGCTGCGCTCTGCGCTGCTGCCCCTGAGTGTGCTATGACCGAAGTTGACATTCAGAATGCCCAGGCTTCTGACTGGACGAATGTCGTCAAGGCTTGCTTGAGCCAGAATAATTGCGTTGGTATCACTGTTTGGGGTATACGCGACAATGACTCTTGGAGGCCACAGGGCAATCCGTTGCTATTCGACAGCAACTTCAAGGCCAAGTCTTCCTATGAAACTGTCTTGGAGGCTCTGAAGTAGACAGTCCGCATAGAGAGGAAACATGTCGATGCTGCTGGAGTAGTATGTTTAGTTGACCGCTGAGGCATTCCTTTTGGGACTTGGTAAGATTTGGCCATTCAATTGCAAAATTGATACCAGGGAGGAAGTCCATGAATATATACCAGCTGTTACCAATGGAAATGATGCGGTGTGGTTTCGGTGCAAGTGCCATTGGTAATATTGTTTCCAGAAATTATACCATCGTGTACTCCGTAGAGTCTGAATTGCTGATCGCTTTCGCTACCACATGTTTGCCATAATAGGCCACGACGTGATGGCAATCTGACCTTGACTGAAAGAGGAAGGTCGCGAATTCTGATATGATAGACATTGGAAGTGATAATACATGCCCACTCTCTTCCCGGTGGGAATTCTTGTCGCTCAATAAGGATTGGACGGTAGAAGACAACTGATAGACAACCCTTGCTGGCTGGGTCTGATCAATCGTCCATAGAGGACTATTTAGAGGATCTGGTGGCGTATTAAGGGTTGCTGGGTTAATTTCACACTCTGTAATAATCATCTTAGGGGGCTTTCGCCTGTAATTCATCAAGCCATACACCCGGTTTATTAGTTCGGACACTCCATTGCAGTCTTTCGAAGCCAAATTCGATCGATAGCGAGTTGGAAGGGCCAAGGATAAGTCCGAGTTAGGCTGTCGCTTTAGAGCCTTTTGTAACTTAGGACCCGGATATTGTATTGCGATGCTGCATTGAGTGGGTCTTTCTCGTCCGACGAAGACATTGTGATACCATCACCCGTGAATAAAAAGGAGAATGCTCGTTTGACGCGTTCACGCTTCCTTTAGGTGAAAGAGAAAGTCTGGAATGCATAGATGGGCGCAGGCGACAGAGCCAGTGAAGCGATGGTGACTAACAATACTTTCCCCACGTGATGCTCAGCAACTGGTGAGGCTCAGCTTCGCGTTTCTCAGGCTCAGATTGGTGCTCAGATTGCAAGGAAAAACCCCAAGCCAGCGAGAGTATTATGCCTGGGAAATCCAGGCTCGTTCTTCGTCTGTTCTGAAGTCGCGCATGGTCCCAGCGCGAGCTTGAGGGCGAGTTTATGCCACGTGAAGTTTACGCCACGTGATGCATTGTTATTGTGCGCGCGGCCGGAATGGGACGCGACGCGCATGCGGAAGTTCTCACGTCTTTGTTACTTCACCCCTACTAGTCTTGTTGCAACCACACGAGGGTTTCTTATGTAGTTCATTCTTCAAAGGGCGGCCTCTCATAAAACAAAGCAGACATTAATATATGTGTTGCGTTGTGCTGCGTGCCTCCGCCCATGTCAATGCTCCGTCACAATTTCGGTGACTCGCGTCCTCATAAGCACACCAAGACAGGAGAAACTATGGTACAAGAAACGCAGGTTCTACAAAGTACCGCAATTCCGAAGGGCTACAGGTTCCTCGCAAAGGGAAATCGTTACAAAACTCTCCATTGCCGAAAGCTCACCCACGAGGCAGGCCAAATGCTCTACATCGTCATGGATCGGAAGAAGCAAGTTGGCATTCGCGTTCCCAATTTCATACTTCGAAAAGTCAATTCTCAGGCTAAAGCAACTCTCTCCGCTCGTCGAGACGCTGTCGCAAAGCGCGACGCCGCCGACATTGCCAAGGCAGAGACAAGCATACTAAAGCAGTTCCCGAAGATGCCTTTGGCCGAGCGGAGAAAAGTATTGAAACACGGATTTCGAAAATCTTCCGGGAGAGTAGGAAGAACCAGATTGATCCCCTTGTCAAAGAAGGTCATCCTTGCTGTCATCGCTCATGTGCGCCATCACCACACTGAATATGATTCCATACTTGAAAGTGGGATTGGGAGGGAGAGTGCAAGAAAAGCGACACTGGAGAAGATTAAGACCGTACTTAGACTCTGGGGCCTTACCTAAGGTGCGTGTTGAGCGTCCCATTGGCTCTCGATCATTACCTGTTGACTTTGGTAATAGACATCTCATGGAGTTTCCATGGTGATCGGGCACTGATTTCGGCGACGTATTCTCTGAATAGTCGTGTCCAAGCTGATTACTTTCGAGAATATGTACATCACTTTCTTAATTCTGAGCTTAGGCTAGTAGCTGTTTGCGGATGTTGTGGAATGCACCCACTCCGCGTTAAACGATTATAACGCTAGCTACTCCTCTTAGCATACGTTCATTATATCCACAAGGCGCGCTGTGCACAATCCCAGACTTCTAGCCAGCTTAACCCAGTATGTGATTCATGCAATAATCCTACTTCACACGCTTGTCGATCATTCCACCAAGTCCTTATATTGGATTTGGTAAAATTGAACTCACTATCATTACCAACCACCCACATCCTGATAAACAAAGGGCTTAGCAGTCGAGCGAAAGCGTGAAAGGCCTACGGGAACTCGACGGATTGAGTGATAGCAGCTCAGATTCCATCATACTAGAGCAAGCATCACCGCGGTGGCCTAGTTGAATCACAAAAAGTTCCTAATAACATCTAATTGTTTTGAAAATGAAAGACAAAGAGTCGCCACTTCCATGTTGAAATCATTTTCAACTTTCCTGAAATTCATCAGCTATGATAGTCCCCCCTGGCTGTCCCCCTAAAGCTCAGACCTTGGAGAAACATATGGCTTTACCCTCCTCCTCGCTTCGTTTACTTGCTCAAATGCATACGCAAAGCCAATCAGCGTCCTTTCCGCGAACGGTGCACCGAGAAAACTGATTCCAAATCTAGGTGCGCAGATGTAAGAGACGACTTGCGAAACCAGCAAACTGAGGAGAAGACTCACGGTACATTGGGTCCTGAAGTTACTAAACCCCAGTCATTTCGTACTATTGGCGTGCCCGCTGGGTAGGATCCCATTGGCACCGATATAATCGGCGAGCCTACACCCGCTGCCCAAGTAGGCGCGAATTCAGTGGGCAAAACGACCGCATCCAGCTTGTCGCGTTTGAGTGCGCCCAGGATGCCTCCTCCCATTCCGTATTTGAGGTTTTTCTGGTAAGCAGTCCAGAATCTGGGATCGGTGTTGTTCCAGCCTTGCAGCAAGGCAATGTCCCAAAGGCCGGTGTCTCTTTGCGGGTATTGCTCCAATTTGTAGCGTTTGGTGAAAGCGCGGAGGTCGGCTAGGGAGAATATGTTGTTGGGATTAGCGGAGAGTTTGGTAAAGTAGGCTGCCAAGTTACTGATGTAGTCGGCGCAGATTACCTTGGTCGCTATATTAGAAGCCAGGTATTCTTTTGCCAAAGGAAACTTTGTGTCAACGACTATAGCACCACGAGACTGCAGTTGATCAAGTGCTTGTTTGAAAGCCTTGATTATTGGGAGTGTGGTGTTGCTGGAATACAACGACAAGATGTCTCGTGGCACGCCGATCCTGGAACCTCTGAGGGACGAATCTTTGCAGGCGGAAACATAATTCGGCAGCCTCTTATTGGGAATTGCCAAAGTATAATTATCGTGCGGATCCTTCCCAGCAATGGCTTGTAGAATGTATGCGGCGTCCTTGACAGTTCTTGCCATAGGACCAACTGTGTCTTGGTGCTCGCTCACTGGTATGACCATATGCCTCGATGTCAATCCAACCGCTGCTATTAGTTAGAATAAATACCATATAAAATAGTAAATTGAATTACTGGGTTTAATTGCCACAATATTATTGTAGGAAGCAGGAAGCACAAGTGAGCCATCCGTCTCGGTGCCTATAGTACCTAGGCTCAAGCCAAGTCTATTTAAAATATCAGTAATTTCGCGCCCCAAAACGACATTACTATGTTTTTCTCGAAGACTTACGCAGCAGCTACTGCACTCCCACTTGAACTACCTGACGGATCTCCTTGTGGGATATAAGGACTCATCACTTGACCACTCCGAGCTGACCATCCATTGCTCGAGTTAAAGGATCTGACATTTGCCCACTCCGAAATAGCCGTCTTCCCGAGGATAATTGCCCCAGTGCTTCTGAGCTTTTGTACAACAGTAGCATCACGAGCCACGCGAGCTCCAAGGAGAGCATAGGATCCCGCTGGTACCGCACTTAAATTATTGAAAGTTGACTGGATTAGCACTTGGAGAACCTACCTGTTGTATTCATCTTGTCGTTCGTAGCAATGAGGTCTTTGATGAGTAGGGGAATGCCATGCATTGGACTGCTATACTTAGCATTCCTCGGGCCTAGAGACGGCCTCAACTTACCCACGAATTTTTCCCTGAGCCCGTTCCTGGTCCAAGGCAGCTGCTATTGCGAGAGCATCAGGGTTGATTTCAAGTACGGGCCGAAGCGCGCCATTGATCTCGCGAATACGGTCAATGTATGTCTTTGTAGGTCGTTAGCATAATCAGGGACGGGATCTTGACGGATCAACATGGAGAGAAGTTTCTCCGATATCTAATGATTAATATTTTTCATGGTAATGGTAAGCATACCGTGACGAGATCAACACTTGAATAAACTCCACAAGCTAGGCCTTGTCTAATATCTTCAAGCGCAGCATCGATCACTAGGGGAGTTTTGACTGTACATGAATTTCGATAAGGGTGGATTTCATCTCGGCCTGCTAACGAACCGTCTGCATTCTTTATGGCATATGCCAGCCATTGGTTTCTCAGGACCAACAGCAGCAGAAACTGTAATAAAAAATACATTTCGTATTCAGGGTGTCGTTTTTGATCGTGAAATTTGGTCAACGGTAACTGAGGATTTTGCAGTGTTGGTGCGACTGTATATGTAGCGCAATCGAGGATGCGCGGTCGAGGTACAGGGCTCTTTCAATATAAATGAGAATTCTTCGGTGCAAAAATATCCAATCAAGTAGCCTCTGCTGTTACGGATGGATGATTGTTCATGTCTGGAATGAAGTTATTTAAGTGGAGGGGAGGCTCGCTTGCCCAAGCCACGTCTCACTTGCAGTCGCTCAAATTGGACCACAATAAGGATGTGTGGCTTAAGCAAGTGCAGCCAAGCGCACGGAGCATAACAAAGGCCTTGACATGAATCAAAATCGGCTCAGGTTCCTAGCAAGTTACATCTTTTGGTAGCTTCTATAATAAATCTGTAGTGGTGAAATAGACTGGGCAAGTAGAATACCGTGTAGAGAAAACCTGTGCATCACGACTCCTTGGGGACATGGACCACATTGTCATAGTCTCACGGAATCATTTGTCCTTTCTTACGCCAGCGATCTGGACACATCCATACCCACAGTATGTACATACATTCTCGCCCGCTTACGTAATGGCCAGCCCGTCATTATCTAGTATAGTTAGTCAGCTTGGACCCTGACATCAGAATTCGGCAATTTCGGCTCTACTCTCTCGGGGTACACTCCAACATAATTCCCACACAACTTACGCGATGACCCTCGATTTGGCCTCCGCTGGTATAGATACCCTGTGCGTATTCGGGACATCAAGAGGCTTAGGCCCATGGATACCAGCCCCAGAAAGCGGACGAGACAGGACAGGCGCATTTTGGGTAGAGCCCAAATGAGGAGTTCACGCAGCCCGATGCAGAGGCTGTCTGTGTGTATGAGCACCTCCGGATGCTTCTCTTCCGATGCCGCGCTAATATTTGTTGTGGTCGCGGTCGCGATCGTATTGACGTTAACAAAAGCGGTGAGGGTGCTGCAACTCGGACCACAACCAACGCGAACGCTGGCGAGAAGTGCTTGGTATGTGTTGCTGAGAAGAGAAGAGCCTTATACGCATGGAAATGAACAAATGGAGTACGAATAGATTGGCATTGACGTTTTCGTAGGGAAAGGACTTGTACTCTGTTTCGGAGACACGCTCGGCCGATCGCGGTAACTAGGTATCCTCGAGAAGTCGCTGCGTGATTGACCATGCCTAAGCTAGGTCTTTCGAAGAAGCTGCAAGACACCGAGGAATGACTAGTGGCCAATATACTTTAAATGACTTCGATTATGGCACATAGGCGGCATTTCTCCACGGCAAAGCATTCCTCGTCTTCTTCGCACATTGTCCGCTATTTTCAAAACCATGTACCTGGATAGCGAGTCGTTACTGACCTGGTCGACCATCAGCACGGTAATCGTGGCGTACTGGACTGCTGCGACAATCTACAACTTCATCCATAGCACTCAACCCCCAACATCAATACCATGGATGGGCTATGGAAAGGGCTGGATTGCGAGCCTCCGTAACTTTACCGCGCTCACGAAAAGCAAAGAATGGCTTTTCGCTGGATATGAGAAGTATAGCAAGAACAATCGGATTTTCGTATTATCAGCAACGCTGGGCATGCACGCGGAGGTTGTTATGCCGCGGAGCCAATTGAGTTGCATGTTTGATCAACCTGATCATGTCTTGGGTACGAGCGAAGCGCATTACGAATTCCTCAACGGGGACTACTCCTTTGTCAGTCCAGCCATACTCAAAGATCCTTACCATGAGCACGTGATTCACAAGAATTTGATCCGTAACCTTAACGCAATCATCCCAGAGATAGAAGAGGAGGTGCCCTTCGCTGTTGCAGATGTGCATGGAACAGATACGCAGAACTGGAAGAGATTGGAATCGTTACAGTCCTTCATGGAAATGGTCTCTGTCCTCACTAACCGCATGCTTGTTGGGCCGTTGCTATGCCGGGAACGAGCATTCCTCAAGGCGGTACTGGCATTTACTGAGGACGTAATACGTAACCAGGTTTTGATTTTTTTGATGCCAAAGGCTCTGCGCGGTGTTATGGGACCTTTACTAGGTCTAGTCAATTGGTGGCATTTCAGACAATCGTCCATGTTTACATTGCCGCTGATCGAGAGGCGCATTTCGGATCTTGAAAAGAAGGCGGCGGGCGATCTTGACTATGTAGACTGGAACTCGCCATGCGATTTTTTCACTTGGAGCTACCTTACTGCAATGGCCGAGGGCCGCCTTGATGAGGCTCATCCCGTTCGCATTGCGCAGCGGCTTCTACCTATCAATTTTGCTTCCATTCACACAACATCCTTGACTGCCTACGAGACTTTGGCCAATATCCTCAGCGCAGATGCTGGCGTCATAGAGAGCTTACGCGAAGAGACACATCGCATCCTCCAGGAAGAAGGCGGATGGACAAAACAAGGTCTCAGCAAGATGCACCGGATCGACTCTACCATCCGGGAGTCGCAGCGTGCCTCGTCTATAGCCCTCACTTTTTCTCACCGCAAAGTGGTCGCTAAGGAAGGTGTTACCACACCAGAAGGGGTCCATATAGCCTATGGTAATATTCTATCTTGTCCGTGGACCCCTCTTGCCGGGGATCAAGATGCGTACGTAGATCCAGAGAAATTCTACGTGTTCCGTTTTTCGCGTCCACGAGAGGAGTACGAGGCAATGATTGCAGAGCAAAAAATCTACGTAGACGCACTGAAACTCAAACAAACCGGAGCTGTGACTACTGCTCTTAATCACCTCCCGTTTGGACATGGGAGGCATGCATGGTAAGGCGCATCCCAGCGTTTAGATGATGACTAATTCAAAATAGCCCTGGACGTTTCTTTGTGACACATGAGCTGAAGATGGTCTTTGCACATCTTTTGCTCAACTACGATTTCAAGCCTCTTACAGAAAGACCAAAGAAACTTTGGATCATTAGATTTCAGATCCCGCAACCCGTTCATGTCGAGTTTCGTCGGCGGAAGAATCCCTGGGTCCCAGAAGTCAAGTCTAATATGGGGCGATGAAGGCGGCTGCGATCCGGTTACGCTGTTGTCAAGATTCAACCCTAGACACTTCTTTTCGAATCTGTTTCTCTGCAGAGGCTATTCATGGTTCCAACCCGAGACTCAGCCACGCCAGCGTGCCAAATGTGTTGGGTTCAATAAACTTGAGATCTAGGTCCCGTCAAGAGGTGCGTGAGATGGCTCAATGGTGCGTGCCATAGCACATAAATCTACGCAGTAAGCCCGAAAGCTTGCTTATCTTGTTGGATAGGAAATCCTGAAACTTGGCCTGATACACCTAGATTGCACTAGACACTAAATGCAAGCTATCGCGAGACTTCGTAACCGTCAAAAACCTTGCTACGTGATGTGCCAGATACCTTTGCTAAGGTATCGCCCGTCTCCTTGTCAATGTGCAGGACGCTTAAAGCGTGGCGCCAAGGTGGAGTAGCAGGATAATGGTAACATGAATAAATAGAAGAGGTATCAACGTAGCACAACAATAATATTATGGTCTTTGGAACCCATGTTGTCGTAGAATACGGTCTCACTTGCTAGGGTTCCCGGTTGACACAAGCGTGTCAAAATCAACGTCATCACTCGCCATAGCCCAAGCACTGGTTCTACCTAACATGGAAATGAAGAGAGCTTTCCCACAAGGTCCGACGGCGCGTACATGGTATGCATGCTTTACTCGTCAGTTACTGCAAGGGCGTGCATGGTTAAATAGCAAGCGAGCATAGCATTCCCGCCGTCGCCCTTCAACAAGTAAAAAGAACCGAAGGAAAAGTCCCGCAACACATTATACGCGACCCCTAAAACGTTAGCCCAACACCCCCACAACCCCGCAAGCAACCGCAACAAGCGTACTGCCGCAAAGTGTCCAAAATAACCGCTCCCGGCGGGGGGAGAGACTTTTTCTTCTGCTTCCCCTTGCTCACTTCCTCATCCCTGTGAACTACCTATCCATACAATCCATACACCTTGGAAGTTTCCAAGTCGAAAAACATTCCAAGGCCATTTTATCAGTTGCTATTTCCTGCTCTTTTGACATAAAGCGTAGTTTATACCGATCGGCACCTGTCGGTACGCATCGCTAGGAACTGCGACAGAGACACCCATACCAACAAAGTTTAGCCTGCTCTCCAGCAAAGACAATGCCGCAGCACACATCACAGGCGCGCGACGACAAGCCTAGAGCCAGTACTATGCCCAACCCACTCGTACCGCAGCACATGAAAGCATTGCGGTATGTTTGCTATTTTGAATCCACTTTGCCCTGCTGCGCTATATACAATGCAGAGAGAGTATACATACTGATTCTTCGCCTTCCACACCCTTAGGTACACCGGCCCGGAGCAATTCACAGTAGCTACGATTCCCGTGCCGGAGATCGGCGACGAGGATGTTCTTGTGCGTTTCTTTGTGTTTCCCTTTTGTTGAACCCTGCGGGATCAATGAATATAGCGGAAGAAAAGTTGGCTGAGCCGAAAGGGTATGGTGTAGGTCAAGATAAGCGCGTGCGGTGTTTGTGGCACTGTGAGTGAAAGTTTTATTTTTTTTTTCCGTTCTGGAGAAGAGAGTGTGGGACGGGGGTAGAGGCGAGAGAAAGGGACAGGCGCTGATGGCGAACGCGCGCGTGCGTGCGTGTAGGATTTACATTACCACAAAGGGGAATTTCTTGCAAAGGTAAGTTTGCCTTGAAAGGGTTGATGAAGTTGACAATTGTTGGAATGGGCAAATCAAGTGGCCATTGATACCAGGTCGGTGCCCTTCATCGTCATGGCCACGAGTGCCTACAATGAAAATAGCTCACACCATCTCAGGTCACGAAGCAGCCGGCACAATCGCTGCCATCGGTGCCAACGTCCGTACGGTTGCCCTTGGCGACCGCGTCGTCGCTGACCCCATGCAACCCTGTCTGACCTGCTTTCACTGTATGCGGCGCAAACCCCTCCTGTGCGAGAACATGACTGCGTTTGGCGGCACGGTTCCAGGCGGATTTGCAGAGTACTGTCGGTTCCCCGCGCG
>Ga0182210_1000021_pt1 | contig 27301 bp, 13 predicted proteins | sample G5R1MG_19_FD_129670 | JGI IMG/M metagenome (GOLD analysis project Ga0182210, IMG submission 129670) | Switchgrass phyllosphere microbial communities from Michigan, USA - G5R1_MAIN_03OCT2016_LD1 MG | ecosystem: Host-associated > Plants > Phyllosphere > Phylloplane/Leaf | place: USA: Michigan... | reverse complement strand
TGCTACTGAGGGCAGGCCTTCGGGTTTATTACTCGTCCTCAAGCATTACGAGACGGCGACAATGGTGCCGAGTTACATGCGTGCCTTGGCATTCTGGTCGTGCTCTAAATCGAGTGGAGGTAAGTCTCCACCGTAAGCTAATCAGGGATGTTTTCCTGGCTACACAAGCAGCACGCCGTCCATTGAAATGGTCTACCTAGTCAAGCGACTTGCGTGATCATCATCTTGAAATCCCGCATGTCGAGCTTATCAAAGCCAAGGTTGTACAGTACCTGGAAAGTATATTGGCCCGCCCGCTCTCGGCGACGTCCATCCGCAGCTGCACTACTTGGCTGCCCCGCTGGTCGTGCGCAGCAGAAACCAACGAGACATGCATATCCTGGTTAGATAGCAGGTCGTGCAATACCGCTACCGCATTACGTGCTCGTGAAAGATCTGAGCGAGGTGAGTTTTCCGGGTGGAAGATGCAAACCTTGAGATCCAACGACCCAATCCGTTGTTGAAAAGCCGCTCCGACTTGGCGCCGAGTGTCTCCACCTTGCGGGGCGTGTCTGTCTAACCTATGGCTGCAGCACCACACAGCAGGCGGGCATTGAAGACGAATCTCATGGATATTTAACGGACAAGAAATCCAGAACCGGCATTGGACCAAAATTCTTTCCAATCGTTTGCCTTGTCTGGGCGATCCATCGCATACGGATACACCCTGCAGTTCCAAGTTCTAGCCATGTTCTAGAAAGTTGAAACACCAAGCTACTGGGCGTATCCACCCAACCAATCTAGTCAAGATTGATGAGCAAAGCTTCACGCTGATTGGTGAGGAAGTAGTCAGAGGAGGGTATGGCACAGTTCAGGCCCACTGCTCTTTGCTGGCTTAACTAAGCAAGGTTGGTTGTGTTGCAAGTTCCATCTTCATTGGTATTTTGCCTTGATCTTAACACCGACGCCAGATGGGCTTGCTCGTTGCGTTGAGCTCCAAGCTTTGAGTGGATTCCACCAAGTACAGGCAATGTGTGCTCTGCGACTCGGCTCCATCGGCCTCTCTTCTCGAAAACACGAAACAAGCTCCGCTTGGGTCATACAGCAAGCCCTCTACTTCCTGCTTGATCAATCATTTCAAATCAGTGGTTTGTATCCACAATTGGATGCTGACGTGCTCTACCAAAATCCCTCACTTGTGGAGACCTCCAGCGATTGCGCAATGTGCAAGGATAAATCGAGGGCAGGCTGTATTCCCAAATCTGGCGGCTCATTTTGACCGTCATCAGGCTCACAAGCATATAGTTGGCTTCGGGACGATGGACTTTTGTATTTGATTGCATTAGCTTTATTCGTGACTTTTCATTGATTACCCTGAGAACGCCGCTCCAACGACTTATCCTAACCTCTACTTTCAAGATAGCTTAGTTGCCTACGGGCACATCGTCAAGAGCCTCGCCCTTAGAGTAATGATTGACCCAGTTGAAAATCTCCGTATGCCAGACAAGGCTATTCTCCTGCTTGAGCACCCAATGATTTTCATCTGGGAAGTTTAAGAAGCGACTAGGAACGCCACGACTTTGAAGGATGTTGAAGAGGCTGATGCCATCGCTTTCGGGGAGACGGTAGTCCTTTGTATTGTGGATGATGAACTGGGGTGTTGAAAAATTAGTAATATGGTTTTGCGGGTTCCACTTGTTGTATGCGTCTGAGTCCCAGATGCTTCCGTGATAATCGTGACGAATAAACCACAGCTCCTCGCTTGCCCAGGCACCTTGAGTGTTGGAAATGCCGTCATGGGTAACGAGGGCCTTGAACTTGTTGCCAAGGTCGTTGGCCTGAATCCAGTTCGTCATGTATCCACCGTAAGAAGCACCAGCAGCGAAACCGTTAGCAGTGTCAATCCATTTCAGAGAAGAATCGACATAGTTCCAGGCATTGACAAGATCCTCATATGGCCAACTACCCCATTGTCCTTGAATAGCGTCAATGAGAGCCTGGCCGAAGCCAGTAGAACCAGTTGGGTTAGGTGCGACGACGATGTAGCCCTGGTCAGCCCAGACCTGGGGGTTCCAGCGGTTTGACCATCCGTTAGCCCAGGAGCCCTGGGGGCCACCGTGGATGAGGAAAGCAAGCGGATAGGTCTTGTTTTCAACATAGTTGGTAGGCTTCACAACAAGAGCGTGCAGAGGCTTCTTCTGTGCAGGATTGGATGCGTTGAAAAATACCTCTGAGACAGTGTGCGCGCCGAGACCTGCAAGATTGGGGTCGACAAGCGAGGCATCGAACAGAGTCTTCTTCTTCCCATTGGTGACAGTGTAGTACTCCGTAGGTGTCCAGATAGCAGTACCCGTGACAAAAAGAGAGCCGTCAGGAAGGACTGAGTAATGTGAGACGGTCGTGTTTGATGTCAAGGGTTCCGGGACGAAGGTCGCATTAGCATCCACAGGGATGTTGAAGATTTTGACACGGGCGTAATCCTCAGCCGTGACGTAGATTGAAGTGCTATCTTCAGCCCAGATGAGAGGCCCCTGTACCCAGCGATCAAATCCAGCGCTCAAAGACTTCCAGTTGCTAACGGCAACGCCGCTGCCTTTCAGAGCTACTTCGACTGTGTATAGAATCCACCTGTCCGACTCATAGTAGTCCTCATCCTGTTGAACGTACGCAAGCCTGCAGTTGTCGTTGGAGAAGGACGGCAATCAGGACGCGCCTTTATGGCCAGCGTGAGCTGCCTCCGAGTCAGGACCATTGAAAGCAACTGGTGCCTCAGAGGATGCAAAGGATCCAACATATGTGTAACTAGCGGTGTAATTGGCCTTGTTCAATTGAGGAGCTTTGCTTACAAAAGCGTACATTGAACCGTCGGGGCTGATATCATAGTCGCTGGCATCACCAAATGGCTGGATAGGGGTCTCGGGTTGGGTAGTGGTGAAGTTGATTCTGTGGTTCAAGTTACGAAGACCAGCGCCAGCAAGGGCATAGCTCTTATTTACTGAGAGAGCACCAGCGAATACAGCGTATCGTTTCTTGGTCAACCAAGTGTCCCAGTGGCGGACGTAGGTGTCATAATAAAAACGCGCGGTGCTGTGTGGGACGATCTCCGTCTCTGGGTTTACTGCTGTGCCGTTGGGGTATGCCATCGTGTTGACCAAGAAGTGTAAGTCACCAGAAGAAGTGTTCGCGACCTTCAGGCCAGAGTAGGGAGCATCTAGCGAAGCGACCATTTTGCTGACCAAAGTCAGTATGGACAAAGAGCATGGATACGTGCAGCGCAACCCACCTGGACTTCGGGCTCTTTAAATCACCAATCCATAGCGTGACACCTCCTGGAACCTCCTCGTTGGTGCCGTTGATGTAGAGGATACCTGTGTCGGACCCAGGAATCCAGACAAGTTCGTTGATCTCACTGGCGTTCCATCCCGAGTCTGAAATCGCGCCAGTCCTCAAGTTAATCTGGTTCAAACCGGAACTGCCAGAATGCTTCTCGAATGAGTATTGCGAGTAGGTGAAGAGCGCGACGGAGCCATCAGGGCTGGGTTCAGCTGCACTGCGACGAATCGTGCTTAATAGAAGCCTGTCGCCATGTTAACTAGGCACAGGGCAGTAATGAAGTGGAGGCTTCACATACTCTGGGGTAAGAGCAGAGGCTCCTGTGGCAAGCAGCGCGGCCACAATTCTCAGATAACGAGCCATGGTGTACTTGACAAGCTTCGCAAGAGCTCGATGAGACGAGATTGGTAATGAACGATGAACAGCTCCGGGTACGGGAGCGAGCTTATTAGAGTACCTGGAGCACATGGACCCCTGTATGCAGCATTCACCCTGCGGGGTTCACGTCGTACAGTGAGTACCTGTCAAGTTCCTGCTGCTCACCTTGCAATGGCATCATGCTGTCCCTGTCCTGGAGTCGCCGCTAGTCCTAACAAGCCAAAAATGAACACTTCTTGTCATATCTCCTGCTTGATCGAGACTAGGGCAGCGGATCTCGCCAATAAGCTTAGTTGATGGGTCGACAAAAGCATATCTGCGCCTCCTTCGGATTCTATCGACATTTGATCCATCCATCCTCCCTGCATGGCTCCGCGATACGGATCTACTTGCCGTGGTAAGCCTTGCATCTCTCACGCGCGGTATGGTACACGTACACATGCTCCTAACTCGCACAGATCGCCAAGTCCTGACATAGTTAATGTGGCGTAGCCCAAAAAGGCAGGTCCTTAGAGCCACGACTGTTCCACGACGTTATGCCCTGTCGTGGCCGCCTCTCCTAGGTAGGCAATTCAGGCTTTGGAATCTGTCGCCGCCCGCGGGTTTCTAGAGCAGATCCTGTCGGCGATAGAGGCTTCTTTAGGCCAGCATCGGACGCTGTTAGCACGCCTTGTATGGGATAGGCGTCCCACTACACGCATCGCCAGCCATGAACCGAATGACCACTAGAACACCTGCCTTACCAGGCTTAGGCTCTGCAACATGTCAGCGTGGTTCCTCAGTTTCGCCCGCCACCAACAATATTTGATAGAATTGCGCGAATGAACGGCTTTGCAAATTCTTGGCAGAACTTGTGTGCATCGTAGAGATGGTGGCTCTTTGCAGATCTGGAGTATGGTTTTAGATGTTCCTGATGGAAGGCGGTTCTTATCATGTTGAACGATGGCGCTAGGTAAGCATCCCGACTCGCGACATGCTCTGTCGGGCGCGGTAATTGCATGACAAGTCGTCACAATGCGTTTGCATCTTCCATGCTGTCTCGTTTAAACACGAACACGTGGTGCACTATAGGCCATTGCGGGATGCTGAGGTGATGTCAAAACTGGGGGCTTGCTTACTGTCTTGAATCCAGACGCGGACCGTTGTTATACAAGTTCGGTCGCTAGCCTCAACACGTAGTCACGTGAGTCGTAGCGCGTATCTTCGTCACATGAATTTTCAGTCACACATTATGATTTAGTGGAAGGAACATTCAGCCCAAGACCTATGCAGCCTATGGGACGTCAAAATTACACATCTTGTCTAGGTAGTTCGCCTACCACAGCATATTTCCGGGCATCCCTGGACTTTTTCCCAAAGATTCCGGGCTATCTATCCCTCAATAGGACCCATTACTGAGCCCCAGCACCATGTACAGATAGCTCGCCCGATTTGATTCCCGCAGCCGCATTTGTTGATATTTGTAGGCCAGCATTCTTGAAGCTTTTCTTCTTCGTCCTCATAGCAGCGCAAGCATAACCATCGATCAAGGTAGCGGCCTCTGAGTGTGCAATGGCATGGTCTGTGAAGGAGATTCTTCCCTGAGGAACCGATATGAAGAAGGCAATCATCACAGAACCAACGCTTCCGCTGCTCAGTTGTCTTGTATAAATCTCGGAGGACTGGTGATGGATCTGCTACGTTCGAGTACGAAGAGAATGCGAGCGAGTTCTGCCCAAGATCCAGGTCAAGAATATGGTTGATGTTCTCAGGTGGGCCATAGGCACTCTCTTCCAAGGGGCTATCAATGCTTCCACTGTCATGATATGGTCCAACCTTTTTCGTCGATGGATCTTGCCATTTTGGCTCGGTGACGACATGTTCCCAATGTAGGTGATGTGGGCTCAGGATGGGAACCTCTTTTGCATTAAGCATAATGAATCCACTAAAGTTGGGAAGCTCATCTTCAGCACAAGGCTTCTCATATATGCTTTGATATACGCAATGAATGCGGCATTCGTCACAAGTTGCGACCTTGCATTCCACGCAAGGCCGAGTTTTGACAACTCGATCAGTAGCTATTGAGCCACATGTCACATACTCAGTGCATTCAAACATGTTGAAGAACACTGACTTTTGGTGACATCTTCTTCGGATCTGGATTCCCCTACCAGGACACTGCATTCTTCCTAGTAGATTTTCTATACTTTTTCGTCTTGGCACTATAGCGTGATAAAAAGCCTTTGCCGAGAGAGCTAGTGCAAGAAGATCTTCGGGTTGGAGATGGGAAACTATGCTTTTGAGAAGACCATACTGTTGCACAATCCGCACAAAGGAATATGGAACTGGCTCGCGCAATACTGGCTTCATCTTCTTGGCAGTTGTGGGAGCAAGTAACTTTGATGACCACTTGCGTTTCATAGTTAACCCCAATTTTGTAGAATTTTGTGTGGCCGTAACGAGCCCGTCACCGGACTCGGGTAGACCATGGAGAAGACCCTCGGTACCCTTCATGCCTGACATGCGTGAGCACTGGACACATTTACCAATTAACTGATGAGACAGATGCCCACTTCGCTAATCAAGAAGTTACAGAAATTTTAGTGGTAGAACATCTGGACGTAAGACTGCTAGCTGAAAATGTAGAGTTGGATGCCATGTGCAAACATCGCTAGATTGTCCGAGCCTGCATAGCAAAAGAACAGGACTGCTGAGTAGAGGAAAGGCTGTATCAACGTACTGTGATATATATAGTTGTTTCGAAGCATGTAATGCTATACATATCCATGTAGCGCTTAGCATGCAATACAGTCCAGATCTGGATCCATGGCGCGGTTTTGCCGCTTGTCGCAATATCGGTTGATGGATGGGTAAGAGGGAATGGGAAATCCTAGTAGGGGCAAGTAATAGACGTAAGTGTTTAATTTCGCGTCTGTTGAGGTTGAGAGAGGGTGTGAGGGTCACGAAGGAATTGCCGTGATGTTCTTGGAGCTCGCTAAAATTGACACAGGATTGTGGGGAGTTGTGTGTGGAGTTGGGTCCGAAGGTAGAAGCCACGCTAACCTACATTAGGTGGTTAGGCTGTTGTTGACCAGAAATCACTTGCTTTACACTGGCAGATCAGAAGCTAAGTTTATTATCGTTTATACGTTCCCTTCACTTATTGTGGGGTAGGATATAGCAGCACCTAGCATGCCTAATATTATTAGAACAAGAAATCTCTGAATATAGAGTCCTAGTGGAGACGATGAGATTCGTGTTAAGCATGCAAGTTGAGGCAGACCCAAAAACCCACGTTGAAAATATCACCGTTAACACTTGACGTGCCGCCTGCAATTCTACAAGATGAAGGTCTATACTGTGGTCTTGCACCTCAACTGGACATTGTAGTGATCTTTAATCGTAGTGAGTAGAAAGTAAAAACATGCATTTCCAACGACGCATCTAACCGTATCTGACATTGCCGGCTCCCTCTCGAAACCAGTCATCGGTCGCCATTCCTTCATCTGCAGTAGCGAAGTTGATGACCGTGCTCTTCATAGTGGTATATGCATGATATGCGTCAATCCCGTTCTCGCTTCCAACACCTGAACTGCTCTTGGCACCACCCCATGGTGAGCTTGGATCATTGCGGTGATGTGTGTTAACCCAGCATATCCCGCTCTCGATGCTGTCCGCCACTCGGAAAGCTTGCGATAAGTCCTGGGTCCAGATAGCTGCACCAAGTCCGAATTCGCTGTCGTTTGCCAGGTCCAGCGCCTCTTCCTCTGTGTCGAAACCAACAACAACGATAACTGGCCCAAAGGCCTCTTCCCTCCAGATCCGTGTGTCGATGATTTTCCTAGAAAAACCGTTGGTGATAATTGTCGGCGGGTAGAAATAGCCTTTGCTAAAGTCGGTCCCATCAAGAAGAGAGATGCCGTTCATCTTCTGGCCGCCAGTGACAATCTCAACGCCCGCTTCAGCAGCATCTTGCACCAGGGCCGAGACACTGTTGAGCTGTTTTTCAGAGATGAGTGGGCCCATCATGGATTCTACGTTTTTTGGTGAACCCATCCGTCTCTCGATGCTTTGTGCTTTAACTTTCAACTTCTCCAGTACCTGAGCGAAAATGTTATTGTGCACAATGATTCGAGTCGCAGCAACACACGTCTGGCCGCTTGCAATGAAGCTCCCGAAAACTATTCCGTTGACGGCTAGGTCCAGGTGGGCTTGCTCAAACACAATGACTGGTGCTTTTCCGCCAAGTTCAGCGGTAAATTGGGCAAGATTTCGGCCTGCGATTGCCCCAATTGCTCGTCCAGCTGATGTACCCCCTGTTACATCCACTTTTTTGATGAGCGGGTGCTCAACGAGCGCTTTTCCAGTGGTCACCCCATCGCCTGGTAACACGTTGAACACTCCGTCCGGTAGCCCCGCCTCTTTCATCAACTTTCCCAGCTCGATGCTCGTCAGCGGAGTCAGCTCGCTCGGCTTCAACACGATAGAGTTACCGGCAGCTAGTGCAGGTGCTATCTTCTTCACAGCAATTAGTAAGGGATGGTTGAACGGAGTTACCTGCGCAACGACGCCGAGAGGCTTTCGATCCACCCAGTTATGCAGTTTGCCAACGGTAGGCAACACAGAGCGCTCCTCAGTCCTGAGGAGCGCAGCGTAGTACCTAAACCACTTTACTAGCGTTGGTACCTGCGCATTCATCTCTCGAATAGCTCTTCCGGTCTGCTGCACTTCGAGTTGGATGAGTCGCGGTAGGTTCTTTGTCAATAGTTCCGCAATGCTGTCCAGTGTTTCCGCACGAATATGGCGGGGTGCTTTGGACCAGACCCCAGATATGAACACATCATGCGCTTGTCTGATAACCTGATCGACGCATGTTGATGATGCAGTATGGCATTCAGCAACTTTCTTTCCCGTAGCAGGGTCTTCCACGCGTAATCTGAAACGCGTAAGCAGTTGCGATATGCTATAAATGAGGGGTTATCTAACTGACAAGTCTGTGCTGCCTTCGACTTCCTTTCCGCAAATCCACAAAAAAAAGACATTTCGGCATCCAGAATCCATTGCAATGTGGCATGAGATGTTGTACTAGTGTGAGAGGTGGCAATTCCGGTAAATGGGGTTGGAGGCGACTGGTGGCGGAGATGACCGACAGAGTGGATCTCGATACGGTAAGACCGGTGGCTTGGCAGTTCATACTGTTCATCAGCCTTTAGAAGGTACAGGCCGTTCGAAAGGATGGACTCTGATCAATACAGAGATTTTTAGTTGACTCCATGACGGCGTTATTTACCACCTTAGGTGACAATTAGTCCATCGTTTTGCTGATGCGAATTGTCGCTGTGCACTGAAACGGTCATACTGTCATGTCTTCCAAGATCATGGAGCAGCCAGAAAATGTTCTAGGCTGTGAGTTGTACTTGTCGCTGGCGTTCATGGATACTGGGAGATGTAATTCCCTTTGGCCATCACTCGTTTGTTTTGTTTAGGTCAGCCCTAGTACACTCTTCCCCTTGAAGTTTCCCCTTGCATTGTCCACTTCGCCTCTTTGGACGTTTCCATCCGCTCCATGCGAGAGCAACAGCTCGATTAGCACGCTTCTCTCTTTTCCTTCCAGATTTGTCGCCCTTAATACTGATTGCAAGGGTGTGCAGCCATTTCCAGTCTCAAAATTCACATCTGCGCCCGATTCCATGAGATATCGCGCTGTCTGGTATGCTCCTGGCGTTTTGACTGCAAGATGTAAGGGAGTTTCGCCGTTACTGTTGGGAAGATCGATTGAATGACCCAGCAATACCAGATACTGCACTACGGCCAGTTGGCCCCCCGTGACGGCAGCATGCATTGCTGAAAAGTACGGCGTGGACATGGATTGCGTGCGTGTGATGTCGGCCCCAAATTCTATAAGCACATGTAAGACATCAGGAGACATTTCATATGCTGCGCGTAGAAAGAAGTAGCCAAACTCAGGATGTGACGCCATTGGGTTGGCGCCTCCCCAAAGAATTTTCTCCATCTCCACAGCCGTTACTTCCGCTGGGATGTTGATCAGGATGCGATCAAATGCAGACCGTTGATCAGCTCCTAATTCTCTTCGGTTGTCTTTCGCCACTGCTATTTTGTCGGAAAGGATCCGCTTGTGAAAGATGGAGATATTCGAACTTGTGATTGTGGACGTAAGTTTGGATGAATACCCGGGCGATTCGTCCATTGAACTCTCGCCCAGAAAAGACTTATCCTTGCCCGACACATTAGTACACCAGCTGCGCGATTTTTTAATACGTGCCTCGGGCGGAACAAGTGTGTAACTAGAAGACACGCCGCCCGCGGTGTAGGATGTGCCATGCGAAGGAGAAATCTCACTCCGCGATAGAGGTCTTAATCGAGAGAAACCGGCAGTAATCCTTCGAATTGCTGAGTGTTTGGGAGGATCCTCATTCCCGAAAGAAGGCACATTGGCAAGCCACGTGCTTACTCCCCAATTTCCAGAGGGTGTTGTTGGGATCCGCACTGAGAGGCTGTTATGCCTACTCCGGCCGACATCGCCCAATGCAGGTTCCAGTGAATCTGGCCGTGGAACTGTGGTTCGCCGTGTTGAAGACGATAATGCGATTTGTGGTGCTTCCCTTGAACCGATTACGGTGCAGGAACGGAGTAGTCGAATGGCTTTTAGTAGCGAGGGAAGCCTGTCTCGTGCAGTTTGGTTGACATAGATCTCTTGCGTATCCGTTCTCTTGAGCAGCTCGTCATTTGCCATGATCAAGTCATTAACATGGCACTTAATCAAGGAATTAAGGGAGCCGTCCTGGTTGTATCTGTAAGACTCAGTACTGCGGACGGCTTGTTGGATTGAGACAAGGTGAAGCTCACAATGCCACATGGTCAATCGCTAGTTCGAGTACAACCTTGGAGGCATCTAGGTCGTGACGCAAGTTGACCAAGAGACCATGCTTGAGCGAAGCCCAGTCGTTCGAAGGCGAATTACTACAAGAAAGTTTCAAGAAAGTCTTGTGAAGGCGCTCGCAGGAGCTGTCGCACGAGTCGAGGATTTGTGTAAAAGCATCGATGAGTGGGCCAGGAAGGCTTAGCCCTGGTTTGGAAAAATCATCTTGCGAAATGCCAAGACCAGTCTTGATGACAAGGAGGCCGCTATTGATGGCATTCAGGTCGTGCCGTGATTCCCGAACGGTGCGTGCAAAGCTGCTGATATCTGGGACCACCTTGACTGAAGATTAGTGTCACGCAGGTACGTTTGCTATCGGGGTTTAGCAATACCTGGCCAATTGATATGCTTATTGCAGCGCATCTGGCAGCGATTGTGCTAGGGTGTGGCATCTGTCACGTAGAGCGGAAGATGTCATCGGCTCAGACACACAAGGAATGCGGCAGTGTTGAGAGTCTGTGGATAAATTGAACATAGACGAAAGACGAAGAATTGCAGCGCAGCATTTGCAATACTGTCTGGTGTTATAGGTTGGAATGCCTAACCCCTATGCTGCACATATAGTCTGACATTGGCGGCCATGGGTCCCAGGCCACCGAGCGTGGCACCGCAGAACGCCAACGAGAAAGGGGTAGTGTCTGAGCATTCCATCAACCGTGTTCCACCACACGCAACTGCACATGGACAAACTAGAAATCCGGGCCAGTCGCTCGAATCGATACTAGCAACCATGATTGCATGCTTTGACTTGCGGCACGTATAGGGTATGATTTCCAGGCACATGCAGTATCTATTTTTGGCTAGCGCGAAACAAGCTTTGCACACTGTGAAGAGAGCGGAGATCTCGACAGCGCCACAATTGCTGGTCTAATTACAGTACCCTGCCCATTCACACAGTATGTGCTAGATATAGATATACAGATTATGAAGGGAGTAAAGTGACAAGTCTCCCTGACCCCTGAACCGGTCGTTACTAGCATACTAGGTACCTAGCCCGCTACCCCGGTTCTCTTCAAGACATTTGTTTAGGGGAAGAATACTAGGTACTGTATTACAGGGATTTTCTTGGCATATACAATAGTAGTCCCATCTAATTTACCTTTGGTGGTAAGATTATGCGTCAGGCAATAAGCTTTGCAAGAGTAAAAGCTGATATCTATACATAGAGCAAGTATAGAAGATTGGGTAGAACTAGGACTGGGAAAGAACTTGTCTATATCATTATATTGACAAGCCTTGTTCTATCCTATTATAATTACAGTAGGGTGTATATATATTATCAGGTATAAGGTTAATTAAGAACAGTAGTGCCGCTGCTATTGTTTTCTTATCAATACTGTGCAGGTAAGGGAACCAAGGCAGCCAATGACGTAAAGGTGGGTCCCACCTTCCCCGCTGCAGTCGTCTTTACTTGATGCCAGCTCAGCGGCGCTACAGTATTTTTTCAGAAGCGCCCAACAAAACCTTGACACTCTTGCTCTCTGTTGCCCCTCACCCACTTGTCAATTAACAACCTACCACCACCCACACCTTTAACAGCTAAACAATACCCGCAATCATGGGCAAGGTATACTCCTCACCTCAGCAATTTAACCTACCCCGCAATACCCTATACTAATACAATAAGCAGGTCAAGTATGTTATGCTCGACTGCGACAACACGCTCGTCCAGTCAGAGCGTGTGGCGTTTGCAGCCTGTGCCGAGCTCACCAACGAGGTGATGAAGAAGCACAACATCGATGCCACGTACACGGCCGACTCGCTACTCGAGGACTTTGTCGGCCACAACTTCCGCGGCATGCTCAATGGCCTGCAGAAGAAGCACAACTTCACAATGTCCAACGAGGAGCTCGAGGACTTTGTCCAGCAGGAGCTTGGTGCCGTCACTCGCAAGCTCAGCCAGGAGGCGGTCGAGTGTCCCGGCGTTACAGTCGAGCTCAACAAGCTCAAGGAGCAAGGCTACCCTATGTCTGTTGTCAGCACTTCAGCCAAGAGTCGTGTTGTTGCCTCAATTGAGAAGGCCAACATCGCCCACTTCTTCCCCCCTGAGCACGTATACTCTGCCGCCACCTCGCTCAACCCTCCCAGCTCCAAGCCTGACCCAGCCATCTACCTCTACGCTGCTGAGCAACTCGGTGTCAAGCCCCACGAGGCCGTCACGGTCGAGGACTCCAAGAGCGGTGCCACCGCTGCCATGCGCGCCGGCATTCCCTGCATTGGCTATGTCGGCATCTACGGCATCGAGGAGGGCAAGGAGAAGATGGAGCAGATGGCCAAGCTCTTAGCCGAGGAGACCAAGTGCGCTGCCATCATGTATGACTGGAAGGAGTTCCAGGACTGCCTCAAGAAGGTCGAGGCCAACTTGTGAGCAGTTTCTTGTTATGGAAACGTTACTTCGCCACACGGTGGAAGTCTGATTCATTCTTCTTTGCAGAGGAAGTGGAAACAAAGAGACATGATCACAACATGGTCATTATATACACTCATGAATGAATTGCTACTGGACTATGTCTAGTTCGCAAACTACTACTATTTTCCTGCCTGATATGCCACTGTAGAAAGTTGATCAAACTTGCAAGAATGGTAAGCATGGAACAAACCAAAGTTGGTTAGGGCCTGTACCCCTTTCGCTTGATGACCAATGTGCATGTTCAGGGGCCTGTGCGACATTTGAGGGGGTTTGCGGGGGTTCTCAGTCTCCAAAATGCCTGGCAGGGCTACGAACGACGACAAACTTATATATACACGCCAGCCGCATCAAAGCAGCATACATCTGCGTGATATGCCTCTGCCGACATCCCGATAACTCCCATCGCATCCCAGGACCAAGCAGCAATATTGGCGCAGCCAATCTGGTCTGCAGACCTCTTTGTACCAACGGCCACCATCGACTCTTTGGATCATAGTCAAAAAGGGCAACTGCGATACGACATGCCTACCGTCTCCAAACAACCTCGCAGTCGTGATATCAAACACTCCAGTCTTTGTCTATCTACGGTCTCTTACTTCCGTCCACGACATCTAAGCGCACGACATACCTAGGTATACAGGGGCATAGTTGTCGCCAAGGCATGCCAAAATGAATCCTCCTTCCTAACCGGTCGCTACGAAGGTTCCGCTCTTCTAGACCACCAGTCTTGAAGCACGTCCGGCACTCAACTTGATATATCCACTGCCTCTCATGTCCACGCGTCACCAATCAGCCGCGCACATCGGAATACAAAGCGGACCACGACGTCCAGACGGGCAGGTGGCTTAACCCTGCTAAGTTGGGCATATGACCTGCCACGGCGATTATGACGAATCGAGCAACTCCTCGTCTCCTCACCATCTATAAAAGATCTCATCAATTGTCTGGGCTGGATTGCTATTCATTGTTCCATGCACCGATCACGCCTCGGTAATATGTATCTACGAAGCGCAATTCTCTCCTTGGCTGCTCTTACGGCGGCCAAGGAAATCCGAAAGGATGAGGTCAAGGCCGCGAAGCTCTACGACTCAGGAATCAGGCATGCAAACAACATCGCATTGAAGAAGGTGGTGCTCTATAATGACTTCTGTGTAATTCCATGCATGCTAACAGTCTTGGTAGGAGTCGTGGGCGAGACAAGAAGCTGCGGGCGCCTACAATTCGGCACAGTACCCAGAGATCAAGGGCAAAGTTGAGTGCGTCAATGGGACGGCAACTGCCGGTAGTGATGTTTTTAGGTGCAGTAATGTCAGTCCTCAAAGCTCTCGGCCTCAAGTCCATCGCTGACTTTCCGCTAGATTGACCTGCTTCATTTTTTGCCACATGATAAGCTTGGAAGCACTCGTGGTGTGGGATCTTCCTCTTGGGGTACATTAGCACCATTCCATATGCTTCAAAAGCTGATCAGTCTCAGGTTGGACTTCCAACGACGGACGCGAGTTTGTTGCCATCGGCCAGCAAGACGGCGCTGCCTTTGCCGAGATCACCAAGGCAGGAGAGCTGTCCTATCTGGGACGCCTTCCCGCGTTCTCCACACCCAGCACCTGGCGTGAGATCCGCGGGCAGAAAAATCTCATGATCATCGGTAGCGAAGCTGAGAAGCACGGCATTCAGATCTTCGACATGAAGAAGCTTCTCACCATTGATCCCGCCAAACCAGTGACCTTTAGTAATGAAAAGGATCTGACTGGCCATTTCAAAGGCCTTCCCGTCGGCCGAACACACAATGTCGTCACGAACCCGGAGACCAACTTCATTTACGCGGTTGGGGCGGTGCCGAGAACCGACGGGTGCAAGTCTGGCATAATCTTCATTGACATATCGGATCCTGCCCAGCCTACAAGCCCTGGATGGTATGTTTCACTGTTTTCTCAAGTTTCTTCTATCGCTGAATCGGCTTTCTAGCGCGTCAGAAGACGGTTATGTGCACGATGCTCAATGCCTCATCTACCGCGGTCCCGACAAAGCCTTTGTAGGCCGAGAAATCTGTTACGGCTACAATGAAGACTCTCTCACCATTTACGACGTCACAAACAAGCGGGCTCCGGTTATCCTGTCCAATACTTCATACGAAGGCGCGGCATACACCCACCAAGGCCAAGTTCTTGATCCGCAAAACCAGGAGTACCTGCTTCTCGATGACGAGTATGATGAGTATGACAAGGTGGGACCCGGCATCCCTGGAAATCCCATTACATACATCTGGGACATATCTTCTCTCCAAAAGCCAAAGCAGACCGGGCTGTACAGGAGTCCAGCCAAGGGCATCGATCATAACCAGTATGTTGCTGATGGCTATGCGTACCAGAGCAATTATGGAACTGGATTCCGTGTCTTGGACGTTCAATCCATTCCGAATGACCCAACTGGCAACAGTGTCAAAGAGGTCGGCTTTTTTGGTAAGCCTAGCGATCAAGGTACTATCGCAATTGCTAATCCTCCAAGATATTTATCCAGAAGACGACAACATGCCCGGCGGAGGCTCTGTTGACTTTGTTGGCTCATGGTCTAGCTACGCACTGTTCAAGAGCGGACATATTCTGGTGAATACCATGGAGCGAGGTGCGTTTGTTGTCAAATTTCAAGCAGGCCATCCTAAATAGATGATGGCCTTCGACAAGATTGTAGGTCCAAGTGATTTTTTTTGGATCAATAGGTAACCACGCCCTGTTCAAGTCTCAAGCTGGGATTTCCAGCATTCTCGACGCCAATGTGCGCGGAATACCTAGTTAAGTGAGGTTCAAGCTACATCGCAATCTTTTCCGCTTTTATTACGCCACCTGAGCATACTGTGTGACCATTCACGACCGACTGCTGATCATGCACGGCGCTCTTATACCAAGTTCACCTACATGAGGTTTGTCCTACGACAAGTACCTTGGCTTTGTAAGTTCCTTCCCAATCAAGCGTCTCCGAACATGAGCTAGATGCCTCTGTCCAGTAATGAGTTTCCTCCCCCTTTCCGTCGTAATACAACATATTGCGCCAAGCATGCAATATATATTCTGCATCGCCCATTACCAGGAAAGAGCACTTCCCATTGCTGCTTGCGGTTCCTTGCCGCTCGTTCGCCCCGGCAGCTGCCTGTCCGGGCTAGCCCGGGGTAGAGCCGTATGCCGGCAATGCGGTATGATAAACTCCCTGAGTCTTCTGTATACGTTGAGTATATAGATCCCATGAATTTCTAGTGTTGACTAGATGCCACGTTGTTCTCTCAATCTCCCTGTTCTTCTCCTTCACAGTTCAAGATGAAGTGGGGGCCATTCATTGCATTTGCTGCGCCTGCCCTTGCACAGTATGAGGCGAAGCCACAGAATTCAAATCCTGACAATGAAAAGATGGTCTCACCAGAAGATTTGATCAAGGAGATCAAGCTTGAAGACCTGCTCGCCGGCTCTCAGCAGCTCCAGACTTTCGCTGATAAACACGGTGGAAATCGCGCTTTCGGTGGCGGAGGTCACAATGCGACGACTGAGTGGCTTTACCAGACCTTGAAGAAGACTGGGTACTACAATGTCTTCAAGCAGCCCTTCGTCGAGCTTTTCACTGCTGCAAATGTCAAGACTACGGTTGCTGGCGCAGAAATCAAGGCCGACTACCTCACATACGGTCCCTCTGGTGAAGTCAGCGGAAATCTCGTCAAGGTCAACGATGTTGGATGCAATGCGACTGATTATCCTACTGGAGTCACTGGCCAGGTTGCTCTGATATCTCGTGGTGTGTGCACATTCGCTGTCAAGGCCTTGGCTGCCAAAGTCGCTGGAGCAGCTGGCGCAATCATTTACAACAACATCCCTCTCCAAGCTCTCTCCGGTACTCTCGGTGGTGAGGGAGACTACGTACCCGTAGTTGGGATCACCCAAGAAATTGGCAATGATCTTCTCTCTAAGATGGGTAACGCCACCGTCGCTGCCACCCTCTCCGTCAACGCGATCCGCGAAAACCGTACAAATTACAACGTTATTGCTGAGACAAAACAAGGGGATCACGGCAATATACTCATGCTCGGAGGCCATACCGACTCTGTCTTTGCCGGCCCTGGTATCAACGACGATGGTTCCGGCACAATCGGCACACTCGTCACCGCGCTCGCACTCACCAAGTACAAAGTTAAAAACGCCATACGCCTTGGTTTTTGGGGCGCCGAAGAGTATGGGAAACTAGGCTCCTTCTATTACATGAAGTCCATCAACGGTAGCCTCGGCGGCAGCGCCACCGAAGCTTCCAAAATCCGCGCATACCTCAACTTTGACATGATCGCATCGCCCAATTATGTCCTGGGTATCTACGATGGGAATGGCGACGCCTTCAACTTTTCCGGGCCCACTGGTTCAGATAAAATTGAACGCGACTTTGAAATCTTCTACGAGCAGCGCGGGCTCCCCCATGTCCCATCTCTTTTCTCGCTCCGCTCCGACTACGCCGCCTTCCTCGAAAACGGAATTCCCTCTGGCGGCCTTTTCACCGGTGCCGAAGTACTCAAGACACCGGAGGAGGCGCAGCTATTCGGGGGTGAAGCAGGACAACCACTCGATGCGTGCTACCACCAAAAGTGCGATACTATTGATAACCTTGCTCATGACGCTTACCTGCTAAACACGCAGAGTATCGCAAACAGCGTGGCCACGTACGCTATCAGCTTCGAGGGAATCCCAAGAGCAAATGCGACACTGAGAAGAAGGAATGCAGAAAGCAGTCGTATGCTTGCGAGGTTTGATGATGGTGGACACTCACATCATGGACAACCTTGTGGGTCGGGAAAGAACCTGGTTTAGATGAAGAAGCCAGGCGAGATGACACCACTCATGCTATAGAACCTAGAAAATTCTCTGATAAAACTCGGGTCTTTCGTGTTAGCTATGTGATTTTTCCATAGGACGTTAAGCCAATATCAATCAATCAATCAATCTATGTGATTTTTCTGGGTGTGGTAACCGGTAGAGCAGCGGCCCCTGTCCACAGCCCACAGGCATACACTTCTATGGCTATGGGGCGGAAATCTTGGTCGAGCTTAGTTGGGAGTGACTACTCAGATCGGAAGAAACGTGTATCGACTGCATGAAATAGACTGTGGCAAAAGAAGAGAATAACAAGGTGAGTCTGTATAACATGCCTCACAAAGGAACTCATTGATAACTCCCAGGTTAAGCTCGCATGTAACAAGGTGTAGCTCGCTGGACGAGCAGAAGGATGGAGGATTAATATCCCGAAACCTGATTGATCCTTCACCTGTAAGGAACATGCGGAAACGGCACGCATGTGGTTAGCGCCGTGCATCATCATGTCGACGTCATTCTGAACACAGTTCTACACCAAGCTCCTCCATCAAGTGAGTTTTCCAATACATCATCGCTCATTCACCCTCAATCGGTTTCCAGCCATCGATTGAACCATTTACAGCCATACCAGGCCAAGATGTTTTCAAGACAAGCAATTCGGAACGCACGCTTCGCGACTCGTGCAGGGCGACCTACTACACGCATAGCAAATCCCAGATTCCGAACACAACAACTTCGCTTCCAGTCAACAGGCCCCGGCGCTACTGGAAACGCTGGCACTGGGACGCATGCATTAGTAGGTGCCGCTTCTGGTGCTGCCGCTGCCGTTCTGGTTGTCTACATTGCCTACAGGCAATCTGGTGTCCACGATGTCGTCGCAGCCGCCCAGACTACTAAGAGCTATGTCAACACGGCCACTCAGAAGATCAAGAAGCAGACTCCAGAGCCCAACGAGGCCCTCGCATGGCTCCGCAATGCCGCTCAGAGCTACGCTGCCTTCATCCCCGGCGCAAAAGGCTACGTCGACTCTGCCTTTGACGACCTCGATGCTATCCGCGAGAAGCATGGTGATGAGGTTGACAAGATTGTCCGCGATGCTTACGATGAGATGCGCCAGATCCTAAACAACGGCGACGTAAGCTTGGTCACCGCACATAAAACCTGGGATGTCATCGCCAAGCACATGAGCCGCATCGGGCAGCTGGCGGGTGATGCCTCGCAGCAAATCATGAATAATCACCCTCAACTGAAGGAGAAGGTTGGCGGCAACATTGACAAGCTGAAGGAATATGGTGACAAGTATGGCCCTGAGGCCAAGAAGGAGGTCGACAGAACTTGGCAGCAGATCAGCGACGTCGTCAAGACCGGCGTCAGTGCATCCAACATCGAGAAGATCAAATCCATTGTGCAAGAGAAGGTTGATAAGCTCAAGAAGCTCGGAGATGAGGCATGGGACAAGGGTATGGAGCAAGCGAAACCCTACCTTGACAAGAATCCCCAAGTCAAGAAGCTTGTCGAGGAAAATGCCGATGCATTGAAGGATGGTGACGTACAGCAACTGTACCAGCGCGTCAAGTCTGCCGTCGAGAAGGGTGACAGTGGCGATCTTGAGTCATATATCAAGAGCGCTACCAACAAAGTGAAGGAGGCTGGTCTCGGTGACTACGAGCAGTACATCAAGCAGATTCCCGGTGCTGACCAGATCTTGCCCAAGTTGAGCCAGCTTCAAGAGGCTGCACAGAAGCATGGTGATGAGGCCCAGAATATTTTCAAGAGTGCTATGTCAGAAATCACCGAGGTGCTGAAAAAAAGGGGCAATGAGGCGGCCAAACTTGCTGAGAAGGCGAAGGAGGATTCAAAGAAATAGATTCATGGATTTTGTATGCGAATATCACGAGTAATTCCTTGTAGCATGCTGCATGACTGGTGTTGAATACACGAAAATGAGGAGCAATGGGAGCGGAGTTGTGCAAGCTGCGACTCCAAGTATTTTATTCGGCCTTCCAAAACTTTACGGAGCCCCACTGCAGATATGATGTAAGCATGTTATAATGCGAATCGTTTGCATGTCCAACATGGTGCCTCTCCGTCGCATTTGACCTTGCGCCGACGACAACGCTCGCACGCATTGGGCACGGATTACCGTCGGGGGTGCCAGTCCTAGACAGCGGTAGGAGAGAAAATACCTAGCAGGACCTTCGCCAGCGGGTACATGATGACGCTTGGCCGCTGTCAGCGACGGTAAAGCACTCTTTTAACTGGTCGCGCAGACGTACTGAAGGGGCACATGGCGAAGCTTATTTTTATAGGTAGCTTCGCTCGTTCAGCCTTCGTGCATGGGTTATGCGAGTTCTCTGTATCCATTCTATATTTTGCCCATGGGTACTCTGGGTGCGATACACCCAGGTGCCGAGCCGGAACTCATTATAGGTGAGGTTCACAAGGGTGCGTACATGGTTGAGCACAGCGAATACAAAGAGTCGCAAGCAGATCATGAAAAATTGGTTGATTGATTGATAATGGTTTAATGTCCTATCTAATTATGCAAATTCACGTCGACGAAAGAAATGATAAACGCAAGCCGACTGCTAAACGCCATGTGGCGACCTTGAAAGTTGCGTGAGCAGAGTAAATTGTGGACGTGGGAGTATTCTCCATTTTACGCAGACTGGACTAGAGCGTGGTGGGGGAAATCAGCCAATGAAATCCTATGCGCCTTCAATGGTGCCGAAAATCGCGGGCTCGTTTTGCAAAAAAAAAGGGTGGGGGGAAGGAATTAATCAAACACCTCTTCCCACATTCGCACATGCCAGTTATTGGACCAGGTTAAATATTGTAAATTTACCCCTCGATGTATCAAATCCTCTTCGGTGAGATGGCCGAGTTGGTTATGGCGCCAGGTTAAGGTTACTCTTAACGATTATTCCTGGTCACGAAAGTGGCGCGGGTTCGAGTCCCGTTCTCATCATCATTCGTCTGGCATAGTCAGATATCCCAGGACTGCTTTTTTGCATTTTTTTTGTCGATTTTTGGGGGGATCACGTGACCGCTCAACCTCACCGCGAACTAGGCCCGGTCCCTAGGCGGTGAGAAAACTTGGCGCATTCACTGGATCAAGTACGTTGAAGCCTCCAAACATCGTTTCCACCCGTCCTTCAACGATCGCTTTCACTTCGCCGCCACAAACACCTGTCAACGATGGGCAACATCAGGCCGCATAAGTGGATCGCGACTGTGCTGAACGGACCCCTGAAGTTGCGGTGGCCAAAATTTATACCTCACGCCTCCGCAGCCGAAGAGTCCTGTCGCGGCAGAGTACGACCGACGATGGGCGCCGTCTACGCATCTATCTGCGCATCAAGGCTGGCCAGGTTTGTGGACGCCACCCCAATCACGCACTCGAATGGACGAGGGGCCAGCCGCGCAAGGCCAGAAGAAGGCTCGCAACGCCCTCCAGCGGCAGGGTCTAGTCTCACTCATTTCCCACGGCTTTCCTCTTGAAACGCTTCTCAAAATTGAGTTTCCTGGGAGAGAGCCCAGGGTGGCGATGGACCTCGATTGCGCATCACCACGCCCGGATTGCGGTGCTGCCTCGTTCCAATCGCCATGTGAACTGCACCGTCATATCGGAGTCAGGCACCATTTCCCCAGAATTCCCAAGCAGTCTGGTCGGGTGACGCTCCCTGCGGAGAGTGCAGCGTGCCGGGACCCCCTACCGGACCGAATGCACTTGTCAAACAACTGCAGGGCTGAAGCCAACGTTACTTAACCTTCCCTCTCGGTCGCGGCATCGGACTCTTTCGGTCCAGCGAGCCATTTTCCTGTGTAGATGGCCAGACAGGGAAGATTTTCGAATCGTCCAGACTGCTCGGGCGCCTGTGCCTCGCCCAACGGCGGCACCGCGAGAGGAACGGCCTCCGACACGCGTATGATTGGCCAACAGCAAGCAGGGAATGATGGACCGAAGAGCAACCGCACCTCCACCCTTTAGGATCTACCTAGCTATCTCACTTCAGCCGCATCGTCTATACAACGCTTTGCTCTGGGTACTTAAGTCGGCACTAACAGGACTGCTTCGGCCGTCCAGCTCCTTCGACAGCCAGCCTTTCCAGGAGCATTGGATACAATGGGAATGAATGTGCCAGCCGCTTAGCTCATGGTCTCCAAAATGAGCAAGACTTCGCGAAAGGGTACACGACGCGCATGCGACCCATGTTCTGTGCGCAAAGTGCGTTGTGATGGCAATCAGCCTTGCTCACGATGCGAAGCCGCAAGTTGGGAGTGCACCTACCTCAAGACTCATGGAAAGTCTGGACCCAAAGGCCCCCGACGAACGACAGAGGCTGCCATCCGACGGCTTCAGGAGCGGAGCAAGAGCACCCATGGAGAGGCGAGGAGCCATAGCGACGCCAGTCTCGACGCCGCAAGTCCGTTGACCGCCGAATTCCCTTACATGGACCCCTTCCTGCCGGCGGAAAATATAAAGGCGTGGACAAACGGAAAGAATCCACACTTTTCTACCACACCCATTAGGCTTCGCAGACTATCCGTATCGTGTATCTCGCAATACCTGGAAATCTACCAGGCTCGAGGATACGGTATATGGCCCGTCGTCGATGCTGAGGCACTTACCGCTCGCCTGTTGACCCATCCCGACGACTTGGAGGCCTATTCACTAGCAACTGCCATTTGCGCTGCCATCGTGAGCCAATTCTCCTTTGATGCCGAGCCTGGAAGTCCCGTAGAAGGTCACTATCGAGTATCGGCACGTGTATTCGATAACGAGGCTAAGAAGGCGCGCAGGGAGTCAGACCACATGGAGAATGTCTCCATTTTCTCACTACTCGGGAGCTTCTTCCTCCACGTCTACTCAGCTAACGTTGGCCGCATGAATGTGTCCACCATTTTGCTGAGCGAAGCCATCACGAAAGCGCACATTGTTGGCCTGCACAAGATAACTTACTACCAAGGAATGACCCCGGAGCAAACACAGCATGCTCTACGGATATATTGGCTTCTATTTATCACAGAGAGAGCGCACTCTCTGCAGCATGACGTGCCCACAACCTTGAAGCGATCTCCAGATCTGCCACCACTGGAGAATCTCAACGATGGAACCGTCACACCGGCTTACGTGCAGCTTTGCCGTCTCTTCAGCATCCTTGATGTAACGATTACGGTACAACCAGGTACAGCTCGTAATGCCCTTGCCCTTGCCCAACAACAGTTGAGTTGCGACGAGGCTTCCCTCAGTCTTGAAGATGAGCTTCAGCGAGCCGACATCATCATGACTCAGCAATGGATGAGAATATTCCTGTGGCAACACGCGCTGAACGTTACAAAAATGAGCAGCGAGCACCAGAACGAAGAGTTCTCTTTTGCCTTCCCCGCCAAAGTGGCTCAAACTGTTTTGAGTAACCTCAGTAGCCTCTCTCGACAAAGCATAGAGGCGCACGGTCCTGGAATGGTAGGAAATTTTCGCTAGATGGAGTCATTAGATACTAATCGATTGACAGGAATCGAAGCTCTTTGATGTTGCCAACTCGCTTGCAGATGTTATGATGATTATGCCTTCCATGAACCAAGAATCTCACTTTACTATCGGGCCTAGAGATCTGCTTCACTCGCTGTCCCAGGTGCTTGCGGGATTCCGAGGCGGCAATCCGGCCGTCATCGGAATTCTGCAGCAAAAGCTGGAAACACTCGGTCTTTCCCAGGGATCACCGCAAAGACTGTTGGAAATTTCCTCGCCTGAAGAAGAGCAAGAAGAATGGCACACAACAAGGGTCGTATCTACGCCGTCTAGTTTCCCGAGATTCTCTGCTCGGGGGCCCCAGTCACCGACATTTCCGACATGTATGAGCATGGATGGGAACTACTGAAAATTTCGGGTACATAGCCATGCGTTTGGGGCAGCTGGTTTTGATCATATACACGTTGGGGGTATGGCCACCCCGTTGGACGGCGATTTCTTGGGATAGGCGTTAGATTTGAAAATCAATTCGGTAGAGTGCCTGTATAATAAAAAAGGCAGGCTTAACAGGATCGGGTACATGTCTGAAATAACTTTCTAGCCTCTCTATACGACTTATTTGAGGCCATCGGTAGCTTGGACGCGTAGCGCTCCATTGCATTGCGACTCTTTCTTCCTGGACCGCATACCAAAATTAGTTCCGTAGGAAGCAATATTTGAGGTCTTGGTTTTGGTGTAATTCAGGTCCTCGTCGCCGAATTAATGCGCAAAGTGGTGAGTGCAAGCCATTATTTCCTACAACATCTCGGGAACTATGTTAACCCATGCGCATAGTTTACTAACACCCCATACTCCTACGATGATGGGGTATGAGTGGGAGGAGGCTAGTAAATTCCAAGAGCATCGTGGATGTGTAGCGAGCCTATATACGTGCTGTAGAAGATATCAACCAGATACATGCCATGTGGTCCCCTTATCTCATTCCTGTGACTGCGGATCCGCCTAGGATAATTCATCGTATTGAAGATACAAGTATGCTCTCTGGAAGACAAATTCGAAGAGACCTATGTGAAAGAACTCTGGTGGCATTAAAGAGCAGGGTCATTCGCTGTTGTTCCGCTGAAGTTGCTTCCTCGAGCTCTGAAACCATATCTACACTTCTACGAGGGCTTCCAAAGTTGATGTTTTTACTCTAGCGTGTCGCTGTCCTATTGCAATGACGCGTATCAATACCAAAGTGATTGACGGGGTCATCTCCCCCGGCAATACAAACGCCCCCCACAGAAAAATATATTGGTCCAACCAGCCTCTTACTAATCTTTGGTCAAGTCTGATTGTTGGGAAACGAATATTTGACGTCAAATTCCCCAGGCAACGGTTGTCGGTCACCTTCACCTGGTAAACCATTTGTCTTCACTGCCGCTAAAAACGCGCAGAGACTTTCTGCATGAAGCGATTATCCTCGAAACTACCTCCATAATATTTGTAAGCTCTTGTGACGAACTTGCACACCCTCCCATCAGCAGCACGCAATGGAAATCTCTCCGCCGCCCACTATCAACGGCTTGCGCGAGTTCTTTGCGCGCAACGACAAAGATAAATTCCCACCTGATCTCAGGCGTGCTCTCACCCTTCTACAGCTTGAGGACCTCGAAGCTCTTGAGGACCGCTTCCTCGCCACCGAAGCGTTCCTCAAGCCATGGGCCATCTTCCGCGACTCTGTCTTGCTGTTGTGGCCCGACGCAATGCCACGCGCGACCTTAATCAAGACTGAAGGTTCTGGCATTGGAATTGCACGAGCGGATCTGCTCTGGTTCTACACGCAATTTGACGAAGGTTCAAAGCGCTACGACGCGCGCGCAGACCAGTACAGCGGCCAATACACCCCCGATAGCAGCGTATATGGCGTGATAGACAAACGCGAATGGGACATCGAGGCTTACGAAAAACACATGTATGCATGGCTGTCGCAGGAGTTTATGGTGGGAAAGGTGCGCAATCCGTGGGGATTCGACTTCTTCCAGCTCCAGAGTGTTTGCGCGGCCTGGGAGGCAGTCTTTGTGCCAATCATCAACGCGGTGCGCGCTTCGTACGATGCTAAAGGCCGACGCTACTATGGGCGTCTGGCGTTGTTTGTCGAAAGCATATGTCCCTCTCGTCTCGCTTTTCCCGAGGACAATGTCGGCGTCACAAAGAGCGAGCTGTTGTCGCCAACGCCATTCCGAATCGTGTCGCTACCAAAGAAGATGGTTGTAAGCGATGGAGCGACACTCGCAAAGCCATCAAATCCTCCAGGGATGCTCACAAAGAAGCACTACGACGAGACAGAGAGGGAATTGCGCGATGTATACCCACAGTATGGTGGTCTGGTTGAACGCCCAAAGTTCAAGCAGAAGATGGAGGAATGGCTAGCGGAGCAACGAGTACGAGCCAACGCTAGAAAGGCTTTGGAGAGACTTGGGGAAGTTCCGAGATTCCAGCCTCTGATCGTCCAGCGTGGCGGTGATTACAACCAGACCAACATGGGTAGGTCGATCGAGAAGTCTCAGTGGGCATTGCCACCTAACGATGGCGCGAGCCCTATCAAGCGGACATTTGACAGCATTCGTCGCACAATTTCGAGGAACATACCAAAGCGGGCTTCAAAGGAGCTACCAAAGGGTCCATTGCATGGCGTTACACGCCAGCTTCACTTCTCGGAAGAAGATCTTTCTGATCCCCCACATTCTATGCAACAGCCTCCTTCTGGTCTGAGACGTGAGCGACCTGCCTCTCAGGACTCTTCTGACACTGTGCTTGTCACGCCTTGGCCGTGTTCTGAAGTAAACCGCAGGGCCTCAGAGCAGAGTGTGTATACCTCCATCCGCAACTCGAACCCCTTCACCAAGGACTCTCCACAGGCTCTACGTGTCGCGCGGTCGCTTTCGCCCGAAGTAAGCCCTGAGTCAAACTCGACGAGTCCACCAGGAACGATCCGTCGTCTACTGCGCGATGAAGATGAACATGCCCAGCCTTCTGCAATGAGATTCGAGTCACTCCCATCCGTACGCCCACAGAAGTCGCTTGCTGACGTGCGTCTACCGAGTTATGAGGGTACTGGATACGCCGACGAGATTTCGCTCACAAAGCTCCACGCTGGACGTAAGCAGACTGTCACACCCAGGCCCAAGAGTTCCACAAAACGTCAAACAAGGCTGCCAGTCCCGATCAGACCTACAGCTTACACTGGACCTCTGCGCATCGCTCATAAGCAGCCAGCGGCCGATTTGCCGCCAAAGATGGTCCCTTGGCCGGGGTTGGAAGATGGAGACGGGGTCGCGCCTCCGGTGCCTGAAAAGAATCCAGAGCGCGGATACCGTGTGTATAGCGAGGCCAGCGAGCCTCAGTCCGAACAGGTCGTAGGTGGTGAGCACCGAAGCATTACACGCATTGTGTCCAAGGCAAATATACGGGCGGCGATTGGAGGGGATTCGCGCGAAAGCTCGAATGAGGACCTGGTGCCACCTATGCCATTTCCGTGCACTGATGGGCAGGCGAGGACCATGAGCCCGGGCGGAACAAAGCTGCATACGTACAACTCGCACCTTTTCCCTCGGAAGACTGAGCGTAAAGACAATTCATTAGGGGCAGGGGCCGCTGAACGTGGAAAGCGACTTGAATCTGGCGGTTCATACGAGATGGAGGTGCTGCAGGGAGAACTCACTGGTCCGGAGGCAGGAAATCTCTAAGACCACCGAAAGGAGTGGTCGGTTTCAGAATACGTACGGCGCCATGTTTGAGAGTGTGGCCATGACGATGACGACGGTGGATACTTTGGCTACAACCTTGGATTTGGTGATAACAGTCAGTACTGGAGTCGACATGGGCCTTCATAGAATTGTGATATAGAAAATGGATTCCAAACTGGTCTCAAGGACTGCTACGGCACCGTAAAGCAAGTTTGCATCTTGCTCTTGCACATGCATACGGGC
>Ga0182210_1000020_pt1 | contig 27415 bp, 51 predicted proteins | sample G5R1MG_19_FD_129670 | JGI IMG/M metagenome (GOLD analysis project Ga0182210, IMG submission 129670) | Switchgrass phyllosphere microbial communities from Michigan, USA - G5R1_MAIN_03OCT2016_LD1 MG | ecosystem: Host-associated > Plants > Phyllosphere > Phylloplane/Leaf | place: USA: Michigan... | reverse complement strand
TGCCGTTAATCGTTACAGATGCCATTTAAACCTCTAGTCTGTTGTATTATAATCTATTTCAAGATGAAAGTCAAGCTTTATTTTTAGGCAATTGGCTCTGCCGCGTAAAGATGAACTTTAACGCCGTTTGCCGACCCAGGCCCGCCAAGTAGATTGTATCCGCTCAAAGAAGTGATCAGGCCGTTAACGCCAGAAACAACGGCCGATACCGTTCCAATAAGGCCGCTGTTCAATTGCTGCATGACTGGAAGGTTTCGCATACGATCAGCATATACCGTTACAGAGGTCGTTGAAATACTGGTAATGATGACGTTAACTCGGTTCTGTCCTGAAGTTTCTTGAACCATGTGTGTCACAATTGGTATCATTGTGAAAGGTTCAGCGAAATCCCACTTAGCCGTCCCATCTGCACCGATCGTAACCATGGCACGCTTAATGCGAGCCTTGTGCGTATGATCCTCACGAGCAAACTTGGTAGAAGTGCCAACCTGTTGAACAAGGTCTGTGTTCGGAGGCGCAACGGTAGAACCGGCAGGGATTTTGCCTTCAACCGTGCTAAGGGCTGTCTTAGAAGCGAGGCCTGAAATGTCAGGAATTGCCGGAACGATAGGAATTTTGTTTTCGACGTTTGTCAGCGCGGTCTTCGTTGCCAATCCCGAAATATCTGGAACAGAAATGCCGTTGACTTGAGATTGAAGATTGGTGAGTGTTGTAGTTAGAGCCGAGATTGCCTGAGGATCGCCAGACAGAGATTGAATTTGTGCCTGTAAGGCATTGATACGGTCTAGAAGCGCTTTTTGACCTGACGTGATCTGAAGCATTACCAAACCGCCAATAGATAAGCCGAATTATTTTGAGCCGCTTGGATTTCATATGCGCGCTCAGGCTTGAAGTCTGGAGTAAAGTTATCGCCGTAGCCCGGAAGCCGTGTGCCGGCTGAGGTCTCGCCAGCGGCTCGAATACGAATCTCGTTCTGAGAGGCATTCTGAACAAGGAAGCCGTGCCGATTCATATCTACGCTAAGAAGCGGCATCCAAGCAGTGCTTGCGGTCTTATCTGACATTGCAAGCTGTTGATCTGTGACTGTAGGATTAGAGGGCAGCGAAGTGCCGCCCTCCAGACGTTCATACCTCAATTTTTCCCAAGAAGGCATTTTATCCCCGAAGTTTTAGTTAGGCTTGTGTCGGGGTTTAGTCTTAGAAGATTGTGATGCCATACTGAGTCTGCCAGTAATCTCGCAGAGCGCCGACATCAGTCGAGGTCTTAATGCCGGTAGACATCACATCTTCGATCCAGCCAGCACCATCCGAAAGAGCGGAACCAGTCAGGAAGTTAGAAGTTGCGGTTCCACCGTTAAGGCTGGTCGTCGCCGGAACCGTTAGAGACGTTGTCGAGTTGATATAGAAGGTCAACGTCTTCGTAGAGGCATCATAAGTCATAGCGACCATGATGTAGCCGGAAGTCGGCAGAGTAGCCGTCAAATTGACGGAAGGACCAGTTGAGCCGTCTGCCGTTGCAATACGGATCTGATTGTTGTTGACGACGTAGCGAGCCTGAATGCCGGGATTAGAAGCAACGTTCGCGCCCGCACCGAACAAAACCGGAACTGTGCCTGCCGTCCAAACGCTAGGTGCCTTGATCAGCATGGCATAAGACCACGACTTGTTTAGGCTCAGCGTCTTGAGGAAGTCGGTTGAAACGGTCTGAATGCTATCGCCACCATCATTGCGGAAATAGGCGGGAACGCCGCCAGAGGCTGCAACAAAGGTCGGATCATCCGTACCCGTAGAGGTAGACGAGCCAAGGAACGCATCATAAGCGGTCTGCGTAGAACTATCAGCCGGTGCCGCAATCTGGTTTTGAAGCGTCTGGCCGTTATTGACCGAGGCCTTGCGGTTGAAGAGCGGGTTAGACCAAACGGAAGAGATGTTGGCCGTTGCCGCGTTGACGGTCAGAGTATGCGTGAAGTCAGTGACATTCGGCGTTGTAGCGGCATCGGTAGCCCGAAGGTTTGCGATGTTCGTGCCGGCCGTCGTGGTTGCAGGGAAGGTCAGGGTTGCCGTCGTGGAAGGAACGGTTGCCTGCGTCAGAGTGAAGTTGGCCGTTTGATCTCCGGTACGCTTGGAGAAGGTAACGGGCTCGTTAGCGACAAGCGTCGTGGTATAGGCCGTGTTGTTCGCCGTCGTGCCTGTTGCCGGGCTCGTGATGACCGGAGGCGTCGTGTCAGCCGCTGCATTGACAGTCGGCGTAACCTTGCCGTGGCGCACGGGCAGGGGAACCGTCTGGTTGTCGCGGATCATGTTCTGCCAAACGATCGTACCAAGCGTACCATAACCGAACTCAGCGACTTCCGTTGCGCCATTCGCGGGCGTGCTGGCAAGCGTTGCCGTCACATGAGTTGCATCCGTCACAGAGATATTCGACAGAGCAATTGCCGTACCGTTGGCCGCATAGCGAAGGCCTTCATTCGCGCTTGCAGGAGTAAGCGCCGTGCCGCCATCATGAGCGAACTCGAAGACGACCGTCGTACCGTTACGCGCCGCCGCAATAAGACGCGGGCCATCGACACCGCCAGAAACGGTATAGCCATAGGTCTTCGCGATCTTGCGAGCAAAACGAATCGCCAGCGTATCATAACCGGCATCAACAGAGTGCGCTCCACCATCGCCCGGCTGATCGTACATTTCCGGTAGAATCGTGCAGAAGCTAGGATTCGCAGCCGCATAGACCGGATCGAAATCACGGATCTTCTCGATACCCCCGATGTAGTTGGCCGTTAGCGCGGAGTAATCCACGTCGCGGCGGTTCATAGGCGCGAGGAAGATCCTCAGCCCCGGAACCTTGGCGCGCATGGTCGCGAACAAAAGCGCGCGAGCGTTGAAGTAGCGTGTCGCCTGTGCATCGCTAGCGCCAATGAAGAAGGCGTCGCCTTCGCCCTGGTTCCAGATCGTGAAGTCTACACGACGACCGGCAGCCACAGCCGCATCGACGGCAGCGGACCACTTGTCATAGCGAGGACCGGGAGTTCCAGGTCCTTCATTCCACCAATAGTATGTAACTCTTTCTGGGCGTGCAGAATCGTAAGCTGGCTTGTTGACATCGAGAAGGGCAGAACCTTCGGTCGCACCATTACCGAACGTATAGGAAACGGCAGCCGGCGAATTGTCGTTAAGCGCCGACTGGAATTCCATACGGCTATTGGTATAGAAATATTCCTGATTGCTCTGACCAGCGGAGAGGCCAAAGAAGCGATTGGCCTGAAGCGAAAGCGAACGCTTAATGATGCTAGGACCAGCGACGTAATCGACAGGAAGCATAGCCTCGCGGACACGATACTTATCCACGCCAGTTGCGAGCGAGCCGGGAAGGATGTTTTCCGCATAGAGAACGTTGGCCGTATCGGTGTAATTGATCGTGACATTGGCCGTCTGCGTAACTGTCGAGCCTGTAAAGGCATAGCCGCTAGACAGGTTGTTCGAAGCCGTACCCGTAACGCCGTTCGTCAGGTTGATAAAAGGCTTCGTCTGCGTGATCTGAGCATCGACCGGATCGTGCGGGACAGCGGACCAAAGAACGAGGTTGTTCGCGATCGTCGCAGAGATGCCAGGGCCGCTATTGGCGTTAACACCGATGCCGTTCGCCTGACTATTGCGAATCGCGTTGTCAGAGATTGTGAGGCTGCGGATGCCCTTGAGGTCTTCGTCCTTGACAAAGATGCCCTGAGGCGTATCCTTGCCGCCACCATCAAGGAAGTTGCGGAGAACGGAGATATTATCCCAGCCTGTGGCCGAACCGCTCGTGGCGATCTGAATCAGGTCGTCATGATTGCCGCTATCGGTCGAATCGTTGTTGATCGAACCGAGAAGATCGGAGATATCGTTGCCCGTGATCGTCAGGCCGTTACCGCCACCGATGAACTGCATTCCATCGAACTGCGAGCGGCGAATGTTGTTGTTCGAGTAGGTGTTGTTGTCCTGACCGTCGCCAGTGGCCTGAAGCCAGAAGCCATAGCCATCCGTCGAGTTACCGGAAACGACGCAATTCTTCGGGCTGACGAAGCGAATGCCCATGTCGCCCTTGGTGATGCTGTCTGGGTTCGTATCGCCGGGCCAACGTGCCGTTGCACGTCCCTTGAAGATACAATTGATGACCTTGACGGTATCAGGAGCATTCAGATGGATATTCGGCACGAACTGCTGGCGTGCCGTGTAGTTCAGCGCGGTACGGTCGAACTTGATATTTTCGAACGTGACGTTCTTCCAGCCCGAAAGAATGCCGCCACCAGAGCCAGCCTTGGCAACAATATCGATCGTTGCAGGGACCAAAGGATCGTCAGAAACGATCTTGAGTTCGCTCGTGGGCGCAAGGTTTTCGACAGCAATCGAATAAGGCGAACCGCTAGAGGCAAGGCGAAGCACCTGACCGCCCGTCGCAGTCGCAAGAGCCGACACAAGCGCGGCCTGTGTCGAGATCAGCGGGCTAGGATTGACAGGCAGATTGCTATCGGTCACAACGAACGGAGCCGACTGAATCGCACCGCCAACGGTAATCACCTGACCAACGGTCGGAGCCGTGTCGAACACGTAATTCCACTGACCCGATGCGTTTGCCGTGACAGTCGTCACAAGACTGCCGCTCAGGTAGATAGGAACCTTGGCGTTCGGGCCTGACTTGCCCGAAACGGTCTTGGACGACATGGAAAAGGCGCTCACATAGGCATACCTATGATTGTTTGTCGCCAAGCGCTCGAACTTATCAGAAGACGGCATGGATGGTTCCTTAAATGATGGTATCGATTTCGGTTGTTTCGGGAGCGGCGGGAACGCCCATCATGCCCCGAACGTAATCAATGGCTTCGTCGTCAGGCTGAAGGCCGGCGCGAGCAAGTTCGGCGAGGGTGGTACTGACTTCTTGCGCAGTCGTCTTCGCAACATCTTCAACGCTAAACGAAGGCTTCATGTCATCCGGGAAGCCGTTCAACTCCCACAAAGGTCCGATGTAGTCTTTATCGAATGCGCTTCGCATGTCAGATAGTGTGCTTGCAACACTAGAATGAAGATTGTCCGTCTTATCTTTCGAAAGCGCCTGAGAAGAAGCGGACTGCCCCAAGATCAAGCCTTCTGTATTGAAGACGCGAGCGATTTCCATGTTAAGTCGTTCAATGGCTTTTGCCATGTCGGAAAGACCAGTAGCGCCGCCTTGAAGAAGCTCAACGCCCCACTGAGGGACAGAAGAAACTGATTGACCCGTCTCAGACTGCGAAGTAAAAGTAGCGCTATCGAAGACTGCGCCTGTGTCGCTACCTTTTAGTTGCAACCTAACGAAATTCTCAATATTTCCAAGATGGCTTTGAGCTAAAGCCTGACGATCGGGATCATCACCAGCCCAATCAGCCAATGCACCATAAGGAGCACGCCCAATCGGCGTTCCTCGAAGGTCGCGCTCATATCCACGCTGTTCAAGTTGCTGAAAAGTCTTCAGACGCTCAGCAGACTCAACGACGTGGCGCATGAGGCCAAGACCCTCAGGCGAATCAGTCAGAAGATCATCCGTCAGAAGAATGACTTTGGCGCGAGGCAAGTAGAACTCTTCTGAGGTGTTCGGATCTCGCTGAACAAAACCTTGAACGTCGCCTCTATCGTCAATATCCCATTGAGTGATAGAGCCAGGAGCGCGCGTCTCGATGGTTCGGAACGTAACCAACCCATCAGATTCTTTTTGAGCGGTCCATTCGGAAAGAGACACACCGCTGAACTTAAAACCGGAAGCTCTGCGAATCACCCTTTCCCAAGAGGTGTCCAGGCTTTCCATTGTGCGATACACAAAGTCTGCATACTCCTGAGCGGCAGGAGTATCATCGACAGGATCGACTTTCCATTTCGGCTTAGTCAATAAACCCGTGTAAAAACGAATGCTGGCCCCAACGATAGCGATGTTGCTCGCGTATTCACTGTAAGACTTGAACTTCTCTTGACCATGAAGTTTTGGATTTTTTTCGGGGCTTACAAGAAATCCACCATAAGTTTGAATGTTAGCTCGCCCCATCTCTTTTGTCGGAGCAACGGCTTTACGCTCAGCACCGCTTAGGCCGAACCAAGAGAAAGGGTTTATAGCCATTTTAATCTTTCAAATTCTTATAGAGACGCCTATGCACAATGGCACTTACTGTAGCTTTTGATATGCCATATTCATTGCCTAAAGCGTTTTGTTTTTCGCCGTTAAGGACACGCTTACGAATATCTTTAACTTGTTCATCAGTCACAAGTCGATCTTTACCTTTGCGATCAAAGCCCTCTGGCCTCTCAATATGCTTCCACTTATGCCCTGTGCAAAGGTCAGTTATATAGCCACTAGAAACGCCATACTTCTTTTGAATGTCGGCTTTTAGCGCGCCGGCATGAAGCTCTATAAAAATAGATTTCACTTGCGCGTCTGTCAGCTTCGATAAGCGGTTTTTCTCGCCGGCATACATGCCCTTTTTAGCTAGTGACATGCCTTGCTTAGATTTTTGGCTGTGCCTGAACCCCTTAGCGGTAAACCCGCCATTGGCATTATTTAGAACAACAAGATCAGCTGTTCTTCGTCGAGCAATAAGCTCTTCCTCTAACAGCGCCCGAATCTCTTCATCGTCGGTCTCTATATGAACCGTAACCATCTCTGGGGTTAGGCCAAATTCAGAAACTTTGCTGCTAGAAGCGTGTTTTAGGGCTTTTGAATCATAGCGATGTTGTGCTAGTCGCCATGCCAACGGATTTTTAGTCATCCCCACATAACGACTGTCATCGGGAAATGTAATCTCGTAAACACAGCCCATGCTCGCCTCTCTCATAAAGCGAGTAGTATAAACTATTTCCAGTTAAATGTCAAGTTTAAAATCGCGTAAATCCTATTTGGTCCATTTCATCAGTGTAGAGGATAGGGTCGCCGTACTGATCCAAAACGCCAGTGGGCATGATGGCTGGCTCTAGCTCGAAAACAATGCGGCTCAGAGAATCAAGACCATCTGGCAACCCCTCAGGATCGAAGTCGTCATAGACCTTAGCTATGGGCTTCTTGCCCATCAGATAGCGCTTCGGCATTTTCTTCACTTTCGCTGTTGACAAGGCGAATGGGATGGGTTAAGTAGGTATATTGGGTTTTGATGGAGAGAAAAATATGGAACGAGCAACTGAAATCGAATGGCTTCGCTGGTTTTATCAAAATGCAGATATTGGGCTAACCGAAGAACAAAGGATGGAACTAGAACGAAGGTTTATTATGGAAGAAGGTTTGCGTCTTCCTGTTCGTTACGAAATTGATTAACCCTAAACGCACTACAACAGTCCGTGAAGGAGAAATTTAAGATGATATCTTGGGGCTATCCATCGGCCGAACCTTGCGTTGTGTGCGGCAAGTATGATAACAATCAATCGGAGCCAAGGTTCGGCTATACGGCTTGCGAGAAGCATAAGGGCGTGCCGCCAGCAATGCTCACTGTAGCAGTCAAGCAGTTTAAATGGAATCAAAGGACGCAATGGGATGATCGATAATCGTGACCCAACAAAAGTTTGGTACGTACACAATAACGGGCTTCATTTCAACGAATACGAAGACCTAGATAAATGCCTTGAGGTAGTTAAGAGACTACTGATAAAGGGCGATCAATTATCATTCAAACACGCCAACAGTGGATTGAAGAGGTCAACGCACTATGAGCATCTGCACACGCGCAACCCTAGCCTTCCTCTCCATCAACGGCGACCCCTTGACAGCCTATGAGGGCGCGGTCTATCGTCCCTATGCCGGCACCGATGATACGGATTGGTTGGTGACGGATGGGGAATTGTTTTGTCGGAGGTATCTATGAATAATGGAATGCGATACTGGGATGATTACAATCGTTCGCGCACTTCTAACTCAATCTCTATTGGGCTACCCAAGAAAACTCCTTGGATTTTGAGGAAGCTTTTTGGGGAGAAAGAATATAGAATTTGGTTTGCAGATAGCAAAACTTTTCCGGGTATGAACAGCAACCCTGAAGATTATGCGGGCGAATGGAGGTATTATTCTAAAGAGGAATACCTTCGATGTTACAAAAACTATATATCGTTTGATCGTTCAGGGATGGGTGAGGTGATTACGCTTACCTGTCGCCCATAGAAGAATTTTTGTCGGAGGTATTTGTGACTAACAAGACTGTTTGCGTATATGTCGTGCTTAAAGACTTTGGTTATGGTCGATTCTCAGCACCTATACAGGTTTTCCATCTAAGAGAAAGGGCGAGTGCGTTTTGTGATAAGCACAACGATCGCCTTAAGGATGGAGAAGATCCCTACGAATGGTATGAGGTTGCATATGACTACTAGCCCTCTCCGCGAAGCCATCACGCTTGCTGGTGAGCAGGCGTTTAGGGATGGGTTAACGATAAAGCATAATCCTTATCTACATGGACAACAAGAACACATTTGGTGGCATCACGGATGGCTTGTTGGTATTTTCACCAAGAACGACAACATTAAGCCATCTGTAAATATAAACGCACAAGAAATCATCGCCAATCAGATCAAGGCATTCCGCGAACACCTCTTCGGCAAGAGCCTGCTAGATCGCCCACTGCCGAGCGAAGAAGCTATGGCGGCGGGCATTGTTGCTGGGTTGCGTAATAAGGGTTATGAGATTACGCAGAGAGGAGTTTCGGGCCCCAGCCAACCGTCTTAGCCCCAAACTTATCGGCCCGCCTGACTAGCTCTGTTGCATAGCGGGCCGGGTCGATAATGTGGTTATGCTCATCCGCGAGCATAGGTAGGATCTCATCCGTCTTCGGATCGACCTTGTAGCTGTAGTGCGTGAACTCGGAGATCGCGTGCTCACAGCGTGTATGGATAACGATGTCATAGGACTTCAAGAACTCGACGCCCTCGACCACCGAGCCCTTGCCCTTGGTCGATCGAACCATCTTCGGATAGCCATGGCGCACCATGTAATCGATGGTCTCTGGACGCGCGCTATCGGCTCGAATAGGCCAGAGCTTAGAGCCTGGAACCTTCTCGAATAGCTCAGGTGTCTTGTCGATCGAGCATCCGATCTTGACCACCTCATAATCAATAAAGAGCGTCTTGCCCTTCGGATCGTCTACGGGCTTGCCGCCTTCGAAGCGCCCGATGAACATACGAACAAGAGTCGTCGGATCGTTCGAGAATCCCCAGTCAGCGCCGAAGTAGAACCGCGCATTCTCAGGCGTATCGAACTCGTCAACTCGCCAGTTGCGGAAGACACGAGCTTCTGAGCGGGCTTGATAGCCGCCTTCCCAAACGTGCGCATAGCGATCGGGATCTCGGCGAAGGTCATAGTCCTTCTCTTCCACAAGCTCAGCCGGGAAGAACGGGTTGTCCTGCCAATTGACCTGCTTGATGATGGAGCGAGGAGGCGGGCTTTCCGTCCGCAAGAATTGGTCGATCGGGTCCGTAGCTTGGTCAGGATTCCACGAAAACCAAAGCTCGCTGCCGGCCTTACGCATGGTCGGGCGCAAGAGGCTGAGCGACTTTTGGGAAAGGCTCTGCGCCTCTTCTACCCAAGCCACATCGAAGCCTTCTAGCGACTTGATCGAGTCGGCGGTGTGATTTTGTAATCCTTGAAAGATGATCAGCCCACCGCCTGGGGTCTTGATCTGACTTTCCTGCACCTCGAATAGGTGACCGAGCTTCAAAGCTTCGATCTTGTCGCTGATCAGGCGCTTGACAGACTGTGCAAGGCTCTTCTGTACCTCACGCAAGCAGACGGCGCGAAAGCCCATGGTGCGGGCTGCACGAACCACCAACATCTCAGCGAAGAAATGCGACTTGCCGGAACCACGGCCACCGTGAGCGCCCTTGTAGCGGCCAGCCTCCAAGAACGGGCTGAAGCTAGGCGGCGTGCGCTCTTCGAAACGGGCGATAGAACGGCGCGCCAGTTCAGCCTTGATCTGATCAACAGTCGGCAGAGCGCTCAGGGGAATCGTCGTATTTTTTGCGGGCTTAGGCATTTTTCCTCTTGACGCCTATCGCGCTTTTGGGTACATTCGAATCACAGACAATGGAGAGATGGCCATGGCCCACTACAATCGCGAAACCCTCATTGCCAAGCTTACGAAGTTGCTTGGCGCGCCAGTCGTGGAATCTGGCTTTGTTGCCTTGCCTGAGTTGCTAAAGATGGCAGCCGTTGAAGTCTTCATGAACGGAAACGATAACGATCTTGGCGAGACGACTTATTTCGTAAGGCTTGCTCTTAACGAGCTAAGGGAAAAGGGGCAGATCGACTTCGTTCAACCTTGACACCCAACCCACCCTCAGCTACACGTAACAGCGAACAAATGGAGAGACGACGATGAAGCTATTAGCAACTCAAGAACGAGCGCTTGCCAAGTTCACAGAAGGCAATGAAGAATCGGCTTATAGCGCTCAAGAGAGCATCGCAACACTTCGTGCCCTAGTTACGAAGGGGCTTTTAAAGGACGTCACCCGCCCAGGCCCAGGCGCAATGTTTTCTCCCGCAACCCACTTCAAGTTCAAGAAGGTTTAGCTCGATGACCATCCTCCATTACCGCAAGGCCACCAACCACCTCATCAATGGCTACTACGAAATCAGCAACGACCGCGTTGAAGAGGCCAAGGCTTGGCTTCTGGAGAAGGGGTATATGATCTTTGGGGAGCGGGTGTTGTGAAAAACTATTGGATCGGACCAGCTATCTTTGGGTTGCTTCTCGGATGGGTATGGACTACTGTTTTTATGGGCATTTTTAAGGATTACGTGCCGTTGACATCCTGCGCCAAAACCCATAACGTCTATCAGTGTGAGATGGTGGCTGTGCCGAAGAGGGGAGAGAAGTAATGGAAAAGACATTTGCCGAGAAGCTCCGCGAATGGACACTTTATGAGGACGCTCATCCAGGCAATCTTCGTCGTGTCATTAGGGAAGCGGCCGATGAAATCGAATCCCTGACGGCTGAACGCAACGAGTTGAAGCGTCGGCTTGACGAAGAGTTCGCGAACATGGATGCTACGATGCAGGGTTGGGAAAAGCTATGTGCTGATTCAGAACGGGATGCACTCCAGATCGAATCCCTAACAGATGCTAACGGACGCTTGCGCGCAGCCCTAGAAGACGCTATCAACGAGTGCGAGTTCGATTATCTGCGGACGCGCTGGCGTTTGGTTCTGAATGAAACAGGAGATAAGTGATGACATCTAACGAAAAACTTTGCGAAAACCTTCGTCATGGTATTTACTTTGACGGTTACGATATTCTAAGTGACAAAACTAACGGGATCATGAAAGAGGGCGCTGCTCGTATCAAGCGTCAGGCCGCTGAAATCGAATCCCTGACTGCGGAGCGGGATCGGTTGCGAAGCGCCATGCAAGCCTCAATCAAGATCCTTGATGCAAATCTTGGCAGACAGGAAGAAAAGCTTTACGACATTAAACCAATTCTTCTAGCGGCAATGAGAAACGGAGCTTAGACCCATGACCAACGACGACTGGCGCGATATGGTGGCTGAGCTTGAAAAAATCAAGCCATTAACAGCGGACAAAATACTCAAAGTCTTTGATGAGCTTCGATACAAAAAGCTTTTGAAAGCCGTAGGTCTTAAAGAAGCCTAGACGCCAGCCAAACGACCAGGATCACGAGGACAGTGATGGTGAGGGCGCGTTCGATGGTCATATGTGGATCGTCCTTCCATTATTTTGCGATTTGACGAAGAAATATGTTGACGGGGTTTGGGCAATCGGCAAATATCAATCATCGAAACAAGGCAAACAAGTCTCCTAGCCGAAAGGGCTTCAAATGCGTACTCTCTCCTCCACCTGCCTCTCTATCGCTCTAGCCAACAAGTCCGGTACGCTGCGGCTTGTTGAGCGCGAAGGGCGCTTTGGCTCTTTCGTTTCGATTGAAGACGCGGTTGGCGTCATCGAAGTAGCCGACAGCATGGCTGCGGCTCAGGCCCGCGTTCAGGAGGCTGCGCGATGAGCGCAGTTTCTTTCCGCTACTCGATTGGTGATATTCGTGCGCGCTTTGCTTGCCGAACGGTAATTGTCACAACAGCAGCGGAAGTGACAGCCGCTAAGAAGAAATTCGCGGCTTATCATGGTTTGCCGCTAACAAGCGTTTGGTCTGAATTAATTAAATAGCCTAGTTGACAAGCCCCGAATCACGGGCTATGTTGTGGGTGTTGAGAACGGAGAAATGAGATGAATATTTCGAAAAACCAAAAAATTCAATTTTATAAAGAATTTCGTGCTCATCAGCGTAATCTTCAGATTGCTGGTGGCGGTTGTCTAACCGTCTACCAAAGCGGTCGAACTGAACTTTCTTACGCTAGCGCGCCGTATGGCGAACATGCGCTTGCAGCATTTAGCGCTGCAAAAAGTCATGTTGCGTTCCTTGACCGTGGAAGGAAAATGTAAATGAATGCTGGTGAAATGGCGGAATATGTTGCAGATGTTCTTCAAACAGCCATTGATCATGATACAACTAGCTGTTTGAAGAATTGGGAAGTAGTTGGATTAGATATCGGAGAAATTATTATTACAAATAAAAACATGACTTATCGACTTAATGTAACTGTAGAGAAAACATGACAAAAAGGGAAACCGTTAGCATTGTTTGGACAAAGGAAGGAAAATTCTTTCAATTGTGGACAAGTAGTTATAATGGAGACGGAAAAGCTCATGCTGAAAGAATTTCAAGACAAATAGGAGGATCTTTTCAGCACATTGTAAATAAATCATATATATATATTAAAAGTTAAAAATAAGGCCCTGAAGGCCCTTTACTTTTGCCCCAACTTTGATAGCAACTCTTCCAGAACACTATCGCTGAGGCCTGAGACGTCGAGCGAAGCCTTCGTCTCGATCGCGCCGCCGTCCTTGCCCGTAAGTTCTGTGTGAGTCTTCTCTAGCCAGTCGGCAGGGGCGGCGTTCTTGAGAGCGAAGATGGAGGATGTGACTACGGGGCCTTCAGTCGCCTTCAGCAAGCGATTCTCAAGGAAGAACTGGCGCTTGTTCTGCGCGATCTTGACCTTGGCTGCGAACTCGGGATTGGCATCTAGCCAATCATAGACCGTGCCTCGACTGACATCCAAGCGCGATGCAGCGGCGGACAGGCTGAAACCCTGGTCCATCCATTCAATGATAACGTCGCCGTATTCCTCGCGATAAAGCGTCGGACGGCCTACTGGTCGCATTTCGGCCATAATTTAAATATCCATATATTGTGTAGAAATTGCTTATTACGCTAGATATAGTATCAGGACGGAGCCAACCTATCCGAAAGTCATTGGCTCTATGCATAGCAGTCCCATCGGAGTCACTGCCTCTTGAGGACATCGTTACCGAGCCTCATACGTCCTGATTAAGATGGGGCGCGCTTTTGCTCTTTGCTTTCGCAAACGAGTCGGTAGCATTGCAGCTACATCCTTACGGACCGCCCCTAACAAGTACGCCATTCGCGGCGCGCGGCTTTCGCCGGTTGTATGCAATTAGAGGCCCAACCAACCCGGAGAGAGGACAGGTTAGTTGGGCGCGCCTGCCTCAAACCCATTCAAGGGGAGGCGGGAGGCTTTAGGTCTTAGACTCAAGCAAGGAACAGGCAGGAGACCAAACCTGTTGTAGCGAGCAACCTTTAGCGTGGTATAGTATAGACGATTTCGAAGCGTTTGTCAAGCGAAAAATAATTTGGGTTACGTGACGATTTTTGTTGACGGGGGTTTGAGTGCGAGCTATATCTTTAATCACAGAACGAGACAAGAACCGGAGCAAATAAATGACCAAGCTGCTTTACACCACGAAGGAAGACAAGGCCTTGGTTGCTCTGGTCCTCCTCAACGAAGGCGTTAAGGCCCGCACAAAGATGCTGAATAACGGTTTTCGCGTTGTATTCGATGGCTCTTGGGAGGTTGTTGCCCGTGTCCTGAACGAGAATGGTTTTCGTACTACCAGCGGCGACTTCGGTCTCGCTTCCTGCGAGTCTGGCGAAGTTTTCGTTACCTATAAGGCTGCGTAATGAACCCGGTATCACACAAGGCAAGAACTGGACGCGGCGATGTTATTCCAGGCTATCAAAACGTTCGAAATAATGGATTTATGGTCTTTACCAAGTTGCACGAAAAGGGCCATCTTGCTTCACGCGCCTGCCATGCAAATTGTCTTTTGGTGGCCTCTTTTCATCGTTCTATGCCTTAGCACCATGCAATTTATATGGATAAGGCTAGGAAACTACGTAAAAAGGGAACTTGGCTGTAAAAACTCGTTGACAGCCTCTAGGCCATGTGCGAATATAAATTATCGGAACAAGGAGAGAAGAGATGGAAAATTCAAAGGTTCAGGCTAGCTACACCGCCAACGAAGATGGTTGGTTTTGTGCTGCTCTTATCGTCTCCAACGGCACGAAGCAGGCCAAAGTTTTGATTCCTGGCGATGCAGGACGCCCGTTCCGCTCCAAGGCAACTGCTACTAAATACGCCAAAGAGGCTTTAGAGCAATTTAGTCACGATCCTCGCTTTGCGAAGCGAATGGCTTCTGAATACCTTTAAGGCCCTTCGGGGCCTTTTTCTTTATGTACCCTCTATCCAATCAACGCTCATCCGCAAAAGCGCAAGCTTCCCGAACATTTGGATACTGACTTCGACCTGATCGCCATCCTGCAAGGCAACAATTCCTTTCTGCCCCTTGAACGGCCCATCGACAACCACGATAGGTGCCCCGATCGCGAGCACGGGCACCTCCTTCGGCTTCTCAGGCTCAAGCGGCGTATAGTCAACGACGGCGTATTTCGGCCCACTCATCACGAACTTGATGAACCCGAACGTCTTTCGGATCTTCTGCGCTAGGTTCTCATCGTCAAGGTTGACGTAGACATAGCCGCCCAAGCCAGGATCAGCGGCAGTGACGCCTTCGATCGCGTTCAGCTTCTCCGCAACGAGAGATTCACGGCTCGAAACCACGCGAATGATGTTAAATTGCAAAATGATTGCTCCGTTTGAATGTGGATATGCGTTTATTCGCACGAGGATGGCCGCTGACGCGATTTGTAGGGTTGGGCGGTAGTTGCGGAGCCTTAAGGCTAGAACGCCTCTCAGCGGGCTTTAAAATCGAAATGCTGTCTCGTGAGCGCCGCGACACGACCAAAAAGGGTTTTGGCATCATAGGAATCGCCGGGAATGAACCCTTCCCGCCAGCCAGCCAGCCTAGATCCAGCCACGAAATAGGTCAGCCACTTCTTCTCGTGCTCGACGCCGATAGCGAGAAGGCTGAAGCCGCCTTGGCTGTGAAGATCGTAGTGCCAAGCGATTTGCGCTGGCCGGATGCCGGGCTTCTTGACAAAGATCCGCGAATCCTTGATCGAACCAAGCTTTAGCTCGATAGGCACGATCCGCCCATCATAGCTTAGAACGTTGATGTCAGCGGCGCCCGTATCACCGCCTCGGGCGGGTTCCACAGCCGAACTCCAGCCTCCGTACTCCTTCCGAAAAGCCTTCTTATACAGAATTTCACTGGCCAAAACAGACACTTTCAAAAATGTGTAGGCCTCAAAGCCCTACAGCATAAGGGTTTCGAAAAACAGAATACACTTTTTTAGGCGAAAAGTGCAAACTCCTTTATAGGCTCTTCTATTTAACTCTTCTTCTTCTTCTTAAAGTTATAAGAAAAGAATAAAAAAGTGTATAGTAAGTGCTGAAACCCCTATACCATAAGGCTTTGAGGGCATACACTTTTCAAATACACTTTTTCGAGCCACAAAAAGTGTATATCTCTTGCCGTCACATATCTTGCTCTAAAACCTTATCAGGCGACCGAATCCAGTCCTTGGCCTGCTTCTTCTGATCGGCCTCGTCCATGTTCCTCAGATCTTCCCATAGCGAAGGCGTCATGATGAGGTACTGATTAAAGCCCCCGACGACCGTGCGATACTTCGTCTTGATCATGCCGGCCTCTTGCATGGCCTTCAGAAGATTGTGTGCCGTCACTCGTTGGCGAATATCCTTCCCATCGCGCACCCACTGCTCGACCGCCACAGACGACATAGAGCACTTGGCCCCCGTCTCAACTGCGATACTCGCCAATCGATAAGCCTCGCGTTCAGCCGGCATCCTAGCCTCCTCAACGATCTCAGCCTTGCGTCGCGTTTTGGGGGCACGCTCCCCCGTAGCCACATAATCCCCGAACTGTTCCGCCCAAAACTTGACGATTGAAAGCCCGCCGCTAAAAAGCCAGTCGTTGAACTCGGCAAACTTCGCCCGTGGCCAAGCGTCCTCAGCCAGCTTCGGAATCAACCAACGTCGATCATCTTTCTCAATCGAAAGCGCTTCTTCACTATTCGATGTCCCATAGACCGTAACCCAATTTCGGATCTTAATGCCATCCCGATACATCTCGCGAAGGTTCACATAATCATCGGAAACCATGCTCTTCATCTGATTGTAGAGCTTCTTAGATCCATACAACTCGTCAACGATCGCCAGCCGCTTCATCCCGATATAACCGTTGTACTTGTCCTCAAGCTCCTTGACTGAAGGCTTGGAGACGTTCGCCTCCCCTAGCAGCGGCATCAAGATCGACTCCCCTAGCGTCGTCTTACCAATGCCTTGGTTCTCTGAGATCATCAGAAGCGCATAGCGCATCCGAACCTCTGGCCGTGCAATCAGCGTCGCGCACCACCGCATGACCTCATGCCTCTCTTTTTCATCAGGAACCATGTAAGCCATGAATTCTAGGAATGGCGTTGTGTCTCCAGCCACAGCCTTGATCTTCGGTTTCCGATAGATGTTAAGCGCCGGCACCCCCTCGTCGTTTACAACCATAGCGTCAATATCGGGCCGATAAGTATAGCGGCTGATCGTGCCAATTCGGCGCTGCAAAATCTTGGCCGCTAGGTTGGGCGTATCGGACCACCCAGCCGCAAACATATTGAACTTGTCCTTGTCGTACATCATCTCAGGCTTTCGCGCGCAGACGAAAAGCGCCTGATTGTCAAGATAAGCCCATTGCTCGCGAAAGCTATCGCGAAGAAAAACACTCGTCTTCTTACCCTTCGGGTCGTCAGGATCTAGAACAACGTCCGTCGCCCATGTCCCGAACTGAAGCAAATCTTCGAACGCAGGCCCGACATAATAACGCTTTCCTTTGATCTCTCGGAAGAGATTGGGCGGGAAGTCGTCGCCAAGATCGTGCGCCACAGGAAAAGCCCCGGTGAACTGAATCCACCAGCAAGGAAGGTTGACGGCACGCGAAATGAGCGGAACAACGCTTTGCCCCGCTCGATCGTTATCAGCCACAATGATGACGTTTCGCACGCCTAGCTTTCGAAGCACGCCCCAATTCGTCTTGTCCGTTGCGTAAGCGCCACCGATAAAGCCGATGTGAACGGCATGATCAAGCTCAGTCGCCCACGGATGGGAGGCGTAAAGCTCCTTATCAGCGCGCGTCTTTTGCTCAATCATACGTTGCATTCGCCGCGCCGACTTCGCCCCTTCACTAATGATGACAGTGCAGCCTTGCGTTACATTCTCAAGGCCCCAAAGCGGGTACTCCCCCTCTGGATGCATAGCTCGCCAGACATCATCATTATATTGCGTGAACGGAACGTAGGCTCTTTCCCCCTTCTTTAACTCCATTCGCACTTGGATCATGACGATATTGCCATCATGATCCTTGAACTCGAACACATCCTTTTTGTCGGCTTCGATGACCGCCTTCGGCCTTGGCTCGTCTTCACGGATAAATCGATAGATCGGCCATTCAGCGTTCTTCAGCGCATACTTGATCGACTCGCGTTCCTCTGGCGTCGGCTCATAGCCTGCGCTCGCCGTGACCTCTCCTTCTTGTGTGAAGGTCACGGAGCCGACTTCTTTAAAATACTTACCGTCCATGACGCGAATCGTCGCGTGCTTCATCTTGTCTACGTGCGCCCCGATGCGCTCGATATAGCGCTTGACGGGAGCTAGTTCTTCGACGGTCTTCAATGCCATTACTTGGTATGCTCCATTTTGCCAAGGGCTTCATCAATCATAACTTGCCAAGCAATCTTAAATTCGTTTTGCCTCCAAGAGGCATCACACGAGGAATCGTATCCTGATAAATCTGTATATCCATCGGCAAACTGAAGCATTCTCTTCGTCGGCTCTCTCATTGCTTCAATGGCTGCGCGAGCGTGCTCATGCCAACACGAAACATCCTGACTGCAAGTCCCTGCCGCATTTTCAATCGCTCTTGCGACTTGCTCAATCATAATCTCTCCTCTCACCAATCCCGCACCATACACCAATTTCCAGCGTTTGTCAACCTTTGCCGGACGGCTCTTCGATGAACGCGCATTGAACGCGCTTCAACCGATAACCACGATCATGCCAAAACTGCACCTTCGACATATCGCCGCGCGTCTGCCTTCGCCAAGCTTCCCCCGCCGTTTTTGCAATCGTCATAAGCCCTAGATCGAAATAGATGTCCTCGGCGTATGGCTTATCCCAAGGATTGAGCGGAGGAACAATCATAAAAAGCTCACGCATAATCTATCCAACTTGCTCCATAGCCTGACGATAAAGAATAGAGCAACCCTCACTCAAGAACGGCATCAGAAGCCGCTTTTCCTCTAGGTACACCTTCGCGAACTTCGGATCGTGAGCAACGATCGATGCCGTGTTGTCGATAAGATCCGCCAGCTTGAGGCTCTTGGCCCGTGGCGACGCCCTGGCTAGATGCTCGCGGTTTATTCGAACGCGCTCAGCCCTGTTGCCGTCTTCCGGCTTCGCTACGTCCGTGACCTGATAGACAAGCTCAGCTACATCGTGCCCGAACTCCGATAGCAACTGATCATACGTCACCTTCGTATCCTCTAGAACATCATGCAAAAGCCCCGCCATAGCGAGGCTGAGATCGTCTAGATGGAAAAGCTTCTGCGAAACCGCAACCGTATGCTTCCAATACGGCTCGCCCGTGTACTTGCGGACCTGACCAACGGCGTTATGAGCACCGACAGAGAAGGCGCGGGCTTCGCAATAATCGATCTGGTTATGAAACATAAGCTCTTTTCGAAGAGCAAATTTCGTCATGACTTCTTTCCTTTCTTAACCAACCGATATCCCAGATGATCCGCAAAGTCTTTTAGCAACGCCTTCTCATCGTTCGAACGCGCAAAGCTTACCGTCAGAAGATTGATGCTATTCTGCCCGATAGCGACAATCTGCGTCCCGTCAGCGTGAACCGAAGGCAAGCAATCAACACCGCTCATGTAGACATGATCGGAATAGCCTTTACCCTGAATCAAACGAGAAAGCTTTTCACCTGTCTGAGTATCACGCTCCAAGTCGTTAAGATGATCGTTGAGAACAATCAATGCCGTGTTGAATCCCATAACTCTCTCCTTTGTTGACTGTTAGGTCTGCCTCCAAACCCTAACCGAATCCTTGTTCCATACCACAGCGAACACCAGTTTGTCACCACCCATCAGCGTATATTCAATCACGTTGAAGGGCCGTCCTTTTGCAAGCACGCCGTCAGTAGGCTTGCCATAGTTCTCGATAGCCGCGAGCGCCGCTTTCAGCGCCCAGACATGATCTGTGCCGGGCTCGTGGTCAATGATGATTCGCATCTCAAGAAACCACAAGCCAAACGATAACCCCAATCGCCACCCAAAGCAAGACGTTCAGAACCATTGCGTTGCGGAAATTATACATCTTCCAATTCCTCTCTGATTGCATCAATCGCATATTGAGGCACATGATAGCCTTCGCGTCGCAAGCGCTCAAGAACCTCGATAGCTTCTTCATGATCCGCTACATAGGCTTTGGCGTCGCTTGGACCGTCAATCGATTCGCGCTTTGTATCCCGAAGCCAAGCCGTCAGCTTAGCGCGATGTTCCGCGTCGAAGTAATCGCCATCTGGTGCGTCGCCCTGGTAACGCATCCCGGCCACGTAAATCTCAATGCCAGCCGCCGATTCATACACGTAAACGTCTGACTTCCAGTTGTCGGAACTCCATCGGCAATAGCTCATCAGCGTTACTCCGGGTCCAAATCTTCGTTGAGCGCTGCAATCGTCTCCTCGAAACTGCTGATACCTGCAATATATTCCGACAAAATCTCTCCTATCTCGATCCGAGCGCTAAGATCGCGTTGAAGCGCGTCAAATGCCGTCGATAAAATAAATGCTTCCTTGACTGCATAATCTGCCGTACAAGTAAAGCTGCCATAATTTAGAACCACACGGTTGTTATTGATCACGCTCACTCCTCCCTCATCCAAGCATCAAGCTCCATTGCCAGATCCCAACCATTCAGCCACCACGGCAGAACGGCCATCTCACCATAAACCTTCATCGTGTCGTCACCTAGAAAATATGCGTCAAAGCCGGCTTCGAAGTTGGCAATCATGGGCGATATGGCCGGTACGCAACGATATCATGATTTTCGCCATCGTGAAACCAATTACTATCAGATTCTTCTTCGTCATGGTAAAGGCCAGCGCGAATATTTCGCATAACCACTTCGTCGCGAAACTTGAAGTCTACGATGTCTTCAGCATTTACTGGCATTCCCTTCCCGTTGTGAACGATCCAGCCATCTTGATCTGCATCCGGCACTTCGCGCGTCATAGCAGGAGCACTAGACGCCTGAACCATATCGCGGAACAGAAGCTTTGCCTGCCGAACGGCGTCTTCGCCAGGAATTCCCGCACCGAGCATGTTTGCACTATGCCCCTTACCGGCATGATAGCCCGTAAGCCAGCACTGAAGCTTGCCAAGCTCACGGCTCAGCATTTCCATCTTGCCGCTATCGACTTCGATCTTATTCATATTCAGCAACCTCTCCCATATAAATGACATCGAACCCAACATCACCGCCTCGAATCAAGATCGAAGGGCTATCTAATCCAGTGCTAACATTGAAATCATGAAAGATCAAATCTGAAGCTTCTTCGAGATCGTCTAGAGAAAAACTAAGATCGTCACGAACAAGCTTCTCAATCTCAGATGTCCATCTCCCTTCTGGCCAATCGATCAGATTGAGATGCACAGTCTTAGAATTCCAATTATTTTCTTCCATATCGCTCACTTCAAAATCTCCTCACAAACCCGCCGCAGCCCAGCGCCGCGTATCAAGTGACTAATCCCTACCACCTTGCCGCCGCCATGACAAGCCCTCCACTCGCGATTGGCGACGATCCAATCTTGGCCCTTGCCGCAATCAACGCAGTAGAATGTCACGGGATCGAACGAGTGGGGCTTAGTCATCCCAATCCTCGTCCTCATCCCCGAGATAATAGTTCAGCCAGATGCCTATACACGTCAAGACAACCATGACGCCAACGATCAGCATCCAGCCGTAGAGCATAAAATTCTCATTCATCAATCCGTCTCCCTATTCGCGCACTGGCGCAACTGGCTCTTCGTAAAGCTAGCCCATGCCGGCTGCTGCGTCAACTGAGCGACATGGGCTTCGCTCGTTGCAATCGCCTTGACGGCCTTAGCCGGTTGATTCTGGTACTTATCTCCAGCGCCATACGGCTGATCCGTTGGCCTGTCCAACTCCTCGAACACGATCTGAGCAATCGGCGTGCCTTTCTTGAGGTAGATAGGCCAAGGCCGATCATGCGTGATCTCAACTGTCAGATAGCCTTGCCATCCAGGTTCAGCGTTCGTCGTGCGGCTGGCGTCAATGAAGCGCCGTGCCAGCGTACTTTTGTTCTCGATCTTGCCCCGCAGATCGCGCGGCATTCGAATATGCTCCATCACGAAACCTAGCCGACCCCAAAATGGGAACAACCAAAGCCCCCTGCCAAGCCTGAGATCGACACCGCAAGCTGAGAGGCCGTAGGACATACCGTGAGCGCGAGATCGTTCACAGAATGGCTCTATACCAAGGGAACCACTAGCAACGCGCTGGCGGATCGTCTGAGCGGAAAGAACACTCACCGCATCGGCCTCCCCAAATACGAAATGAACATCGTGCCAACGACGGCAACGAGTAAGAGATCGCTAAGCATGATCGCTCCTCTTAACACGGTGAGGCCCCGGCCCCAAGACCGTGATCATTGGCAGCGTCACCTTGGCATCGTATTCATAGCCAAAAATATCATAGCTCTTCAGAATGTATTGCGTTGTCATGCCACTCACCGGCTGGAGTACGTGATTGTAGTCGTCTGCGTTTTCTGTCATGCGATGATGTGAACGTCCTTGGCGTTCAAATAAGTTCGAGTGTTTGTCTGCTTACATTTTAGCCAGACGCTTTCTTCATCAATGCCAATAATCTTAAAGATTTTCTTTTCATAAAAACATCCATTCACAGAAACATCCATTCCAATTTCGAGTTTTGGAGGAAAGTGAGCAATTATTTTAGCGCCTGGAAGGGGAATTTGAAACGCATTACAACCCTTGCCGGATTCAACATAGCCTGAGCCGATATAGGTCGTTTCCAAATGAATAATAGAACCGATAGCATATTCTTTTGACATTTTCTTCTCCACAAACAAAAAGGACCCGCCATCTTTCGACAGCGAGCCCTTTCATACCTTAACTATTCATCTTTGTCAAGCGATAAGTTTCGCAAGATCCGTATATCCGCCGATCATGTCTTCGCTGCCGTCGTCATTGACGCGCACGATGCGAGGCCAGAGGCGGTTGGGCGGCTCAAGACCGCGATCGTCTAGCCACTTCTGCCGCTCATCGCGGCTCTCGATATAGACGGCATCGAACGGAAGCCAACGCTCCGATAGAAGACGCTGAGCTTCCTTGCAATACTGGCAAGCGGCAAAGCCGTAGACGACATACTTCATTGGCATTTCTCCTTTAGGCGGCGATATCCACATCTTCACAACCCTCAGCGCTACACGCTAGCGTCTGTGAGCCCTTTGTACCATCCTCAAGCTCATAGAGCCTCAAGGCGTCCCAATCAATCCGCGCCGGCATCTTGGCAAGCGCGGCCTCGTATTCTTCCTTCGTACAATCCCCATAAGGAGGCTGTTTGTAGCTGTGTTCCGAATGCGGAAGGAAAGATACGCCTGAGACCGCATCGAAGTTATCATAGACCCACCCACCAACGGCAGGCCATTCCTCTTCACGAACTGTTACAGTCACGGACGGCTTGTGTTCGCACCAGTGCTCCTGATAGAGCTTCCAAAGCTCAAGCTGACTGATGGCCGTCATCTCGCTTCGGGTAATGCTACCTTCTGGAGCCTTGACTGGGAAGAAGAATACCGTTGTCCGTTCGGGGTTCATCACGTCTGGTTCGCTCGGAATCCCGGATTCCTTCAAGAACTTTGTCAGCGGATCAGTATTGGCTCCGCGAACCGACCTGATATAGTAGTCAGAATGCCGTGCATGGATGCCGGAAGCAGAATTGACAAGCTGTGATACCGTACCAGACGGCTTCACGGCAGTGACTGCTGTGGAGCGCTGAATGCCGATGCTATCCGCAAACTCAGCGTTGGTATCAACCGCAACCTGTCGAAGAAGCTCCAGCCGTTCAGCTAGCCCCTCTTCCTTGCCGTTCATCAGGATCGAATCCATGATGCCGGTCAAAGATACGCCAAGCAGCCGTTCCTCTTCTGTGTTCTTCTGCCAAATCTTGCGAAGGTATGGAAAGTTGGTCAAGGTGCTCTGGAACGTGCCGAGAATAGCCGCAACGCGAACCTTTCGCGCAAGGTCTTCGAACGTGTCTTCCGCACGGACAACGACCTCAGAAAGATTACAGAACTGGTAAGGCCGTAGGATGATCTCCGAGCACGGGTTAGTGCCCCACTCGTGCCCCAGCTCACGACGACCATTCTTAGCGGCCTGCTTCTCACTCGCCTGACGATTGAAGATGCCACGCTCGCCCGACTTCGATTCATAGAGCGACGACCATTCGCGCAGGAAGGCCCCAACGTCTGGCTTCTCCGTGTAGGCGACCGAGTTGTTGGCTAGCGCTCGCTGCCCTGCGGTCTCCCACCATGCCCCGGCCTTGGCGTGCCGCATACGGTCGTCCGTGAGATTGGATAGGCTGATCATCGCTGAGCGCCGAACGCCACCAGAAACGACAACGTGGCCAATCTGACACATGAGATCATGGCATTCGATCGAAGTCAGCTTTCGGCCCGCAGCCTTCTTGAAGATGGCAATCGTGAACTTGAAAAGCTCTTCCAGCGGGCCAGGGCCAGAAGCTCGCCCACCAAACGTCTTGAGCCGCGCGCCAGCGGGACGGATCTTGGAGAAGTCCCACTTCGGGATTTCGCCGCTCCACAAAAGCGCGAGAAGCTGGCGATAGCTTTTGGCCCAGCCGGCCTTTGAATCGGCTGCTACAATCTTGGTGTCGCTGGCATAGAGAGTATCGGGAACTTCGGGAAGCTTCTGCACGTACTGGCGCTCGACAGAGAAGCCAACTCCTGTTCCGCAAAGCAGGATATACATCGCCTCATCGAACGACTTCGGATCGTCAACAGGCAGATAAGAACAATTGAAGCCTGCAACGTTGTCACGCTGGAGAGCGGGACCGGCCGTCATAAGCGCCCGCATCGAAGGTACGACCTCGAAATTATAGATCGCGTTGAACAGTTCTTCGCGCGTGCCAGGATCAATGGAATAGTCGTGATTGGCCTTGAGATGCTTTTCGATAAAGCCGACATAGCGGCTCACAGTCTCATTCAGGTTTTCGCGCCGACCCTCCTCTTCAATCCAGCGCGCGTACCGGCTGGTATAGATGAAGCGTTCGTAATCGGAGTGGAACGGCTCAGAATTTCGCATTTAGTCTTATCCCATTGATATGATTATGAAAGAAAAAGCGGAGCCAAAGCCCCGCCCGAAAGCATCTTTTATTGAGTGCAGAACCTTAGATAATACACGATTTGAATTGGAAAGTCAAGTCACGAATCGTTTCAAAACAGATCCGGCTCTTCTTCTCGCAATACTTTTCTAACTGCGTTTGCGACCAGAATATGCTCAAGTTGCGTTCCGTTGCCTTCTCGTACGTCTAGGTAATGAATCCAAGTTCGCGCAGATGCCTTCATGTAAAGACGACTCATAGTCAATCCTTCAGGTAGAAAAACACGAGCGCATTCCTTGGCGGCTCCCCGATCAATCCATTTTTGGTAATGATTTTTTGCAAATTTAATTGCTCTTTCGCAATCCTTTTCAAACTCCTCCTTATCTTCGTCAGAAAAATCATCAATCGAATTCTGGCGGTTTTTCTGATCTTGACGGCGAAGCTCGCGGACAGTGAACTTCTGTGGTTCCGCATATCGCTGCGAGAATTCTTGAAATCGAGCCGAGACATGACGAAGGATCTGCCGCGAAATATCTCTTGGCGCTTCAACTTCAACAGCAAAGTCCACCATTTCAAGCGGCGACCAATGCTTATTGCGAATCAAATATTCCACTAGCTTTTTTGAATTCAAGTTTTCCGTCTGGCTGGCTGGCGAAGATACGCGAGCCATATATGCGATGAATTCGATTGGCGTTTCAACGTTAGGGATAAAAAGCGGTACGGTCTTTCCGACTAGTTTAGCTGATAGAAACATCACTTGCCTTCCTCAACGATCCGGTAAGCTTCGATGTTATTTTCAGGGTCTTCATCGCTGTAAAGCCACAGAACATCAGGTCCAAAATCACGTTCTTTTATTACCATTCCGTCCCAATACCGCACCTCAACAACCTGATCATCCGTCACAGGGCTAGGACCGCCCTTCCACTCAATCCAGTCGCTCATCACGCATCCTCCTTCACAGATTTAGGAAACTTCGTCAGGTGCTCTCGCAGGCAGTCGATCTTGGATTCGTCAATGGGGCGGAATCGCTTAGCACACCAAGGGTAATCATCTTGTCGAGCGACTTCTTCAAGTCGATAAGACATCCTTTGCGAGCTATGATTGCCGTCTTGAAAAATAGAAAGACCTTGCCAGCGAACGGTATAAATTCTTCCCTTTTCAAGAGCAGGTTGAAGCTGCCCGCAGCCATTAACTTCCTCTTTTCGCGAATCATCGACACAAACAACTCTCATCCCACAACCCTTTCCATCGCTTCCTTCAGCGCCTTGCGCCCACCATCCGTATCAGGAAAGCACTCCTTGAACAAGGCCAGCCAGTCGTCTTCTGTCTGCGGGCCGTGAGGCCATTCCTTCGTCTTGAAATTAGAGCCCAACGACACGGGCTCAAGGTCCATGGTGAGAAGCGCGAAATGGTTGGGTATGGGCTTGCCAGCCTTTCGCTGCTTGACGATGAGGAAGCGTTGGCCGAGGTATTCGAGACGGCCTTTGCGGTGAGAAGACGAATAATCTTCGGCTGAGCAATTGTTGACCATTTACAAACTTCCCAAAATTCGAGCCTGTTTGACAAGTAGCATACCGATGCCAGGAGGGCAAGTGCCTTTACAGGCGATCAGGGTTTTTCCTTCCTTGATCTTATCGACAAGCTGCTTCCCTAGCTGTTCGAAATCGTTGCGCCCTACCTTGCAGAGGAGTGTCCCACTGTCATCGGAAACGCGCATTTCGAGATATGCCGTCTTTCCCGTCATCTTGCCTTCTCGTCCATTCGCGATACGGTCTTCGATACGGGCTGGCTCGTTCTCATCTCGCTCCTTACAGATCGTCACGACACCGACAACAACGCGATCCTCTTCCCATTCTTCTGTCGCCTCATACTGATCAATCGGAATAGGCTTCGTGACGATTCCCTTAGACATAAGATCAATCTTAGCAATCGCGTCCTTGATCGGCCATAGAGTATCGATCTTGGTCTCTGCTTTTGCTAGTAGCTTAGCGGCTCTGTCCGGCAACGACTCGCCACGAGCGCGCGCTGAGAGGATAGCGTTCTGCATCTTAGGGCCTAGTCCTTGAACGGAACTAAGAGGGCCAATCAGAATCTTACTGCCATCCCGATAACCAACACGCCACTTATCCGTTGACTGTTCAGCGTCTACCGGAACATAGCGAATCCCCTCCCGCGCAAGTTCCCTAAGCATCAAAAGCTGCTTCTCGCTATCGTCTTCGAAAGAAAGGCTTGCGGCCGCAAACTCAAGACCGTGATTCGCCTTTAGATAGAAGCTATAATAGCTCATCAATCCGTAGCTATATGCGTGGGCCGCACAAAACCCGTAAGAGCCCCAACCGACGATATCTCGCCAGAAGCGATTGGCCTGTTCTTCTGACCAGTCAGCCTTTGCCAGTCCCGCCTTAAACGACTCTTCGTATTCCCGAAGGCCTTCAGCGCCCATAGACTTGCTGATAGCCTTTCGCATCTTGTTGACTTGTCCCCACGACAAGCCGACGATATCATGGGCAATAGCCATGAACGTTTCTTGCATCACGAGCGTACCAAGATACGGTTTTAGATACGGCTCAAGGCTCGGATGAAGATAAGTGATCTCTTCCTTTCCGTTCTTGCGATTGATCCAACTTGCGGCTGCGCCACTGGAAATAGGCCCAGGCCGTCCTAGCGCTGA
>Ga0182210_1000019_pt1 | contig 27492 bp, 46 predicted proteins | sample G5R1MG_19_FD_129670 | JGI IMG/M metagenome (GOLD analysis project Ga0182210, IMG submission 129670) | Switchgrass phyllosphere microbial communities from Michigan, USA - G5R1_MAIN_03OCT2016_LD1 MG | ecosystem: Host-associated > Plants > Phyllosphere > Phylloplane/Leaf | place: USA: Michigan... | reverse complement strand
GGTGACGATGATCAGGACTTTGCCGGCATGGTGGCGGACCTCGACGCGCCGCGTGACCATGGTTGGGCTCTGGACTCCGACTTCCTGCATGACGAGCAGGCTGAGTGGAGGGCTGTGGCGTGACGATCGCCGCTCTCTATGTCGAGACGGACGGCTGCTATTTCGGCCTTCCCGGCGTTGATGCGTGGGATATCCAGCGCGACGCTCGCCTTTACGCCGGCCCTAATCCTGTGGTTGCGCATCCGCCCTGCCAACGCTGGGGGCGGTTCTGGCATGGCAGTACCCGCAAACCGCACCAGTACAAACTTGGCGACGATGCAGGTTGCTTTGCGGCCGCGCTGCGCGCTGTACGCACCTGGGGCGGCGTGCTGGAGCATCCGGCTGACAGCCATGCTTGGGCGCACTTTAATCTGAATAGACCCACGCGTGGCGGTGGCTGGCTCGCTGCCGACTTCCACGGCGGACACACCTGCTACGTTGAGCAGGGCCACTATGGCCATGAGAGCCGCAAGCCAACTTGGCTCTATGCGGTCGGCGCCGATCTGCCGGAACTTGACTGGTCACGCGGTGAGCAGCGCATCCCGCAATGGATGCTTGACCGCTACGGTTACGAGAAGGCTAGGCGAATTGGTACCGTCGCGATGGTCGGCGGCAAAGACAAGGTGCGCATCCGCAACGCGACGCCTTTGCCGTTCCGCGATTTGCTGATCGGCATGGCCAAGACTGTTGCACGTCAGGAGCGGGCCGCATGAACGCCCCCACAACCTTTCCCATAGCGGATGACGCTGCGATCGATGCCTGGCGTGCCCAGGACCGCCGCAACCGTCACTTCGGCCTCAAGCCAGACCCGCTGCCGCCCATGTCCGCACTTGAAGCCGAGAGCCGCCTCAAGCGCGCTTACGACGCATCTTGGGAGACGTTCGGCCCCACTCGCGAAGAGTACCGCCGCGAGGTTGAAGCGATCCATGCAGCTGTAGCTGATCACGCTGCTCTGATTGCAGCATCCTCATGTTTTGGAGATGAATGATGGCTGATGTCAGCGAATACCGTCGCGATCTCGCTTGGAAGTCGGGGCAGAAAGCCCGCTTAGCCGGCAAGGGCCGTGAAGTCTGTAAGCGTGAGCGCGGAACCATCTACTTCGACGATTGGCAAGATGGTTGGATGCACGAAGATGACCGCCTGTGGCGTGAAGCGAGGTCATCATGACCAAGCTCCTCACCCGCGCCGTCGCCTACGGTATCGTCATCCTTGCTGCTGCTGGATTCTTTCAGCCTGTTGTGGAGGGGTTCTGATGGCCGCTTCCCACGAATGGCAACCGTTCGAAACGGCGCCAAAAACAGGAGAATGGTTCTTGGCCATCTGGGCTCAAACAGGACGACCGGTGTATGCAGTGGTGGCATGGCGCGGCGGCTTTTGGGTCGAGGCGAGCGAAGAAGTTGGGCCGTTCACCCACTGGATGTCGCTCCCCCAACCCCCTCAAGGAGAACAGTAATGTCTGACAACACAGACCGCTCCGAGCAGATGGGCGAGGCGGTGGCTTGGATGTACTCATGCGAGAGCTATCAAAGCTCGTTTGTCGTGACGGACTACATGGACGCTCGCGCTCAATGGGCAAGGTCAATGCCTCGCTGGATCGAAACCCCGCTCTACACCCGCACTCCATCATCTCCACCCGCCCAGGCAGCGCCGGTTAGCGGGGAGGTAACGCCGTGGGATGTAGCCCAAGCAGAGCGCCACTACCCGCCCGATTGCTGGAGGCGGGAAGCGATCACGGATCTTGCTCAGTTCGTGTCCGAGGTACGACGCGCCGCCCTTGCCACACCCCCAGCATCCGCATCGCAGGTGGAGGTGGTGGCGGAGATCATGACCTTTGAAGCGGGCCTGTTGTGGAGCACTTTGCCTGAAATGTCGGATGCGGCCTGCGGGCAAGGCATGCCTGAAGGTTGCAGGAGCTATTGGCGGCGCATCGCACAAGCTGTGTTCAACAATATGCCTGCCATCGCCGCCCTTCAGGCCGAGCGCCCAACCCCCATTTTGGAGAAGTGATATGGCAGAGGTGCCTAATGACGTGCCCGAGTGGGCGATTGAGAAGGCCGTTTCTCTTGCGAACAAAGCTTACGGCTGCTCATTCTGGTCAAAGAGGGACATCCCGTGCAATATCGCGTTAACTGCCTTCGCCCGCTACATCGCCGAAAACGAAGAAGCGCCGGTTGATCCTATTATGAAGGAAGCGCAGGCGCTTTATGACTTCTGGCTGACAGACCAAGAAAGTGGGAGCGAGACGGTTGATGTCATCTTTGTGGCCCTTAAGCGCGGCATCGAACTAGCCAAATCGGGAGCCACCACATGAGCGCCCGTCACATCTTCACAGAGCCCTATCAGCCCTACGACCTGGACGAGCTTGTCCGTGCGATCGACGAAGCCGAGACGCAAGACAGCTTGGAGCGTGAGGCTGACCGTGGGCACGCCTGGTATGACGAGGGCTTGCAGGGCGAGCGCAGTGTTTGGGGGATGGTATGACGGTCTATGCTGTGGCTGAGAGCGTGCCGGCTGAGTGCGATTATCTGACTGCCGGAAAGCGTTATCCCGTGAGATGGGAAAACAGTCGTTTCTTCGAAATAGAGGACGACCGTGGGTGGAGTATGTCCCCCAACTGGAAGGGCAGTGGTTTTCTAAACGGCGGCAACTGGATCCGCCTCGACAGCGACCATTCTCCCGACGCCAGCAAAATGGTTTCCTCGCACCCCGAGCCAGAGCGGGCGGTGGTGGAGAAGGCGCTCAAAGCCGCGCGCCAGTTCATCACGAACGGCATTGAGTTTGGCTATATCCGCATGCCGGATGCCAACACCCCTGATAGCGCGCATGACACGCTGCCACTGATCGACGCCGCCCTCTCCGCCTACAAGCAAAGCGAGGTAGGGTGATGGCGAACGAAAAGGCTAAATTCTATTGGGCGCGCATAGGCGACGGAAACTTCGAGCCTGTTGCAGTCAAAGGTAAAAAGGGGTCTCGCATGGCTTACACCATCGGATGCCCTGATCCTTTTCCTGTCGACGTGGATGACAGTGCCGTCCTCTTGCATGACCAAGGCCCGGAAGAACCACCTCTGACGCCAAAGCAAGAGGAGGCGGCATTGCGCCGTGAGCGCAGATATAGGGCTATGTCTGCGACTCATGGTTATGCGGGGTTTGGTCGATGACCCGCTCCGACGCCAAAGACCTCTACCGCCCCATGTCCGAGGTCGATCGCAAGCGCCTGTACGGTCCTATCGTCACCGATACGCCGGGAGTGTGGGCTAGGGTTTGGAGGTGGTTCTGTGGCTGATCTGTCGTTCAAGCTGCGCGTCCTCCGATGCCTGCTCATTGCCGCCTATCAAGAGTGGCGGGGCACCGTATGGTTGAGGGATGCCGATGCGCCGTACTGTTGCGATGGCCGAGAGTGCTGCTGCGGCGGCGAAACTATCCGGGAAATGTGGTCGTGGCATTTAGCCCCCAACCCACCCCATAAGGACAATGAGGGATGACGGCGCAGGCACGATGGCCCGCAATGATGCGGCGCAAGACGGCGGCAGAATACTGCGACATGACCGAGCCCGCGTTCGAGCGGGAAATCGTTGGCGGCAGGTTGCCCGCTGGCGTCAGGTTCGGTGGCCAAGAGCATTGGCACCGCAACGCTCTGGATGCTGCTCTGGCGCGGATCGCAGGTGAAGCAATGCCAGACTATCGCAAGGACCTAAGGGGCCGCTATGGCGAAGCTGCCTAAGCTCGATCACGTCAAGTACGTAAGGTCCAAGGGCAAGGTCTATGCCTACTTCAACACGGGCAAGATGCAAGATGGCAAGCCGATCTACGCACCCCTGCCGGCGCCATCTGCCGTAGGATTTTACGACAGTTATGCGGCCATGAAGGCGGCACGCACCAAGCGCGATCGCGTAGGCTTTTCGGTCGCCGAGTTAGTGGAGCAGTTCGAGGACAGCACAAAGTTCAAGGCGCTCTCCCTTGGCACGCAAGACGCATACCGAAAGGCGGGCAAGCGCATTACCTCCCTGCTCGGTAAGTTCCCGGTGAACGACCTCCATCGTGAGGACGTGCAACTGGTTTTGGATAACGAGATGGCCGGTCCTGGCGCGCACAACATGTTCCTGGCCGTCATTGGCGTACTGTACACGTGGGCCAGAAAGCGCGGCAAGACGACGCTAGAGCCGACCAAGGATATCGACAAGCTCAAGACCGGCACACATCACCCATGGCCGGAACATGTCCTGACAGCGGCCTTAGAGGCAGAGCATGACCGCACTCGCCTAGCTGTGCACCTTCTCTACTACACCGGCCAGCGAATCGGTGATGTGGTCGCCATGCGTTGGTCGGATATCACCAATGGATGGCTTCATATCATTCAGGAAAAGCGCGGCTATGCGGTTCGCATGCCCTTGCACAGCAACCTGGTGGCCGAGCTTGATCGCACGCCGAAGCGAGGCTTGACGATTTTGGTCAATCACGAAGGCAACCCGATCAGCCACGACATTATCCGCAAGGAGCTGAAGCGGTTTACGTCCAGCATGGGCCATGAAACTGTACCGCACGGCCTCCGCAAGAATGCTGTCAATGCGCTGCTAGAGGCCGGGTGCACTGTGCCTGAAACAGCCGCAATCACCGGTCAGACCTATCGCGTGGTGGAGCATTATGCCGCTCGCGTGAACACGCAGAAGCTATCGAAAGCTGCCATTCTTAAGTTCGAGAACAAAGGAGGCCCAGGAAAGCGGGTGGAAAACACATGAGTGCGACTCGCGGACTTGAGCCAAATCTGGAAAGGTGTTAAGTAAATGTCGGTTACTCTTACGCCCAGCTTTCTGCAGCCTTTCGAGATAAATGGCAGGAAAACTGGCCCCAAGGATATCAACGACATGGCCAGCGGCGGAAAAACTTACACCCCACCAGATTTCGAAGTCATCCGCCGCGCGCGCCGATTTGATCGCGGAGGAGATAAGCAGGGGGTGATCTATTTCGTTGGTTATGGAGATGGGCCCGTCAAGATCGGCTTCACCACCAACCTGCCCTTCCGCCTGCAGTCATTGCAGACAGCATGCCCGTACGAAATGGATTTGCTCGCTCAACGACTAGGCACGCCAGGCGACGAGTGGAAATACCACGAGCGCTTCCGATCAGCCCATATTCGAGGGGAATGGTTCAAGCGCACGGCTGCGCTTCTCAAGGAAGTGACGCGCATCAACACCACCCTCACCCGCCTATCCACCCCTTTGCAGGAGAGTGCGCATGGATAAAATCTGCAACACGTGCAGGTTCTTTGTCGAAGGACGGTGCAGGCGATATCCTCCGCAGCGCATCCTGGCCCTCGCACCGTACGGCATCGGTGTGGCAGCTAGCTCGAAGTTTCCCGAAACCAAGCCAGAGTGGTTCTGCGGGGAGCATCGGCCATGACCGACCCCATGACCTCCCTAGAATCCCTCGCCGCTCAGGTGGAAGCGGCGGATGGGCCGAGCCGGGAACTTGATGCTCGAATTTGGTGCGCCCTTAATGGCAAGCGCTATCTTGGGCACAATCAAGCATACAACTCTACGGAAACGCAGGTTGAGTTTACTGAACCGCCAAAGCGGAGGCGGATGGTAAGCGGGCCATATGGCCTGACGCACGCAGTTCAATACACGGCCAGCATCGACGCGGCGATGACGCTGGTGCCCGCCGGCATGACGTGGAGCCTTGATGAGGGGCCTTTGCACTGGATCCTTGCCGGTAAAGCCAAGCCCGCTGGCCGCGCTCAAATTCACCGTGTCGGCGATTATATCAACAGCGTGACGGGCGACCTCGCAGAGGTATCCGAACATGGATTTGGCGCCAACCCCGCCCTCGCGATCTGTGCCGCCGCTCTAAGAGCCCGCGCCCGATCCCTTGTTGGTGAAGGGGAGGCGGATAACGATGAATGGGGCTGTGACCACTGCCGCAATGATGGCCGATTGGAGTTTGGTCGCTGCCCAAAGTGCGATGCTGAGTTCCCTGAAGAGGATGAGGCACGCCCATGACCCAACCCAACCAGAACCGCCTTGAGGCTGTGGCACGTGCGCTGAGCGAAGCGGGAGGTGCTTGCAATTGGGAGCATGCGCTAGAGTGCGCCCGCGCCGCCCTCGCAGCAGACGCCACGGCTACCGGGGATGTGGTGGCGAAGCACGACATCGAGGCTCTTCTCGCTGATAAAGCACGACTTGACTACCTAGACCGCTGCAACGCTTCCCTGAACGCTCAGTATGGCTCGACATATGGATGGACCCTCATCCAGAACCATAACGTAAATCGGCTCATGCTCGACCACCTGAGTGTCGACTTGAACGACATGGCTGCGCAGGGCCTGCCGTCGTGCCGGGATGCAATCGATCAGAAAATGCGCCAAGCCCTCACCGCCTACCACACCACCATGAAGGGAGAAGCCGCGTGACCGAAGCTGACGAGCTGGTGGAGCGGTTGCTTGAACCAGACGCATGGTGGGGCGAGTACGGTGGCTGCATGCCGGACAAGGCGCGGGACAGTGCGCCGTTCCAAGCCGCCGACCTCATCACCCAGCTACGCGCCAGTGTGGCGGCTTTGGAGGCGGGATTGCAGGAAGCTCGCGAGATCCTTGAGGGTGATATTACCGCATTCCCGACCATGGAGGCAAAGGCGATCGAGGTGGCTAACCGCATATCGGGTACGTGCGGTGGGCCGTCCTGTCATCCTGACCCGGTTATGCTGCTCGAATGGGTCGATGAGATCAACAAGGCCGGTCTGTCAGATGCCCGCGCCCTCAAGGAGCAACCTCATGCAGCAGACTGAAGCCGAGCGGATCGCAGCGGGCAAGTGGCGCATCAGGATCAAGAGGGGCAAATCCAACGATCCTGAAAAGATGGTTCTGCCCGGGATTGTATTCTGCCACAGAGCTTTCGCGAATGTGTGTGGATTTGCCTTGGCCGTTGGCTGGTGGGACTACCACATCACACTGCTGTTCACCCGCACCGCCTTGCAGAACAAACCCGAAACAAGCTAATGTCCATGCATGGGCCGAATCAAGACCGATACCATGTCACAGGTGGCTCGGGCGGGGTACGCGGTAAAGGCGATCTGCCGATGCGGAAACAACAGGCTGTTCGATCCCACGGTCTTGAGCATAAGGCATAAGGTGCGCACCATGGACGAGCTTAGGGCGCGGTTTCGGTGCGATTTGTGTGGGCAGCGGCCTTGGGACGTTCAGCCTGCTTTCAAGCCGGAGGATAAGTGATGAGCAGCGATTTCGATTGGCTGAAAGAGTACGGGCCGCACTGGGAACCAGGCTCGCTCGCCTTCTGGCTGGCTCCCGGAAGTGCAGAGGATATGGTTGCCTGGCTCATGAAATATCGACCCGAGACGCTTCCTGTTGCAACGGCCCCTAGCAGGGACACAGCAGCGGCATACCAGCAACACCTTATTGCGTCACAACAGTTTAGTGCTCTCCAGCAAGCGCAGAACCCATATACATACGGCGGTCTTAGGCAGGTAGCGGGCAACTCATTAGCAAAGGCACTTGGGCTATGACCGACGCCGCCCTTTCTGAGTGAAACCACCCCGTCTCTACAGGCTGTGGCGTTACTTGGTCATCATCATAGGCCTGTTGCTGGTGATTGCTCTGACTAGGGTGCTGGTGGAACAGGTGGCGGAAGCGCTTGCACGGTGGGGCGGGATGTGAGATTCTAGCGGGGCTGCGGCGGCGTGGATGGACAGGCTAGTTTGCCGGACCAAGAAACGGCAGCGTTTGTGAGCTATAGGCGTGCCCCCGAGCCATATTCGGGGGACCAAGAAGCCGGTATCAAGCCCGGCCCGCAGCTACAACACCTCATCCGCCTTGCTGGCCAGTCCACCAGTCCGTTTGTCGATCTGCTTGACCACTACCCTATCCGCTACCTCCGCCACGACAGCGGCTTTACGCTTGCCGAGGATGGGCTTCAGGACGCCGCGCAGGATCTTGCGGATCATGGCTGCGGCTCCGTCTCTTTCACGCTTACTGGATCATCGGGCTTCCCACTAGGACTGTCGGCCTTGGCCTTGCCGCCGAGTGAAGATCCTACCCAGAACGTGAAGGCGGCAACGGCGAAGCTCTTCCAAGTGCCGATCACGTCGCCCAGCAAGGTGGCGTCTCGGCTCACCAGCACCACCCAGAGGCTTAGTGCCGCATAGCCGCCGAGCCCGAGCGCGCAGAAGGCCAGGATGATCTTGACGTGTGGGACGGTGTTCATGATCCGTACAACTCCGCTTCCGCCGCCCGCCGCCGCGTCAGACCGGCTAGCACCTTGCCTCCAGCCTTGTTCCACAAGCCGAACGACCGCTGCGCCCCGCCATGATCGCCAGCACGCGCAAGACGGCACACACTGGAGCCAGCGAAGGCATCGCAGCCGATGTTGAACGCCAAGGACACGCATGCGGCGAACCGATTGTCAGAGAGCCCCGGCGCCGACTTCTCGACGCATGCCTCGAACCGCGTCAGGTCGTCTCTCAGCAGCTGTTCGGCCTGCGCCTCCGTGATCTTCATGCCGGGCACGACATGCTCGCCGGTGCTGCCGTAGCCGATCGTCCAGATGCCCACCGCGTCCTTGTAGGACTCTAGGCGCAAGCCTTCGAACGACTTGATGAGATCCACGCCGCGCTGCCTGATCTGGCGGGTGTTGCGCTCTACAGGAACGCCGAACGCATCGAGCAGATTGTCGAGCGCCAAGATGTTGCCAGGGTCGTCGAACACGCCTTTGGGAGCGCGCTGGCGCACAGCGTCGAAGATAGCGGATCGGGTCATTCCTCGTCCTTCATCACATTGGTCATGCGCCGCATCTCCGGATCCTCGTCGTCGTTGGGATCGACGGTAAGAGAGCCCAGCAGATCCTCGGTCATGGTCTTCATCATGTTGAGCGTCGCGGGCGGCACGGTCCCGGTCGGGAGCAACTGCGCGGTCATGAGTTGGAACGACACCATCTGGCGGATTGCACCGTCCAGCTTCTGTTGCATCCGGCCTAGCCGTCGCTCGCAATCGCGCCGCTCTGTCGCGAGCTCCATTTCCAGATCGCCGACCCGCTTCAGCAAGTCCGTGCGAAGCGAGCCGTCCTGCTCCATCTGCAGCTTTTTCATCGCCGGCCGCATCTTGATGATGAGGTACACGCAGGCAGCGAAGATCGCCCAGAGCGAGTAGGTCGTGGGTGTGAAGCTGCCGCTGGTGACCTTGACCGGGATGACGTTCTCGGCGAGCGCGTAACTGATCATATCGCTAACGGGTGCCGAGAAAGAAGCCGGGGCGGGATCAGCACCAGCAGAAATTGCGCAATCACCACGGTCATCCCCACTCGATAGAGTTGCTGCGGATCCAGGCAGTATGAGAACCAAGCCGGGATGAATAAGGCGGCGATGATCTCGTCGCGTCGGGTCATGTAGGGCCGCTCGATCGCCGCCAGCACCAGCAAGTCAGCCATGCCCCAGAACAACGGATTGAACGGCAATCCCGACAGGCACAGCGCTTCCGAGTAGACCAGACTGGCCAATAGCGCTCTTGCCGTGCGATCGCCCTTGTAGGCAGGCACGCACGCGGCAAGCGCTACTAGCCAGAGGAGCCATTCATCCACGCGAGGGCTTTGGCTTGGGCTTCTGCTGCGGCGGCTTGGGCGGCTTAGCCATCAGTCGGCGCGATCGGCTCGACGGGCTTCTGTGGCGCTTCGGTCGGCGTTGGGGTAGGCGGCTTCGGTGGTTTGGCCATGGGTATTCTCCTTTAGGTTGAGGGCTTCCCCTCCGATCAGATGCGGGGTGGTGGGCATCAGCCACTCCTCAAGATCAGTTCGAGCGCAGAAAAGCGGATGCCGGCAAGCTGGCCGTTGTGATTGGTGATCTCCAAGCACACCCCGGCCTGAGCCGTGGGCCAGGCAGCTGTGGGAACCTCCAGCACGTCATGGATGGAGTCGAGCGTTCCGCTGTTGACGTAAAGCCGTCCGCCGCCGCCTGGCGAGCGATCTCGACGCGCGACAATGCCCAAGTTCTTCATGCTCATGCCGACGAAGCCAGTATCGTTGATGACGAACCCGCCCGAACCGTCCGTTCCGTTTTCGGCCAGCTTATTCTCGATGTTGTTCGAGCCATTGAAGCTGTAGAGGCGCGACTTGCGGGTGTTGCCCGATTGCTCGTAGAAAAAGCCTCTACCCGGTGACGTAAAAACGCCCATGCGGAACGACAGGTTAGAGCCTAGATCGGAACCTGCGTTGGAGTTCTGCAGCACCCGAAGATCGTAGATGTTCATGATGATCTCCTCGAATTTGTCGAGGTGAACACCGCCAGTAGAGCCGAACACCATGTCCAAACGAGCGGTTGCGCCGCTTGTCGAGTTGGCGAACTCGCAATAGCCTTCCCCTGGAGTGGTGCCAATCGGCACGACGCTGACCGATCCACCAGTCCCAGACAGGCTCAGCCAAGACGGTAAAGTCGTATCATCGAGCACGTCCCACCGGCGTTTACGCTCGGTGCGACCATTGTAGAGAAAGCGCCCTTGGGCGTCGTGCGTTGCCTTAAACGCCATAGGTCAGCACCCCCACATTCTGCGCCCCGGCCAAGGTCTTGCAGAGATAGAACACGTAAATCACGCCATAATCGACCATGATATTGACGCTGCGAAGATCGCCGCTCTCCCAGGCCAAAGTCGGTGACCAGATGATTTCGACAGGTCCGGTAATGGTGCGCAGATCGTCGGCGATCGGGGCCATGATAATCCGCGCATCTTTGGGCGTGCTGCCCGAGGAAAAGTTCGAGGCAATACCGATCAGCTTGAGGCCATCCTTCATCCGAACCACCTGACAATGGTTCCAGGAGATGAAGCGGCGCACGCCGTCAGGACGCGGCACGACATGCATGTAGAGGCCAAGCTCGCGGTAGTCGCGTGACCACTCGCTGCCGCCGTCTATCGCATGAGACAGCCCGAAAGTGGAGCGGTTGGTGTCGCGCACAAGATGGTAGGCTTCCCATCGATCGTTCACCTGGAACGTGTTGAAGTAGCCCGTATGGCCACCGACACCGAGGTATCCAGGCAGATGGTCGATGATGAAGTTCGGATCTTTGGTCCAAGTCCGCCCGCCGTCCATGCTCACGCAGGAGAGCGTGCACTGCCCCGCGTAGGAGGCGGTCTCGACGCCGCTCGGCGGGGTCCACGCGCCGTTGATCTGCTGGTAGAACATGCGCGGGCCACCGATCTTGCTGTCCCAAATAATGGATGGCGTTTCGGTCTGCCCCGCCGCATCGTTGATGGTGGTGACGGCGGCACCTGTTTGCGGGCTGACGCCGGTCGCGACGCGCCTGTCAACGAACACAGCCCCTGGCAGCACCGGATTGCCGACGCCGGAGGGCGGTTGATATTGCGACCATGGGCCCAAAGGCCGATCACTGTCCTTCGCGGGATCGCCACACAATGCAAGACTGATGCCACCCTGGCCGCTATCGTGGTCCGTACTGTACGGCGCGATGTACTTAGCAATCGGATTTGACACGTACTTGTAAAGTGGAAATGGGGCGAACCAGTAGATGCTGGCAAGGGCGTATCCCGGCGCCTGTGAGGCATTAGTAAACAGCGGCGTAGTAGCGCCTCGCTTCCAGGAATAACGATCACTAAAGCGCCGTGATGGGTCTACCTGCCCCGCCAACGGCGAGCCCGCCGTGGCCGAGGAGGCGGCGCCTTTACCCGATTTGGCGTAGGCAAGCGCGGCCCGAGCAGTCGTGCTGGTCATTCGGATAGCTCCAAAAATGGATGTTGCGGGCACGCGAGCGGGCGCGTACGGCACGCTGGTGAAACACCTAATCTCATGGTTTAAGCGGCTTACTTCGAGCGCCGTATCAGGCGAGCAAATCGCCTGCCGCGGTTGCGCTATGGACCGTCAGTGGGCCGGTAGCGAAGATGAGGACCACACTTGTTCACCCGATCATCTGGACAAGGTGACACCGGTTGAGAACGCGGGCTTGGTTGGTCGTTGGGCGGTCGCCTACTAGCGTTCCGCCGATCGCGCCGCCCCAGGTGCCAACCCGGCCAGTGATGGCTCGGGTGGCATCCATGACCACTGTGCCGTCGAGCAGCTTGACGCGCAGGCGCTGGGTTGCAGGGCTGGCGACACTATCGCGCCACATCTCAACCAGCAGATCGACACGGCCCGTTGCCCCCCAGTCGAAAGCGGTGCCTTCGATCTTGCTGTCGAAATTGGCTTCCGACTGCGCGATCTTTGGGCTGTAGTGTGCGAGCCCCCAGATCAGCGCTTGTGACGTTACGCCAGCAGCAGCGCCAGGCCGGTACAGGTAATTGGCCGCGCGCTGGTTAGCGCCCGTGTCAGTCGTCGGGTCGGTCGTCCACAATGGGCCATCGTTGAACAGCAGGCCGAACCCGCTGGGCAGCGTCGCTTCCCACAGGAACACGGTAGCCGCTGCCTCCGAGGCGCCGAACGTCAGCAAATTACGGGCATCCGCTTTGTCGGCGGTCGGGTAAAAGCCGAACACACCCGATCCTGGCGGCGAGAACAATCCGCCAGCTTCGCACAGAAGCTCTCCGCTCGATCCGGCAGCGCCCGCAAGGTTGGTGTACGTTGCCCCACTGGAGGGCGCGTGAGCATAGTTGGGAAAGAACTTCAGCACAGGCGGGAACACGTCGCCCACGCCGCCCGAGATCAGCGCAGTCGGCTCACGGAACTCAACGTGGTTCAAGCCGTGGGCGAGCATGCACACGAACTGCTTTTCGTCCGACCCGCCAAGCCCCGCATTGTTGGCGGCGAAGCTCATACCGTCGCCGCGCGTCAGGGTATCGTTGAGTGTCAGGCCGGAATAGCTCAGGCCGTAGACCTTGAAGCGCATGCCGGTCGCGCCATTGCCGGCACCGCCGATATGGCCGGCGAACAGTGCCGTGGCAGGGCCGGGATTCCACACCAACGCGCTAAGCAGCCGGTCGGGAGTGGCAGGGATCGTCGGATAGTGCGCCTGCACGTTGCTGCCAGGCTGCGCGTTGGAAGAGTGGAATATCTGCGCGCCCGCCGTACCGCCACCGCCGAACAGTAGGCCAGCAGGGCCTTCCCATGGGAACAACGCACTAGGCCGACCATCCGGCAAATCCATGACCCGGCCCGGCGCCAACATCTTGAGCGCGTAGCTTGCCTTGAAAGCATGGTGGTGATCGCCGCCATGCAGATTGTCGGGCTGCACAATTCCGATCTTGCCAGCAATGCCATCGCGGTTCGAGTGGTAGTGGTCCAGCTGGGCAGCGTGCATGTCCCAGAACTCAATGCCGAACATCTGCGCAATGCCGCGATCGATGACCGCCATCTCGTTGGAAGCGCGCACGTTCTGCCGGTTTGCAAGGCCGTCGCCGATCGCTCCGCCCATCTGCTGCATCACGTCGACGGAGGTGAGGACCGGCACAGCACCTCGGGCGATGATCTTCTTCACCAGCGCCAGCTTGTTGGCCAGATACGATGCGGCGGAGTAGCCTGCGATGTATTCGTCGTTCAGGCCCGAGTTGATGATCACCACGTCCAGCGAGCCCATCGGAGCTACGATCGAGTCGTAATTGTCCAGCATCCACACGGTGGGTTGGCCGGAAAAGCCGCCGTTCCAGACAGTGATGTTGCCGTTGCGCAGCGTCGCCCGCAGATAATCTTCAAGCACCTGCGGCCAGGCGTGCGGCGGATCATACGCGGGATCGCCGACATGCGCGTTGTGATCAGCGACCCATCCAGTCGTACCCAGGCCATCGGTGACGCTATCGCCCAGGCACATGATGCGGGTTGTCGCACCCTGCGCCATCGCAGCCGACACCCGGCCCAGCGAGCGCGCAGGACGCACCGGGATCATGCTGGTGGTTGCGAGGCTGACTTGCTCTACCGCCTCGCCGCCCTGGTCCAGATATAGCGTGACCGTGCCATCGGAGTTGCGAACGAGGAACAGCCCGCCCGAGGCAGTTGCTGCCAGACCCGCAGCCACGCTGGAGTAAATTGTCCCATAAATCTGTTGCAGGATCTGGTTGACGTAATCGAACAGCGCATGGCCGTCAGCGGCAAGCTGCTGGAGCGCCGGACGCACATCGTTGCGCGCCATGTTCGGCCCGACATAAATGCCGTCACCGATGCTATCCACAGCGGCAGGATCAAGGGGGTAGTCCTTGAAGGCCATTGCATTCTCCAATTGCGCAGCGACCGGGAAAGCCTATGATCGGCGCCCGATGACACTCACTGAAATCTTCTGGATTTGCGCCCTGAAAGGCGTGACGGTCTGCGTGCTTAAAAAGGCGGGGCTATTCCCCAGCCACCAGGTTCTGAAGACCAAGCCCAAGGCTCGTTCCCGCACCGACGCCACCCCCTATGCGGGCGTTACGCTGGAGGCCGTTCCCGATCGCAATGGCAAGGTCTGGACGGTCCACAAGTAGCCGTTCCGCCGCGCGCTGAGCGCCACGCGTACCGCCGAGCATCAACGCCAGGGTAGCGCCGAGACCAACACCGGTCCCGGTCTGCGCGCCATTCGTACCGCCTGTCAGAGCGCCAACGCCGCCGCCTCCAAGACTTCCGAGAGCAAGCGCGGTCATGGCACGCGTTGAGGTGCCGCTATCGGGCAGCTTCGACGGCAAAACGTCCTGGCCGGCTTGCGCCAACTCGGCGAAGGGGCGATTGCCCGTCGCAGAGTTTACCCGGCCTGTCAGCCTTGTGGCTGATTGGGCATCGGCACGGTTTAGCTGGGCAGGCGTGAACAACTGGTCTTCCTGGTTCTTCGCTGCATCGACCGCCTGCGCCAGCACGTTCATGCGGCGGTTGCCCTGGTTGGCGTCGACAAAGCCCTGATACGCTCCGGGGTTCTGACGCTCCAGCGCTCCCGCTAGGGCGTCCTGCCCCTGCCGCATGGCCTGACCGATCTCATGGCCATAGTCGCCGTTGGCACGCTCACGACCGGTCCGAGCAAGCCCACGGTAAGCTTCCTGGAAGTTGCGTCCCGTCATCTGATCGGTAGCAGGGTCGATTGCCCCGTCGACCCGAGCGCGCAAGCCGGCCATGGCGGCGTCGTGAGCGCCGTTCACATTGGGAATGCCCTCGATGTTGCTCACAACATCGCCAATATCGCGTCCGAACTGCGGCTCTGCGGCGTTGATCCGGACCGGGTTTAACGCGCGATCATAAGCGTTGCCGACAGCATCACGCAATTGGCCAAGGCCCGCCGCGCCATAGTCCTGCACCTGATTGCCGGTGGTTTCAGCGCCGATGTCGAATGCCGCCTGGTTGAAGCCCTGCACACCCTCGCGTCGGCGAGCGTCAATGACGTTGCCCACTCCAGGAATGCTGGTCAGCGCATCCTCGATCTTCTTGACGCCGCGCCCAAGTGCGCCGCCCTGGCCGGCGATCTGGCCGACAGTGAGCGGGATGCCGCGAGCGCGCAGATAGTCGACTGCTGGATCACGGACACCACGGACCAGAGATCCGGCTGTGTTCATCGCGCGCTCGCCTACGGCGCCACCAACCACGCCGAGGCCAGCTCCCATCGCCGCACCTTGCAGGCCCTGGCCGTCCGCCGCGCCGTTAAAACCCGAGAGGCCACCGTACACAGCGTCCGCGAGGCGCGGAGCGTATTGCGCCAAGGCGCCAGGCGCACGTGCTGCAATGCCCGCCTCCGCCGCCCCTGCGCCTGTGATGCCGCCAATGATCGACCCGGCCATCGAAGCGTCGGGATGCGTCTGGTCCATCGCATCGAGTGCACCACGCCCCTTGTCGCCTGCCAGTGCGCCAACGGTGCCAGCAGTCGCAGCGTCGGCCATCTGTGCCGTGAATGAACCGGCAGGGTTTGCAGCAGCTTGCGCCAATAGGCTGTTAGGCTCATCCCGCGTCACGTTGGCGCCGAAATACTTCTCGCCAGGGTTCTTTTTCATCCACGCTGTCGCAGCCGAGTAACTGGATGGACTGATCGGGGGGAAGCCTTGCTGCTTCAGCACCGTATCGATCATCGCTTTCGACGCGCCGGCATTCATCATCGCGTCGACTTGGGCGTTAAGCCGATCTGAGCCGATGGAGCGGTTGGCGCCCGTTGCGATTGTCATGGGCGTGCCACCGCCGGGAGCGGGAGGCAAACCGCCGCCTGAAGAGTTGGCGGGAGGCATCGCGCCAGGATCGACGGGAGCGGTGCCGGCCTTGAGCGGCGCACCATTCGCCTGCCCAGGAACTTCGTTATCCGCGCGCTGCTGCGCTTCACTCCCGCCAAGCGCCGTATCGAGCCCAGGCGTCTTGTACGGGCGATAGCCATTGGCCGGCGTGTAGAAGTCTGCCGACTCCCGGATCTGTCCCTGAAGCTCCGCCCGAAACCGCTCTAGCTTCTGCTGCGCTACTTCCGGACGATCGGTGACGGTCGGCACGAACGGGGTGAAGCGAGGCGCCTCCGAAGCCGACACAGCAGCGCCGGACAGATCGTGGATCTTGTACGCGCCCACGGCTCCGATCGCTGAACGGGTGCCGGTGCCTTCAGGGTCATTCCACTGCGTGAAGGTATCGCCCAGGGCGCCGGTGCCGGTGCCGATCGACTGCGGGCGCTTCTTCAAGCTGGCGATGGCTTCATCCAGCGCGCGCAGCGTCTTCAGGTTCTCTTGGATGCCCGTCGCGGCACCAGCTGGAATGTTGGCCAGCTTCGTCGCGCTGTCCTTGGGCGAGCCGTCCGCGTTGTGCGTAGCGTTAAACTCTCGCGCACTCCGGTCTGCAGCAGCAGCAGCGCGGGCATCGGCAGCAGCCGAACGCGCATCAGCCGAACTCGCGCGCGCTTCCTTACGGGCGATCGTTGGATCAGGCGCACCAAAGGTCATCGGCGCTGAACCGCCAGCGGCTTGGACGAGGCGCACAGGATTACCCTGTGCGTCAGTTTCCCAGATGTTGCCGGCTTCGTCGCGCGCTTGCGGCATCAGCTACGTCCAATCCTGCCTAGAACTTCGTCAGCGTAACGCTGCGTTTTCGGGCCCCAAATCTTGCGATTGGAGCCGCCGTGATAATACATCGCCGAGGTGCGCGGATCGCGGCCTTGACCACCCGCGTTCCATGCTTCCTGCAACGCTGCGTTGGTGATCTTGTCCTGGTACGCCTTGGCCTCCGGGTGCGCGCCGGCCATCAGATCAGGGCGGTAAGGTAGGCCGACCCGAGCCGCCAATGCTCGCGCCGTATCAGGCATGACCTGACCGATCCCCATCGCGCCTGAGCCTTGCGTATTGGCGATGCCGTAGCGCCCGCCCGTCTCTTGTCCGATGATCGCCTGCTTGAACGCGTCGAAGTTAGCGCCTTGGAAAGTTGCCGGCGCCGTTGCCAGCGCCGCCTCCCATTGGCGTGAGCTTACCGACCGGAGCGGTTGGCGGTGCTGCAGGCACTCCGCCCAGCGGCATCGGAACCATCGTGAATGTGCCGTCCGGATTGTTCACGCGCTGATAGTTGATCTTGGGAGTGGGGTCCGTAAACAGCGTCTTGGGCTGGCCGTCGGGGCCAAGCTCGACGACATTGCCCGCGTTGTCCTGGAAGCGGTAGGGCTTGGGATGCGCGGCTTCGTATCCCTGCTTGGCCTGCCAATCGGCCATGCTCGCTTGCCTCTCCGCAGTCTGCCTACGCGACCACTGTGCTTCTTCCTGCGCCATCTGCTGCTTGCGTTGCTGCATCGGCGCATAGACCGGGGCCATGCCCGCATTCTGCAACAGCCCGTCACCGATTGCGCCGGCTAGAATACGGCCAAACCCTCCTTCGCCGAGAAATCCGGTCTTTTTCGTGTTCGGATCGAGCGTGCTGGCTGTGGGCGTATAGTCTCGCACTGTGGTCGAAGGAGCATAGGGCGGGGTCCTACCCATCGCCATGTCCTGCAAGCCCATTCCGAGCTTAGGGCGAAAGCCGATTGCCATGTCAGACCCCCTTGAAGCCGCCGCCCGCCCAACCGGACAGGCCGGCACCCACGATACCGCCGAGCATCGAGCCTAGCCCCCCGCTCTGCTTTTGCGTCTGCGTGCCGTACCCACTGCTGGCCTGACGCACTGCTCCGTTGGATGCTTGAACGCCAATCCACGGCAGTTCGGCGGCGTTGTTGAGCAAGGATTGCGAGCCCTGCATCAGATTGCCCGCCTGGCCGATCGCGTCTTGCTGATAGCCCCGTTCGGCGCCGTAATTCTGGTAGCGCAGCGCATCGTCAGCCTTGGCTAGTTCGTTCGCCAGAATTGCCGCATGCTGGCCTGAGCCGAACCGCCCCGCCGTGCTGAACTGATCGTTGACCGTGCCGGCGATGTCCTGATTGCGTTGGCTGATGATGGCATCCAGATACGGATTGCCGTTGAGATTGGCGCCTGAGAGGTTGTTATTGACGAGGCTTTGCGCGCCCATGATGCCTTGCTGCGCGCCGGGAGCCACTTGGCCGTAGGTATCGCGCTGCATGCCAGCGAACTGCTCAAGCTGTGGCTGTGTCGATTTGAACACGTCCGACTGCTGCTGCAGATTGTCGAGAATATACGGCTGAGCAGGCGCCCATGGATCGTTCTTCTGAACGGTCTTTTTCTTGCCCATCAGATCCAGTCCTTCACCAGGCAATCGCCATCCTGCCGCCAGCCATAGGGCTCCAGCACTCGCTTCCAGCCCTTGCGGCCGATGATGCGTCCGTTCGTCGCGCCAGCTTCGCGGGCTGCTGCAATCGCCGTTTCCAAGAACTTCACCGATCCGGCCAAAACCACGCCGCCGACCAGCCACACCTCAAGCGTGTCGCCGTCCATCCGGGTCACAAGAGCCACAATCGGGCGATCAGTGACCGTAAGCCAAAGCTGGGCCTTGTGATCGGCCAGATCGGACTTCACTTGGCTCCAGTCGTTACCGCCCCAGCGCACAGCTTTGTCCAGCAACTCCTCCACAGCGGGCCACAGAGGGCCATAAGGTGGCGGAACGTAGCCGAAGTTCATTCGGTGCTGACTTCGCGCGCATAGCGCCCCGGAGGGCGTCCACCGCTGGTCACAGCCGGATTGGTAGAGCCGCCGGCTTGTCCTGTCCCTTCAGAAGACGGCTCAGACGTAACCGTGCCTGCCTCTACCGTTTCGGGCACCACCACCGTTGCGGGCTCGATCGCGCCGACGAAGTTGGGCAGCACGAAATTAAGCGGATCGCTCGCCGTGCCTTGGCTATCCCCTAGGTACTCGAACAACTCCGGAAACGACACCTTCGGCACTTCCGAGCCGTCGCATAGCAGATGGAACGGCACAGACTTCTGCACCGGGTAGAACGCAAGCTGTCCAACCCGCACGTAACCGCCTTGCAGCGCGTAGAAGCCATCGGATACGTCACGCGAGAGGGTCGGTAGCGTCGACGGTTGAGGCGGAACGTACGGGTCCGCTGTCTGCTTGGTCGAGATGTAGGCGTATAGCTGGCTCATCGCCGGCCTCCCACATCAAGCGTCGCGTCAACGCCCTGCAAATAGCTCCATGCCGCACCTTCGGCGATCTCAATGCGAGCGCGCACGAAACGCCCACGCGACCGGACTGGCATTTCTCCGCTCGCCTGCAGAGTGTTGAAGTCGCGTCGCACTGGGACATCGCCCAACTTCTGCCGAGCCTCAAGCCGGACCGTAATCCCGCTGGTGGCATCGGTCATCGGGCGGATGCGCCGTATACGAGCATCGCGACCTTCGACCACCTCCATGGTGCGTCCGACGACCCTGGCGCTCATATTGACTCCGTTGAACGTGCCGAGCGCGGGGCCATTGAACACGTAGAACACCGGGTCGCCGATCTTGTACCGAGCGGCGTCGAGCGTATCGAGCCCGGAAGTGTCGATCACATCGTCAGCCGAGCCGATCTCAGGATCTTGTTCGTCGAGACCCGGCGCCTGCGTCTCTCGCGACGTGACGATCTCTGCCGCCTGGTTGATGACCGTCCACTTGTCGAGCAGCCAGTTGTACAGCCACATCTTGCGCCCGGTCGACCAGCACACCGTGCCGCGCTGACCATCGATCGCGGTCGACATGTCGTTGAGGTTGATTTGACCGTAAAGCGACCCGAACGCCCGATCGACCTTTTCGAACCCGATGGGCCGGATCTGCGAGCCATCCCACATCTTGAAACCGGTGTGCGAGTACCAGAAGGCCAGTTCGCCGTGCTGCGCGACCGAATGCACCGAAGCACAGCCAACATTTGAGCTGATCTTGTCAAAGCGGAACAGCACGTTGCCGCCTACATAGGCCATGCGCCGGACGGCATTGCGCTGCAAAATCAGGCCGATCTCGCCACCGACGATGCCGGTAATCTCACCGCCGTCTGGAAACTCCTGATAGTCTGACTTGCGCTGTGCGAACGTCCACCACTCGGCGTCGTTTTCGCCTGACCATGCGATCTGATTTACGGCGCCATCAGCCTGCGTGCCGACCACGAAGTTGCTGACGGTGGCCAGCGCTTGGAACTTGGGCGGGTCGCCGCCGAGAAGGCTAGTGGTGTCGTCCTCAAGATCTATCCGCACCATCTCGTCGATCGCGTTGGTGGCGATGGCAAACGGCCCGAACTGACAGAACCTCCAGCGCGTGCCGGTCGGCATGCTGTAACCTGAGCGAATTGCCTCCCATCCCGTCAGCGTCTTGCGGTACAGCGCGGTGGCAGTGCCGGCGATCAGCACCACGCGGCCCGATGGCGCAATGAACGCGCTTGAGCCACGGCAGATGCCGGGGAAGTTGGACGAATGCGGCGTGAACTGGCCGACTGGACGATAGCCCGATGACGTGGGGTACAGATTCAGCACTTCCGACACCCCTGGCGCGCCGTACTCGGTTAGATCGGGAAGAAAGTCACCAAAGACCAGCTTCATGCGCGGCGAATGCGAGGCGCGATCGGCCCCGCCCCCCATTTGCGCTTCGCTCCGTCCGTGATCAGTTCGGAAACTGCTTCGTCAAATGCCGCCTTCCAGAGCGAGATACGATCATCTTCAGCCAGGAACGCTTCTGCCTGTAGCAGCGCGCCGTACAGGTACACGTCAGGCGCGAGAGCCAGCAGCCAGTTGGTAGGCGCCGTCTCCGTGAGAGCCGGAATACGACGCCGATAGACCAGCGTGTAGGGCGTTGTCGGATTGCGCGGGGCGAACCACAGCGCGTTGTCGATGATGGCGTAAGCGCGCGGGATGTCCGAAACAGGACGATAGGTTGCATACTCTACGGCGCCAATCGCCTTGAGATCGCCATTCCCCGTCGAAATCGAAACCATGGCGCCGAAGTCTGCCGGCAAAGGCGTGCTGTCGCTGGTGGCGGTCCCGGTTACAGCCACTTCCATGCTCGGGTCATCGAGCTTCCGATTGAGGCTCGACTCCGCAAGCTGGATGAACGTGCTGGAACGCAAGGCAAGGTCATCCCGATCGAGCCAATCGCCCACAGCGCTGACAAGCTCGGAATAGTTGGTGATCATGATACGGCGTGCACGCTCTTGGCCGAACGGTAGGCAAGCCGGCTGTATTCCTGCGCGAACCGCTTGAACTCGGTGTCGTACTCGTTGCCGTAAAGGAACCGCTCCCAAGGAATGCCGCGAACCTGGCAGAACTCTATGGCCACCACGATCGGCACTTCGACCACCGGCTTGCCAAGGCCATCGAGCGTCGGTGCGCCTTCGGAATTGATCGTGTCGACTAGATCGACAGCAGCCTGGCTGTCCTGCCAATAGTCGACGTGGAACGTATCGCTGGCGGCATCATGTAGATGGCGCACGCGCACATCGCCTTGCCATTCCTCGCGGAAAACATCCGGCATGGCGCACCTCCCAACGATGAGAAAGAAATGGCGGGAGCGGCGAAACCCCCGCCAGGTAGATCAGCTCAGATCCGCGATGATCGCGTTGCCGGCTTCCTGCAGGCTTTCCAGCGTGTACTCCGAGAGCATCATGCCCTTTTCGTTATCGCCGGTCTTCGCCAGATCCTCGGAGACCATCTTGCGGCCCTTGAGGTGCGCGATATTCCAGAGCGACGGATCGAGCAGGAAGATCTCCCGGTCTGCACCGCTCTGCGCGCCGCGAATGAAGCGATCGGTCACGATCTTGACCAAGCCGAAGTCGCCTTCGAACGCCTGGATCGTGGCGGTCATCTTCTTGTCTTCCACGGCGTAGAACTTGGTCGCCGCGCCGCCCATGACGGTGGTGAGGTTCTGGCGCTGCTTGGGGCCGCACATCAGATAACCAGGCTTGCCGCCCTGCGTCCATGCGTTCTGCTGCTGCGTGGTGATCATGCCGAGCGTGAGGGCACGCTGGGTGCCATCGGTGGCCGCTGCCGTGGTGGTGCCATTGGCGCCGCCCGAACCGCGATCGGTGTTGGTCGCGAACCAGCCACAAAGCGGGCGAAGCTGCGGCGCCGTCGACGAGTTGCCGGTGACCGGTGCCTGGTTCGAACAGAGCACGAACTCCTTGTCGCGCTTCAGTTCGTCACGACGCTTGCCCATCTGATAGACGATTTCGCGGTTGCGACCGGCCTTGTCGACGGCATCCTGGGTGCCCGAAACGATGACTTCCTTGCGGGAAATCTGCGTGCGGTTGCCCAAGCGAGCAGTGGGCGCAGCGGCTGCGAAGGTCACATCGTCACCCTGCAGCTGCGCGTTCTGCGCGGCGGCAGCAAGCGCGTCGGTCTGCCATTCGTGATAGGTCGCGTTGGCGGTGGTTTCGCCAATCATGCTGGTGAAAGGCACGTCGGTGGGTGAGATGTTGGTGATCTTGTCGAGCAGATCTTCGCGATTGCCGACTGCGGCGAACGTCAGAAACGTATTGGTTGGGACAGCCATGGTCCTTAATCCTCGGATAGAATTTGGGAAGCGATCCAGTCCGCCTTGCCCTCACGCGATGCGCGGGCAGGGAACCGGGACGAGGTTGCGCGCGAGCCAGATCCGTCCGTCGTCAGCGGCTTGACCGCCGATTTCGGCACGATCTTCTTTTCGGGAAGCGACTTCTGGGCGGCCTGTTGGGCATCCCAGCGCCGAGCCTTGTCCACCATCGTCAAGACGCGATGATCGAGACTGTCGGCGATTTCCTGCTGATCGAAGCCCTGAGCCCGCAGGAAGTCGATGTTCGCGCCGGCAAATTCCTTGAACTTGGCTTCGTCAGCCAGTTCGGGAAAAACCTTCACGATCTCGTCTGCGGTGTTGTCGAAGCGCGTTGCACGCTCCTGCTCCAATTCCGCCTGCTGGTGCTGCTGCGCCTGCGTGCGGTGCTGCTGGACCTGGCTCTGCATCTGCTGGATGGCATTCAGCCGTGCGTTCACGGCATCTTGGGCCTGCAGATATGCCGCTGGGTCAGCAGCTTTCAGGGCGTCCCAGTCGAGCGTCCTGGCTTCTGCCAAAACGGGATCGTACTGGGCAAACAGGTTGGTCGCTTGCTCAAGCTGGCTCGCGTATTCGGCGCGGGCTTCGGCATCCACTCGGGACCGTTCGGCCTCCAGTGTGCGCCTTTCCTCCGCTACCGCCGCCGTCTTTGCCTTGTAGTCCTCGGTTCGGCTGTAGCCGTTGAGCAGTTCGGAGAGCGGCACTTCGCGCTCTTCGCCGTTCACCTTGACGGTGTACTTCTGCTCTTCCGGGTTGCCGTCCTCGGGTTCCTCAGCCTCTTCGGCGGGATCGGTCGCATCGTCCTCGGTTTCGGGTGCCTCTTCGGCTTCGCCTGCCCCTTCGGCTTCATTGACCAATTCCTGCGTGACGCTCTCCAGAGCATCAGCAGGGGCCTCACCTCCTGCCTCGAACTCAGCCATAACGCTGTCGATCGACGCGGGCGCGTCAACGGGTCCCGTTTCCGGGGTCGCCGTATCTACCATTTGGTGATTTCCTGTGTTGTGCGCCTAAGCGCGGGAACTATCGCAGCGGGGCTTGAACGCGCGCCGCAGCAATCCGCCCATCATCGACGATGGACTGCAATTCGCCCTTGATCCGAGCCAAAACCTTGACGGTCAGCCAGGCGATCTCGCGCGATTGCGTGTCATCGGCCTTCGTCATCTCCCACGCGTGTACAGCAGCGGAACGAACGCTGTCGAACGCCTCGTTAAGCAGTGGATTGTCGAGCAGTTGTGCGGCTTCAGCAGCCCGGCGCGTGTTGTCAGAACCCACGGCGCACCGAGATCGTCGGAGTGGATGCCGTGCCGGTCTTCGTGAACGTCAGATAGCCGGCAGCAGGGCACGAATAGATGTGATCCGCAGCAATCGACGTGAACGAGTCGAACACCCCGTTGAACACCATCATGGGAGCAAAGCCTACCTTGTCGAAGCTGCGCGTCACCGCGATTGTGTCGCCGCCAGACAGACCGGTCACCTGAAACTCGGTTTCTTCCTCCTCGCGCAGATCCACCATCATGGGCGTGGCAGCGAGGGTGAAGCTGGAAGCGATGTTCGTGCCCATGGTCAGCCCCTCGCCGGGCGAATGGGAACTTGGCACGATACTGCGACACCGATACCTTTTCTCATGACGGCGCCCTACTCATGATGTTGATCCAGACCGTATCGGCAGGATTGGTGAACACATTCAGCACGGCGCCCAAAACGGAAGCCGTCAGCGTGCGCGGGGTTTTCGACAGGATAACCGTCGTCTGCGAAGCGCTGGTCGAATCCTGCTTGATCGTCGCGTCGTAGCGGTAAGACGCCCCCCGCGTATTTTCGGCCGTCACTTGAACGATCGGGACAACGCCGGTCGCATAAGCCTTCGGAAACGTGTAAATAGCCTCGCCGTTCGCGTCGAAAACCAGTTGCATGCGTCGTGCCTGTAAGCGGCTCTCATGCGTGTGGTTCTCTAGAGCGTAACGGGAAACGTCACCCTTGGCGCTATCGACTTGAACCGGCGGCGGCGCCGCACTGGCGGGTTGCGGCATGATCGCCGCGACTTGCGCAGCTGTCATGCCCGGGTTGCTGACTTCGCCCATAGCTACAGTTCCGTCGCCGTATATGGCGTTCCAGCAGTCGCGGCGATAACTTTGACCTGGCGGTTCGTTCGCACCTTGAAACTACCGCCAGGCGCAATCGTGTACGTCCCCGCCTGCCCAATTACGGGATCGGCATCGTTCTCGGTGATGCCGATGTTGCCGGTGCCGACATTCTGCACGTCCAAGCTGCGCCGGGATGCATTCGCGGGCGCCAACACTCCAGCACTTGTCTGTGCCGTTCCGCTGCGATCGGCTCCTGCGGTAAGCGGCGCGCCCTCTGCACCATCCGACCCAAGCGACACAACCGCCAGCGCATACCATGCTGGCGCCGAGCCCTGCTTGTAACCTGCGACCAGATCGCGCGGGATGCTGAACCGTTCAGTCGGCATCAGCTGTAGCCTGTGGCTGCATGGCCTGCTTCATGCCGGCAATCTGGACATCGGTTCCGGCCTTGATCTGGGCCTTGCCGATCTCAGTCTGCGCCTTGATCTTGGCCTCGCCAAGCGGATCCTGTGGCGGCTCCTTCTGCTGCGGAGGCTGCGCGCCGGGAGGCGGCGGCTTGCTGGGATCGGTGTAATATCCGTCGCCCTTGAGCCCCATAGCCTCGCATAGACGCTTCAGCTTCTCGTAGACGTTCGGTGCAGTGAGAAGTGGCCCCTGCAGGCCCTGTTGCAACTGGATGATCTGCTGGTCGATCTGCATCAGCGCATTGAGGTGCGCAACGAGCTGATCCTTGTTGTTCGTACCCAAGCCAACGGACACAGTGGCGTCGTATTCGGTCGGCCATTCAACGAACTCACCCAACAGGCGCTCAACATCCGCCGGATCCGCATGCTGGCGCACCAGATGCAGCAGCTTGGTAAAAACGTCCTTGAGGAACTCACCGAAGTGCCGCGCGACAAGCTCCTGGCGCTGCTGGCTGTTATTCGAGATGATGTTCATGCCTGTCGCTGTCTTGTTCAGCGAGTTGGCATCCATACCCTGGTTGTAGCGAGTGACGCCGGTGCGGGCCTCACGCACGCCATCCAGATACTCGATCATGCCGAACGTCTCAGCGGCCACGAACGGCGTAACCAGCGGCGTGATCATGCCTTGCTGCTTGACGCGCACGATGCCGTTGATCGCCGGGTTCAGCAGATCGTCGATATTAACCTGGCCGTCCACCACCTCACGCTGCGGGCGGTTCACCAGATACAGATTGTTCAACTGCTCGCGCTGCAAGGCCGTCTTCTGGATCTGCACGTCGCGGGTCATGTCGTACATGCTGAGCCCGACCAGCTTGTGGCTCATCGGCACCGGCGTCCATGTCGAATACGGATGGCCGTCTGCCGGCTCGTCGGACAGAAGCATCTTCTGCGCGCCGCCCAAGATGACCTTGCGCCACTCCAGCACACCATCGCCGTTGTAATCGCAGCGAATATAGCACTCATCGATCTGCACAGGACGCGCTAGATCGTCGTCATCCCACTCGCTGTCTTCGTTGCTGCTGTCCTCGTCGGCATAGCGAGCGTCCTGCTCTTCGGTGGGCTTGCCCGATCGCAGACTCTTGGCCTTCTTCTCGTCAATGCCCATCGCGATCACGTCGGCGAGCATCGCGGTCTTGCTGTGCCCTAGGAACGTGGACTGATCGAGGCGGGACAAGCGCTCTTCGTACAGAAACTCGTCAGGCGCGATGACGTGAACGCGGAACTTCTTCAGCTTCTTGGGCGCCAGCACAGCCCCGTACAGGCCGGTCGCAGGGTCCTGCGTGATATCGCCCGCCAGTTCGCGGCCTTCGCTCTGAGCCTTCATTTGAAGGGCCATAAGCTGGCTCTCGTCCATGCCGTCGTAGGTCTCGGGCTCGCCTTCCTCTTCTTCCATGACCGTTTTGGCCACGCCCAGGCGGAACAGCAGGCCGTCCTTCAGCGAGGTCTCGACCATGAACAGCACGTTGTTGTGCCGGCGAAATACATGGTTGACGTATTCGGTGGCCTGACGCGCGGCCTTCTCGTCCTCATCGCCGACCGGATCGAACGTCACCACCTCTTCGCCAGCCACGAACGGGCGCACCAGCGGAGGAATGACGCTCTCAATGCTCTCCATCACGTCACGGCTGACAACGGTACTGAGCCCGTCGCCACTATCTCCATAAGCGTCGAGATTCTTGCCGTTGTAGAAGTCCAAGGCCTGCTTGCGATCTCTCGCCGGCTTGCCGTCCTTGAACTTGACGCACGCATCCCGCCGTTTGACCACCATTTCGCGGAAGTCAGACGGCGGGGCCATCTAAACGAAGTTCCGCATCATCTGATATACGGCCTCCCTTTTCCCGGTTCGCCTTACACGAGGATAAGTCGGAAGGCCGGGTTTGTTTAACTTTTCATAGCTAGAGCAGCTGGGAGCCACGCACACCGCTTCTACCATGTGGAAGCCTTTCGCGGCATTCCAGCCAAGGTGCTGCTCGCCATCTTCGACGCGCAGGTGCTTGGGGTGTAGGTAATTGATGTGCGTGGCGCGCAGCATATTACTCGCCCAACTCCGTCACGTCAGCCTTGGCCAGCTCGACGGTGGCCTTGGCGTTCGCGTCGGTGCCGAGCGTGTTGATGATGTTGCCGGTGTTC
>Ga0182210_1000014_pt1 | contig 30512 bp, 28 predicted proteins | sample G5R1MG_19_FD_129670 | JGI IMG/M metagenome (GOLD analysis project Ga0182210, IMG submission 129670) | Switchgrass phyllosphere microbial communities from Michigan, USA - G5R1_MAIN_03OCT2016_LD1 MG | ecosystem: Host-associated > Plants > Phyllosphere > Phylloplane/Leaf | place: USA: Michigan... | reverse complement strand
TCGCGAACATGACAGCTACGACTCCTACGACGAGCACTATCCCCCACGCCGTCATCGCGAGGACGCCCGGGCTGCACGTGATGGCTACAGATCTGAAGGCTATCGATCCGATCGCCGCCGCAAAGACCCTTACGATGATCGCCCTCGTGATAGATCGCGCCGCGACGACCGAGATCGACGGGATAGGGATCGTGACGGTCGCCGCGACGATAGGTACGACGATCTGTTTTCCAGTTCGCGACGCGATGGGCGTGACAAGCGCGATCGATACCGCGAGGATGACCGCTACCGCGATGGAGACAGGCGCAGGAGCGACGGGCGGTCCATGACGAAATCGGGACAGCCCGAGTGGCAAAGGCAGGCCTTGGCTATGTTCAAGGACTACGCCATACCAATCATTAAGAAGGAAGGCGTCAAGTACGTACAGAAGCAGATGATGGGTATGGGGAGGCGTTAAAGTTTTGAGCGAGGCGTAGTGTGACATGCGCTGTGTAATTTGCTATTCCCTGGGTGGCTATCTCGATCTGGTCTGCAGGCTTTTTTTTGATCTGATTCAAGCTATACATAGAAGCACGATATCCTTATGAATACGAGCATAATGACCTCTCTCTCCATCTTCCCGTAATCTACTTCCCGTAATCTATATACTCGGTGCTTCTCCGAGTGACGGGTAGGCCCCTTATATTTTCGGTTCCCACAGTGATTCTACGAGGCAAACATTCGTCATCACGTTGTAGCCGTAGTGCCCATGCCCAAAAGCCGACTTCAATGCAATCGGAGACAACACAGGCCCGACGTGTTGGGCCATCTGTCTCAGCCCAGTAATGAATACCAGCTGGCCCATGACGACCAAAACATGAAATATTTGATGGCTTGATCCCTGCTCCTATTAGTAACGTGTACCTGCCCAGGCATTCGCTGGCTGTACCAACCCATATATCAAACGTTTCGGGGTGATGTTTCTCTGGGTACCGCGTAATGTAGAAGATGACGCCGGTGAGGTAAAATGCCTCCATGCCAATAGCGTGAGCCAGAGGAAAGAGGCCGAGGGCAGCCGTTCCGTCCAGCATGCACGCATGGATCATGGGGATAAAGCCACTTGCGACGAATGTAGCGAAGAGAACCGACCTAACTTTGTCAACTTGCATCCAAACCAAGATCTAAGCGAGGGAGAGCTGACCTGCACAATGCCATGGCGTCACCGTCTGCGCCGGGCGCGAGCAAGATCACAAACAGGACGAGCGCGAGGAGGATCGAAGAGGCACTGTACAGAGACTGCAGGTGTGGGTGATGGCGCAGACCAAAGTAGGTGGAGGCAATGCACCCAGCAGCCGTATTGAGGATGATCCCGAGATAATCAATCTTCAGCCAGCGACCAGCCATGTGCTGCGAATGGGCGGTCAATGTGTGGTATCCAGCCTGTGCAGGCGGTCAGCTCTTCTTCTTCTTCTTCTTCTTCTTCTTCTTCTTCTTCTTGAACCCTAGATAGTACTGGGGACGTGGACTTGCCGAGAAGAGCAAACACAGAATGCATGAAACGATGTATTGCCAGACCATCATTTGATCCACGTATCGCTCGGTATTCCACTGCTTGGAGAAGTCGCGGCATTCCTTTGCTAGGAGCAGAGAATGGACCATCCCGGGAAGGAGATGCGACCATGCATTGACCCATTCATTGTGGAGGTAAAGCAGAGAAAGAGCACAGCCATGGACACTGCCGAGCGGCAGACGATAGCCAGTTTTGATGTATCGATCCTCTTGCATCCATGGAGGAGCGTCTTTGCGCTGCGTCGTAACCGCCACCGCCTTGCGCATCGTCTTGGCCATCTTGAGGGAATTGATCCGGGGGGTAGAATTTGCTGCACTTCTATCGTCTAGGCTTTTCATACATGTTTACTCATCGTCTCCGAGCCTCAGACGAAAGAGGCTAGTGCCGGGATTGCATTTGCATGTAGGTAGGATGCCTCGGCAGCACTACGGCAGGACTTCGACGTACTATTGCTATTGACTTATCAAAGGTCATCATCCGAAGGATTGATGCAGCTCAGCAAGCCAACTCAGTCAGTCTCATTCGTATCGCTTAGCCCGTTGCACATCGTTACCCGGCTTATGCGAGGCGTCCCAAGTCCGACTACAACAACGCCCGGGGGCCGGGGATCAGGGCGCCACCTTCCCAGACGCAGCTCATTGCCTGGAAGTACTCTGCTCTATACTTGGAGATGTGATTACAGTGCGGCGTTCCATCAAACTCCAGCTCCCTGACATCCCACTGCTTCCGTCGGGCGTCGTCTGCGTGGCTTGTAATGTCCTCCCAGTCAACATGCGTGTCCGCCTTGGAGAACGCATAACAGATCCTCCTGCAGTTAACAAAGTCGTGGTCCAGCAGCGTTTTTCGATAGATCCTCTCGGGCTTCTCCCATCCGAGGAGCTGAGAGCCAAACAAGGCGTTGGTAACAAAGGCGATAACGAGGGGCCCCATGATTCGCCAGAAGAGCCCCTTGGGAAGGGAAAGCAGCATGGAATGGAAGGATTTCCGGTATGTCCCACGCGCGGGTCCGCTGTCGCACAGGATGCCAGTGACAGGAAGTGCATAGCCAAGCTGTCGTTGTAGCACAATAAGCAGCTGCGTTGCTGAGTTCGTCCCGCCGTTGGAAAAGGTGTGGATCATGATGTTGGGTTTGGCCGAAGCGTTACCACTTTCGGCTAGTACTGCGAGTACTACGTCTGCTGCGGGCTTCATGGCCGTCCATTGTCTTGTGTATGGGCTTGCGATGATCAGGACCGAGGATTCGATGAGCAGAATTCGGGCACGCGGTGCAATGCCCCGATATCCGGCGACGTACTTCGCAATGTGCTTTTTACCTGCGCCGAGCCATGTACAGAGGATGACGAGTTGGCCAGGGGCAGGATCCAGAGGTGAAAAGAGGGACATGCGTGGACCTAGTGGATCAAAGACGGGATCAGCGCTGACTTGACTTGCCATTTTGGTGCCAATTCTCGAGAGGGAAGCAAGGTGAAAAGATCACGTTGTGCACGCTACAGTGCTGGAGTGGCAAGAACAAAGGAGTGTTTATATATTCAGGTACGCTACACTTTCATCTTAGTCAGACCTGACTCTACTTCAGGCGCCCTACACATTCTCCGTTATTCCTCATTCGTTTACTTCCCGTGTTACAGACATGTTCATCAGCTCGGCGGCCCACTTCTCCGCGCCCTCCCTGATCCTAAATTTCAGGTGCGGACCATTATGACTACATGTGATGTGATCGTACATCTGGAACTCCTTTGGACGGTGTCTACCATACTTGGCTCCGACATAGCCCCCACCCAAGCCTTCGGCGGTGGTGTCAGGGGCCGCCATGTCAAGGTACCATGCGGTCGTTGCGACAGAGTCGGCCAATTCAATCAGCGTAAAGCTCAGGCCGGAACACACTCGCGTTCCCGTGGAAAAAGGATTAAAATACTTCCTCATGGCCGCAACGTTCTCGGCAGGATTAGTGTCAGAAGCTATCCAGCGATCTGGATTAAAGGTGTACGAATCCGGGAAGAGATTCTCGTTGTGATGAAATGCGTACACGGAGCAACCGACATCCACCCCTTTAGGAACATGGTTTCCATCGATTTTGAAATCGTCGGAGACGACCTCTCTCCAAAGGGTAGAACTTATAGGCGGCGACATCCTCAATGACTCGTCTATGACAGCGTACAGATACTTGCACGACTTGAGTTTTGCGCCATTGCGAATGTCGTTGGGATTGTCAAAGGTAGTGCGGATCTCGCGTGCTAGTTTCTTGTAAACTTCCGGGTTGGAAGCAAGGTAGAAGAAGATTCCAGTCATGCCTGTTGACGTGGTGTCTGCGCCAGCGATAAGCAAGAACCTGCTTTCAGCCGCAAGTTCTGTTTCACTCAAACCTTGGCCTGTCTCGGGATCCTTGACGTCGATGACAAACGAGAATAGGTCTTTCTTCGCGTGCGTCCCCTTGGTCACGCGTTCGTGGACCATACGGCCTATCAAGTCGTAGAACTTGGCACCCATCCTCCAACTCCTCATGTAAAATATCTTGTGCAGATTGAACTTTTTCAGTTGGGGATACTGCACATAAACTCCAGCTTGAGAGACGACAATGTGGATAGCTTCAATGATGAAGCGATTCTCATCGCTCGTCTGCAGGCCGAATGTCTGTCCGAACCCAAATTCCCCCATGATGTCGTAGGTCAAGTGGCGGCAGTTATCTGTCATGTTCCAGACCGTGGACCATTTTCCAACGCTCTCAGGGTCCGGGCTCGAAATGAGACGCTTGACAAAAATCTTGGAGTGGTGGAGAATCATGGGCTCAAATTCTCGAATGCGGTGGTCCGCAAGTCCGTGGCCCAACATACGGCGCCGGAAGCGAGCATATTCGGGATCAATGGCTGTGAAGGTATTCCATGCTCCTGGAGCAGGCAGCATACTGGCATAGCCTTGCGACTTGTGGATTCCAGTCTTTGATTGATAGATCTCTATGTCCTTGTCAGATATTTGTTTTATCTCCACATCTGAGCGGAGGTGTACTAACTCATCAAAGCTGTTTCACTCTGGAACATCAACTTGTTTGGGCCCTGTCGAATCACCGGTCCATACTTCTTGAAACCCTTCTCGGTCTGAATATGGAGTTCTCCAATTCCATTATAATATGCTCCATAGAAATCTGTGATTTTCGCGAGAAATGGGCCCGGATACTTTGCCAGTGGATGAAAGTAGACACGGTAAATAATCCCAACAGTAACCTGGGGGAATTAGAACATGATATCGCGCTTCCCAGACCTGGTCAACTTACATATACAAGCCAGGCTCCGATTAAGCAAAATCCCAAAAATTTGGCTTTCTCTATCCCTTTCAGGGTGATAAAGCTCTCAATACTTGTCGCTACGACGTGCTTGAAATCAACACGGGCAAGCTGTTCGTACTTTGTGGCAACCAGGTGATGACTCATGGTCTTCACCTTCTCCACGTTGAGGGAAGTGATGTTTTCGAAATTCATGGTTTTCTAATAGGAGCGATGATTCTGTAGTCACTCTGGCTGGATGGTTGGCTTCAGAAGGAAGGGGGTTTACCGGACCAGAAAATCTGCTTCCGTCTTCGACCTCATGTAAGGCTACGCTGGTGGCTGTCAAATCGGGATCCCCAGACAATAGACTCTGGAGCCGACATGGGGACCGAAACTCACGCGCCGGTTGACCAGGTCGTATCATGTCAGAATCCTACGGAGTATGACTACAGTAGCGTTTAATAAAAAAGCAACACCGAAGGTACACCTAATTGATGACTGCAAGACCTGGAGCTCTGGGCATAATTCATCGTCCCGAGGGGCGAAACACCTGCTGCACTTGGAATCGGGCTAACATTATCAGGCAGTAAATACCCAATTGATTTTTCCTGGGGCATATCTACGCCCTGTAAACTTGGTTATAGCCATAGATCGTCCGAGGATTCCCGTCGGGAGTAATCTCAGTGGCTCGATACCGTGTCCAAGTACATCATCCTCGTCTCCCTGCTAGGCAATGATGCCCCCAACAAGCTTCCTCACTCTTCCGTATCACTGGGTCAAAATCAGTTCATGATATCTCTCTCTTGTTGTTCCCATTTTCTACCACTGCGGAATTTAGTATTATAACGACGAGCACGCTTTCATTCATAGTAGAACCTCGATCGGTATTCAAAGTGGAAACCAGGAGATCCTTGAATCTGCGCCAAGCGAGTTTGTTCAATCTGAAATGTGCTAATACTATACGAAGCGATGAATGTGTAAAGACTACCTAGACAAGAGGCCACTCACGTCAGCAGGGCATAATCCACGCAAACGGAATCCAGTGGCTTCAGCTTAGTTTCCAGCCCAGTTTCTGAAACCCGAAACATGGCACAAAGCTAAATCTTGGTTAGACAGTCTCATTTCTGTGGCGCGCAGGATTTCCACTAGCACATTCTATCAAAGCCTCGGCTCATTCAAACTCATAGCTTCGGGGTTATTTCTAGATACATATAGTGGAATAATGGCCATTTATCTTTTTCGAAACAGGGATTAGAAACTATCATAATGGCCGACATATTGAAGGGAAGTTTGGGCCAGAAGGATACATCCCCTTGAAATTGGTGCAACCACCTATAAGTACAAAAAAATGGGACCATGGTTCCTTATGGGCACTGAGAATCAGATCCGAACGCTCTCAATGGTCGATAACATATTCAATCTTAAATCCGAGGCCATCATTATATTCGTGATTAATGAAAATGAAGTCAATGTGAGAGCAAACACGGGAATGTCCAATCTCGGAATCCCATGAAATCCCGCGCACAGGATCTTGAAGGAACATTCAATCCCTTAATTGGCCAATTCCAACCAACCGAATTTTGAATCCTCTGAGACCTAATCAAATCGTCTTCTCAGTCCCTACATCAGAAGGCCCAGAAGCAGCTTCTCTGTTGATAGTAGCCTGTTGCAATTTCCTCACATCGACTACTCTAATCTGGTCGCCCCTGCGCCAGATCATCGCGATGACAAATACCTGTAGTGCAGAAAACCCAATCAGGATTTTCATCTGCAAGTTGTACGCCTGTGCTAACGCTAGAATGATCTTATGCTGAACATCCGGGGCAAAGCTGTGTGCAGACTGCACAGCTTTGAGCATGTCTGACGTAGAAAGATTATTGAACATCGGAAGATGGGTTTTGAGGTAGTTGTTGAATGCTGTAGTTGTGATGGATAGACCTAGAACGCCTCCCAGAGCACGGAATTGCAGAAGTGCGCCACTAGATATAGCTGTGTGTTCAGGAGAATTAGCAAGATCCTTGTGGCACAAGTCAAGATAGGAATGGAGGGTCTTACCGGTGTCGCGTTTCTCTACGACGAGTGGGGGCATTAATAGTGTAATTCCCATGACAGCGCCAATTCCCAACCCCGTGAGGACCTGTGCGCCATAGATTGTTTTTGGGATTGTGCCATCTTCGGGAAGAACGCAGAACCACGCGAGCCCGCCAATTTGAAGCAGTGATCCTACTAGCAGAATCCAGACACACGCAATTCCCCGTTTAGCGATGAAACCATTGACCACGAATCCGGTGAAAGATATGAAGATGTTGAAAGGAAGCAGGCGTATTCCTGCGGTCAATGGAGAAGTTCCAGTGACATCCTGGTAGCGCTGCGGGACGTTGATAATTAAAATATTATAGGGAATTCCTGACAGGAATGAGAATCTAGCCAAAAAATCAGTTACTCAGTTTGAAGTATTATTTTTCAAGTATGCCCACATCAATGTTCCCATCCAGGGCTTGTTGTGAATGAATCGCCAGGGGAATATGGGTTCCAAGGTTCGTTCATTTTTAGTAAAGAACCATTCGTTAACGATAAAAGCAATCCACATTACTCCCGATACGACGAATAGTGCGATAGCGGGACCGCTGTCCCAAGCTATGGAGAGGCCGCCCTCGAGAAGCACGGCAACGATGAGCATTGTAGCGCCGAGTAGGAGAAAAGCGCCCGAAACATCTAGACGAGCAAGCGAGTTCCTCGCAATTCGTTCCCGCCATGTCGGATGCTGATAATTTGGATCACCCTGGTGGGGAAAGCTTGCGGGCAAAACAATCAAGAGTAGAAGGATTGTGACCGCACCGAGTGGTACACTAGCATAGGTCAATAAGTGTGTATGTAGGGAAAGCCGGTGAATTCTCACCAGAAGATAAATGCCCATCTCCATTGCCCATTCTGGCTTGTACCACCTCCAATAAGAGGGCCTGCCAGTGACCCTAGGGCTCCCGAAACCATGAATTGTGCTCCCTGGATTGGATGTCGATGTTTAGGAACCATCTCATACCCTATAGTCAACGCAACGGACCAGCATCCAGCAGCACCGATACCTTGGAAAACCCGGCTAATGATCATCTGGTTCATAGTCTGTGCAGCACCGCATGCCCCGGAGAATGCCGTGAAGATGAGTACGGTCGCAATCGCCGTGTATTTACGGCCAAAGATGTCGCTGAGTTTAGCCCATATGATGATCATACCTGGTCAGTGTCATCAGTCAACTTCTAATAGGCAAAAGGTGTAAATGGTAACCTACCGGTGTAGGTAATGAGATACCCTGTCACCACCCACCCCATTTCCTCAATCCCATTGAGGTCTTTGACGAGTGATACCAAGGCGGTCCCGACGACCGTGACCTCGCTGTTTACAAGAAATAAACATAGGCAAGTGCTGCAGGAATTTGCGTAAGCTTCTGTCGAGTATGAGTAAAACACGAAGCCTAACAGACCTTAGAGTAACGAGGTGTAGTCTCCATCCTCGCAAGTAGCTGTCGTTATCAACCATGGTCCCGCGAGCCATGTCCGGCATGCTCAGGACATTTGCATCGCTGTTATGCTCGGGGGGCGCCATGTAAAGCTCTGGTTCTTGCATCTCGGTTTTGGAAGACTTTGGAGAACGGGTGATAATCGATGATGGGGGGACTACGAGAAACCTCTAAAGAACTGGGGTGCGAGGCACTATGAAATGGGACGGGGGAGGCTTTGTCTGGTTCTGGCAAGGGCGCATGGTCTGTTTGTTTTGGGTGCTCAACGTCAGTGAGTGTTGGCGCGCGATCATGTGTATCTTGATTGGGGGTTCCCTCACCTCACCGGACCTTTACCTCAAAACCATTAGGTAAGGACAGGGGCGTTGATCCATCAAGCGCCACAGTTTTGTCTCGGCGAATAGATGCTCTTCCAACAGTCTGCGGCTGCCACATAGCATTACACATGATAACACCTGCATGACGCCCTGTGGTAAGAACTGGGGCATTCACGAGCAGGCGTTGATAAGATGTGAGGTGTTTGAAATCGGAATAGGTTAGTCTTGGAATTTGAAGCCGTTGAATAGTAATCATTACACCAGTGCTGACAAGTCTGCAGCCAGCGTGGCTTAGCTTACCCGAGACCAAACTTCGCTTACGGAATACCACTGGATGAGTACTGAACCGAGAAGTGAGGCCTACGCGGTGCGAAAAGTCTTGCTGTGCTTGCAGTTCATGGCGTCAAGACAGCCAGAGCTAGAATGCAGCCGCTTTTCAGCTCGACAACGTGCATGCCGTTGAATCAGTAGCTTATGGCTGGCCTAAAATCTTCCAAACGCCACAGCTTATTCTTCCAACGGGCGTCGGTTGTTTTACTGTTTATAATCATCTTATCTGCTGGACGCAAACGGCATTTCACCAAATTAAGACAAAGACATTTCGACATGATGAACATTTCATTTGTGATGACTATCACCGCCAATGCTACTGCGTATTAGTCCGCCTTGTTCTCATTCACGTAAGAAGAGCACAGGAACAATATGTGACTTTGCCTTTGCGTATCTCGATTGACGGGCGATATGTGTCATGGATGTGGTCGGTATACACGGATATGTACATGGCGAGGATTGGAGGAACGTAGAATTGAGTTACAAAATAAATTTGATTTCCAGGACTGCCAAGTTTGTGGCAGAGATTCAGACCAGATCGGTAAGGCCGGCGATGAGCCGACAGCTATCATACCCGTCATCCTCGTACCGAACATCTCAGACGACCATTCGGAGTCCGATATCAGTGGAGTAAAATAAATTGAGACCAGATAAGTCTTAGGGGCCATCTTCTATGAGATAAAGAGTACATGAAAGGGTCATGGAACTCGTAACAGCTCAATCAACACAGATAACTACTGGAATCAGCTTCTCTGTTCAACGTTTCTTTCCCCATATCATCGTTTCAACTGCCTCGTTTCAGTGACACACTATGACGCTAGACTACACCAGCCATCCGGCTGAGATCGTGGGATCAGGCAAGGTGAAGGGCGTGAAGAAGATGGTTACAATAGATGATCTCAAACGGGCCATTCCAGCATATTGCTTTCAGCCCTCATATATCAAGTCGCTCTTCTTCCTCTTCCGCGACTTGGTCGTCATCAGCGCCTTTGGGACTGCTGCTTGGTATATCATTCCCCAAATTCAGTACACCCCAGCTCGCTACGTTGCTTGGATCTTATATGGATACATGCAAGGTCTGGCTTTCACTGGCCTCTGGGTAAGCAATTGTAAATCTCCTACCGTGGAAAGAAAGCTGACATACTACAGGTTCTCGGACATGAATGCGGTCATGGATCGTTCTCGCCCTCCAAGTTGCTCAATAACTCCCTCGGCTGGATCATTCATTCATCTTTGATGACTCCGTACTTTGCGTGGCAGTCAACGCACCGCCGTCATCACATATACGCCAACAATCTCGCAAAGGACCACAACTATGTTCCACCCCAAGCTGAACAATATGCATCTGTTCTTGGGATTACAACAGAGCAGCTCGAGACCTTGGACGAAATGACCGAAGATGCTCCAATCGCAGCTTTCGGTCGCATTGTCATGCAGCAAGTCCTTGGATGGCCTATGTATCTCTTGAACAACATCACAGCTTCCGCAGGAAGCTTGTACGGAAAACAGTCGGATAAGATCCTCGGAAATTCCCACCTTAATCCATGGTCAACACTTTTCAGGCCTGAGGAGGCGCACCTTATGATTGCCTCAGATATCGGTCTTGCTCTTACTGCTAGTGGACTGTATATGGCTGCCCAGAAGTTTGGCTTCGCCAGCGTCGCTTTGCTCTATGGCCAGCCCTATCTATGGACAAACCACTGGATAGTAGCAATTACCTACTTGCATCACACCCACCCCAAGTTACCCAAGTACCAGCCCGAGGCCTGGACGTTTATCAAAGGCGCATTGGCGACAGTCGACCGCAACCTAGGCTTCGCTGGACAGCACATGCTCCACAACATCGCTGACTACCATGTTATTCACCATCTCTTCTCGTACGTTTCCCCAGTCATTTGAAATTTATCCCATTCATGAGCATCGCTAACGGACTAAAAGTCGCATCCCACACTACTATACAAAGGAAGCGACCGAAGCTATCCAACCTTTACTGGGCAACGAGTACCATGAGGATCGTGGCAACTTCAACGCCGCCATGTGGGAGTCATTCCACAAGTGCCAGTGGGTCAAGGCCGACGACGTCGAAGACGAGAAGGAGAGGGCATACTGGTTCAAGGCGGGGCCTATTCCTCCCCCTGAAAGCGACATGAAGAAGCGCGCCTGGATTTAGATGTGTCATCACGATATGTGATGTATTTTTTGTCTTTGGAATTAGGGAGCAAGCGGAACAACGCTCCACAAAGATGAATAGAGCTGATGCTATTCTTACTCGGGTTAGAAGATTCTGCCCGAAAAGACAGAAGGAATGAGGAACATAGATATATACTAGCATGTGTCATAAACGGCGGAGGCTGTCACTCCTTTAGTATTTCATAGATCAATTTAACATGTTGTTGCTCGCAACACCAATTTCTCACTGTTTGAAAGCACCAGTCCTCTTCAGATACTCCTCGTAGCTTGTTAGCTTCTCCGCTAAAATTGCGTGACTTTTCTCTAGGTCATCACCACCATAGTATCCGGGATTCTCTATGAACAAGTGATTCTCCAGCATCTCTTGCGCCATAAATTCTGGTAAGAACGACTTATACACATCGCCAGATACCTGCACGTATCTAGTCGGCTTCTTGGTGACAGAAGAGATAGTATCCAGAATCTGTTTGGGGGTGTAGTAGTCCGTGGCGCCGAGGATATGAGTGCCGAGGAGAGAATCGCGATTACGAAGTATTCCCACGATGAATTTGCCTCGAACTTGAGTCAATAGGTAGTTTCTTTTCGCATCTTCCGAAGGAGTGTAAATTAAAAAAATTGAAGACCCACCGGTGTCAGCCTTGATATCCACAAGTGGGAACTTAGCCTCTTCGCCCACCGGTAACGCCCATGTCAACACACCGTCCTCACTTGGCCTGATCATCATCTCGAGATTACTCATAAAATATCCGGGAAGGTAGAATGCAGCGGGTACGCCACTGTCTCTTATGTATTGCTCTACCTCTGCCTTGCCGTCGAAATGCGGGACGTGCGCTAGACGACCTTTAGTTGTATTTTTGACGTGCAGAAGAGATGAGAAGATAAGGTGCTGCACTCCCAGGGCTTTGGCGACGTCAGTTACATTCTTGCCTTGGGTGACTTCCACGGAGCGGGAGGCCGACTCCCAGTAATTCGTTACGAGGAAAATGGCATGGGAGCCTTGAAGAGCAGAGGATAGGCTTTCGGGGGAGTTGAGGTCGGCCTGGTGGCCATGTATTTAGTGGCATATCTACGATGGTAAAGAATATGAAGGATGGGCGTACAGCTACCACTTCGACGCCCTTTGCAACAAGTGCTTGTGCTGCTGGCTTCGAAGTATCTCGCGTAATGCCCCGGATCTTGAACTCTTTCGAGAGAACAGGGTCTTCGAGAATGCTGGTAATTGCGGAGCCACCTTGGTTCCCGGTCGCACCAAAGACGGTTATCAATTTGGACATTGTACCAAGGGCTGAACTATGGGTAAGTTGGATTTGCAAGACTACAAACAAACCCTGGATGGCTTGAAGGGGAATAGAATGGCTGAATTATGGATCGAAGAGTGAAGGATGTGCCACGAGCTAAACTTTCTAGTATTGTTCTGACCCCTCTTTATATCTGTGTCAGCACACGTTTCTTTACCCGATCTAGCTCTGGGTACGGCTTATGTCACGGGATGCTTCATCACGGAGCGGCATTACTTATCGACCAATAGCTTCTCGTCTAAGCACATTGAACATTGAGGTAATGCATACAGGCTGCAATGTGCAGATCCTACTTTTGCCAAGAGCTAGTTCTGGTAACATAGATAGCACACCCGGGATGTTCTGCGCGACGCAACTACACAGAACAGTGCCGATTTTAGATAGGAGTATTGTGCAGATGTTGCTTACACTGTGAATTGATAGAAAGCTCATCCGTCGCCAAATCCGCTATCATGTCATCATCGTGACTGGCTGATTCGTCTCAACATTCCGGTCGGCTATACTGTGCTGTGGGGCGCATTCGAATGCCCTTTGATAGTGAGAGTATACTTGTATAGGTATAAAGTCATTGATCGGCCAGTTTTCGGTATTATATTGCCGAATTCTGGGTCTTGTTATTGTATGGCCGGACGTCTAAAGGCTTGCTTCCGCCAAACGTCTACTCCAACATCTAGGAGTATACCATTTGCCGCGAAGGGAATTTCATTTTCATCCAAATCTTTTGCCGTAGCCTTTCACGACACCGTCTAGAATGCCTCTCATCCTTTTGCATCCTTCGATCCCTACTGCCAACATACTTTCCAATCTTTCCATTCTGACTCGGCTTTCCATAATGCAGACGGCCACGTTATCACCGGCACCTAGTGTACCGACTGTCAGGAACGGAAGCTCCAGTTCCTCTTGATTGTTGAGATCCAGCAGCGGATCGTCAGCGGACGCGTTGTCCGCTGCAGATGCAGATGCGGACGAAGCAGCAGTGCAGGCTACGAGGTAGTCTGACATGGGAACGCCAGCGTCGATAAGCGCAAGAGTTGCGGCGTTTATGCAGGCTGCGAGAAGCGAGCCATCTTGCGAGATGATATGAACGCTAAGGGTAATGGTCGAATGCGGGTACAGGTGGAGTGAGAGCACTCCCTCAAATGCAGAGCGCAGGCAATGTTCCATCTCACTTGTTCGCTTGTCGCTCTTCCGCTTCCGTCGATCGACACCACTGAAGCCTGCGAAGTTGATTTCTACCTCGACTTTTCCCTGCCCACCAGCTCCTCCTCGTTGGCCTGATTGGCGTCCCTCGGCAGGGCCTGTTACAGAGACCAGGATCTTAGTGTTGCCCATTTCGAGATATGACGAGCCATCAGCCGCGGCTTGGGTGGATATTTGCGCATGAATTCTACGCAATTCATTCCAACGACGGCCGTCGAGGCGTAGGAGCGCTAGCGAGTAGGTGTTGGTGTCGAGGGGCATACTGTCGTATGTGCTATGCGTAGCACGTATGGTACTTCGCACACAACGCCACAGGGGACAAGTTTACACCTTTAGGTAGACGTTCGAGGAGATTGGCGATGCTCAATGGTGAGCTGGGTGCTGCAGACCGCGACTGGAGCACCGTCGATATTTTGGCTGGCCAGAGCTTGGCTGCAGGGATTAGGCTGAATCTTGTTTATCACGTGATAGCGTGCTAGCGCGTTTTCCTGACCATGAGACGCGCTACTCCCATCCCACTGTGCAGGACCACTGCGCAGCCAGCCGGATTACTGTATCTGATCAGATAATCTGCCCATGATAATTCACTGACAGCTAAATCCGTACTATAGGCGACTGGCTCTCTCTTCAGCCATCGCAACTCAGTCTTCAGGGCCCAGGCATCATGTCCTTCTCCGGGGACAAGGCAAGAGAACACCGTCGAGCGTTACGTGCTTTTGCTGAAAGTGAACCAATCCACAGCAGTGAAGAAGAAGAAGGGCTTGATATTATCAGATCATCGCGTAAAGATTTGGACCTGTCACAGTATATTGACGGTCAGTCGATGAGTCTTCCTGCCATTGGCATAGGCGCTGATCCTATTGCAGTCTTGACCCAGTCGCAAAGCCAGTCTTCGGGAAAAAGAGCTCATCATAAAGCAGGAGATGTCGCAAATGACACATCCGGCAATGATCCTGAAATCACCGAGGCAACGGCCGAGGCGCCCCGGTCGCGAAGAAAGACGGAGATCAGCTTAGAGAAAGACGGTTCTCATGAAGACACCTTAGAACAATTAGAGTCGGAGTGGTCCGAAGAAGACACTCGAGCCGGGTATCGCGACTTCAAGAATCGGAAGACCGTAAAGCGAAAGCGTGTCGCTGCGGAAACGAACAGAATCCGTGCCGAGAGAAAAATCACCAAAATTTCTGCAGCTGCAAATGTTGTAGGCCGCAAACCTCCATCCAAGAAAAGAGCATACAGCTCAACAGGTTTTAGCTACGACCCAGTCGATAATGCTGCTAGCGTCGCCGCGACGTTTCTGGACGAACCGATTCCAGAGTACATTGTATCGCGGAAAGCGGAATTAAATAAGATGCGTGAAGCAGGACTCCGCTATCCACCCAGTTATAAAGACATCGAGTTCCTGGATCCCGTTACAGAGGAAAAGCCAAAGTTCGACCGGGTTGTAAAGCCACAGCGTGAGAAGAAAGACATCGAACTTCGCGAATCTGGCGGAATCATACCTGCCTCGATTGCACAATGGCTACGTGATTACCAGGTAGAGGGGGTTGAGTTCCTCCATGAACGTTTCGTTAAACAGACGGGAGCTATACTCGGGTACGCTCTACGGGAATTACGATGATGTTTTGCTAATATTGCTTCTAGTGATGATATGGGATTGGGTAAGACAATACAGGTCATTGCCTTTCTTACAGCGGCATTTGGAAAGACAGGAACCAATAACGATGCCAAATGCATGAGGAAAATTCGGCGAATGTCCGAAGGGCGGTGGTATCCGCGGGTACTCATCGTTTGTCCTGGAACGTTGATGCAGAACTGGGAAGATGAGCTTCTGAAGTGGGGTTGGTGGGAAGTGTATAGATACCACGGCGGAAGCCTAGCGGATCGGAAGGGGGTTCTGGGCGCCGCCGCCAAAGGCATGCTTGAAATTTTGGTCACCACATACACCACATACCGCAATCACGAAAGCGAGATCAACACTATTGACTGGGACTGCGTCATCGCTGACGAGTGTCATCAGATTAAGAGCAAAGATGCCGAGACTACCAAAGCAATGAATCGCATCAACGCTCTCTGCCGCATTGGACTCACTGGCACTGCTATCCAGAACAAATACGATGAACTCTGGAACATTCTTAATTGGGCAAGGCCCGGTGCATATGGTTCAGCGCAAGAGTGGAAGCAGAACATCAGTAACCCGCTCAAAATGGGACAAGCTCATGATGCGACCAATGCCCAACTCGCAGATTCGAGAAGCAGAGCTCAGGAGCTTGTTCACAACATTTTACCAAGCGTGTTTCTTCGTCGTATGAAGACACTCATCGCACATCAGCTTCCCAAAAAAAGCGATCGCATCATTTTCTGCAAGCTTACCGAGACTCAAGCTGATGCCTATCGAACGTTCCTCGAAAGTGATAGATGCGAATTCATTAGAACATCAAAGGAAGAATGCGATTGTGGATCTGGGAAGACACGGGGTTATTGTTGCTACCGCAAGTTGCCCCTGGAGGATGAGTCATGGCAAACATTCATGTTTCCTTGCATGGTCACCCTTCAAAAGCTTGCAAATCACCTTGCACTCATTGTGCCAATGTCTTCCGATTGCCATGAGAAGCAAGCCAAGGATTTGCATACCCTGGAGATAGCCTGCCCGGACACGGCCAAGGATTTGTTCAAAATTCGTGACAACATTTTGATCCAGTCACAACGCGAGTTCTGTGGAAAGTGGAAAGTGCTGAGACGAATGCTTGACTTTTGGCACTCAAATGGTGACAAAGTACTCATCTTCTCTCATTCTGTCAGGTTACTTAGGCTTTTAAAAGGTCTTTTCGATGTGGACGGGACAAAATACAATTTTTCGTACCTGGATGGTAGCATGAAGTACGAGGATCGCTCCAGAGCTGTGGACGATTTTAACGCAGATCCGAATCGGTTTGTCTTCTTGATTAGTACAAAAGCTGGTGGAGTAGGTTTAAACATCACATCGGCAAACAAAGTTGTCATTATGGACCCAAACTGGAATCCAGCGCATGATCTTCAAGCACAAGACCGTGCTTACAGAATCGGTCAGACTAGAGATGTGGAGGTATTCCGTCTGGTATCAAGTGGCACGATTGAAGAAGTAGTCTATGCGCGACAAATCTATAAACAGCAGCAAGCCAACATAGGCTACAACGCATCAGAAGAACGTCGGTATTTCAAAGGTGTTATGGATCAATCCACAAAGAAGGGAGAGCTTTTTGGCCTAGAAAATCTTTTCAGTTTTGAACAGGACAGTATATTACGCGACGTCCTTCATAAGACTAACATTGCCGAATCAAAAGCCGGTGTAACAGCTTTTGACTTGCAGTTGGATGATTCACAGATAGACTCTAAGGACGACGAGATCCTGTCGAATAAAACACTCGGAATCACAGAAGATGATGGTAATCTCGCTGAGATTAAGAAATTGGCAAATTCCTTTACTTCTACCTCAACAAAGGACCCACGAACGAGTAAAGAGGGGACGATCAAAATTCGTGAAGGGCCTGATCCTATCAATGCTATCCTCGCACGAGCTGGTGTGCAGTATACCCACGAAAATTCTGAAGTTATCGGCCGCAGCGAGATAGAAGTTCGGCTCGGCAAACAAGCCATGGAATTACGGAACGATGTTGATCTGGCCATGAAGAGGGTCTTCCAGGGCTCACAGTCACAGTCTCAATCGCAGCATCACTCTCACGATCAATTTGATCACTTCAACCTGGAATTGTACCAGGATGAAGGTCTAAACCCACGAGGCGGCAGCTCAAATGGCGAATTCAAGATTAGTTACCGCTATCGGCCTGATGAACAAATCCGTCGAAGGCAATTCTGTAGTATGGCAGATATTATGGGATTCAACGATCCGCTGGAATTCGCACTACTGGTTGAAAGATCTACACAAGAGCAAAGGAGGAAAATGCTGGAGCGATTTTACAGAGGTCGGAGAATAGAAATGATGAGATCATTCCATGGGGGCCAGAACCTGGGTTCGATGGATCGATGAATATCAATTCCGTATAGAAGTCATGTAACTTAGCATTGATGAAGGTTCTTGTGACTAACAAATACGCAAGTTTGGGGTCTATGGCGGCGTTGCGCGGCACTCCACAGGATGTTCCAGAAAGTACATCTTCGCAGTTTTATCGCCCGACTACACACTTCACTACATCAAATACCCTATATAATGCAGGACATTCCCGGGACGAAACTACGACAGCATCATCAACCCGATAATGTCCCGGCATGATGAAGATGTCTCATCTTCACACTCTAATGATACATCAATGGAATTTCTTGATGCGTTTCCCCCTGAACTTGGTGACTTGGATATCGAATCGATAGATGTATTCACTATAGAGGAGACTCTCAAAGTCATGAAGCAATACTTTACCCATAAGGATGCGCCAATCCCTGAAAAGGTATCTCGACCTCAAGATGGTAACGGAGCAGAACGTGAATTGAAAGACCCAAGTTTTGATTTCCTGCCAATATCCATGGACATTAGAAAATCAACTCCAGATACACACTCACCTTTATCCATCGACGGGTTGCTCGAGAGGGATGATGTTTCTTGCGTTACTGATATTTCGCACATTCAAGGGTCTGATTTTTCTAATCTCCAGGCAAACAACGACCTTCAGGCTGAAGGTTGTTTGCCTCTTTTGTCAGGTGAGCATCACAACACCAAGCTCACGGCTACTTCCACCGCTTTTTCCCAGCTCTTGCCAAAGACGCTTATTGGGATGAAGCGAAATCTTATCATGGATGGCACCACAGAGTGGAATCAGTCAACACTCCCCGCGAAGAGGCGTCGCAAAAGCAACAGCACGGCGATCGCTTTTCCGATGCATATATCTTATTCGGGGCAGAGGCCTCATTCAACTTCCATAGTATCAACGAACGAATTTTCTGCTGAAAGATTCCACTATCAGATGAAGGGACCTCCATGTTCGCTGGAGACAGAATCTGCCAGCGTAGACGAAAAATCAACGCTTAATCATAGGCACACTATTCAAACTCCCTTACAAGCAATGGAAGCTTTTACTTACCATCATCCGACATCGGTCTACCAGCGCAACATCTCGCCAGAGGAGGCAAGCTATCTGCGTACATGCCTTCCACACTCACAAGGTCATTTGCAATTTGCAAATCAGGCACAGGCCGGTCAAGCAGCACTCACCACGGTCCTGAAGTGGGACTTTGAGCCGCCACCCAACGACAAGACCATACCCCAGGATAACACGCAACAAGCCCATTACGTCCGTCTCCTCACAGCGGCCTTTCACGACACCAGCTCCTCCATCAACCAGGGTCTCGGTCCGTGGCAACAGCATTGGCCGGCCTTCGCGGTCGGGGATTCACACTACCCTCCCCAGCTCATCGAAACGGCCTGCTGGCAACTTGTCGCCATAGCCGTGGCCTTGCACACCCACGGTCCCCGGGCATTCTGCATTTTCGACAACAGCAAAATGCAATTCATCCACCGGTCACGCAAGCAGACATTCGCCACGCGCATCGACCTCATGTGCGAGGCCCTGCGCTTATCCAAGGCGCGCTGCGAGACGGTGCTCAAGGGGGAGAGCTTGGAGATGTTCGTCGGGACGGCGGCGCAGACGATCGCGCAGTCGAGGAACATGAAGAAAACCAATATCAAACGGTGGGGTGACGTGGTGGAGGTCAAGAGGGCGTTTGCGGGACGTGCTGCGGCGTGCGTGAAGAGCGGTTTACCTGTTCCTGCGCAGCTGGGGGCGATGGGCCCGGCTGCGGAGCGTGGAGTTGGAGAGGGTGAGCGAGAGGGAAGGGGTACGTCTTGCCTGGGTGATTCGGCTCATCAATCAGGTATTGTCGCCTCGGAAGGACGCGGATTCGATCATGTTGACGCGGGAAAATGGGTCGCTTTTCAGTAGGTATCCCGACGGGTCGCTGATGTAGACGGAATACCAGCATGCATTGGATAACTCGGATTGAACCTGCTACTCCTACTCTAAATCAGTCCAAATTTCGTTAGCCCTAATAATCATCGTTGTTTCCTTAGTTATCATCTAATGGCCTGTATTCAGTCGCGTCTATATAGGCCGTATGTTATCAAAGTGAAATGCGCAGTCCAAATGGGTAGGTCGATCACTTAAGTTTGGGGGATGGAGTTGTAGTTGGGTTGTGGATCACTATCACCCATGTCAGTCGACCAGCCTGATATTTTCAAGCTAAGAACGCGCGTCATGCTTCGACAGTTGTGAGCACATATTGTAATAGATATTATATCATTCAGGATACCTTGAATAGGAATCTCTATGAGCTCTATTAAATGTGAGTGTGTTTGTCTTGGCAAGCGATCCTTCATGTGAAAGGTGGGCAGGAGGCGCCGGTCAATTTAAATATAGAATATCCATGAAGCAAGCTACTTGCAAATTCGACTTTAGGATTAAGATGTGATACCGATGAGTCCTTCTTCCTGGCATTACTATATAGATTATATCGCATGGTGGCTGTTATTTTGGTCAAGGTAGCCTCGGAGCCATATGCCGACTTTCGATGGGTTTGGCATAGTTACGGAGACACGACCGCCCCGCATATCTTGTAATGATTAAAACATGGTTTATATTGTAGTCTCCGTTTCCTGAATTGGTGGTTCGTTTAACGCGTCTATAGATTACGTGTATAGGGGGGCGTCTACAGTTTACCAAGATAAACAATACCCAGATGTACAACCCAGCTATTCATCCCCGTCGACGCGAGACAATCTTGTAGGCTATTAGCTAATTACCAATGTATATGAAAGCTTGTCTATGCCCGTGCCTTGTCCAAACAGTTACTCTTCAATAGTGTTTTCACCCGGAAAAAACTTTTGATATTCCTGTGATGGCCTTGCTTCTTTGTGCACACCTCCGGCGTCGATGTTTGCGATGGCAACTGAGGCAGTGCGGTAATGTTCTCCATGTTCTCTTCCGTTGCTAGCCATCTCAATTTTCTCTTAGAGTTCCGCTGCGGAGACTGCGGTCTGGGTGGTGTAGGGATCATGAAATGCGACATGTCAATTATGTGCTGCGGGTTGTCGCTACCATGTTCTGTTATTTGCAGAGTTGTGGGTGTTCCTGGTTGTGTTCGAGCCGCGGTAACGTTAGGGACTTGAGGAAAAGAGAGTGCAGTCGCAATACGAAGATCCTCATCGTCAGCCAAGTCGGGAGTGGGCCCAAGAAGGTTGTTGAGATCTGTTGTAGTATTGGGAGATGGTACTGAGACCGTCTGAACATTGTCGTTGGTGAAGTTGAAGTCGAAACCCAGAGTAGAAAGGCGCCCAGGCTGGTGGAGGCACTCGATTCGGTTGAATTTTCTTTCGCAGTTCTGTGCAAGACCTTCAGAGCTTTCGATCGGAAGGAATCCTGTATCTTTGAGTTGTGATTTGCACGACTGGGAACTGGAAGGAATCGGAGAATCCCGACACTGGGCTGTGGTGGTAATCGATTTGCTGTGGCAGGTCTCATACTCTATGTCGCGCATGAGTTTGCGCTGCATATCGAGTTCTTCCTGTATACTCTGCAACAATTCGAGAAGTCTTACGTTTGAGTTTTGTAGTTGGGTTTTTTTCTCTGAGAGGTCGGATGTGCTCTCCTGTTCTGTTGGCCGGCCATATATGCGCGTTCCTGAGGAGTGTGCCGTGTGGATTTGTTGGCTGGTTTCTCCGTCAACCTCATGTCCCTGCACTTCAGGCAAGTCAGGCGAATGCACAAAATCACAGACCGAGGTGTCTTCAATGAAAGAAAAGGCTGTAGATGTTCTGGGTGACAGGCGTGAGGGTAGAGAAGCTGTCATGGCGTGGAGAGAGCATGCGCAGTTGACCAGAAAGGACAGGTTAGAGCCGATAAAGTGATGAACCAGAGGGCCCATCTATGTATGTCGCTTGAATCCATGTATGTCTCTTCCATGTTGGAAATCAGGCGCCTCCCTTCGAAAGTCAACTTAGCCACCCACTACCCTCGCATCAGACTTTCAGTCCCAAACTACTACGCTTAGTGCACTGGCTGGGCATTGCGACTGGCTTCGGAGGTTGGACAGCACGGTAGTGCGGCCGTTACTTCTTGCTTGTGGCCTTCGAAAGAAACATCAAACGCTATCAAGACTTTGGTGAAGGGGGCTGCCTGTCGTTACGTGTTTCAATGGTGGCGTATTGGCGTTTCGCAGTAGGGATGAGACAGAAGGGGAGATGATTTGGTGGCCGAATCGGGTCGCGCTAGTTCGGAAGCAGCAGGTGCAGTCTGGGAAAGGATCACGCATGGTACACGCCGACATGCAGAAAAGGGTTATTTGGTGATTGGCAAAGGAATCCGTCAAAGAGCGGAGAGTAGTATACAAGAAATAAACAGCAGGGAAGGACCTACACTAACAACCGTTCCTACTTCCTCCTACTTTGACTCATACCGAGAATCTGCACCATGCGAACGAAGATGTTGATGAAGTCCAGTTCCAGCGAAACAGACTCATTCACGGGATCCTTGGGAATCAATCCACGCTCAGCCTGGCGGGCATGGTTCAGCACCTTCTGCACATCGTACAGCGTGAAGCCACCAAACACAGCCAGACCGCCGTAAAGCCAAAGGTTCTCGGTGACCATGAGGGTTCGTGCCGCCGTGGCAGGGACAACCAGTGGTGCGAGGCCAGAGAGCCCGACAATGGCGACACCGGCGAGAAGAGGGCCTCCCAGGTATAGATACTTGTCGGTCTTTGCCGTGGCGCCAACGAAAGCAATGGATCCCATCATACCAACGGTGTAGAGGCCAGCGCGTGCGAGAATGGCGGGGTGCATGAAGAAAAGCGGGGAGAGGAGGAGGGCCTGGGTCATGTTGAAAGCAGACCAGAGGGCATATTTTTGGACATAGCTACTCGAGGTTATTCGCCTTGTCGTGCGGATTCTGCCATGCTGCCAGGAGGATACTTACTTGCTCGGGTGTGTGGCCATGGTTCCATACATGGCTCCAATGCTCCCAACAAGGCCGACCCCAAGCACAAGCCATGGGCTTGCGCTCATCAGACGGAAACTCCAGCCATTCATATGCAGTGCGCGCGCCGCAATACCAATCATTCCGATTCCGAGTCCCGTGTGCATAAACGTGTCATTGAGGTATTGGCGCTCAAATGGCGGCATACCGCCATCCTCGCGCGTCTCGCGGTTGAAGAGTAGGTTGATGCCTAGCAGTGTGGCGCCAAAGATGCCGGCACCATACAGCATGCGCTGCTTCACGTCGCCCTGGGCAACAGGATGGTAGGCACTCTGCTGGTATTTCCTAAATGTCTGACGAAAGATGGATACATGGCTGGAGGAGGAAAGTCGTGCGTGCGCTGGACGGTATGGCTGTGGCTGCTGCCTGAGGGGCGTGTTGTGGAAGGCGCGGACGGTGAGGCCGTCTGATTTGGGGAGGATTTGTCGCAGTGTCGCAGGGATGGCGAAGGGTCTCCGGAGGAGGAGCGCCATGGCGAGGGTGTCACCGACGATGGATTGGTGGTGTGGATGATGGGGAGGGAGGTGTTGCAGGACTGGCTGGGTTCCTCACGGGAAATGAATGACCTCAGTGGTGATGGAAGGCGCCAGAATTTGAGGCCCGTGCACAGGCCCCGCCACAGTGCTGCCTACTGTCTTCACAGCCACAAGTACCTCCACCACACACCACGACGACCAACATGCCGATGCTCGCCCTAGACATCTAACCATGCACCGTCAATCAACGTCTGGCCACACGGCATTTCGTTGGCACGCGCTCAACCGCCATCGTATGCCAGGAAGAGATGGTCTACTTGGACACAAGCGGGGTGAGGAGGCCTAGACTTTGTCCTCTGCTGTCGAGGTACAACACACTTCCTGTGTAGCTAGCTGTACCTCGTGGTACGGCAGCATATTGGAGTACTTGGCAATAGATTCCGGAATGTTTGGGGTAGTACATGTGAGGAGGAAGCGACTTCACAAGCCTGGTCTTCTTGGGTTTCTTGGGGTAGACATCTGGCTCACCCTCCGCGCGCGGGTCGGTATATGTGTGTCTATGGATTCCCGAACTCACCAGCCTCGATACGAGCGCGGCGGGTATCGGCATAGGGATATGGATCTCGGCTACGAGCCATGAGTGTGACCGCGTCAGCCAGGAGCCGCAGGCCCAGGCCGAAGAGCCCTCCGCGGGGTAGAGTGGCAAACCGTCATTGGCGTTGCGCCAGGTAAAAGTGCCTGACCCGACCATGGCAAGCTGGTATCACGGCTAACTGGGTTGTATGTATACAGTACATAGTATACTGTACTATTACATATGGGCCGAGCGCTACTGACTCGAGTATCATTCAGGCCTTGCCTTCACGACCCTGCGTTTGACGTTTATGCACCTCAGACCAGAAAAATGCACAACGTCAAGATCCATGCATTGTGTGACGCCCCACGAGCATACAACGAAGGCCCCGCTTGTTGGATAGGTACTTCGTTGGCGCGAGCATCCATAATCTACTCTGCTCGACACAAAGACGTGGAGAGAAAGGGCCATCAACCTTTCCTCAACGCTGCTTTCAACTATCATCCCCTGGATGGATGAAATCCGTGCATCAAGATACATATGTATGTACTTTCACTCGACGGATGACGGTCAGAAGAAGCCTTGCTCCAACACGGCTCAGCTGCCGTTGTTCCTTCAGCGGTCAGCCACCCAGCTTCTTCGCTTGGGCTCGTAATGGGCCGTTATCTTGCTTGGCTGACCAGGTGGCCCGCACGATGTTCGGCGTAATCAGGCCTGCTACGAAGGTGGGCCCTGGCACTGCGTACGTCTGGCGGCGGATGCACCCGGCTCGATGCTGACACTCGCACCAAGGTTCCGCCGACGCCATGAAGCCTGGTAAGAGTAGGAGATGCGAATCGTGGCCATTGCGGCACTGCACTGTCGCCTGTCTTTTCTGTCGGTTCCGATGTTCTGGGTTGTCGTCTGAGCCAGCGAAACCCTCATTGAAAAAACCCCGTGGGGAAACACGGGCCTACCAGGGAGGTCCTTGCACATCGTTTGTCACGGCCTAGATTGACCGATGCTGCCACTTGTGCATCTACCATCTATCGCCCTACAGAGCTGCCGCTGCGGTGCTTGAGGTCCTTGGCGACCTAAGCGCTGTTACATTGGCCCCCGACGGCCCACTCGCCATTGCATCAACCACCTTGGCAACGGCTTGGCTCGCCGGGGCTCGCCTTGGCTCGCATTTGTACACAGCGCTGCGCATGGATGACAGGAATGCAAGTGACAGTCTCCGCGTTGAGATGAAGGCCTTCTCCCGAAATCATTATGTCTATTTATTGGGCCGCCTTCCCCCGCGTTCGTGATGATGGACTATCGCAACCCAACCTGGCCAGTCCGCTGAGATACTTTTACTTTCACTCGGCAGGCCCAAGATACAATGGATGGTATCAACCGCCCCGCCGACCCCTTGGCCAAGGGCATCTTCTCCTCCGCAAAGCAGGGTCTCAAGGACTTGTTCATCTGGGACCAGCGCATTGTTGTCAGGAACGATCATGGCGAAGAGCACTGCGAATGGAAGAAACCCGAACCACTCGCCAACCCCATCCGTCTCCTTGCACAGCTTAGTCTCAAGGATTGGCTATACTTCATAGTCGGTTTTCTGGCGTGGACGGCTGATGCTTTTGACTTCCACGCCCTGTCTATCCAGACTACAAAGCTCGCGGCTTACTATAAGACCACCAACACGGCCATCACTACTGCCATTACCTTGACGCTGCTACTCCGGTCGGTCGGAGCTGCCTTGTTCGGCGCACTTGGAGATAAGTTTGGCCGAAAGTGGCCCATGGTCGTCAATATGATTATCCTCGGTCTGCTCCAGGTTGCGACGATTTATGCGGGCACATTCCAAAAATTTCTCGCTGTGCGGAGCCTCTTCGGACTTTTCATGGGTGGCGTGTACGGAAACGCCATTTCCATGGCACTCGAGAACTGCCCGTAAGCTAATTCCTACCATCCGGGGCCGGACCAGGTTCAGAGCACTTCGCTAACAGAACCAGCACCAATGCTCGTGGTCTCATGTCTGGGATTCTGCAACAGGGCTACTCTTTTGGCTACGTGATTGCTGCCTGTGCCAACCTCGGCGTCGGCGGAGCGACCAAGACGTGGAAAACGGTGTTCTGGATAGGCGCCGGCTTCTCCATCGCTGTTGGCTTCGTGCGCGTCCTCTTCCCGGAGTCTAAACAGTTCATCGAGGCTAAGAAGGCCGGTCACAGCAAAGCGCCTGGCGCGTTTTGGATTGAGACCAAGGCGATGCTGGCCAAGGAGTGGAAAATGTGTATCTATTGCATCATCCTCATGACTTGGTTCAACTACTACTCGCACACGAGCCAGGACAGCTACACTACGTTTATGAAGCAAAGCAAACACCTCAGTTCTGCTGGCGCGACTCGGGCCTCCATTCTCATGAAGACGGGTGCCTGTGTCGGGGGCACGATCCTAGGCTACACCTCGCAATGGTTCGGTCGGCGCCGGACCATTGTCTGCGCTGCTCTGATCTCCGGCTGCCTGATTCCCGCATGGATCCTTCCCCACACCGAGCCCGGGCTCTCCGCCTCTGGCTTCATGATCCAATTCTTCGTCCAAGGCGCCTGGGGCGTCATTCCCATCCATCTTTCCGAGCTCTCCCCTCCCGCCTTCCGATCGTCCTTTGTCGGCATCACCTACCAGCTGGGCAACATGATTTCCTCGCCCTCGGCGCAGATTGTCAACGCCGTGGCCGAATCGAACCTGATTACCACGGCCAAGGGCCAGAAATCCCCCGCCTACGGCCCGGTCATGGGCGTCGCCACGGCGATTATTGTCCTGGGCATTGTCGTGACCACTGCGCTGGGCCCGGAGAAGAAGGCCCGCCACTTTGAGGAGGAGGCGGCGCTCGGTGCGGCCGTTTTGCCCAAGGACATTGAGCAGGGCAGCATGCACAGCGAGAAGGATGGCCTCGGGACTCTTGAGGTTACCGAGAAGGCTTAGGAAGGGGCGTGTCGGGGGCAGGCTTTATGCTAGCCGCTATTGATGCATGTGATGGCACGTGGCGCATGCATGATTTGATAGAATAGATGGGAATCTTCAGCCATCCGACAGCACTCACTACGGTTGCATGATTTCTGCCCCCAAATCCTTTTCTCTTTTTTTTTTCGTCGGCATACCTAGCATGCCCGGCACCTTGATCATCGATCCTGCCTTCTTCAACACGGGTCCAACGACGCAGCCTGGCCGCGCTTGGCCCCCTCCTCGCGCGCCCTCTCCAGCCAAGCCTGCCTCTTCCCGTTCTGCCGCTTGTTCTCGCGCGTGCTGCGGAGCAAGACGTCGGGATTGCCGACGACCATGGCCAGCTTGGCTCGGCAGAGGCACTTTTCGCAGCGGGCCTTGGAGCTCGCGAGCAGGGCGGCCATGGCGCGCATGCGGTGGGCAAACGGCCAGTCGCGGGTGCGGGCGACGTGGCGGGCCTGCGCCGCGTCGGCGATGCGCAGGACGGCGGGGCCGTGGGTGTGCAGGGCGGTGGCGAGGCCGAGCAGGGTCCAGGCGAGGTGCTCGAGGGCGGCGGCCGTGTAGAAGGGCGGCGTGGCGAGCCAGTGCTTGTGGAAGGTGGGCGACGGCCGGTCGTGCACGCCGGTGGTGTTGGCGAGGGCGCCGACGAGGTGGAGCACCCAGGCCTGGCGGGTGTGGTCGGTGGTGGGGATGCTGGGGTCTGGGAAGGGGCTGAGCCAGGGTGGGGCCGGCGTGCTGGCGATGGCGGTGGCGAGGGAAGGGAAGTAGAGGCCGTTGGGGCCGGGGGCGGTAGGAGGGAGGTGGTGAGGGGCGGATGGGTTGTGCGTGTGATGCGGAGGGGGGTCTCTGCTGCAGAGGAGGGTGGTTGGCGTAGATGCCTCTGGGAGGTCGAATGGAGCGGATTGTTTTTCGAGAGCAATGCCGTGGATCTCTCTGCGGTCTGGGTGGATCTCTCTGCGGTCTGGATGGAGGAACGGCGAAGGAATTGGCAATCCAGAGACACGGTCGTCCACACTTGTGCGTGGTATGGTCTTTTCCACGAGGCTACCATCCATCCACACGTCACTACCTTGCTCACGCCATGGGTCTTGCGATATGGGCGAGCCGGGCATTATGGTCAGGGTACTACTAAATAGTGTCAGCAGTGTGCTGTCTACTTCTGAGCAAGTGATTTCCCCACAGTTTGCGTGTCTTCGGGCGGAGAATTCACGAAGCAACGTACTGGGAAGTTGGTAGCGCGATTTATCTGGTACGTGGTGCGACGAGTGGTTGATGGATTGATTGATTGATCGTGGCTTAAAGAACGAGAGGCTGATACTTGAAGTGAATGGCACGGTCGTGCGTGGAGGAACCGAGCTGCCGGAAGATTCGATGGCAGAAGACAGGCGAGTTTTCTAGAGGCGCCACATGGAACTCCACTTCGAACTGATGATGCTTTTCACTTTGGACAAATGATGCAGCCTATCGCGAGACAATTTGTAGTATTGGAGCTAGAAGGATTGTGTAGATGCTATTCGATCAAAAACATGAGGGCAGACTCTCAAATCCAACCGCATCACTTCTCCCAGATTCAGCGAGCAAAGATATGCTCATTCGCCAAGACAATGTCGCCGTTCATGGAGCGAGTGGGTCAAGGAATCCGAGCCTGGCTACTGCTGTCTTGACAGCAACATCACCGCCATCCTCGTAGATGGCGCCGATGATAGCTTCCAGCGTGGTAGCCATCATCTTGGACGTTACCCTGTCCAGTGCGTCAAGTTGAGTCTGTTTCCTAGCGTAGGAATTAGCCACAGTTGCTTTGGTGTCAATGGTGAAAGACATTGTCGGAAGCTTGCTACAAGGGCAGAGGTGAGAATGCAGTAGAATGGAAAGTCACAGGATGGGAGGGGCGTTTCTCTTTAACCACTCACCCGGCAACTACCCCGCTTTTCCCGATTAGGCCATCGGATATTACTGTCCAGGTTTCTGGCTACGTGGGTGGTGTAGGTGACTACCGAGTGAGTGTGCTAGGGGGAGGCGTGGATGAGATGATTTGACGACGCCTGGTACCATGGCAAGGATGCTTTGCACATCTTCCCAAAACCCATCAAGCGTGTCATCCTCCTGTCATCTTCCCCTCCACCGCCTCATCATCATCATCATCATCACCATCATCATCATCATGTCATGGTCTGATGCACAAACCAACCTTTTTCCCTACCCGTGGGCAAGTTCTCATGCCCAACGTCGCCTCAGCCTACGTCAGCCACTGCTCACAGCGAAGCCCGAGGCCGATCAAGGGGGCCCGAAGGCGCGATAATGGCTCAGTATGGAGAGCTTGTGGTGCGCTACTCTTTCTTCTATGCACGGCAGTGCTATCCCGTAGACGGATACGCCTTGTACGAGTTCTTGGACTGACCTGGTTGGGGTTTTCGGTTGGATAGGAGCTGGGATTGGAAGGGGTCGACAAGTTGACGGATAAGTATCACGACAAGGTTTATGATCGGCTGCCCGCGGTGTCGATTGGGAGGAAGAAACAGCAGGCGCGGGCTTTCGCAGACGCACGAGATCAGCGAGGGCCAACGGGCCATCGCCACCACCAGCGGCATACCGACGACGTAAGCATGTCCTCGTATGGCGCCAATCCACGGGCAGAAGGCGATCGTGGAGCCAGAAGCGACGAGCAGTCCTACGAGGACGGGAGGGGCCTCGATGAGATGCGTGGGCAGCAAATGAAAGTAGGTGGGGATGGGTTGGATGTAGGCCATGGCCCAGGTCTCGTTTTAACGTCAGGCAGGCCTATCCAACGCCGACGCAGAGAAGATACGACGCAAGCGGAGCAGGACGCCCTCACAACGCACGCCGACGATCGTCCTGGTCCCCTCGACGCCGCAGCCCGAACGAGGGGAGCAGGCAGCGGCAGCGGGCGCGCTCAGGGTCACGAGACAAGCAGCACCGGCTTGCCGCGACGATTGGCGGGGCGCTGATTGGCGGCATGGCTGGCAATCAGGCGGGCAAGGGGAAAAAGTACGACTCGGCCGCGACCTTTCTCGGGGCGGTGGTGGGAGGCCTGGGGGCGAGGGAGGCGACGGAGTTTTGGGACAGGAAGAAGGGGAAGCGGAAAGAGGAGAAGGAGGAGGGGGAAGGGTATAAGCGGGATCCAAGGTACGGGCGGGATGAGGGATACGCGCAGGATGAGGGATACACGCGGGATGAGGGATACGCGCGGGATGAGGGAAACCCACGTGACAACTGGTACTCGCGAGACGACAGGCACCGGCACACCCCGGCAAGCGGCCAACGGCGGTAGAGGACCTTTGCCATGGCCCTCCAATTCCTACCATGTACTGTAAGTATGCAAGTACGTATGGATTGTGGTGGCAGTCCCGTGATCACCGCCTCTCCCGTCCTTACTAGAAACCGTATAGCGCGAGCCTGCGACGCCAACGGTGGCCAGAGGGCCCGGGGCGTGTCCGTGCGGCGGCTTCTTTTTGTTTTGTCGGGAGCTTCTGGAAGCGATCGAGGGGCGCCGCAGAGGCCCATGGTGGCACATTGCTTGGATTCCCGTCCTGGGATCCGCGCCTACGACCTAGGTAGTACATAACATGGCACATAGCAGGCCCCAGGTAGCCATCCGTAAGAAGACATTCGAGCCATCTGCCTACAGCGAACCCGGACCAGCAACGATGCATTACTCGACGCGGACCCGGTCACGTGTGGCCGGTGCAGGTGCAGGTTCGAGAAGGCGGATGGAAGCCGGGGCGCTCTCTCGCGTCACTTGTCACTTGCGGCCTCACATCCAACGACGACGTACAGACTATGTAGTCCCTCTCCTACTA